>Ga0209542_10017815_pt1 | contig 11581 bp, 17 predicted proteins | sample RifCSPhighO2_01_FD_184028 | JGI IMG/M metagenome (GOLD analysis project Ga0209542, IMG submission 184028) | Soil microbial communities from Rifle, Colorado - Rifle CSP2_plank highO2_0.1 (SPAdes) (version 2) | ecosystem: Environmental > Terrestrial > Deep subsurface > Rock core/Sediment ...
AATTTGTAACCAGATGTTACAGTTCCGTCAGTTCTAGGCGTTGCAGTTGTAGCAAAGAGCTTAGTGTTTCCTCTAGTCAAAGTAAAGTAATCAGTTGGCGTTATGCCAATAGCACTTAATACTTCTGAAGCACTAGGACAATTAGCTGGTGTGCAAGCTGCCCAGTTCTGAGCTCCCCCGTTTGATTGAAAACTTCCTCCGTCATAAGTATACGAACTAATAACAAAGGTTGAGTTATCTTTCAATGTTATAGTTTGTCCTGATGAGAAGTTGAAGTCTCCTGTTATCACAATGTTGTCATCTATAATATATGTTGCTTGTTTAGTTTGCCATACTCCGCTCACTCCGTTAATCTCTACGTTCTCGCTCTCTGTCAAGACACTTCCAATAGTCAACTTCGAAAAGTTAGTTATTGGACTTCCTGCTTCGAACATAAACACTTCGTAGTTCTGAATAGGTGTCTGTTGTCCTTCGACATAGACGTTCGCAGAACCAAAGCTAACGAATCTTTCGAAGTTAGATATAAGTGTCGTTACAAGTCCACCGATGCTATCGTGTGGTGCTATGTCTTCTGTGCTTAATTCTACTTCTCCAGTTTCTCCAGCAGTTAACGGAATGTTAAACTCGTCTTGTGCTGCTACCATCGAGATAGAAGCTAACATTAAAGTTATAGCGAGTATGCTTAGCATTTTTTTATCCATGGGATTATCACCTCCTTTCAATACTTCTTGGCCTGTTCCTTCGTGAGAAGGTTCAGAGTATGATAGATGACCAAGTTCTCGAAGAATTAGGCTAATTCTAAAGCCGTTTAATTTTGTAACTCTTTTTGTCATAATAAAAATTCCAATTGGTGGTTTATAATTGTAGCACGACAACCACGATGAAATCGAGATGATTTTATCTCGGTCGAGATGTTTTCGAGAATTTTTTATATTGCTTATCTTAGAAAAATAAAGTAGGACTTGCTTGTTCGATTCGTATAAAGATTCGGACCGCTTAGCTTAATCGAATCGTATAAACTTATGCGCTAAATTTGCTTAATATAGAATAACTGCAATTTTTCAATAGCCTAGTAGAAACAACGCACACGAACTTATTGCTTACTCTAGAAATACTAACGAGAACTTCGATAGGGCTGAGCTAGTATGGCCGAGCCAAGATGACGTGCCCAGTCAAAGCACCTGTTAAAATTTTCTTAATAGATTACGATGAAAAATTATGATGCTTAGCAAGAAAGCTGTCTAACGAAATATGTTCCACCGTTTGAAATAATAAAGAGGAACTTTCTTGTAGCTAAGCTACTGGAGAAACTACTTAGCTTTGCCACAGAAAAACGGCTTTGTAAATTTACTTAATAGACTACTGGCGAAAAACAAACAGCGTAGCAAGAAAGCTGTCTAACGTATACGTGTTATGTAAAATAATTGTCTATGAGAAATTGCTATAGTAAATAGCCTCGAATTATTCACTCAGAGAATCCTTGGATTCTTTTACAGATTTCAAAAGATTAAACACCGTTTGTTTGGTAAGTTGCTTCTTTTTCTTCCTACCTTCGTTGTACTTGTCTGCTATCTCTTGTAAAGTTAAACCTGTTTTCTTAAGCTCTAATATATAATTAATGTCTAACTTCTTTTTCTTTCGACCCCATTTGTTTCCACGATAAGATATAGCTTTTCCATCTCCATCTTTCTTCACAGCTAACTTAACTCTCTCGCTTCGCTTCCTACTTTCTTCCTCTGCTTCTTCTCCTGCTTGTTGAATAACAAACTTCCATAACACTTTTAATATTCCCTGCATTAATTCGTTCATCACAACATCTTCAATCTTTGTTTTGTCTAATAATTCCCATAGAGTAAGTATTGAATTCTCTTTCACAGAGTAGACCTTAACACCATATACTTCAAAAGCTACTCGCATAAACTCATAAAATTCTTTCTTATTCCTAAAAGCTCTATCGTATCGCCATAGAACTAAACTAATTTTCTCTTTCTTCATTCTATCTATAACCTTCTCAAATATCTCTCGCTTCTTATCTTTCTTAAACGCTGACTGCTGTTCAACATATACTTCTACGACTTCTAAATTCCTTTCTTTGCAAAAGTTAAGACAATCGTTTCTCTGCAGTTCAGGGTTCTGCTCCTTGGTGCTAGTTCGTAAAAAGACTAATGTTTTTTCCATTTTAGTTTAATAGTTTCTTTAGTGCTTTGTTCTTGCACTTGTCAGAACAAAAGAAGTAACTAAGTCTAGATAATAAGTCGTTACCTAAAAGAACACGATACGCTGGTGTTTTATCTTTCCCACAATAATAACATCTTCTTTTCGTCTTAGGAATTATTGATTCTTGCAAGTGAATAGAGTTTAATTGAATCTCGCCTTTGAGAATTGAAGTCATGGTCTTTGCTCTCCACCTTAACTCTTTTGCATATCCTTTCATTCTATCTTTCACTTCTGGTTTCTTAATTTCTTCTCGCATATACTCCCGCATACGACTATTATACTTATCACGGTTCTTATTTCTCCAACGATAAACCGCTTTTCTATGTCTTTCTTTTTCTTTCTCTGTTTTATTTTTCATTGTCTTGCTCTCCAGTTTAAATGACGATGCTTTTTCACATACCGATTGCCTTCCCAATCCCATACTAACTCTTTCTTTAATTCTTTGAAATGCTCGAGACAATAACTCTTTCCATCGAAGAAGGTTGTAGCTTTCTTATCACACTTTTCAGAAGAACACTTTAGATTCTGCGTTAGCATTTCTCTTAATCCATCCATCGAAGTGCTTGTATATCTGATTCCTTTTCTTTCAGCCTTCTGTCTTCTCCTGAATTCTCTCCTAGATAAATACGTAGCAGCTTTCCTACATTCATCACTGCAATATTTCGTTTTGTTAAAACTAACATCAGAAAAGAAATCATCTTTCTTAATTAGAGCCTTACAATTAAGACATTTCTTATTGTGCTGGTGTTTGTGTGCCATTGTTCGAATTCCGTTTAGCGAATTGATGGCTGATTATCCAGAGCAGTATTATCACAAAGATAGTGGCTAATGCTCCATAGATAACTAAACCAATAATTAAATCACCAGCTATTGTTTGCATACACTCGTTGAAAGTAGCCATTTAAATAGAAACTAAACCTCCTTTCACTGATATTGGTCCACAAGAACACCCTTTCAAGACAGTAACAGGAGAAGCTGAGGTAAATACACGGAGGTGTATGGCGAACTCCTGCTCAGGCCTCTTGTCCAGATGTCCTTGTGGATTATAATGGGTTATCATTCTCCGAACCTCCAACACCGCTTAATCCTGTCAGCTTCTTCTTTCGATAAGCCCCTAGTTATTTCATTCAGCATCTGTTCGAAAGTATAGACTTCTTTTGATAATTCGAAGACATAAGAAACGATGAGCTTGTATTTTTTACTTATAGGCAATATGCCTCGTTCATTGTAAGTAAGTTTTCTCCAACAACCGAAACTTTCTTCTATAAACAATGGTTTCTTATCTTTGACAGCGTTTGTTAATTCAAAATCGCTTAACTTCATAAGCTCTATTTCTTTTATCGGTGGATTCGTTTTATCTGTCATTTGAATCCTCCTACTCCCAGTGAGCAGAAGATTAGACGGAGAGGGACAGCAACGACCCTGTATCTAACCTCCTGCTCATAGCTGGGAATGTGAAATTCAACTAAGAGATTAACTCTTAATTTGGACCTAATATATACAGCCCTTAGTGTTTTGACAGTACTTGAAAAATAGAATACTGTCAAAAAATGCTCGAAATTGTACGGTGTACCTTCGTTTTGACAGTTCCCAAAAAGTTTTCGTCGAAAATCTAAGGTAGAACCAGCATTGTCAATTTGACAGTATTTTGGGTAAAACCATTTATCAAAATTATTTTTATTATTTTTTCTCAAAACAAAAACTAATAAATCTTTATTTCTAATTCTTATATTATATAATATATTGACAATACTGTCAACTGTCAAAATGTCCTCTTTTTTGTCGAAAAATAGAGGTGCGCCGCCCAAATTCGCTTGACAGTTTGCTTGACAGCACTTTTTGTCTACCCTAATTCTGTCAAACTCAGATATACCTCTCATTTTTCAGCGCCCTCCTCTTTCTTTATTTGTTCTATCCTTATGCCTCGTTTCATACCAATACGAACGCCTGTTGTTACGATGTAGCCTTCGTCTTGTAAATTAGGAACTATCTCGTTTAACCTTCGTGTTAGAGAATTAGCTCCTTTAGGCCAGTTCTCTGTTTTATGTAATCCTTGTTTTTCAGCTATTGTCTTAAGTTTCTCATAGAGTTCTGTTGGTGTGCCTACAAAGAGCAGTTCGCCTTCAAACGTGTCCATTAACTCTTTAATACAAACTCCGATGGGACTTGCATCTAGGACTTCTGTGTTTAGCTTTTCTATTTTGTCAAAGAAATAACTAACAAAAGTTCCGTGTTCTTCGCCATAAGCTCGTGCAGATGCTTCACCCCACTTACAATAATCAGCCATTCGTGGAAGTTCTTTTAATTTGACATCATCCACTATCGCTAAGGTCTTTTGCAAGAGTTTTATGATGGCACCAGTTATTATCGCTTTGTCCTGTTCAAATTCATCTAACAATTCTTTCTCAGTTCTTCTTTTCTCTTTACTAATTCTTTCAAATTTTAAAGTAAAAGTTCTGTCTAAGAAGTCCGCTTCTTGTCCGACAATATTAATTCCGTTGAAAATAACTTTTCTCTTTAAGCTATAAATTACATCTTCATCATTACTAAATAATTCTCGCTTACTATCTCCTTCACCTGTTACAATCCTGCAAAAGAAATCGCTAATCTCTTTATTCATGTTTGTCACGTTGTCATAAACAGGGAGATAATGATGAGAGACTTGTTGGATTAGTTCTTTCTTATTAGTGCCTAGACTCAGAATTTTTAATTCCGAAGGGTCTGCAATTTCACGAATTATCTTTAATCTAAATGTCTTTCCAGAACCTTGTGGTCCATAAACATCTAGCATAGCAGTGGGTATGCTTTCAACGAAAATAAGAATCAAATACGAACGCAAAAGCACACGCTCTTTTTCATCTAAAATCTCGATGTATTTGAAAATTCTGTTTAGGTCGGTTGTAAGAGCGTTTAAATCGACTTTCAATTCTTTCATATGTGCTTGTCTTTGAAATTTTATCTCGTTCGCATCCGTCTTTGTAATATTGTCCTTAGTTACTTTCAGAATTTCCCAATTATCATTGCATAAGTCGATATAGACAGCGTCGTTAATGTGTGCAGCTCTCAAATGCACTTTCTTTCTCGAACCTTCAAACTTCGCTCTCGCCGATGCATGATTTAGTATATCTTTAAGCTTAGTTCCGCTAACTACCTTTCCTGTCTTTTGATAAATCTGTCTTATAACATAATCTCTAAAATGTGAACTAAAGACTTTCCAGTTTTCATAATGTTGATTTACACTTATTGTAGCGTATGGTACTCCAAAAGAATCAGTGAAATATTCTACTATGCCTTCTTCAATTAATTTATTATTTTTCTCAAGCTCTAAAGATTTCTTTATATCTTTTTCATCTTCTTCTACTTCAATCTTAAACTCATCAATGGCACTAAATATTGCCTTATGCCAGTTGTCGCCTTTCAGTTCGTCTCCACAATTTATGATTCCTTTAGAGATAGCATATAGTTGTATAGGTCCGCCTCCTCCATGTCCATCGTGCCAACAATTAAAACTTTGCTCGATAGTATTAATGTTAAAGTTAGTTCCAGTTGAAGATTCGTGAAAAGGATGTGCTCCTTGTCTTTCACCAGCTTTATTGCTTAACTCTTCGTAATCATTAATATTAATGCTATGTTCAAGCTTTAGAAAACTAAGCACTGCATCAACTTGTTGTGGCGTTGCCTTTGGTTCTTTTACTTCGAACACTCGCCCTTTCTTTTCAAAGATAGTTTTACTTAACTCGATACTTTCTTCATCGTTAATCTCGATTATTTTGGAAAGAGTTTGTGCTTGTAGATATTTTATATTAAGAGTTCCCGGCACTCGCATTATTCTTGACAAGTCATAAACTGATAAGAAAGTCTGAACTTTGTCTGTCGAGTATTTTTTATCTAATTCTTCGCCGAATGCTTTTAATTTATCCTCTACCTCTTTTCTATTATCATCAGTAATTACTATTTTAGGAATTGAGAAATAACCTTGACAACCTCCTCCTGAAAACATTAAAAGACTTACACCTGCATAATCGTTTTTTATTTGTTTAGCAACTTCCAAAGCTCTATCTAAATCTTCTTGTGTTGGTGGTGTCTCCTTGTCTTTAATTCTACGGTCAATGTCAAAAGGAATTTTCTTAATACTGATAACATCTTTTTTCTTTTTTCCGCCTTCTGCTCTTTCATGAATTCCTACATATACGTTATAATAACCATTAAACTCCTTACAAGCCTCTACAAATTCGTCTTCACTATTACAATGCTTATATACAGACTTTTGAGTATGATTATTAATAGCTCTTACTTCTGTCTGCTTCTCATGCCCTAATTGCCTGAAAAATTTTCTTATATCTTCTTCGTTTATTTCCATATTGTTTTATTCTCCTTGTCTCCACTAGCTTTACACCCATTGTTAAAAATAAAAAAAATAAGTACGCTTAATAGTAAGACTCTGGGTCTCGTGTTATGGCTAAGATTTGTCTTCGCATCTGATACAGCATTTCGATGTATGCGTTCGCATATCGCTTTACTGTCTTTCTGCCGATGCTGTTTCCGACATATTGTTGAATATCTCTATATGTCCAGCCTTGAAGTCTCAACTCGCCACAGCGTTTCATAGTTTGTATGCTATGTTTTGACATTGCCGTTACCTCCTTTTTCGTTGTTTGAGTAGGTTTAAGCTGTGATAGAAGTTTCATTGTTGCTGTTTTCCTCCGAATTTATTTTTAGCTTTTCTAAGAGTTCGCTGTTTCGTTTGATTGAGTTTTCAGCGATGCTCTCAATCGTGTTCAAAATTATTTCAGTATCGACATTAACGTTTTGCATTTTTACTTGCCTCCTCGATAATTCGCTTAGCTTCTCGTAATAGAATCATTCGAACAAAATGGCTTTTACTTCGCATATCTATTTTTACAGCTTCGTTTAAAATTTCCATATCTCTTCGTTGAAAATTAACGATAAGTTTTGTGTTGCTTTTTTTCTTCATTTTATTTATCCTGTATCCTATTAAGGTATAGTATATTGATACATTAATACCTTTTTAAATATTTCTATTCTATATCCAATGAAGCTAAAGGATATACAAAGATATATTTATAAATCGGAATCTGTTATATCTTTTATGACAAAAAATAGGACTTTCATTGTTCAGCCAGAAAATAAAGATATTGAAAAGAACCTTGATTTTATTATAGGTTCTTTAAAGCTGTTAAGGAATAAAAAACGACGAACGATATTAGAATTATGTTATAATAACCCAAAGCCATTATCAGAATTAAGAACAGAATTAAAATCGAGTAACAAATTTATATGGCACAGTGTTCAGAACATGAATAAAGCTGGTTGGGTAAAAATCGATAAGCATACTAAAGAAAAACACCAGCCCGTGTATGTGACTAGCTTATTCAAACCAAGTGAGATAACTAATGCTTTCTTCGAATTTATTGTAGATAATCATCAATTCTTTAATATTGAAAATAAAAAATAAAAAATAAAAGTTCTGCCTTAGTGTTTGTTATTAGGACTTGAAATCCCAAATTTCTTGAGCCACCTTCTACACGCCTTGTGACCAACTCCTGTTTCTTTAGCAATAGTCTTAACATTCTTTCCTGAATTGTATAAGGCTAAGACTTTTCTCTTAGTATTTTCATCATAGCGATTTGGAGCTTTCGTGCTCTTCTTCTCTAATGGTGCAAACTCCTTAACAGATGTCTTTTGCTTAACAGTTTCTGTTTTCTCCTTTTTCTCTGTTGGAACCATCTTTTTCTTTACAGACCTCCTTTCAACTTTCTTATTTCGATATTCGAAATTAGGATTCTTGATTCGTTGTAATTTAATGTAAAGAAGTTCAGCTTCTCCTTTGCTAAGAAAAGGATACATTTCTATTATCTCATCTAAGCTTAAAGAAATCTTTGTCCGCAATAGATTCCGAATTTTAAAAAATTTAATCATTCGGTCTATTCGCATCATTCTTCTGGGTCGAGGTTATATTTTTCGTAGTTGTTTAATTTAGTATTCAAATCTTTAGCATAAACCTTTTCTCTTAGACCACAATTTTCACAAAGATAAAATGTTAAGAAGTCTTCTATTTCGTTATCGTATTTTTCATATATAGCTGCAGTATCTTGTTTGCAAAACGGACACTGCTTATGTAATTGTATGCTAAGTTCATCGCTGTTGCTGTTTGTCATATTTTTTCTTCTCCTTTTTGTTATAAAATTTATACCAAATTACCGTTAATAAACGTTGTTCTTATCGACGATAAAAGGCTTGTAATTTATCGGTAATCACAAACAAGGAGTTATTTAGCTCTTGCAATTCTAATAGAATTTAATGGTTTTAGCTTTAGATTTTTATTTGTCTTATCATTTTTCTTACTCAAAGACCATTTCTTAATCTTTAAAGATAAAAGTTTAGCATCTTTCTTCTTTAAGTGTGGATAAGCAGAACGTATATCTTCTTCATCGTATTCTCTTTTATCGTCAAGGGTTCCATTCTTTGTAAATTCTTTAAACAGTTTGTTTGCTTGTTTTGACATATTATTAAAGCCAAAAGTTAGTTTAAATAGATTGTTAGTAATTATAACTTGTTGCTTTCGATAGCTTTTTATATCTCGTTTATTAATATTAATTATGGCTAAGAAAGATAGAGCAGACAATCTTATATCCGAATTAGATTTAGAAATTTTAAAAACTCTAAATAAAAGAGGTAAGTATGGAGTTATAGAATTAAGAAACAAACTAAATGTAAATCCACTTACTATTAGAACACACCTTAATCGTCTACAAGAGTTAAAGCTTATAGACAGAGCTAGATTAGATAAAACTAACAGAGCTGAGATAGACATTACTGCTCTTGGCAAAGATATGTTAAATCTATTCGATAAGATTAAGAAGAATTAATAACAATATTATTAAATAGGATTTTGGCTTTCTAAATATGTCAGAATCATATACCCCGTTGATAGTATTCTTTATTCTAGCTTCTATCGCAGTGGTCGCTGGAATATATGCTTATTTCAATGTGCCGATGTTTACAGAAATAGTAAGTAGCACAATAGGTTATTTTAATTCTGGAATTGATGCAATCAAGAACCTTTATTAGACTTCTTCAAAACTTTTAACAACTCTTTAATCTGCATCATCTCTCTATTGTGAGATTCTAAGGCGTTCGAAAATTCTTTATTCTTCTTTTCAAGCTCCTTGTCTTTCATATCACTATTTAATTTCAATTTTTCAATTTCAGATTTCAAAGTGCCAATTTCGGTATGCTCTACTTCTTTATCTAATTCTTCACTCATATCTCTACGACGAGAATATCTCTGTATCATTGGAGAACCGAAACCCCAACCATACCTATAATTCATCATTGCATCATTCTTTATACGATAAATAAAAAAACTGGCGGAACTATGTCTTAAAGCATGGTAGTGCATTTTCTTTCCGATAGTCTTCTCTCCTAATCGTGCTAAGAACTTTCTCATGTTAGAATATTTTTTATTAAAGATTGGTTCTTCTGGCTGTGCTCCTTCTTTTAGTCTTTCCTCCAAATAATCTTTTATTGCTTTTGGAGAGTGTTTCCAGTAACAGCTTATTACTCTGCCCTTAGTCTTACTAAATTCTGAACGAACTCTTATCTTATAAAAATTTTCTCCAGTTTTAGGTTCTATTACATCGCTGACCCGCACATTATGGGCTTCTTCGGCTCTTAGTCCGCAGTCAAATAACAAAACTCCAACTAAAAACCTTTCAAAATTTTCTTTACAACCAAAGAACATCTTTTCTACTTCTTGTTCTGTTGGAGCATAGATGTCTTTCTCCTTACCCTGTAATTTTATCTTTAGAATCTTATCCCATTTGTATGCTTTCTCATCAAATCTCCATTTTAGAAATAACCTAAAAGAACGCTTGATTGATTTCTTCTTCTGTAAAGAGTATGGCTTTTGTATAGTCTTAACAATGATGTTGCCTAGTGCATCAGTAAACCTCTTTTGACACGGATATGTCAAAGTATCTTTTGCCATAGCTTCATGAAAACCTCTAATATCTTCATCTCCTATCTTTGCGATTGGTTTTTTCATAAATTCTAAAGCAATACGCACATCAGACAGATAAACAGAAACACCGCCATCAGCTACAACTTTGCCAGTTAGAGTGCCAAGTCGTAATTCTTTAATCCATCCGTTTGTAATGTCTTTCTTGTCTTTTTCGCTAATAAAATCCCATTTAGAGACATCTTCGATTCTCTTATTAACATTAATATTCTTTATAGGAATTTTCTCTGTCTGTGACATTTTGTATAATAAGTTAGCTAATATAATTTATTATATAAAGACATCTTCAATCTTTTAAACCTTTCGAAAATAGAAATCAGTATGTGGGAACAAAACTTCACACATATTTATAATATGTTGCTACAAAATGGGGCATAATTTATCTTTTGAGATAGCTTATTAAACATTAAACTAGTTGTAAAAGAATGAGGTATTCAAAAATAATTTGGTATCTTCTCACCATCATCCCAATTATCCTGTTAATCTTAGGTTACATATATCCATCTTCATTTTTTTCAAATCAAGAACGAATTAGAGATTTTGTCGAGTCTTATGGTATTTTTGCCCCAATAGTATTTGTTATTATTCAGATATTAGAGGTCGTCTTAACGCCAATCAGTCATTATGTTGTAGGACTCGCTGGAGGATTTATTTTTGGAACATGGTATGGGTTCATATTAAATTATATTGGAAGAGTTATAGGTACATTAATTGCTTTTTACTTAGGTAGAAATTTTGGTAGAAAAATAATAAAACATCTAGTAAAACAAGAAAATGTGGCTAAGTATGACAAACTTTTCGAAAAAGGTAAATTAATTTTATTCTTGATGTATTTCTTACCAATATTTCCCGATGATGAGCTTTCATATCTAGCAGGATTTTCTTCGATGAAGGCAAGAGTGTTTATTCCCATAATTTTGCTTGGGCACATTGGAGGCAGCCTTGGTTTAGCCTTCTTAGGAAGCGGATTGTCTTACAGCAATCCGTTCTTTATTATTTTCTCGTTGGTTACTTTAATTGCAGGAGTCTTATTTATGATATTCTACAAAAGACATGTAAGAGATAATTAATTTCTTATTCTCTGCCCCCTTTTTTAAAGTACCAAAATAAATTACGCCCCAGAAACTGGGCTTAAATTTATAATATGTTGCTCTAAAAATAGCACTATATTACAAAAGTTCTTTTTTTAGTCGCTTTTTAACAGCCTAAGTAGTTTTCCATTATATAAGAAAAACTCGACAAATAGAAAGTTTTATAAACATTATATTTTATAATGAAATATAACAAAATGGTTCAGAATATAATTGATATAGGGGAGAATGA
>Ga0209542_10017817_pt1 | contig 11580 bp, 6 predicted proteins | sample RifCSPhighO2_01_FD_184028 | JGI IMG/M metagenome (GOLD analysis project Ga0209542, IMG submission 184028) | Soil microbial communities from Rifle, Colorado - Rifle CSP2_plank highO2_0.1 (SPAdes) (version 2) | ecosystem: Environmental > Terrestrial > Deep subsurface > Rock core/Sediment ...
CGAAGGTATTCCTTCAAGACATCCTTAATTACTTCATGTTTTGTTGCCATAGTCATGATCTGACTACGGTAACCCATTTATTGTCTAACCGTGGAGCCCTTGGTAACAGTTTCAACTAGCTAAAGGGCTTTCTTGATAAAACAAGACGTAAAGGTTACTATAAGGACATTATTATTTAGCTAAAAAAAATATGGATACTCCAACCTCAAACCCTCCTGAAGCCCCGAAGGAAGTAACTACTACTCCGTCATCTAACCGCACTCTCATGGCCATTCTCGCCTATGTTGGCCCACTTATTATTGTTTCCTACCTTGTTGCTAAATATGATTCGTTCGTGAAATTCCACATCCGACAAGCAGCAGTGCTTTTTGCCATTGAGATCATTGTTTGGATTTTTGGCATGGTGATTACTTGGCAGATCTCTATGATTCTCAACCTCGTTAATATATTTACGCTCGTGCTTTCAATTATCGGTATTGTCAATGTTCTCCAAAACAAAGAAAAAGAACTGCCGCTTGTCGGGAAGTTCTCTCGCTACTTTACGTTTTTGTCGTAAAAAATTTTAAATCAACTACCACCGCCCAAGGCGATGGTAGTTGATTACAAACTTTTAGTCAATCTCACGCCACGGTGTGGTGGTTTGGAGCTGGTGCGACGAAATATTGACGGCTTAACTCTTTGGAGTGCTATAATTGAGAGACTTCATGAAACAACGTTTTATCATCATTACTGTTTTGCTTCTTGTCGCTGTTGGCGTCGGCGCCTATTTTCTTGGCCGAATGGGACAAAAAATCGTGGTAGAAAATCCGAAAGGCAACAACACGTCAACATCGGGAGTAAACTCACAAAACATCGCTTCTAACACGCCGACCTACGCGCCACCGGTTGCGGAAGATCCTATAGCAAGCTGGACAAAAGAAAGCAACGAAAAATACGGTTACGAATTTCGTCATCCCAACGACTGGTACCGCGATCCCGAGGAAGCCGCGGCCATACTTCTTCCGGGCAGCTACCTTTCTTCAAAAGGGACAATTCGATCGGCAACGATGACTGAACAAGTAACGCTTGCGAAGTGCCGTCTTTCAAATGAGATGGCGCCGCTTGGTGAGCCTTCAATTGTTACAAAGAATGGCATCAATTTTACCAGACAAGAATACTCTGATGCTGGCGCGGGGAATTTCTACCACACGATTTCTTACGCGGTTTATAAAGCCGGCCTCTGCTATAATTTTTCATTCTTGATTCACAGCGTCAGTACCGGTGCCACGTTCCAAAACCCGGATGATATCGCGCGGGCGGACACGGAGAATAAAAGAGTAGAAGCCGATTTGACCGATCTTTTTGGTGTGGTTATTGGAACCATCACCTTTACCCGCTAGAGGAGGGGGTTGGTATCTGGCACCAATCCAAGGTTAGTCCTTGGGAGTGCGCAGTTTTGATTTCAAATTGGCGAGGTTCAACCTTGCCATCTCAAGGTGTGTTATAGTTTGTTTGATAAATGGGGGAGAATGGAAAAAAGTTGACAACTTTGATTTTATAAGATATCATCATTCTACAACTATATCTCACATTTTTGGCCTTTTGGAAGACGTTCGGAAGCCCGAAGAATGTAAGACAGGATGGTTGTACTCTATGTATAAAAAATCATTTTCTTCAAAGCCCCAAAGTGGGCATGGCGCTAGCCCCCATTCGTTTTCGGGGAAGCGTTTTTCGCATTCTGGTTCGCGGCCGGCTTTCCATGGTAGCCGCTTCAGCCGGCCACATCGGGGTGGCGGAAATCGAGGACGTACGGATCGAATTGATGTTTCCAAATTCATCAATAAAGCGGTTATTACCGAACAAGTTGAACATTTTGTGCCCGACCATCATTTCAGCGATTTCGCCATCAACGAACATTTGAAGCGAAATATTATGGAAAAAGGTTATAAAGCGCCGACGCCAATTCAAGATCGGATTATTCCGCATATTCTCCGCGGCAGTGATGTCGTTGGGATTGCGAATACTGGCACGGGCAAAACCGGCGCCTTTCTCGTCCCGCTCATCAACAAAGTTTTTTTGAATCCCAAAGAAAATATCATCATTGTGGTGCCGACTCGCGAGCTTGCCATTCAAATCAATCAGGAACTCAAAGGTTTCGCCAAAAATTTGAAGTTGTTTTCGGTCTGTTGTGTTGGCGGCGCGCCGATCGGCCCACAGATAAAAGAACTTCGATATCACAACAATTTTATTATCGGCACCCCGGGCCGGCTCAAAGATTTGATTAATAGAAAGTTTCTGAACATGAGCGGTTTCAATACCATTGTTTTGGACGAAGCCGACCGAATGCTTGACATGGGCTTTATCGGCGATATGCGCGCGCTTATGGCGCTCATGCCGCCGAAACGCCACACGCTCTTTTTCTCGGCTACGCTTTCGAGCGAAATTGCGCACTTGATTAAGGAATTTCTGCGCGAGCCAGTCACCGTTTCGGTTAAAACCGCTGACACGCCGAAAAGCGTCGATCAGGACGTTGTTCGTGTCCCAAAAACTGATTCCAAGATTGCAGTGCTCGAAAAGCTACTTCGCCAATCGGATTTCAATAAAGTGCTTATTTTCGGACGCACCAAGCATGGGGTTGAAAAATTATGCACGCATCTCGCGAGTAAGGGTTTCAAAGTCGAATCGATTCATGGAAACAAAAATCATGGCCGCCGCCAAAAAGCCTTGTCTCTTTTCAAAGATAGCCACGTGCAAATTTTGGTCGCCACTGACGTCGCGGCTCGCGGACTTGATATTGCCGGCGTCTCGCACGTCATAAACTATGATTTGCCAGCGACCTACAACGATTATGTTCACCGCATTGGCCGGACGGGGCGGGGTAATAAGAAAGGCAAGGCGCTCACGTTCATAGAGTAGAAAATTCGTAAATTTTTATGGAACACAAAATTGTAAAACCAATTCACAAAAGGGGGGTCTGGGTGGAAAAACCTCGACGCTGTGCGATTTTGGTATGTTCCTGCGGCAATAAATATCTAAAAACAAGACCCGATCAGATCGTCTGCGTTCGGTGTATCAACAAGAGCAAATAAAGAGCAGATAAAACTCAAAATTTCATCTTGCCCACTTGGAGGCCTCGCCTCCAAGTGGGTTTTCAAACTCAATTCACCCTCTTGAGTAGCGAATAGTCAATGACCGCTTGTGGTGTCGGGAGCAGTGAACTTTCAATAAATGAAACGAACAGCCACGCGCCGAGAATAAAGACAAAACCAATGCCGGTGTAGACAAAAATATGTTTGGCTTGCTCGGCCTTGCCCGGGTTTCCACCTGAAGTCAAATACATGATACCCGCGACGGCAAAGCAGATGGCGGCAATCGAGGCGGAAATGATAAAGAGAAAGTCCATGATGTTCTTGGCCAGAATAAGCAAGGCATTAAAGTCGCACTCTTCTTGGTAATAGTGCGTGCTTCCAGCTGGTTTTGCCACAATATCATATCCTTGTATCTTCCCGTCGCCGTTTAAGTCAAACCCGCAAGGTACTAACCCAAAACCCGCGCTGTAAGGTTTTGTGTCAGAGGGATTTGGGTTCGGGGGCGGATTGGCGGGGGTAGGAAGTTGCGCTCGGTCGTTTACGCAATCACTGACAGGATTAGCCTCTGTAGAAGCAGCGCTCTGGCACTCCTGTCCTGATGTGAAAGGTCCTTTGACTAGCTGGTTTGCCTTACCGGGGTTGAGAGCATACCACCATTCATTGCCTTGTAAATCTACTCCTCCACCGTATGAAATTTTGACACACTGACTTCCTCTGCTACTTTGCGGTATTGTTTGGAAACCATCTGTACACGCAAAAGCCAAAGGGTTGTCTGGGTCCCCCCCTCGTTGTGGTAGTGCCAGTATCAACTCAATTGGAGGTGTGTTGTTGCTTGTCCCCGTGATATTTTCAAAGGTTACAGTGTAAGTTCCAACCGCCATTTTGTCAGGCAAAATAAATTCAAGAGTGCTGTTATTTATTATTGACGTTTGAATGTTTAAACGACTATTATTTTCGTTAGGAGAAATGAGATTCACAAGGTCCTTACCCGTGAAGCCGACCCCAGTCAATGTAACCGAGTTTTGTTTTGTGCCTCCTAATGAAAGAGAAAGGATGGTTGGCGCTACAGTTAGTATAACTGGTTCCAGGTTACTGCTCCTTTCGAGATTGCTATTTACCACTGTTACGACGTAGTCACCGGGAGGAACATTGGGCGTTAAAACAAATGAGAGTGATTCCGTACCGTCAGCAAGAGTTATCGGGGAAGATAGAAACACATATTCATTTGTTCCTGAAGTGAGAACAACCATCGCTCTATCTGGAGTAAAATCAGTGCCGGTAACCGTAATCTTGTCTCCGGCAGGAACACTTCCTGTGTTTGATACTCCGTACAAGACCGGTGAAAGCGGAGTAGTATTTTGTGGGGGAGGCTCTTGTACGTTGAGATCGAGAAAATTGCTGGCCAAACTGGTTGGTGTTTTAACTGAAACAGTGTAAGAGCCAGGAGCGATAAAGGGAATAGTAAAGTTAAATGACGTACCGCTTGGAGAATTAGCGAAAATCGCGGTTGATTTTTGAGCGTCTTGACCCGAAGTAATAATGACACTGTTGTTTGTTTGGCTAAAACCCACGCCGCGGATATGTATGGTGTCTACCTGCGTCGCGGAAGTTTCTGATATGGGAAGGAAAGAGGTGATGGAGAGCGTAAACGGTTTAGCGGATTCATTCAGATTGTTTATCGCGGTAGCAAGTATACAGTTCTGCCCGGTCAAGGCGAGGTAATCCCGAACCGCGTTTGCTGTTGCTTGGTAGTCCATTTGAGGAATCATCATACTGTCTTCCATCGCTTCTCGAAGAATGGCGCATTCACTCGAAACAGTGCTTCCGAAAAAGGGATAGACGATACCTGACATAATCGGACCTGAAGTTATATTGGGCGATGTCTGTGCTAACACTGCCTGTGGCATAAAATATGCACGCAACGTTTGTAATGCCTTGAACCTCCAAGAAGGAGTAGCGGGAAGAAGAGCGACCCGGTGTTGTTCTGGCGTATCAATCGATGCCCGAGGCTTGTTAGGCGGCAAAAGTTTCAGTAAATCATCTATCTTTGTTTTAACTTCAGGGGCATAAAGCAAATTTATATGTGGGTTGTTTTTGTCGTACACTTCTGGAGGTGTGACGTAAATGAGATTACTGGTCATACCTCGCAGTGTTTTGTCGCGGTTTTCCACGTAGTCCGCGTTCCGTTTAGTCTGGCCTGGAAAAATTTTGATATCGGGGTTAATATGCGTGTCGCCGTTCGCTTGGATATAGGAAATTCCTTTTGTCGCGGCGCCAATATCTACGATGTAATTTGCGATGTCGGTATAGACGGGATTGGCCGGATTCATGACATTTATAACGCCGGAACTGATAGGGTAGGCATGAGGCGCCACGGAAACAAGTGTATTAATGAGAACTTCCGAATGCGCGAGAAAGTTTGCCGCTCCTCCTGGCAGAAGGCCGGTGTTAACGACGTGACTGTTAGAAAATACGTTGTCGTTTTGTAAAACATCCGTCAAAATAGCTTGCGAGAGAATGGTAGAACCCATTGAGAGCGTTAAAATAGCAGTTTCCTCTGCGTTGAGTTTATCGGCAACAAACTTTGCGCGCAGGGTGTCCGCCATTTCCTTAGTAGATACTGTAACGGCATCGTATGTGTACCCAACAATGTTAAAATTAGCGGCTTCTTTCTCAAGTAATGGCCATGCGCCACGCCACGCCGGCTCACCACCCGCGCCAGGAATATAGATGAGTGTTGGTTTGTCGGGGGAAGGTGGAAATAGATATGAAAAACCTGTGAGGTCGTTTGCGCGGCTTGCCACTTCTGTATTTGCCGGATCAACAAAACCCTTGAGAAGTTTGAGATACGCGTAGAATTTAACTAATCCGGCGTGGTCTATTAAACTACCGTTCGCGTTAGTCTCCAAATTCTTTTTCATCTTCAGTAAAAGATACAACGAACCATCAGTCAAAGAGTCGCCGTGCAATACCTCCGCTCCTTTGGCGTTTTTGTATGTTGCGTTATGGCGTGCTTGAAATGTCAGAATTGCTTTCGCGATAGCGTTCTTGAGCGCGGTAAGTTTGTCTTTATATAAACCAAGGTCCGGCAACGTACACCCACCCGCTATCTGGCAACTCGCGTCCGGCGTTATTTGATTCCACGTCGGGTTGGTTTCAGTGCCGGTATTTTCGAACACTTCGCTTCTGATTTCTTTTCCGTCAGGTGAAAAATACTCGAGATTGACGAATGCAGGCTCGCCTTCCGTCTTTATATTGTCCGATATGGCAACCGCCGCGAGAAGATGCTCTTTGAGCCAGGAGAAAAAGAACGGGGATGGTAAAAATCTATTCGTGTTTTCCGTTATCCGTGGAATCGGTTTTTCAAGTCCGTCCATCGCCATACATTCCTGCCAATCAGCCACGGAAGCCGTACCATGGATGGCCTTGAGTATCCAAACGCAACTCGGCACATTAAATTCACTCGACTCAAAGCCATTACTGTTCATAAGACTCCTCATCGAAGGACGGAACTGCAGGTTTAGGCTACACCCTTTTATGGTATCACCATAAGGGTCCCAGTACGCGCGTTTGATGAAGGTAAGGTCAGTATTGCGGGGAGCCCTGTCGGCTTTCTTGAGTAAGGTCTGAATTGCGTCTGTTGGGGGGAATCCTGGCCGCGTTTCGGCAGGCGCACAGTTAGCGTGATACAACGTTAAATCGAAACCGCTGTGATACTCATCCTCGAGTCCCGCAAACGAGTGTCCCATTTCGTGCATTGCGATTTCAACCAGCGGAACACTGATAAAGGCGACGCCATTGCCGTAGGGAGCGTAGTTGAGCCCGCCTTGGGGACGATCGGTTAGAAAAAAATACTGGCTCGCCTTGGAACCGATCGTCCCCAAATTTTTCGGGCGACTATTGGCGGCGATAAAGAATTTATTGAGGAGCATTGCCCATGTTGTGTCGTCATGTTCGGTAAGGTCCACAAAATGCGCGAAAGAGCTTCTGCGTGCTGGGTTTTCCTCTCGCAAGCTGTATTTTCTAAAAGGTTGGGTCTTTTCAAAACCATCTTCTCTGACCTTGTCTGCAAACATAACTATGGCTGATGCAAAAACACCCATGCTCTTACCGCGCATGTACACCACGCTATGCGGAGAGCCGCCCGAAAGTGCTGCGCAGAGACCCATACTAGCTCCTGCTCGCACTTCATGAGTGGGGATGTCGGCTGTACCGAAAACAACGATTTCGACAGTACCACTTCCTCCGGAAAGAGCCGTAATTAGTTTTTCAAGTTTCTCGGCAGGGGCGATGCCGTTCGGCCAGCCCGGAATCTTCCATTGGTAAATCGGCTGGCCGCTCGTATCATTTTGACCTGAATAGGTAAACTGCCCAGGGCCGACGACGACATCAGTTTTGTTAACAACGATAGAGACCTGGAACGGCAAGGTTTGCGGCGGTGTCACCGAAAGTTCTGAAGCGGTCTTTGCGGTATAGCAGGTCGAAAATACTCCAGAAGCAGTTACTACGAGGTCGTAAATAGGTGTTGGACTTGAAACGTCGACGCCTCCCCGAGTCGAGGCCATTTTGGAAACAAAAGCAGGGTCTGTTTGAATCGTCAGTGTGTACTGGTCAACCGAACTTGGATAACGGAGTGTTGTTTGGTAAGTGGTTGTATTAGTTGCGCAATCACTTTTAACGCCATAGGTACCGAGCGTTTCGGCAAACGCAGGCTCGCCTGTAAATAAAATGGTGAAAAGAAAAACAACGAAAGCAAACCGAAAAAGAGTACGCATTGGAAAAACCAAAAGGGTGCTTTGCTTCCACGATAATTTCATTACCTCTATTGTACAATAAACTCTTTCGCCTGGATAACACAGGGGGAGATGTGGGGAATCAACTCATTGGAATATGGACAGTACCAAGACCAGAACCCATAACCAAAATCCCTTCTCTTACGATACCCGCCTGAATGTAGTCGGGCAGGTATCGTAAGAGAAGGGGAATGTTCTCACTTGGGAGGCGTCACTTGGAGGCGAGGCCTCCAAGTGGAGAAAAAGTGCGCTCGCTTCAAGGTAGGGATAGGAAATGTTTTAGTTTTACCACGCAACCACCTTAACCGCGTCGACATTGGCGGATCGTACCGTCTTTGCCATTTTTCCTCGGAATCGAAGTTGGAGGTTGTTGATACCGGAGAGGTCGAGGGTTACCGACTTCCATGCGTTTTCCTGATCCACATTTCCGCGTAATTTCGCTTTTTCCACCCATGTTGCTCCGCCATCAGTTGAGACGTCAAATGCCACATATTCGCCCGAAATAAGGTTTGACGAGATAAACCACGAAAAAGTAATTTTAACATTTGTCCGTCCACCAAGAGCGACTCCAGTTGAAGTTAATCTTGCGTCATTGGCGGATCCTTTGACTTGGGCTGAATACAAACCGTCAACCTTTCTCTGGGTTGTCCTTGACCATTTGTTTTGCGAGTCTTCAGTCCACAAACCGTTCCACTCTGACACTTCAAAACTGTCGTTAAACACAGTTGTTTCTATAATATTGTCCACATTGACTGATACGGATGTTTCAGTTTTTTGCCCTGCCGAGTCTACTGCCGAGGCCTTGAGAACATGAGCTCCATCGGAAACAGCCGTCGAGTTCCAAGTAGTTTCATATGGTGATAAGGAAGCACTGCTAATAAGCGCGTTGTCAATATAGAAATCAACATGGTCTACAGAAACATCGTCAGTTGCGTTGGCGCTGAATTGTATAACTCCGGAAACAGTCGCGTTATTTTGCGGGGCAGTAATAGCGACAATCGGCGGATAATCAATCGGACCGGAGGCAAGGAGTAGAGCTTGCGCCGCATCGAGAAGTCCGTATCCATAGGTTTGGTCGTACCCCGAAGCGCCAAGATCGTCCGCGCTCCCTTCAATAATCGCTCGGACGTCCGATGGTGAACTGTTCGGGTTCTTAGAAAGGATCAAGGTCGCAACACCAGCGACATGCGGTGTCGCCATCGAGGTGCCTTGGTAGAAATAATATCCGAAATTAGTTGGCGTACTGCCAAATGTTTGCTGGAGAATACCATCACCGTAACCATCGCCATTTTGATCGACGGACGTGTCGCCACCCGGCGCGACTATGTCTATGCCCGGGCCATAATTTGAGTACGAGGATTTTGTTCGGTCAAATCTCGTGGCGCCGACCGCGATGACATAATTGTTGTACGCGGCAGGATAGGAAAGTACGTTTGTGCTGTCATTTCCCGCGGCCGCGACAATCGTAACCCCTTTGCTATAGGCATAGGCAAGCGCATCTTCAAGGGTAGCGGAAGGAGAAGGTCCGCCGAGCGAAAGGTTGATCACTTTGGCGCCGTTGTCAGCGGCAAAACGGATGCCGTTTGCCACAGCGGAATAAGGGCCGCTTCCATTTCTGTCCAAGACTTTAACTGGCATCACCCTCGCTCCAAAAGCAATCCCCGCGACGCCTGAGTTATTTCCAGTGCTTCCGGCGATGGTGCCGGCGACATGCGTGCCATGGCCCTCATCATCATTTGGATGATTGTCATTGTTAATAAAGTCGAAACCCGGGACGAATGAGGAGGCATTCAAATCCGGCGCCTTGGCAAATGTTCTGTAATTTTCGTACGCGACGCCGGTATCAACGACCGCGACAGTCGCGCCTGTTCCCGTCGCGATATCCCAAGCGTTTTCCATATGAATGCCGCCATTCGTTGAGTTATCAAAATTCCACTGGTAGGGCGAATAATATGTGTCGTTTGGTACGTAAAGCGCCTTAGCTTCATAGTCGGGTTCAGCGTACAGGACATCGGGATTGGCGCGATATTCTTTGAGCGTTGCGTTTATATCCGAGATATTCACGACAGGGATTTTGTGGAAATTTTTCTCACCGCGGATTTTTACCAAAATGTGATCTGTGGCGAACGTAGCTTTTTGACCGTCAATTATATCCGAAACGAAAAGTGTTTCGGATTCCAAAGTCTCTTTTGCGTTTGTCAGCAAGTCGCGATACGCTTCAATATCATTTCGCAGATCGCCAAAAGTCAGCGAGGCAAAAACCTCGCTAAGCGGAGAAAAGATAATAATTGAGACACAAACGATAAAAACAACAAGCCTTTTTTTTGAGTAAAACATAGGTGTGATTAGTTATTCTTCTAGTTTAGCGCAGATCTGCCTTAATAGTACCTCATGCAAGTTTTTTAGCAAGGACCTTCTACAACTTGGAGGCGAGGCCTCCAAGTTGCCAGGCTAGTAAACATCGGGGTACCCCACCGAGTCCGTGAGAGGGGACAGCTTGTTGCTGGGTAGTTTATTGTCCCGAGCGAGTTTTTAGCCTCGGGGTTTTCGGCATACACTTAAAATACGCGATCGCGTATTTTAAGTGTATGGTGTTGAGCAACTTTTTTCTTGTGGTTTTTTTCAAGAATTTCGGAAATCAGCGAGGTGGTGTAGAATTGCATTGCTATGACCCAAGACGAAGCTCTCGAAATTTTAAAGATGGGACGAAGCGCCTTTATTACCGGCTCGGCCGGAAGTGGCAAGACCCATCTTTTGAATACCTACATCCGCTATTTAAGAGACAACGGCGCGCACGCGGTGGTTGGGATAACCGCTTCAACCGGCATTGCCGCGACGCACATGGGTGGCATGACCATCCACGCCTATTCAGGACTTGGTATTCGAGACACGCTTTCGAAGCATGATCTCAACGATTTAACCAGCCGCTCGTATCTTCGTAAACGAATTGAAAGAACAGCGGTGCTCATCATTGACGAAATTTCGATGTTGCATCATTTCCGGCTGGATTTGGTTGAAAGAATCATTCGCGCGTTTAAGAAGAACAACGAATTTTTCGGCGGCTTGCAAATTATTCTTGCCGGCGACTTTTTTCAGTTGCCTCCGGTCTCGCGCGAAAATGAGGCGGATGCTCGGTTTGCCTACCACTGCGAAAGTTGGAAAAATCTTGGTCTATCGGTGTGTTATTTAGAAGAACAACATCGTCAAAATGACGAAGAGTATCTCGGGATATTAAACGCCATCCGCGGCAACGAAGTGTCGGAGAAAATGATCGAACATCTTAAAACCCGCTCCAATAGCAAAATAGCGGGTGCGGTTCGGCCGACCAAGCTCTATTCCCACAATGTCAGCGTTGACGCCGAAAATGAAAGGGAACTCGGAAAAATTGAAGGCGAGGTTTTTGAGTACCCGATGTCGCATAGTGGTATTGATCCTCTGGTCGCTACGCTTAAAAAAAGTTGTTTGGCGCCGGAGCGGCTCCGGCTTAAAGTCGGCGCGAGGGTTATGTTTGTGAAAAATAATTTTGAAGAAGGTTACGTCAACGGCACACTTGGCGTGGTGTCGCGCTGTGATCAAGAGAGGATTGAAGTTAAGACTGTCTCTCGCCGGAAGATCGAGGTCAGTCCCGCCAACTGGCGGATTGAGGATGGTGGGCGAGATCTCGCGGAAATTGTTCAGTATCCGCTTCGTTTGGCGTGGGCGATTACGGTGCATAAAAG
>Ga0209542_10017818_pt1 | contig 11579 bp, 9 predicted proteins | sample RifCSPhighO2_01_FD_184028 | JGI IMG/M metagenome (GOLD analysis project Ga0209542, IMG submission 184028) | Soil microbial communities from Rifle, Colorado - Rifle CSP2_plank highO2_0.1 (SPAdes) (version 2) | ecosystem: Environmental > Terrestrial > Deep subsurface > Rock core/Sediment ...
CTCGTACCAAAAATATTTCTAAATCTCCATCCTCATCTGGCGCAGCAAATAAAGCATCTTCAAGCATGTCTACAACAGGCTTGAGACAGTAGTACGAACCAGTGGCTAACTTAGTACACTCTTCTTGGTTGAAGGTATAGGCAGTATCAGTTTGAACCACTGAGACACTTTCAGTCGTGCCTAGCAACTCCTCTTCAATTAGCTCTGTTGATGACGCAATTTCTGACTCACTCTCTGGTGTTTCTGTTCCGTCTTCTTGTTCAGATGCCTCTTCCTCATCTGGAACAGTTTCAGTGTCAACCACTTCCTCTGGAGTAGCTTCTAACTCACTCTCATCACCACCAGATATTGCTTCCCCCTCTGATTCAGATAAATCAACCACTTCATCGGTCTCATTAACTTCATCAACAACATCTGCACTATCACCACCTAACCCGCTATCCGATGGTTCTGATTCAGACGTCCCTTCTTGCACTTCCGATATATTTAAATTGTCTTCAGAGTCAGCATTTTCAATTACAGTTTCATCAGCAACAGTCTCCGTTAAGGCTTCTGATTCTTCCGACTCAGTCATAATTTCATCTGACACTTGTGTTTGTACTTCTGGCTCTGGTTCAGGTTCAGGCACTGGTTCCTCTTGCGATTCAGGTTCGGAAACGAGTTCTGGTGCCGACACTTCCTGTGGTTCAACACTAGCAGTATCCGCAGCCTCTAAAGTATCAGCTTGTGCGTAGTTAACACCCTGTAAGAAGAATGAGGCGCATAGCAAAATAGCCGCGAAATAGCTCACGGTTGACGCACTCATAAACTTAAACAGGTTCGGGCTGTGTGTATCTAAAACAACACCAATGGACATGTTTAAATCGCCCTCGAGATAAGGCAAAAAGCAAGAAGCAGGTTTAGTTGCTCTTTTTATTCGTTTTTTAGGGGTTTTATTACTCATCGAGCGACAGCCATTTGTAGCAGAGAGTAAGTCTTATCCCATCACATATATAGTGTACCAATAAACTGGACCTATTATCTGGCTTTTATCAACAGCATTAGTCCATGAAGGAACGTGCCAAGATAATTGAAAAATCAATAAAGTTCATTCGTCCGTCGTTGTTAAAGTCATGAGTGCCAGATTTGTTATGCCAAGCAGACATAAAAGTACTAATGTCTTTCAAAGTAACCTTACCGTCGCCATCAATGTCAGCATTGATGTTTAAGCCGACTTTAGCCGAAATCTCAGCCGGATCTTCGTTTTGGTCATAAATATAAAAACTAGTTCTTGAATCGGCCCCGGTAGTAGCAACTTCAACTGGTGTTCCCTTCCCATCTCCAGCCAAAAGCTCTGCGTCACTTACCAAAAATTCTGTTTGACCCGTTTGCTTGGCTTCTGCTTTGATGGTGGCGACTAAATGCTCACCCACAAATCCACGTCTGAAAGTTCCGCCACCAAAACTGATGGTATTTGCGGTAATTTCAGGCTCTTGTGTCCAAATAGTAAGCACGGATTGTGATTTGTCCACTGAAAGTATCTCAACTTTATCCATCGAAAAATCAATCGTGACATCCAGTGCATTAACTGGAACATGGGCAGAAGCATAGACCTCAATAGTAAAACGCTCACCTTGGAGCACAGTATTGGCTGAAGGTACAAGTTTAATGTAAGACGATTCAGTTGATACTACTGAAGCTGCGAAGATTGCCGCAAACCCCAGCACTAGTGGAAACATGTATTTTACCGTCGGCTTTTGAACAGCTTTGGTTTTAAACACTTTTTGCCACAGTAGCACTAGTCTCTTCATGGCTATTTAATTAGCGTCTTGCGGAGTGCTGCTGCTTCACCAGTGAGCACACTTAAATCTTCACGCACTTTTTGTGCACTGGCTCGGATATTTTCAACTGTAATTTCGGTTGGAGCAACATTGTTTAGTAGAGCATTTATAATTTCACCTTGTGCAATTACAAGCTTACTAAAAAGTTGACTGATTTCTTTTTCCTTTTGTGAAAGAGTTTGCCAATCCAAAAGCATATCTGCATCTACATCAGTCCCCAGTTGAGCTTTCTGCTCTGATAACTGTGACAAAAACTCTACTTCCTTTTCAAGTAGTAGTGCCATACCCGCTCTGCGACTAGAAGCAGTATCACCACAGCGGTTAAAGAGTGTTTCCAGAGCTTCTAAATCTGCCCGCGCCAAGCCCTTATCTAATGAAGAAAGTAAATCATCGTAACGAGAAATTTCAGCTAACGGACACTCAGGCACTACTTGTGCAATGGCTTCATTGGCTGCACCCTGACTTAGAAGCTTAGCTGTTTCTATTACTGTATCTTGCTGTACTTCATATTTGGTATCAATAAGTAGACGTAAGTCATACATTCGTTTCTCCACAACCACACTAGCTGATACATACACTATAAGTAATCCTGCTATCAAACCGCCAATAATCTGATTTCGATTCATATTCTGAAATTATATGTGTAATTACTTCTTGTCTACCAATCCCTCGACATCTCCAACTTCTTTTTGGATGTTATTTTCTGCCGCCAATAGGGCTTCGTTTAGGGTAGCAAAAGTATTTTCTTCTGCCTTCGTTAACTTTTTGGTCTTTCGTGATTCTGACAAGGCTAACTGCTTTTCAGCCAGCACTGCGCGAAGTGAGGCAAATTCTTTAAAGACTATGGCCACAGCTTCGCCAGACTCCACCCGAACCTTGCTACGGAATCTACGTAGATAAAGTAGCATGAACCAACTAGCCAAAACAAGGAGCAAAGTCATGGCCACCAGTGGTATTACTACAGACAGTATATTTACCAAGAATGACCCAATTTGAATATATCCTGGCTGCTGCACAGCAATTTTAATAGTATCTGATGGTTCAGATTGTGCTCCAAATGTATCCGTAGCACGAGCAGTGAGTTCGTACACACCGAGACTAAACGTACCAGATGGAATCACTGTAAATACTCCAGCATCGTCAGCTGTGACACTGTACATAACTGGCTCAGCCCCGATTTTTTGGATCGTTACTTCCACCGCAGCGTTAGCCCTGGTCAGTCCTCTAAAGACTGGAATCACCTCTTCATTTATCTCACTTGGATACTCAGTAAAGACTGGCTTATCAAATGATTCGATGGTAAATGAGAAGGAAGCAATAAGACCATTTCCAGCTTCATCAAAAGCCTCGATAATCACTGAGTGATAGCCAGGTGTAAGTTCAGGCAAAACCAGCTTACCAGTGCCTTCACTGTCGATAAAGTCATAGGCATCGTTGTTGTCGATTTTAACTACGTACCGCGCAATCTTTGACGCTGCATCTTCAGCCGTTAGGAGTAGTGTCTGGGCCGGATTAGCTCCGTCTGCATCAGGAGCCATAGTTATATCAAATTTAGTCGGCTTCTCCGTATCCACCGCCAATCTATAGTGACTTACTCGACCCCAACCATCTTCGTTCCTAAATTGTAAGTGGAAATACTGAACTCCCTCATCAAGGTCTTCCAAAGTGATGGTTGAAATTGGATCTTCATAGACTCGGGTTGGAATTGAGCTTGCACTATCATCAAGTAGAGTACGAACTTCGGTTATACCAGCCGGCAAACTCCATCGTAGAGTTGCAGTTTTTGCTGTGAACCAACCATCACTATCCGGATGGGTACTTGATTCAATAACTGGCGCACCTGGGGTATTAGCTGGGGCAACATACTCAACCACCTCTGGTGCAGGACTAACAGACGCAGCAGAAATGGTGTAACTTCCGCCATTCATACTAGAGAGCACGTTGGTACCCATACCGTCATTAGCCAACACCGAACCGTTAGTGATATTTACTTTGGCATTGCTGGCGTTTGTGGTTCGAAACGTAATATTAAAAATAGTTCCTGCTGACCCAGTGTAGCCAGATGGCATACCACCACTAAATGAAATAGTTCCTGCAGAATTAGAAAATGTTGGTTCAGTTACCCAGAGATTAAAAATAGATCCCGTTCTGTTTACTGACACTACTGTAATCTCAGCTGGATTAAACTTTACAGTACCTTCTGCCGCATTAATTGGCTTACCTTCCGTATTTACAATCACTCGTGCAGTAAAAGTACTGCCTGTAGTGTACACACCAGTACTTGGTGAGAGTGATAAAGTCGCAGCCAATGAAGTCAGAGGTGCTAGACACAATGTCAGTATAAAAACGGCCCAAATGGTACTAAGTCTAAGTGTCATACTAATCAATTATTTCTTGAGCCTCGTCTACCACTTCTGTAGTAGCAGTTTTTGCCTTTTGGCGGCGTCTAATAAAGAACCACAACATTCCAATTATAAGAAGCAGGACGAAACCAAGCGCACCAAGAACTGAATAAGTTATAATTTCATTCTTTGAGATAGTCTGAAGCGACTCGTCAGGAATATAAGTAGCAATGTACTCATTTCCGGCTTTATCAATAGCTTTAACTCGAATAATACTGTTTAGTGACTGATCTTCCAACACATATGGACTTTCTGCTTTTACCCACGGAACTCCTACACCACCCCACTTAAACTGACTGAACTCCAAGACTGGCTCTTCGTTTACCTCATAGTGACTAATACCTGTCTGTTTGTCAGTAGTACTAAACACAATAAAATGCTTGCCGGCGAAAGCGATTTCGTCACGAGTTAGTGTAATACTAAATTGTTCTGGTGGATTTGTGTCCTGACGCACCGCTTCGCGCCAAGCGTCTACTACTCCATCATCTCCAGCTGTTTTCTCTAGAGTAAAAGTACCTCCGAGTGCTGTAAGTGGAGCTCTAGTACCAGCACCGTCATTAAGTAATACTTGTGTCTCAGGAGCAAAATCTACATGCGCTTCTGTATCATCAGATCCACCACCTACCTGCATACCTGGGGAACGGAAAATAATTTCAGCAATGATGTTGGTCAAACGAGGGTCGCCCTCAACCCGTCCACAATAACCATTAGGAATACCCCCGGCAAACGTTATCGTGCGATTCTCTTTATTGATGACAGGAGGTTCTACCCAAACGTTAAAAATTGATTTACCAATTGAAATATCAACTGGTTGAATATTCTCTGAATATGTAACGACTGCATCGATGACATTAATACATTCTCCAAGGGCAGCGTCGGGCATAATACGCACCGCGGCAGTAACAGCATCACCACGACCAAGGGTTGCTACTCCAGGATCAATATAAATAGTTGCTGCTTGTGCATACCCAAACGAAAACAAAAACAACAAGGCTGCAAAACGAGCATATGTAAACATAGCTACAGTATAACAAAGTAAGCAAAGGATGATTCGGGCTGTACACAGACAAACAAAAAACCCGTCTCGTGGTGGGAGATAGGGTTTTTTGTTTTAACTCCAAGCTTAGAGTCAGTATTCGGCTAGAATACTGGTGTTGCTACGTATGTCAGCGTAGCGGTGTAGTCATCTCCCGCTTCTTGCAAAGCAGAAACTTCTACGGTGTATCCGACTCGAGTGAGTCCGAGACCTTGTGTTGTTCCGTCTGCTGGTCCGTCATTTCTGAACACTTCCACCGGTGTGGTTGAGGCAGAAACATAGAAACGGCCAGTTCCGGTTACATCAAAGTGGTCACCTAAGTCTTCGTAGATGGTACTGTCATTGGTGGTAATACCCCAATGTCCATATGTATCATCGTTTCCTAGGACTGGAATGGCACTGTCCCAGAGTGTAGGGGTGGTAGTGAACGCACCTTCAACAAATCCATCAATATCAGCGCCTGTTGCAGACGTGAGTTGCTGGTCTGCTGTCACAGTAATTACAAAGCCGTTAGCTGCGTTTGTGTTGACCTGAAGGTCTTGCGCGGCAGTTGCGGCAGTGTCTGCTGTCAGAACTCCAAAAGGAATTGCTATAGAAGTTGAAGTACTTGTGATGGTATCGCCATTGACGGTACCACCAGAGTTTACAGCTGTGACTGTAAAGTCAAAGATGGTTTCAACTGCTGCAGTAACTGTTACAACATCTACAATTGCAACGCGAGTTATACCAGTATCACTGTTTCCGACCGCGACTGTAATTTCGTATGAACCTACAGTTGGATTAGTAATTTGGTTTGTACCGGTACCGCCTGTGGTGGCGTTGGTACCGATTTCAATTGTAATTGTTGCATTAGCTCCGATTGTGTCGGTGCCACTAGTGAGATCAATAGTGGTACCAGCGGCAGTTACATTCCAACTTGCGCCAGATGCTGCACCGTCAATCAATGTTCGTTCAGTTCCACTAGCATTTAGGTCGATATCCTGCGCGACCAGAGAACCAATTCCTGAAAAGCTAGTTGTACCAAAGTCGATTGAGAGAGTCTCGCCTGCGGCAAGACCTGTCGGTGTAACAAAGGTTAGAGTGTGGTTAGAAACTACCACCGGGGCAGAATCTGAGAGCGTGTTACTAAAGGTCGTGACATTTGCAGCTTCCGCACGGAATGAAGGTACTCCTACGAACCAAAGAATGATTGCAAAAGTAACAACTGCAGTTAGAGCTTGGAGTAATGTGAACGTTGAATTCGTTCTGAACATATACTCTACGTTGTATTAGTTTTCCAGCTTAGATCTGACGTCGCGACCGAAAAAACTAAATGAGCAGATACTCATGCAGCGTTGGGTCTCCACTCCCTTCGCTTATAAGTGCGCTGCAAAACATACTCGTGATGAGACACTTGGCTGAAGTGTCCTAATACAGCTACGCCGTACTAGCGGTAACACTAAATGGTTTACCTCCAAAACAAGTACTCTTTCATTGTAGCGTGCTTATTTTTTTCAGAGGCAAACTTATACACAAAAATGAGCAAATGCCCTACGGGCATATTGCGAATTTTGTCCTTGATTTTTCATTCCCTAAGAAAAATCACTAGGACTCGAAGTCCGCAGCTCAGTAATTTCAATTTTCCGAAGTGAGATTTAAAACTACATCTCGTTATTTTCTGACGAAAATGAACGCGAGTTTATAAATGAGTAAATGTCCGCAAGGACATATTACGAATTTAGTTCCCGATTTGCTTTTTCCTTAAGCAAATCGCTGGGACTCGCGGTATAGCAGCTCAGTTAATGCACTCTTACCTACCCCGTCAATAAGCAGAAACAAGAAGCGTGTAGTGCGGCTCTAAATATACCTGTTAACAGGTATATTTAGAGTATACTTAATTTTACTTATCCAGACGCTTAGCTGAGCCGCGACCCCTCAGGGACAAGTGAGCAAACGAGACACGTAGTGTCGACTATTGTGAACTTAAACAGACACAACCTTATCTTCGACCCATAAAGGAGAAGAAAAGGTATGTGGCCTGAGCGGTCAGCTGCAGCGGCCTGCGAAGCAAGTCCAACGCTTAGTGAGATTAGTTTTACTTACCCGGTCCACAAGCAGAAACAAGTAGTGCGTAGCACGACTATGTTTTGCTTAGGCATAAGTAGAAACAATGAGAGACGAAGTCTCGATTATGTTTTACTTATACAGGCGCTTAGCCATGATTCGACCCCACAGGGAGAATCTGGCTGTAGCGAGCTGTAAGCAATATCAGTTTCGACTGCCAAGCGAGCGAGCGAAATGAAAGCGCGTGCCGTAGGCCGCATTTTCATTTCCGAGCGAGCGCAGGCAGAAAGAAAAGTGAAGTATGAACTTTTCTTACGGTATATAAGCTCAACAAAAATCCTCTTTGGCAGTGTTCCGCCAAGCAAGTCGGCAGCTCGCTGTAGTAAATATTACCTACCCCGTCCACAAGTGAGCAAACGAGTAGCGAAGCTACGATTATTGCGAACTTACGCAAAAGTAGAAACAATGAGCCGTAGGCGATTATGTTTTACTTTTACAGGCGCTTAGCCATGATTCGACCCCGCAGGGAGAATCTGGCTGTAGCGAGCTGTAAGCAACCCTAGTTCCGACCCACAAGGGAGGAAATAGGGTATGTGTTCCGCCAAGCAAGTCGGCAGCTCGCTGTAGTAAATATTACCTACCCCGTCCAGTTAAACAACAAAATAGAAAAGTCCTCGATCCCGACTCGCCCATTTCCATTGATGTCTGCAGGTGGATTTGAGTTACCGCCATTAGTCCCCCACCAAAAAATCAAAATAGAAAAGTCGACCAAGTTAATCTTAGTGTCACGGTTTAGGTCGGAAGGTCTAGTCGCCTGCCCATCAACACCTACAAAGAGCTGTAGGGTCGTACTGAAGCTACTTTGAGTCGCTAATGATGTTGTACCACCAACAGAGCGCGCACGGAGCGTATGCTCGGCCACGCGCAGTGAAGCAGTGTTAAGAGAAATAGTCCAAAGACCTGAGGCGTCAGTAGTTGTTGTCTCAACACGTTCACTGTTATTGATGTGAAGTTCTATCTTGGCATTTGGAATCGATTGACCGCTAACTGTAACTACATCTCCTGGGTTTACGTTTGCGTTCGATACTCTAATAGTTGGAGGCAAGATAATACCTGAAATATTTGTAACAGCGCCCTGAGTTACATCGAAGGTAGAATTGAGAGTGATTGAACGGGTGCTGTTTTGGTCGGTAGACCAAAACCCTAATGACGCAGTTCCTGGTGATGCATCAGTTGTAAAGTCAAAACGTCCGTCACTACCGACACGCACACTACCGACATTTTGAGTATCAAGCAGAATGTTGATTGTCCGGCCTGGGTACGCGAGTCCAGTTACACTGATGACAGTATCACCTTGGTCAGTATCACTACCACCACCTCCACCACTTCCTCCTCCAGAACTTCCTCCTCCTCCAGAACCAGCTGGCTCAATTTTACAAATAGCAGAACAAAAGTCAGCGTTATCATTATTGCCGTCGTCACATTCTTCACCAAAAGAAGTCTGCAAAATTCCATCTCCACAGTAAGGGCCGAAGTTACAGACCGGACTACATTGCCTACCAGCTATGGTGGTACTATAGACGCCAGTTTCTCCTGGTACATCACACTGCTCGCCATCATCCACTAAAGAGTTACCACAAATACTCAAAGTGAGAGTAGTTGTGGCTGTGCCAGTTAAAATCGCCTGGGCGGCTGTGAGAGACGGTATTAGAAGGACAGTCGCAAGTACTATGCTAAAAAAAGTAAGTCGGGCATACATAAGACTATTCAACCCGACGGCGTGCTAAGCGACGTGTGTAAATAACATAGAGAACTAGGATAAGTAGCGCAAAGATTGGTAGCAGAATAGAAATTTTATGAGCTATAGAAAGACCACTAAAACCAAAGCCTGCTTGTTGCAGAGTACCGTAAGGCAATACACTCAAACTAACCTCTCCTTCATGCTTAATTTCTTCACCGTTGTAAACCTTAAAACGAGCGATGTAGTTACCGGCCGGCAATCTAGTTGGTATTTCTGCAAACACTTCTTCTGTAGCATACGGAGCAATTTTACGAACCTTATTTTTATTTTGTGTTTCTTCTAGAAGCACATTGCCTGCAAAGTCAAAAATTCTAAACTCTACTTTTGATGGAGAGTTATCTACGTTACCAGTGTTTTCAATCAACATTGAAAAATCAATCTTGCCCGGGAAATACAACCAACCAAGTTTACGTCCTTCATTCAAATCTGTTACGTCAATCTTACGAACTCTAAAGTCAAGAATTTCTCGATCAATAACAGTGAGAGCAATGTCTACCTGAGCTCCAAGAGAGATACTAACTGCACCAGCAGACACCTGATCATCATCAGGTACAGTCTTGATACGAATAGTACCGTTATAGTCTTTAAAGTCAGCGTCACTCGGTACTGTCACTCGAACAGTCATTGGGACCTTCTGTACACCGCGTGGCAGTGACACAGACTCACCTTCTACTATTTCTATCCAATCAATAATTTCTGGAGCATCAATTGAAATCTGGGCCTTTTGCGGAACATCAGGATTACCACGAACCAAAAGGATTTGTTGTTCATAAGTAGAGTTACGTGTCAGGCTTGTATTTCGTACGTACGGAGGAGTAATACCAAAACCAGCACTCGCGATATCTGCAGAGAGCACAAAAAACAGCAAACACAAGGTTACTATCTTTTTCATATAACAATCACGCGAGCTAGTTGCACCCATTCATTATCGAAAATTAATGAATAAAAAGCAACAGCCACTGTATGGATAACAGTGGCTGTTGCTAAATTCAATTTTGCTATTAATTAGATTCCCCAGTCGGTTCCACTTGAGGTTACAGCGTAGAAGGTGTTGAGTCCTGTGTAGGCACCGGCTACAGTAATGTCAATCGGAACTTCGATACCCCAATACGTTACACCTTGTGAATAGGTTGAGGTTGATGTTGTCTTTGGTACTTGGAGCAAGAGGAACTGTGGAGTTGAAGACGATAGATTTGCACCTGTCGTGTTATATCCAACTGAGCTTGTTGCAAATTCCTGACTATAGTCTGGAATAGTTGACGATGCACTACTAGCACACGGACTACCAACTGCGAATCCTGGACACATGGCTTCCCCTTCAACTTCTTGGTTTAGTCCAGTGTTACCAACTGAAAGGATAGTAGTGGTTGCATCTAGTGTGCCAGTGTTTTCTCCAGGCTCGAGTGAACCATATGGAATTTCAGCTGTCACCAAATCAATTGCTGGGAAACTGAACAACTCTACTGGAGTGGTGCCGATGGTTTCAGTACCAGTAGCACTGTCATCATCAACTCCAGCAATCGCAGCTACCCAACCTTCTGCAGAAAATGGTGAGTCTGCATCTGTAGGTTCTGCAATGAACCAAAGTGGGAAGGTACATGACCACTCCATGGTTGGATCTGATGATCCTCCACAAGTAGTACTTGAGGCAGTACAGTTGAGGTTCCAAGTTGTTGTTGCAATTGAACTTGGATAACAATTGTTTGGATCATAAGAACCAGGCAAACCTGTACAAGTTGTAGTACCAAGACCACTTCGGAATAGTGATGCAGTGTACGATGTGATTTCGTCAGTAGCTGCTGTGTTTACGCAACTGTTGGCGTCTGATGTCTCAAACTCCAAGCTAAAGTTTGTAGTTTCTCCAGCTGGATTAGTGAGTGACATTGAGCCACCATTATTAATTGAGATAGTACCCGCTGGTACAGTCGGTGCTACGTTGTTAACTGTGAAGCCTTCGTTGGTTGCTTGCACTCCACCTGTAGCTGGATGATTGTACTGGTCAACTACGAAGACGTAAGCATCATAGTTATCATCTTGGAATACAGAAGGTAATGTGAAGCTGGCTGAGGCATCGTCGGTCACTGAGCCTGAGGTACTCGCCAATACTCCACTGACACAACTTAGAGTTGATGCCACAAAGTCGTTACCATTACAGACGTACAAGAAGATGTTATCTGGTCCTCGAACTACGTTACCGTCAGTTGATGTTGAAAAGAATGTAAGCAGCTCTCCTGGGTTAGCTGGGGAGTCACTTCCTACAGCTGTGAACGTAGGACGGAAGTTCACATGAAATGGAGATGAGTTCGTTGCGTTCAAACCTTGAGAGAATGTGTTGTTACATCGTGGGTTCACAGGATCGTCGTCGCATACCCAAGCGTACCAATTTAAGATTTCGCCAGAGAAGGCTCCGGTTTCAGTTGTGGTGGTAGATACCCGAGCTTGTGTTGAGGCGACAGTGGCAGTTGAAACTCCCCACT
>Ga0209542_10017820_pt1 | contig 11577 bp, 10 predicted proteins | sample RifCSPhighO2_01_FD_184028 | JGI IMG/M metagenome (GOLD analysis project Ga0209542, IMG submission 184028) | Soil microbial communities from Rifle, Colorado - Rifle CSP2_plank highO2_0.1 (SPAdes) (version 2) | ecosystem: Environmental > Terrestrial > Deep subsurface > Rock core/Sediment ...
TTGAGCGTAAAAACGGGGCGAGCAATACAAGCACTGACAAGAGAGCCAAGAGAGCAAAATATCGATAACGGTTTTTCATACTGTGAGGACACGGAGGGCCCCACGGAGCCGCTCGAGCGTTTCCTCTTTACCCAGTATATCGGTTAATTCGTATGGGCCTAAAGACGCCTCCCGACCCGATAAAGCGGCCCGCAAAGGCCATAAAACACTCCCCTTTCCGCGTTTTTGGATAATAGGCTCAATAGACTTCTCGACGCTTATAGCGCTAAATTCTGACGATTGAATATTGGACAATATATTTATAAGCTCGTCAAGCACATCTCGCGCATCGGCTTGCGTAATCTTTCCGCGCCATATAAGCACCGTTTTGTCATACGGGATGCGCTCAATGATTTCTTTGAGCTCCGTGTCAAGCTCCCCCAACCGCGAAACTCGAGGCCGCATCGCATCAAGCGCCTTTTCGAGCGCCATGGGCGCGTACTCACTTTTAATCTTTCTGGAAACATAACCGTCGGCAATGTTTCGGTATTCCTCTACCGATAATTTTTTGATATATTCTTTGTTCAGCCAATCAAGTTTTTCAGTCGAAACAATTGCCCCGCCTTTTTGTATCCGCTCGAGCGAAAACTCGCGTATGAGCGTATCACGGTCAAGCACCTCCCCCACTTCGTCTTTCGGATGCCATCCGAGAAACGCAATAAAATTTATCATTGCATCCGGCAAATATCCTATATCGCGATATTCAAGAAGCGCCAGCGCACCGTGTCTCTTTGAGAGCTTTGACCGGTCGGCGCCCAAAAGAAGAGGAAGATGCGCCCATTGAGGGATCGGCAAATCAAGGCTCTCGCCGATTAAAATCTGCTTAGGCGTATTGGGGAGATGGTCTTCCCCGCGGATTACATGAGATATTTTGAGCTCGCCGTCATCGAGGACGGCCGCAAAATTATAGAGCGGCTCATAGACACTTTTTGCAAGCGAAAAGTCGCCGAGTAGCGCGGAGTCATACAGGATATCGCCGCGGATGATGTCGCGGACAGCAATTCGCTTCGTCGAATCATTTTTAAAACGAATGATGCCTTCTTCGCGCTTATCGTCTCGATGAGAGCACACGTGACGCGGCGGCTCTTTTGCAACCCGTTGGCTCTCCCCTTCTGCTTTCAGCTCTTCTATTGTGTGGCCGCAGAAAAAAGCTTTTTTATCCTCAAGCATTTTTTTGAGCGCACGCTCATACATATCGGTCCGCTCGCTTTGGCGATATAACTCATCGTGCCCAAGCCCAAGCCATGTGAGTCCCGCACGTATATCATCCTCATACTCTTTTTTTGACCGCTCACGGTCGGTATCTTCAATGCGCAGTATAAAAACACCTTTTTCTTTTTTTGCAAAAAGCCAGTTAAAAAGCGCCGTGCGTGCGGTCCCTATATGGAAACGGCCGGTCGGAGAAGGCGCAATACGCACGCGGACGTTATTCATGGAGGCCTAAATGCAAAATTTCGCGGGCTATCTTGTCAGCAGCATCGATACGCGCAAAACTGCCAGCCGCGCGCTTCATATCATCCCGGCGTTTCTGATCACCCGTAAGCTTTCGAATCTCGGAGATAAGCACGTGAGGAGTAAGATTCGTCTCCTCAAGAACTTCCGCAGCTCCTGTCCGCGCATAGCTGTATGCGTTTTCGCGCTGATGGTCTTGAGCGGCAAGTGAAAGCGGAATGAGAATTGCGGGCAGTCGCCACGCGGCAATTTCAAAAATACTTCCTGCACCCGCGCGCGATACGGCGACGTCTCCGATAAACGCGGCATTCCGAAGTTGTGCAGGAGCAAGAAAAGCATAGGGATGATACCGCCCTTTATGTATTGATTTTTCAAGAACTATGCCCGCTTCCGCTTTGGTAGTTTCAATATGCGCGGCGCCGGTAATATGAATAATCTGTGCGAATTCGACAAGATCGAGAAGTGCGAGCATCACGGCATCATTTATCTTTTGCGCGCCCTGCGACCCGCCAAAGACAAGTACGGTAGGGACTCCTGTTTCCAGGTTAAACGTTTCGAGCGCCTCATCATGCGATCCGCCGAGAATATTCCTCCGAATGGGGTTCCCCGTGAGCGCAACTTTATCTTGCGGAAAATGAGCGGCAGTTTCTGGAAATGAGATGCCGATCCGCCGCGCAAATTTTGCCGCCCACGCATTCACCATGCCGGGAACAGCATCCGACTCATGGACGATAACCGGAATCCGAAAAATGCGTGAGGCAACAAGCGCCGGGAAACTGTCATACCCGCCTTTTGAAAAAACAAGATCGGGCGGCGAAAGGGTAAATCGCCATAACGCGCGGAAAATGCCGCGAATTGTTTTTATAGAATCCGATATATTGAGGAGTGAAAAATATCTCCTGATTTTTCCTGCAGGAATTTCCTCAAAAGAAATTTCCTCTTCTCTGAGAATCTCCACGTCAAACGGCTTCTCACCCATAAGCGTGAGATCAAGCGTAACAATGCGCTGTTCCTCTGCAGCTTTTCGCAGCGCATCAGCAACCGCAATGAGTGGAAAGAAATGCCCCCCAGACCCGCCTCCTAAAAGAACGATTTTCATGTTGTTGTTGTTCTCCGAGAAATATGAAGCAAAATACCCATTTCAAAAAGTAAAAATGCGAGCGCCGATCCTCCGTGGCTCATAAACGGGAGAGGGATACCGGTCAGCAAAAAAGCCCTCGAAATAGCAGCAATATTCACAATAACCTGAACGATCACAAGAAGCGTGATCCCGGAAGCAAGGAGTTTGGAAAATATATCACGAGCACGCGCTGCAATCAGCATACCACGCAGAAAAAAGCCGAGAAAGAGCGCGAACAGAATAAGTACCCCGAAAAAACCGAGTTCCTCGGCATATACGGCAAAAATTGCGTCCCCTGCCGGCTCCGGAAGGTACTGAAACTTTTGCCGAGAATATCCAAGGCCGTGCCCGAAAAACCCTCCCGATCCGATTGCAATAAGCGCCTGATCTGATTGCCAGCTTTTCGACTGTTCATATTGTTCCGGATAGAAAAACGCAAGAACCCGATCGCGCCTGTAAGGCTCGAAATAGATTATAAGAGCAAGAAGGACCGCACCCAAGAGAACCGCAAGAAGTATCTGGCTTGCTTTTCCTCCCCCGACAAAAAAAAGAGCAAGCGCCGTGAGCGCAAAAACGCCAAGCGTTCCGATATCGGGTTCGAGAAAAATAAACACGCTGACCAGCGCCGTAATCACCATAAAGGGGAAAAATCCTTCCCGCCAAGTCCCCAGTACCTTCTGACGCGTCGCCATCCACGACGAGAGATATACGACAAAAGCAAGCTTGAGGGCTTCCGAGGGCTGAAATGTCATCCCCCCCACACTAAGCCACCGCCGAGCGCCACCGCGGACAATCCCGACCCCTGGTATCAAAACAAGAGCCGCTAAAAAAAGTGCGCCAAGGAGAATGAGCGGCGCATACTTTCGATAGAACGCAATCGGAATCCTAAAGCCGCCCCAAAAAAGAATCGAGCCAACCCCGACGCCAAAAATAAGCTGCCGATAGAAAAGCGTGAGCGGGGCACCATACATATTTTCCGAAAGAGAAAATGAAGCAGACGCGAGTGTTAAAAGCCCCAGAAAAAGAAGGCCCCCGATTATCCACAGCATCAGCCGGTCTATCTTCCCCTCTTTCATATTTTTAATTTGCGTACCGCTTTGATAAATACGCGCGCGCGATGAAACTCGTTCGTAAACATATTGAAACTAGCCGCCCCCGGCACAAGCGCGATAATGCCCTTTGCGCCGCTTGCCTTCACAACCGCCTCTTCGAGAGAGCCGCAGAGTACGCCGTCTCGGAAATAATGCGCGAGCGTATCCGTCATAGATCCGGGGAGCATGTATACGCCGTCTGTATACGTGTATAGATATCTTGCATATTGCCGGATTTCATCTTTCGGGAACAATTTATCCTCACCGCCCGTAATAACCGAGAGCCGTATCTTTTCCCCAAATGCACGGCGTATTGCACGAAGCGAATGAATCGCCGATCCCGGATTTGTCGCGGTCGTATCGTTGATATATATTCTTCCCTTCTTCCGGGCGATAATTTCGAGCCGCCCTTCGGGCACCCTGAAACTTTTTATTTTTGCCCAAAATATTTTTTCCGGGATTTTAAGAATTTTTGATATGCAGTATGCAATCGCTACCGATTCAAACGGAAGCCGCCACGATATCCGCGGGATATGGCGCGAGAGATCACGCTCGCGCGCAAATATAACTTTGCTTTTGAGATTCGGCAGATGTGTGCGCAGGTGAGGAGACTGATACGCGACAAAAAAATCCGATGGGCTTTGAAATCGCGCGATATTCATCTTGAACCGCGCGTACTCCGCAAACGAGGCATATCGGTTGAGATGATCGGCAAAAAGCGACGTCATAACCGCAATATGTGGGCTTGAACGCGCGTACTCGAGGTCAAAACTGGAAAACTCTCCTATGACCCATTCGGGTTCTTTTTTAAGAAAAAAGTATTCAAAAAACGACACGCCTGGAGTGCCCGCGACCACCGCGCGCCGGCCAAGTATATGCCCCAAAAGCATGGTCATCGTCGTTTTCCCTTTCGTCCCGGTTATACCTATCGTCGTCTCGCGGGGCGCGAGCGAAAGAAATAGACCGGCATCATTTGTGATGGGAATCTTTCGTTTTTTTGCCTCGCGGACAAACGGAGAATGCGCTGGAACACCCGGATTTTTGACGATAAGATCGCTCTTGTGAATATCGGAGACACGATGTTTCCCGAGAACGTACCGGATTGGCAGGCCTCTAAGCCGCTTGAGCGAAACGGAAAGATCTTTTTTCTGTTTTAAATCGGTCACCGTAACATCCATGCCCAGGCGCACAAAAAAGCGCGCGGCGCCAACGCCGCCGCCCTGCATGCCAAGCCCGAGGATCAGCACTCTCGGAGGAATACCGCCCTTACGCCCGCCGAAGAATTTTTCCCGCAAGCGCCTGCGTAAAAGTTCCTTTTTCGATTGCAAGATGTCCATTGACGAAGACATATTCTATTCCGTTCGGATATTGATAGGGATTTTTATATGTTGCGGTATCCTCGACCGTATCGGGATCAAAAATAACAATATCGGCACTATACCCTTTTTTAATGAAGCCGTGCGTGCTGTCGATACCGAGGCGCGATGCAGGAAGCGAAGTCATTTTTTTTACCGCTTCTTCCCACGAAAGAATATTTCCCCGCCGTACGAGACGGGCAAGAAATCGGGGAGCCGCCCCATATGACCGCGGGTGTGTGAGATCGCCCTTTTTTTTGCTTGAAACGTCTTCCCCGACGCCATCGGAACCAAACATGCTATAGGATTCGCGAGCGATCATGCAAACGTTTTTGGCATTCAGCGTCCGGCCAAAAATGGAAACGCCAAGGCCATTTATGGAAAGAAGCTGGATAACGGTCTCTTCGGGAGAAATACCTGCGTCGTGAGCAATCTGCGCAATCGATTTTCCAACGGCATGTTTATCTCTCTGTGCTTCAGCGATAATAATATTGTCATAGTGAAGCGTAAGGCTTCCGAGCGCGTCGAGCACAGAGGACTTTTTTTGCGGATCCATGAGAACCCCGACGATGCTCTCCTTGCCGCCCTCCCGCATCCACTCGGGGAGAAATGTATAGAGCAGCGATCCGGTCCGCAGATAAGGAAAAAAATCAACCCAGATCGACAGCTTTTCGTCCTCACGCGCCTTTCGGATAACAGCAAGAGCTTTTTTAAGATCATCCCATGCCTTCCGCCCGATTGCTTTAAAATGCGAGATCTGTATTTCGGCCCCTGTAGCGCGCGCGAGATTAACCGCCTCAACAACCGACGAAAGGAGCTGGCGCCCTTCGTTCCGAAGGTGAATAGCAACAAGTTTATTCGTATCCGCAACAACTTTTCCAAGTGCGACAAACTCTTCCTGTGGAGCCGCTCCTCCGTGGCTAGTAGCAAGCCCCAGAGAAAGCCCCATCGCTCCTTCATCGAGAGCTCGGCGCAAAATGAGTTTCATCTCTTCCACTTCCTCTCTCGAAAGAGCACGCATGCTGTCGCCGGCAATACCGCGCCGGAGCGTCCCATGCCCGACGAGCGAGCCGAAATTCACTCCAATCTGGTGCTTTTCAAGCTCTGTAAAAAACTCTTCCTCACTCCGCCAATTTACATTAATTTTTGAAATATCAATCCATTTCTGAATGCCGCGGATTGATTGCGGATCGATAAGCGGCGCAAGCGAAGAGCCGCACATGCCTCCGATAACAGTGGTGATCCCCTGCCGCAAAAGACTTTCCTGCGACGGCACCGAAAAAAGAGTCCAGTGCGTATCGGAATGATTCGTGATATCGATAACGCCCGGCATAATATACTTGCCGGCTGCATCGATAACCCGCGTTGCGCTCCCTCCCATTCCGCCGACCGATTTAATCGTCTCGCCGGTTACCGCAATATCCCCCTTTGCCATAGGGAATCCGGAGCCATCGATAATTGTTCCTCCTTTGATGAGATATGAAGTGCCCGGCATAGTTTATCGCCCGATAACATGAACCACCATCCCGACAAGCGCCATAACCAGACTCACAACCCAGAACCGCATCGTAACCTTGTAGTGAGGCCAGCCCTTCGCTTCAAAATGATGGTGGAGAGGCGCGGCAAGGAATACTTTTTTGCCGCGCAACCGTTTCGACCCTATTTGTATAATAACAGATAACGTCTCAATCGCGAGCGGAAACGCGATAATCGGCAAAACAGCGACCCCATCGGTGAGAAATGCGACAACGGTGAGCATTGAGGTAAGCCCCAGAATACCCGATTCGCCCATATAAAAACGCGCGGGAGGGATGTTGTACCAAAGAAACGCGAGGAGCGCCCCGCCGATAACGCCGAGAAATGCGGCAAGGTCGAGCTGGTGCTGGAAAAATGCAATGCCGCCGTACGCCGCTATCACCGGTCCAATGACGCCGCCCGCAAGCCCATCGAGGCCGTCAACAACGCCGGTGCTGAACAATGCGAGCATCGTAAGAATAAAAAACGGGATAAAAAATATCCCAAGTTCAAGCTCGCCGTAAAACGGGATCACCACTCCGCTATGCTCAAGCGGGCCATAAAACCAAAGAGCGCCGGCAAGGCCAAGCAAAGCAACGAGCGTAATGCGAATTGTAAGCAGCAATCCCCCGCCAACGTATCCTCCGCGTCCCTTAATCTGAAGCCAATCATCAGCGAGACCGATAAGGGACGCGCTCATCATCGCAAAAAATGGAAGCCATGTCTGCCCGCGCGACAGATAATTAAGTTTTGTAAAAAGTGGGCCGTCAAAAAATTTTCCAAGAAACCAAAAAAGCGCCGTGATAATGAACACCGTTCCCCAGATGAGGATACCGCCCATCCGCGGCGTATCAATATGCGTACGTTCTTTTGCCAGCCCCGCGATAACAGTCGCCGGCCCCCCGCCGAGCGATTCCCGCTCGATGCGCTTTGGCCACAGTTTATACTTGTAGAGATAGTGTGTGAGAATAGGCGTCAAAAAAAATGCGACGAAAAATGAAAAACTTGCAAGCCCGAATACTTTAAGGACATCGAGTACGAGAGCCGGCTCATTCATATTCTTTCATCTCCGCTTGCATCTCTTTAAACTGCGGGAGTTCTTTTACAGACCCAACGCCAAGATATTTGAGAAAATCCATGGTCGGCGAATAGAGAAATATGCGCGCGTCTTTCGGATCGGTCTCGCGCTGGACAAGGCCGCGCACCAAAAGCGCGCGGAGTGAAAACGCCGAATTTACTCCGCGGATATAGTCAATCGACGCGCGCGATACCTTGCCTTTCCAGAGAACAATCGCGAGTGTTTCGAGCGCCGCCTTTGAAAGATCGCCCTCGAGCCGCTCTTTTGCGATACGTTCTGCAACGCTCGATATTTCGGGCGCAGTCGCAAGCGTTATCTCTTCGCCGTTCCGGAGCAGTCTGATGCCGCGGCTTAAAAGACTTGCGTGAAGCGATTCAAGCGCCGCTTCCACTTCCTGTTTTTTTGCTCCCGATAATCGGACGAGATCTTTTATGGTCATCGGCTCCCCCGAAACGAAAAGGAGCGCTTCAACTATTTTTTCGAGTTCCATCCCGTATGAAATAGATAGTAATGAGTAATATAAAACATAATATTTTACCGTTGTGTACCTTTAAAAAATAAGGCTTATGAGTTATCCGATTTCATGCGGGATCCATTATTGATTTCAATAAGTCCGAATAGGTTTGATTGCTGCACGGCAATCGTCCCGATCTTGATAAGCTCAAGCATAGCGAGAAAACTGACAATGATATCGACTTTTTCTTTTTTCTCGCCGACAAAATCATGAAATGTTTTCACCACGCCTTCCTGAATCCGGCGCTCAAGTTCTTTGATCTTCTCTTCAATAGATACGATTTTCTTCACTACTTTTTGCGGAAGTTCGTGTTTTTTGGGAATCGTATTGAGCACGCTTTTTAATATACCAACCATCTTCGGCAAATCGAGCGGATGCGTCGGTGGCAAAAATGACGGCGCAACCATCACAAACGGCGCGCGCCCAAAGAGTTCTTTGCGGCGCTGGGAAACAGCGCCAAGCCGTTCCGCCAAATCCTTAATCGCCTTATATGCCTTGAGCCGGTCTTCAAGCTCTCGTATATCCGCTTCTTCGTCTGCAGTTATATAAAACCCGGGCAGGAGCGAGCGCGACTTGATAACCATGAGAGTTGCCGCGATCACGAGAAATGAAGCTACTTCTTCGTGATATGTATCGAGGTCTTCTTTTTTGGCTGTCTCAAGATACTTAAAATAGTCTTCTGTAACCGAACCGAGCGAAATTTCGTTGATAGACAACTTGCGCGCCTCAATGAGATTGAGAAGAAGCTCAAGCGGACCTTCAAATGCTTTTACGCGAACGCTATACGCCATGCGTGCCTTTATCTTTATGCGGTTTAAGTTGAAGACCGAGTTCGTCAAGCTGTTCTTTTGATACTTCTGCCGGCGCATCCATAATGGCCGCGCGCCCGCCTGCGGTCATCGGAAATGCCTGAACCTCGCGAAGCGCATTTTCTCCAAGGAGCGTCATCGCAATGCGATCAGTGCCGAGCGCGATACCGCCGTGGGGCGGGGTACCGTATTGAAATGCGCGAAGCATATGTCCGTAATCACTCTCGATTTTTTCTTTGCTATAACCCATCACGGCGAGCACCCGACGGAGTACCTCCGGCTTGTGTGCACGGATACTCCCCCCGCCCGCTTCGTATCCGTTTAGCACAAGATCATATTGATCGGCGATCACCGTCTCAATTTCTCCGGCAAGCAGTTTTTCGATATGTTCCGGCGTCGGACTTGAAAATGGATTGTGCGTAAATGTCCAGCCGCCCGCGTCTGTTTTTTCAAAAAACGGGAAATGCGTAACCCACGCGAACGCTTGCACACCTGCGTTTTTCTCTTCTTCCGTGCGCATATCAAACTTATCCGAGCCAAATTGTTTCATCGCTTCCGCATACGTAAACCGCGGAAACGGCTTTTCTTTGACTTTATACCCAAGTCCTTCGACAACCGCAATCATCATTTCTTCGACAAAAACCAAAATATCCTCGCGCGAGACAAAACTCATTTCGAGGTCAAGCTGCGTGTGCTCAAATGAACGATCTGCCCGCAGGTCTTCGTCGCGCATCGCGCGCGCAAACTGAAAATATTTTTCGAACCCGCTTGCCATAAGAAATTGTTTATATTGTTGCGGGCTCTGCGGAAGCGCATAAAATTTTCCAGGCTGCATGCGTGAAGGAACAAGAAAATCCCGTGAACCCTCCGGCGTTGATTTTGTGAGATATGGAGTTTCAATCTCGACAAACTGTTTCTCGATAAGATGTCTGCGAAGCGCGTCAAGAAGACGCGCGCGGAAACGGATATTGTTCTGGAGGCGCGTTCTCCTCAAATCTAAATAGCGATATTGAAGCCGAATTTCTTCTCCAATTTCATATCCGTCTCCGGCAAGATCAAACGGCGGGGTTTCCGCCTGATTTAACACTTCAAGTGTTGCTACCTCAAGCTCTATTCCTCCAGTCGGAAGTTTTTCGTTCCGCATCTTTTCGGGGCGTTCCTTGATGAGACCCGTTACCCGGATAACCCATTCGGGACGCACCGCATCCGCTTCTTTATGAAGACTCGGGTTTGCTGGTGTTACAACCATTTGAACAATGCCGCTTTCGTCCCGAAGATCAATAAAAATCAGCTTTCCATGGTCGCGGCGAACATCCACCCAGCCGGCAAGTTCTACTGTCTTGTCAATATTTTGAGGAGTATCTTCAATATGTATCCGAGGCATAATACTTAAAAGTATAGCAGAAACAAGGCTTTTATGGTATAGATAAGTTGGAACGCGGCGGGAGGCACTATGGCGCAACTTTTCAGTACACGCCTACTTATCATAAAAGAGAGGGGCATATCCACTGCCATTGGTATCGATCTGTACCACGCATGTCTGGCTCTGAATAATTACAGAGCAATTGAGATATTTGTTGAGGGGGTTAACAACCAGATTATTTTGGATATTGCTGGCGGGATAAAACCCCTGGAAAGAACTGGGCCTGCGCCGATAGAGTATCTTGAAAGGTTTAATAGAGGCACTCCCCTTGTCGCGCCGACTAAACCATATTGTCTTGAGGTACCGGTTGGCTACCCGGACAGTATCATATTCAAAATCACGGAAGCCAGAGAAATCCAATCATAAACTCCCATCGCGGGAGTTTTTTTAATAGAGTAACGCATAACGCGTTGACAGTGCGGTGGAATAATTTATTCAGCCATCATAAATAAACAATTTTCTTAAAGCTATCTCCTCACTAAAACTGCCATGGCAGTTTTAGTGAGGAGACTGGTGTAATTACAACTTAAGGTGCTGCGCTAAAGCCAAGTTTATCAAAGGCGGGGTTATGCCAAATATGCTCTAGATGAGAAAAATTTTATACTTTAAAAATCCTGCGCCCAGAGGTACCCCAGCGCTGACAAAGATAAATCGCGGTTTAAAAATATATAGGGTTACCCTATATATTTTACTGTAACCGTGAGTCGCCAAGGGGCTGTCCATTGACAACAAACCCACAATTGTCTATTAGTATCAATGGATAGGGCGCAATGGTCTTGCCATATAAAGTACCTTGAAACCTCAATAAGGAGGACCGAACAATGGCCAAGATTCATGATCACAAAGCAGAGCGACACTTCTTGTGCAGCGTCGGCTTACATTCAGGTTCTTATACCAGTGAAGCTCCAACAAGCTGTAGAAAGCTGTATGCATGTTCTCGATGTAACAAAGAGATGATGCCGTCATCTGGCTACCATGCTCTGGCGATTGTTAGCGGACTCACGACTATAGTTCTCGGCTTTGGCATGGCTGTCGCGACTGCGTTCGCCGCATTTTCTTATCTACCATTCTTCATCGCAGCGCTCGTCCTAGTAGTCATGATCTGTATAGCCATGTGGGTGCACTACAGTCTTGAGCACCTCATCGACTCCGCTGAACCGAAACCTGTCTGGGTGGGGCAC
>Ga0209542_10017821_pt1 | contig 11577 bp, 12 predicted proteins | sample RifCSPhighO2_01_FD_184028 | JGI IMG/M metagenome (GOLD analysis project Ga0209542, IMG submission 184028) | Soil microbial communities from Rifle, Colorado - Rifle CSP2_plank highO2_0.1 (SPAdes) (version 2) | ecosystem: Environmental > Terrestrial > Deep subsurface > Rock core/Sediment ...
TCGGAAAAATCAGGCTCCGCACTTCGCTCCGCCTTCGGCGGAAATGGAATGGTGGGGGTGAATCCGGAGAGACTGGATGCAAGGAATTGAAAGGGCGGGGTGAACGATTGGGAGAGGGAGCGGTCGGTAAGTTTTGGGTTCGTTCCGAGTTTTGGCAAAAGTTGCCTCATTTCTTGATAATTTTCGGAGGAAGCCAGGAAACTGGCTTTTTTCGTATCCAAAATGAACTGTCGCACGGGTTCGAGCGGATTTGTGGTCGTTCGTCCATTGTTCTCTTTCTGGTCAGCAAGAGAAACTTTCTGCTTAAGTAACTCCTCTTTTTTCGTGAGATAACTTTCTTTAGGAATATCGCCATCAATATATGCGCTGACTAATTTGTCCAGTTTCTCTTGTGTCTGGGTTTGTTGTACTTTGATGTCTTGTACGAACGACTGTGATGAGTGGACTGATTCCTTTTCTTGTTTATCCACTTCTTTGAGCATCCAGTCAGTCCACTCATCTGGGAGCGCAACTGATTGAAGCCGTGCCTTGATCTGGAGGACAAGGTCTTTTTCTTGGAGATACTTCTGATTGCACTGGCCGCGCTTCTTCGTGCAACGGTAATAGCGATAGATACCGCCATGAGCACCTTTCGCCCATTGAGCGGTGATTGGAGAGTTGCACTCGCCACAGGTCATCATCCCGATAAACGGAAAATCATGGCGGATCTTTGATTTGCGTGGCCGCGATCTGTCTTTGAGAACACCCTGCACGGCTTCAAAGGTTGCGTGATCCAGAATTGGCGGGAACTTGCCTTCGTAGTATTCGCCTTTATGAGCAATCAATCCGAGATATGCTTTGTTTGATAACATAATTCGTACACTTGCCTTGGCAAGTGGCGTTCGGTGTCTGGTCTCGATACCATAACCCGCCAGAAACTCCCCCATACTTTCCAAAGTATATTTTCCTGTCGAGTATTCCTTAAAAGCGCGAACGATAACTTTTGATATTGTTGGATGTGGATCAATCGTTCGCGTTTTTGGATTATTCACATAACCAAACGGAGCTTTCGTGAGCCATTCGCCCCGGCGGAGTTTCTGGCGGATACCTCGTTTTACATTTTCAGAAAGATTGTCTGAGTAATATTTACTTTGACCGAACGCCACTTGCAACATGAATAGTCCTTGGGGTGTAGGTTCGAACCAAAATGTCGGAAAGCGCAAAGAAACAATCTTGGTTGTATCGATACTGTAAATGATTTGCCCGCCGTCAATGGAGTTGCGAGCAAGACGATCTGGATGCCAAGCGAGTAAACCCACCGGCTCATTTGATGAGGCAACTTTGGCCATCATCTGATTGAAGATTTGCCGACCGGGTTTCTTTGCGCTTTTCGATTCGATAAATGTCTCGGCGATCAAAATATTTTCTCTTTTCGCGTATTCTATAAGTTCAGCGAGTTGAGCCTCGATGCTCATTACTTGGCGTTCCTCATCTTCCGTTGATTTACGTGCGTAGAGAAAATATTTTGTCATGTGTTTTTTCCTTTTACCGACCGCTCCCTCTCCCTGCGATTCACCCCGCCCTTTCAATTCCTTGCATCCAGTCTCTCCGGATTCACCCCCACCATTCCATTTCCGCCGAAGGCGGAGCGAAGTGCGGAGCCTGATTTTTCCGAACGTTGCTTTTTGTCGAAAATTGTAAACTTTGCTCGAACTTATCATAACAAAAAATGAGTGGAATGAAAACCTAAAACGGTGCGTCCGCCCCCACTCGCCCGTGGCGAGTGGCAGACCATAACGCATGTATCACTCTGTTGATGTCGCGCGGTATGGAATGTGGATTGATCCCTGCGTTATGGTCTGGATCGCAAGCGATGGGCGGAACGCGCTAGAGAAATTTGTTTACTTGGATAGAGTTGTATCGTTTTTAGCTGCAATCCTCGATTGAGCTGTTTCAACAGCCCACATTAAATCCTGAAGCATAAGAGGCGACGGATCATCGTGATATACAGCCCCTCTCGTCATTCTTTCAACCCAGTCATCGCTGTATGTTTCTGGCCTGATGGTTGGGTCATATTGCAGTTCTTGCAAAGATACGGCTTCGCTATGCCCAGCTATTTTGTGAGCGAAGGTATATGTTGGTTCATAAGGCAGTGTACCATCTCCAAAAAGATGTGCTTTTATTCCAAGTCTATTAAATATCTCAAAAAGTTTTTTACGCTGGTCACCTTCTTGCAATTTAAATATACCAAGAAGTTCTTGGTTAAGAGCTGCGTCGCTTTTCATGAGGGCTACTAAGGAATCACATACTGCAAAAAGTGCTTGTCGATCATTGATAGACAAATCGCGGTAGGGATTCATCATCGGATTTGGCCCAGATCGTCCCATGTACATAACCTCCACCGGAGCCATCTCTTTGTGGAGCTCAAGAAGTTTATCTACAGGAATAGCGAGGGCGTATCTTGAGTGGGCATCCGCTGGGCGTACTCCGATTTTTTCCATATCACTTGAAACCATAGCACTACCATCTATAACAGTTTGGGAGGTTGTATCATTTCTTGTGGCTAGATGAATTTTTTTAAATCTTCCATCCGTATTATCTTTGCGAGGTATAGTGGCATCAACCAACATAACTACTTTGCCTTGTTTATCTAGCACAAACGAATAACCCATTGCTTGAAAAACATTGACAGTCTCTTGATTGGGAACACCTTTTCGTATATTTACTTCTTTGTGTTCTTTGGCACCCAAACCAGTATCCGAGGTTCCATGAAATTCTCCCGCTACAATAGATGGACGGATATTGAATTCCGGGCGAGAACACATAAGCACCTGAAGTCTATCTTGAACAGCTTTGTCTGTAAGCCACACAGGCTCATCATAATTGCTGGAAAGTGACGGAATACGATCCGCACGCGGGACTTCCTGCTCTGCCCCGATAATTTCTAAATTTGGGAAAACCTCCTGCAAAGGGTGGAGATTTTCTATAAAAATAGGATTCGTACCCTCCTGTTTTACTGGCAACTCTTTCTTTGCAATAACAAGAGCTTCAGACGGAGGTTCACTTGGCGACGTTTCTTTAACTTTAAAAGGATTCCAACTCATGTTTATTTAAATTATTTACCAATAAGGATTTCAAAATCTTCAATAGAGATGCTAGCGAAAACATACTTACTATCCCTACTGAATATATACCGCAAGCTCATACCATCTACAACTACATCTCGTTCTCCGATAAAATCAGTTCCATACGCCGACGTACGTTGGCGTATGCCGTCAGTATGTCCATGACTCATAATACTATTCAGTTCAGCACTCGCAAGCGTTTCGTTTTCTGAAAGAGCCTCAAGCGACTTAAGTACTTTGTCAAAAAACTCTTTTGAAAGTTTCGCGTCCCCTCTGGCTATTGGAATTTTAATTCTAGCATCTTTGGGGTACGTATCATATGTGTCAAAAGTTTCACTATAAAACGGACCGGCTGATGTGATAGATAAGCGTTTGATGAATTTCTTAAGATCATCTCTTTCTTCTTCTGAAAACTTTGCCTCGTTAGTCTTTATAAATGCTTGCCATTTTGGAACGAACTCTTGGAGATTTTGAAGGGCCAGATCGATATGCCGTTTTTCATCTTCAGTTACCGCTATACTTTCCAAACGTCTCGAAATTTCCTTCAAAACTTGTGGAGTCTTTTGTTCTTGTTGCTCTACAACGATATTCAGTAATTGGGAACTGTCGGGACTAGTCATAATTTAATACTACCAGCAAAATGGTGGAAAAACAATGCAAAAAAGCAAAACTTGACTTTGTAGTAAATATCCTGTATGGTATATATAGGTTTTTAGCCGCGCCCATGTGGCGCAGAAAGGTCCTACCAATGAAGTGGGTTTTGCGTTTACTCGTGGCGTTGTTGGCGGTTGGGTCAACCGTCGCCGAAATTCTTCCCGAGCCACAAAATATCGTGGCCGCGAAAGTTCAAGGCGTCATTCTTCTAGACGATGGTGGACGGCACATGCTTGTCCACCGGAACTGCGTTGCCAAGGCTCGATTTTCCTCGGACGTGAATTTTCAGGGGTACGAAATCGTATGTGCTCCCTCGCCCGAGAAAAGGAAAAAAGCCCCGCTGCTGTCTAAGGCGGATAATCTAAGGGAGCACTGGCGCAATTTCGGTGTCTCTGGGCGTCTCTACAGAGACGAAGTGCCAGCCGGCATTATAGGCATTGAGGGTTCTCTTGTGGCTTTCAAGAGCGGTCAAGGCTTTGTTTGGTTCGTAGACTTTGAACCAAATGGAGACCGCAGCGTGCTCGACACCCGCAAGATTTACATTGTGCGAGTGTCCGAAGTTGCTTCAAGGGGATGCGGTAGTGCGATGAAAAATTTTCACACTCCACCGCCCCAATGCATTGTTGAGGAAGAGGAAATAGTCTTGGATTGGCAACAGACCAAGAGCTTCTTCGACAGAATCCTTGGCGTCTACGCCGGGAGCGGGAATTACGCTGAGACCATGAAGTGGTGGAAGGAGATGGAGGAGTTTTTGAGACGAAGGCAATAACGCCTCACGCTTCCGTTCCATTTCCACCGCCGCCCGCTCAGCACTAGCTCTTTCGCCCTAGCAGAGGGCACCATGGGTGATGACTGCTGAAACACAAAGCATCACCCATATCCTAAGCGATGTTCTCATTAGAAGATCATTTAGGATTAAAAACAACCCACTGGGGTTGTTTTTAATCTCTAGCGCAGTTCGCCCGCAACTCCGTTGCCCAGACCATAACGCAGGGATCAATCCACATTCCATACCGCGCGACATCAACAGAGTGATACATGCGTTCTGGTCTGCCACTCGCCACGGGCGAGTGGGGGCGGACGCACCGTTTTAGGTTTTCATTCCACTCATTTTTTGTTATGATAAGTTCGAGCAAAGTTTACAATTTTCGACAAATCGGCAGTATTAGGATATAATTATTAATAATTTTTTTATGAGCAAAGGTACACTTGTCGGTTTGGTGCTAGTATTGGCGGTGATTGTCGGGGGGATTATGATTGCAACGAGAAAAAATGAGCCGATAGCGACGCTAACGCCTATTATGTCGGAAAGTCCGTCGCCGTCTATTTCGCCTACGGCTACGCCGTTGGTTGCGGTAAGCGTAAAGGTTGAAGTAAAGCCGGCGACAGTAAAGATTACCTACACCGACCAGGGTTTTGCGCCGGCGATAGTGACGATCAAAAAAGGCGACACGGTCACCTGGCTAAATAAAGGCACGAAAGACATGTGGCCAGCTTCGGCCCAGCATCCGACCCATGGAGCATATCCGGAATCCGGAGGGTGCCTTGAAAGCAAGTTTGACGCCTGCGTTCACATCGTGCCGGGGCAATCATGGTCGTTTATCTTTAATCAGATTGGCGAATGGGGATTCCATGATCACTTAACGCCACAGTTTTTCGGAAACATTACCGTCCAGTAAAGAACTCGTAAGTTAACGCGAGTCCTTTTGCATATGGGGTTTTGGGGTTCCAGCCAAGGATTTTTTTGGCTTTTGAAACATTCGCCAGTGTATCGTGCGGCTCAATAACCGCGGGACCATGTTTTGGTTTGATTTTTGATCCGGTGAGTTTTACGATCGCATCGGAAGTAAAATTGACGGAATGATTATGGGCACCGCCCACATTGAATGCCTGACCAAATGACTGAGGGGTTAAACCCCTCAGTGAAGCGAGGTTTGCCTCCACGACATCGTCAACATAGGTATTATCGCGCGTTTGTTTGCCGTCGCCATTAATTACCGGCGTCTCGCCAGCAAGTAATTTTGAAAAAAACTTCGGGATCTGCCCAGCATAGGCGCCATCGGGATTTTGCCGCGGACCGTAAACATTGAAATAGCGCAAGCTGACCGTTTCAAGACCGTATAACTCTGCAAACAACCGGCAGTAATGTTCGCCGGCAAGTTTCTGGAAAGCGTACGGCGACATAGGATTAGGCGTCATAGTTTCAACGAGGGGCAGTATTGTTTGATTACCGTATACCGATGAACTCGATGAATAAATAAATCGTTTTACACCGCGATCACGGGCGGCAATCAGTAGATTAAGCGTACCATTAACATTCGCTTCGTGACTCTGGCGCGGATGGGCGATGGAAAACTGCACGCGCGGAAGAGCTGCCAGATGAAAAACGGCATCAAAGCGATGTTGCTTAAAGATCAAATCCAGTTTTTCGCAAATACTTTTTTTATATATTTTTAATCGCGGGCGCGCCGATAAATTCTCCTTTTTTCCAAGCGAAAAATCATCAATCACGACGGCCTCATGCCCATCTTTCAAAAGGCGATCGACAAGATGACTACCGATAAATCCCGCTCCGCCGGTAACTAAATACTTTGCCATAACGGGCATATTAGCATATAATACGCCCATGACCAAGCGGGCATTAATCAGCGTTTCCGACAAAACCAATATCGTGTCGCTGGTGCTAGCGCTGGTACGGCACGGTTATGAAATCATATCCACCGGGGGTACTGCCAAGCTTTTGCATCAGGATGGCATAAAAGTAACCGAAGTATCGAACTATACCGGCATGCCCGAGGCGCTCGGCGGACGGATAAAGACACTTCATCCGAGTATCGCTGGCGGATTGTTGGCAAATTGGAAAAGCAAAAAAGATCGTGCTGAAGCAAAAAAACTTGGCATAGAACCGATACAGATTGTAGTCAACAATTTTTACCCTTTCGAAAAAGAACCAAGTATTGAGACGATTGACATCGGCGGACCAACGATGATCCGTGCCGCGGCCAAAAATTACCAGTCAGTCGCCGTCATCACCGATCCCGGAGACTATGACTGGATCACGACTTTGCTAGATGATAATAATGGCGAATTGCCGCTTGAAGTACGCAAAGAGCTGGCGATGAAAGTTTTTGAAAAAACTTCTGCGTATGATTCCGCAATTGCCTCATGGCTGGGCTCTGGTAATTTACAATTTACAATTTACAATTTACAAAAATTACGATATGGAGAGAATCCCCACCAAAAAGCGACGCTTTATCAGTTTGGCACACAGTATTCCGATCATGTCGAACAACTCCAGGGCAAAGAGCTTTCGTATAATAATATTCTTGATATGGATGCAGCAGTCGGACTCGTGAATGAATTTGATAAAAACGCATGTGCAATAATTAAGCACAATAATCCATGTGGCGTAGCTCTCGGTAAAACAGCAAAAGAAGCGTACACCTATGCGCGTGAGACCGATCCTGTGTCCGCGTTCGGCGGTGTGATCGCATTTAACTGCGAGGTAGATCAAGCCACCGCTCAAGAGATTGTTTCGATATTTGTTGAGCTTGTTTCTGCGCCATTGTTTACAAAAGAAGCGCTTGTGGTACTGGCAACAAAAAAGGCTGTCCGCGTCTTAGTGGTTAAACCACTAAGTAAAACGATGGATATCAAATCCGTAGCGGGAGGACTGCTCGTGCAGACGCCGGATAGCGGTCCGGAAAAAGAATATCCGGGCGATCTTGGTTTTGCATGGAAAGTTGCGAAGCATGTAAAGTCAAACGCAATTGTCTTTGCAAAAAACAATCGCACCTGCGGTATCGGCGCCGGGCAGATGAGTCGGATTGACAGCACGCGGCTAGCGATTATGAAAGCCAAAGAGGCCGGTTTTGACCTAAAGGGCAGCGTCGTCGCGTCTGATGGTTTTTTCCCGTTTCCCGATGGCGTGGAAGCGATTGCCAAAACAGGCGCAACGGCTATCATCCAGCCCGGTGGCTCTATCAAAGATGACGAGGTCATCGCCATAGCTGACAAACTTGGTATCACGATGGTGACGACTGGGGTCAGGCATTTTAGACATTGATGAAAAATAAAAAAATGAAAAGACCCGGAGAAATTGCGCCAGCGGATTTGGGAGCGGGATAGTGGATGACGTTAGAACTTATTGGGCAAATACTTTCGAAAACTTTTATATTCCTATTTACTAGCTCCTATCCAAATTATCAGGGAAGTTGCCAGCTTTATGATAGAACTGTGTTCGGTCTGACTTAGTTAGATTGTACCTAAGTATTCTATTCATATTTAGTTGTCTTGTAAGTTTCGCACTTGTCATAATATTTCCCATGCCAGTTATGTCCACAAACTTTCCACCTTCCACCTTCCGAGCATACAAATAAAACTTATCATCTACCCCTATATTTCCAACTGGCCGAATCATAACCTCTACACCGCTTGGAGCTCGCTAAACCGTACCAACTATTGGCCCTCCAAAATCAGTAGTAAGCCCATTTTGTACGGTTTCCTGTGCTGGTTTCTTTTTTTAGGTCTGTTGTCGTAAGGCACGAACCCAGGCTCGCTTGGGTCTAACGGTCCAAAATATTCCGGGTCATGATATTCTCCGATGCGAAATACCCCTTCTTTTGCATCATCTGGTTGTGGAGCAAATTTAGCTTCTGACATAGGGATAATATAACACGGTCATTTTTGTTTTTCAAATAGTTTTTTTAGCTCTCTACGTCCAGCGCCCGATTTCCACCAATTTTCACGAGCCATCGCTTCAGCCCGCGTCGAGAAAGCCTCAGTTAGCAACGGTACAAGTGGAATACGATATTTTGTGGCCATCACCTGGCCACTGTTATGTCGCTTTAGGCGATTACTAAAATTATCTGTTTGTCCTATGTATGTGCGTTTATCCTTTTGACTCAATAGAATGTATACGAAATACATTTCGGTTAGCGGGCCGCCTCGTCCGCCCATTGGGCGAGACGGGCGAGCCTCGCTCAAAATTGTTACACAATTTTGAGGCATTATACCACGCAGCTCGGAACTATTATATCAAAAACCCGTAGAACTCGAAAACCTAAAATGATGCGTCCGCCCCCGCGCTCCAAAGTCGCGCGGCAGAGCGATACGGCGATCTCCGTCTGTTGATGTCGCGGCGGTATGCAATATGGATCGGATCTTCGCCGTATCGCTCTGCATCACACGGTGATCGGCGGACGCGCACTCTGATGGCTCGGATGCGCCGATCCTCCTCCCTGACCCTCCGGCCTCGGCGCATCCTCGCGGGGAAGGGCGGGTTTTACTAAATCAATCCGCCATGCTACTCTAACGATCAATGAACGAACAAATAGTAACTCCAAGACCATTTTATAAAAAGGCAATCAATATTGTCCTCATAATGTTCGGACTTGGTGTCTTGGTTGTTGGAGTTTGGCTTTATTCTTTCTTTGCGAAATTAGATACAGGTACAACTTCATTTCCCTATAAATCAAGATCAATATCTGCTGGCGATAATTTTAGCAACAAACTGCTTTATTACGGATCAGGCGGAACATACATGAGCGATGCTGATGGTGATAATATTGTGAGGATTTTTAAGTCGGAATTCATGCGAAGAGGATTTCTTGCGGTTAATCCGGCTACGAAAAAAATCTATGTTCAGGAATACGGTAAGACAGAATATGTAAAAGCAACGGGCGTAGACCTACCCTATGAACAAACAACATACTCCGTTCTTGAGCAAAACATTGGATCCAATGATTCAGCCCTTTTATTTTCCTTCACTCCATTTCGAAGTATTGGTCCATCTGTCATACACTCACCCGATTTTAAAAGCATAGCCTACCGTGATGCTGGCGATTTAATCTTGTACTCAATAACCGATAAAAATACCCGCACATTATTGGGTGATGGTTGCAGCATTCAAAAACCAAAGTCATGCTATATGTATAGTCCGCTTGCATGGTCAGATGATGGTCGCAATCTTTTAGTGACACGTTACTCTGATGATTCACGCAACGAAAAATCCGTTCTATTTGTCATCAACCCCTATTCAAATCCTATAACCACAAGGCAACTTCCGTTTTATACCTATTTTCAGCAACTCATAAGGTGGTTACCAAATGGTTCAGGGATTTTGGCCTGGGTAGATAACAAGCTCATATTGTACGATATGAACTCGGGTAACTCTAAAGACTTAACGCGTGCGGAATGGCAAATTGAAGCAGATAAATTTTACAATAGATTTCCCATTCAAATCCTGGACGTATCTCCTGACAGCACGCAAGTGGCGCTTGTGTTGACAAAAGAAACTGGAACAACCAGCAAAATAGAAAAGATTAATAAGGAATTAATTATTCTAAATTTATCAGATAATAGCGCGAAAACACTGTTTACGAGAAGCGCGGAGGCTTACTATGACTACATGGGCGACTTTCGAGATCAGATAGGCATTATGGCTTTGTGGGGTGCTGACAGCAAACATCTATATATTACAGGTGCGCGCAATAATGATGAGACAATTATACTCGATCTTACAACAGGCAAAGAAAAAAATACCAATCTTGCCGTCGGTGGTTTTATAGAATTTTTGAAATAATCTAGTCAGTTCCTCCACCACCGAGAGAAGAGAAGGCAATAAAAAGTACGGCCAATACAATCCATGGACTTAGACTAAGGATCATTCCAACGACACTTAGCAGTCTTCCTTTTTGGTTTCTCTTTTGCGATACAAAGAAAGATATGAGAGCGAAGAAAAAGAAAACCACTGGCATCAACAGATAATACGTCATAGGTCCAATTCTTGAGAAAAGCGATTCGTATTTATCTGAATAAGATCGTGTTAGGAACGGAATAAAATTGAGTAGCGTCATAATGCCGGGAATTAGGGAGAGGAGGAAACTTAATATTGCTAGTCGATTATAAGTATTTGTCTTGGTTTCCATGATTATTTGATCATACACGTTTTTTGTAGTCTTTCAAAGCAATGGAAGAAATCAAAACTGAAGTAAAAAAAGAGGTTATTATGGTTACAACAAACTGACCTAAAGTATTAAAAGTTTTAGGAACAATTATCTCAGCAGCAATTAGAATTCCTCCAAAAATCGCTAGTGTGGTATATGTAAATTTTTGAAACAAAAATAGACGTGAGGTTAGTTTATTCCATAAGAAAATAAAGACGATCAATCCACCTACCAATGTAGATCCATGCTGCAATATTTTAAACATAGGAATGGATCCAAAATATTGCTGAAAGAAAATCGGATAGTGAGTAACAAAAAATCCGCCTATATGAGTAAACGAGTCCCACAAGATATGAGAAAAAGCCCCAATGACTATGGCAGTTATTCCCAATAGAATATCTGTATTGCTACGTATTATCGAAATGGTCGTGACTTCTTTTTGTAGAAAATATCTAGTCAACTCTGGCTTTATTACTTTTTCATAAAGAAAAAATATGACCAATGAAGCCGGAATGCAAAAATAAAAAATACCAGGAATGGTATGGCTATATTTTGAGTATGTTTGTAATCGTAAAAAATATTCAAAATCAGGAGACATACTCCCGATAACCAAGAGGGTAAAAAACCGTGAAAAGGTTTTGCTCTTATAGAAAGGCAAAATTATAGCGGGATGGGCAAAAGTAAAAGGCATATCCAAAAGCTTACTCTCAAAGCTTATTGTTTTCCAGTATGCTTTCAAACCCGCCGCCCCCTCCCTCTCGCGAGGATGCACCGAGGCGGAGGGTCAGGGAGGAGGATCGGCGCATCCGAGCCATCAATAGCGCAGTCCGCCAATCCCGTGATACGGGATGCAGGCCGGAGCGGTGGGATCA
>Ga0209542_10017822_pt1 | contig 11577 bp, 10 predicted proteins | sample RifCSPhighO2_01_FD_184028 | JGI IMG/M metagenome (GOLD analysis project Ga0209542, IMG submission 184028) | Soil microbial communities from Rifle, Colorado - Rifle CSP2_plank highO2_0.1 (SPAdes) (version 2) | ecosystem: Environmental > Terrestrial > Deep subsurface > Rock core/Sediment ...
GGTAGATATCGTAGTGCATTTTGCTGCAGAGTCACATGTAGATAGATCTGTTGTTGATCCAATTATTTTTGTTAAAACCAATGTTTTAGGAACAGGGAATTTATTAAATGCCGCCCTTGATGCAAAAGTGCAAAGATTTCATCATATTTCAACTGACGAAGTATTCGGACAGCTCTCCCGCGAGGATCCCCCATTTGATGAAAACACTCCCTACAAACCGAGAACGCCTTATTCTGCCTCAAAAGCTTCTTCTGATCATCTAGTCAGAGCATATTTTGAAACCTACAATTTACCGATAACGATTACAAATTGTTCGAATAATTTCGGACCTTTTCAAGATCCTGAAAAATTAATACCGAGATTTATAACAAATTTGCTTGAGGATAAAAAAGTTCCGCTGATGGGGAAAGGAGAAAATATTAGAGATTGGATATTTGTTGATGATCATTCATCAGGTGTAGAAACAGTTATTTTACATGGGAATATAGGAGAAACTTATCTATTAGGAGGTACAGAGAAAACTAATATGGAAATAACAAAAAAATTACTTGAGCTTTTAGGTAAAGATGAATCTTTTATTGAGAGTGTTGAACACAGATTAGGACATGATTTCAGATATGCAGTAAATCCATCTAAGGTAGAAAAGCTTGGATGGAAAAGAAAGAAGAGCTTTGAAGATAGACTTGAAGAAACAGTTAATTGGTATAAAGAAAATGAGTGGTGGTGGAAGCCACTTAAACAGGGGAGACCGGATGTAGATCGTACCTCCCAAAAAGTATATGGACAATAATTTTTTTAAAAAAACCAGTCTTAAAGGACTGCTAATACTTGAAAGACCTACTTTTGAAGATGGAAGAGGATTTTTTAGAGAAGTTTTTCATATTGACGAGCTGGAAAAATTAATTGGGGGAAAATTTAATTTAGCTCAATGGAATCATTCATGTTCAAAAAAAGGAGTAATTAGAGGGTTGCATGCTGAAAACTGGAACAAAATAGTTTATCGGGTTACAGGAAAAATGTTTACGGCTGTTGTTGATATAAGAATTGAGAGTCAAACATTTGGTAAAGTTGAAACATTTATATTGGACGATACTAACCGAATCGCATTATTCATTCCGAAAGGGTTTGCGAATTCTGTTTGTACAATGGGAGATGAAGATGTAAATTATTTATACTTGGTTGATGCATATTATGACGGTACAGACACAAAGGCTGTCGCCTTTGATGATCCAGATTTATCCATTGATTGGCCAGTTAAGAATCCAATAGTATCCCAGAGGGATAAAAATAATCCGAGACTACGTGAACTGTTTCCAGAGAAGTTTAAATAATGAAAAAAATTTTAGTAATTGGTCCTGGTTCTTTAACCGGCTCAAGATTTGTGGAGCTTGGAAATAATTTTGAAATTTACGGAGCTGGTGGAAGTATGGATGAAGGAAGGGAAGATTTAGCAGGTTTTAAAGCTCTAGATATTACAGATGAAAAAAATGTTTATGATGTAGTATCTAAATTTAGAGGTGAGGTAGTAATAAATTTTGCAGGTGCAACGATTGTAGATGAAATAGAAAAAACAAGACCGAGAGTTTTCCAAGCTGAAACGAAGTTACAAGAAAATATTGCTTATAGAGTAAATGTTTTGGGGACGCGTTTCTTGGCAAACGCTTGTCAAACAAATGGAAAATTTCCAGTTTTTATTTCAACTGGATTTGTTTTTGATGGAAAACAGGGACCATATTCTGAAGAAGATTTAGTTGCAACCTCTCCGGAAGATGTAAGCTGGTATGCGTGGACAAAAATTTTAGCTGAAAGAGAGGTTGAAAAGTCCGGGGTTAGTAATTTAACACTAAGAATATCTTATCCATACAGGAGTGAATATGATGGCAAAAGCGATTTTGCAAGAAGTATGTTAAAAGTTTATGATGAGTATATATCCGGTAAAAGAGATTCAATTTATCCTATGTTTTCCGATCAGACCTTAAGCCCTACATTAATTGATGATATTCCAAATGCTTTGGAGTTTCTTTTACAAAGGAAAGAGAGAGGAATATTTCATCTAACTTCTCCGGAAATAACTACTCCTTATAATTTTTGTCTGGAATTATTAAAGGTGGCTCGTAATTTGGAATCCCCTGAACTCATTAAAAAGGGGAGTATACTTGAATTTCAAAAAACTCATCCGGAAGCTGCTAAAAGGCCTGTACATGGAGGGGAAGAATCTGATAAAATAATTAAACTGGGTTTTACTCCAACAAGCTGGAAGGAAGGAATTAAAATAGCATATGGCTAAAAAAGCATTCATAACTGGAATATCCGGACAGGATGGTTCATATTTAACAGAGTTTCTACTTAAAAAAGGATATGAGATTGCTGGTTTTATAAGAAGAAATGCTGCAAATGAAACTGGAAATATTGAACATCTTTTATCTGAAATAAAAATTTATCATGGCGATTTAGTTTCTCCAGAATCAATTGCCATGGCTCTTTTAGATTTTAAGCCGGATGAAATATATAATCTGGCTTCACAATCCTCTCCTCTGGCTTCTTTTAAAGATGTATTCGGGACAATGATGATTACTGGTATTGGAGCAATACAGGTTTTTGAAAGGGCAAAACAAATTGTACCAGATGCTAAAATTTATCAAGCTTCAACTTCAGAGATGTTCGGGAAGCCTAATCAAGTTCCCCAAAATGAGGAAACACCATTCAACCCTACAAACCCTTATGCGGCTGCAAAAGAACTTGCACATAGAATGGCAGTAATTTACAGGAAAGATAAAAATCAGCCTATGTTTATTTCCTGCGGAATTCTTTTTAATCATGAAAGTCCTAGGAGAGGATTAAACTTTGTTACAAGAAAAATTTCTGCAGCTGTAGCCTGCATTAAAAATAATAAAAAAGAAGGAATACCGCTAAATGAAAAAGGGGAGCCAATTGTAAAAAATGGAAAATTAACTCTTGGTGATTTAACTGCAGAAAGGGATTGGGGATATGCACCTGATTATGTTGAGGCGATGTGGGAGATGTTGCAGCTGGAGAAGCCTGATGATTTTGTAATAGCAACTGGGGAAATGCACACAGTTGAAGAGTTTGCAAAAGAAGCTTTTGAGGTAGCTGGATTAAATTGGAAAGATTATGTAGCTATTGATGATAGTTTTGTACCACCAGTGCAAACAGGTCCGCTAAAGGGAGATTTTTCAAAAGCGAAAAAAGCATTTAACTGGGAACCTAAAACTCCTTTTAAGGAATTAGTTAAAAAAATGGTCCATTCAGATCTCGCAAAATTCCAGTAAAATTTGATTCTATTGTAAATAGGTTTAAATTGCATTAAAATTTGTTAAGTGGACACTAAAAAAGTTGTTGTAGTTGCGCCGACATATAATGAAAAAGGAAGCATTGCGAAAACTATCTCCTTAATACTTGCACAAAACGGAAAAGTTCCAGGTTTTGATGTACATGTTTTAGTTGCTGATTCAAACTCTCCAGACGGTACCGGAAAAATTGCGAAAAAATTTGCAGCTTCCAATCCAAAGGTGCATTTTTTAGATGTTCGCGAGAGAGGGTTAGGGCTTGCCATAGTTAAAGGCTATAAATATGCTACTCAAAATTTGGACGCTGATATTTTGATGCAAATTGATGCAGATTTACAACATGACCCAAACGATATACAAAAGTTTTTAGAAAAGATAAAAGAGGGTTACGAATATGTTCAAGGTTCAAGATATGTTAGTGGTGGAGAAAATAAAATTTCACTGATTAGACAATTTTTTAGTTTTGGATCTTCGCTAGTAATGAGAATTTTAACAGGTATTTGGGAAATTAGTGATTTTACACCATCATTTAAAGCATATTCCAGAGCTCTTTACGAAAGGATGGATTGGGATTCTATTCCCTGGCATGGTACTACTTTTTTAATTCAGCCTGCAGCTGTTGTGGAAGCTTATAGAGCAAAAGCTAAAATGTGTGAAGTGCCAATAGTTTTTAGAATAAGGGGAGCTGACAAATCGAAAAATGAAATAGCAAATTATATTATCGATATTTTGGGATATGGAATGGAAGTTAGATTATCAAAATGGGGGATTAAATTCCCAGTACTATATTTTGCGAGGAGATCTAAAACGTTTATTAAGTTTGGAACAGTAGGATTTGTTGGTACTTTAGTTGATTTTGTTTTTTATAATATATTAATTGGGTATTTCGGGATAAGACCTGCAACTTCAAAAGGAATTTCAACAGAAATTGCTATTTTAAATAATTTTTCATTTAATAATCTTTGGACTTTTAAAAGAAGAAAAACAAAAAATACTCTGATCCAAAAGCTTTTAATTTTTAATGTGGTATCACTCGGGGGCTTGGCAATAGGTGTCTTAATTGTTAAATTTTTAGATTTAATATATGGAGATGGAATATTAATGGTAGGTCCATTGGGTATTCAGTATTATAATCTCTACTTTTTTGCAACAATCCCTCCGGTTATGATTTGGAATTTTACAATGAATCACTTTTTCACCTGGAAAAAGGAGGAAAACTGACTTATAATATCTGGCAATATGGGTGTGGAGTATGATCCAGCAAATTTGGTAGATGGAGATGGAGTTAGGCCTTGGCACATACTGACAGTGGAAAAAATAATTTCTGATAATAGGAGTTTCAGGCTTTGGGTAGGAAGTTATAACAAAAGACATTTAACTGAAAGTAGGATCAACTATAGAACTGACAGGCAGATATTTGCAATGATGGGGCCAGGAGGTTTTTTTATGCCTGAGTATGTAGAACATAGAGGTCCTTGCGGAATTTTCTGGTTAGGGATCTCAAGAGCACCTCTTTCTAAAACTTGGGCAAAGGTTACATCAAGATGGACAGGGTGGAGTCATGTTGTACATTGGAAAGATGTAGATGCATTCCAAGAAATCCCACACACTGAAAAAGTTTTTAATACTGCTTGTGAGATTTTAACCGAAACAGGTTATCCAAAAAATTTAAATTCTTTTTCTAGGGAATTAATTTCAGAATTAGGGTTGAATACTAAATCAAGAATAATTTATGAAGCTTTTCCTCACATAAAAAATCATCAATCATAATAACTTAAATCCGGAACTGGGGCTATGTTGGATATGATGTAGTTTTGGGAATATAAGAACAGCGCCAGTGCAAGAATTACTAAAACAATTTTAAATTCTTTTGACACAAGAATATGTTGGAAAGCAATAATTACGAATGGTGCAATTGGGAGTGTGTATCTACTGATATCTCTATGAGCTACAAAAAATGAAGCAGTAAGAAATGTTAATACAAAGAATGCTAGCGGATAAAGTTTTTGTTTAATGAGTAAAATCCCACCCAAAAGACCTAATATATATATGTAGATTATGTCTTCGAGCCAAATAGTGCCTACCCAAAACTGAGTAGAGTTAAAAATTTGAAATGGAGGAAAAGTTAAATGAATATTGTCTCCACTGTGAAAATAGGCAAAAAAATCTCCGTACTGTAGAAAATATAAATAAAATACAGATAAGAGGGTAAGGGGTATGAGTAGAAAAGGATAGAAGGCAAGAATATATTTCATAGAATTTTTCTGGTATCCTTGCCAGAGAACATAAAACCCCAGAGCTAGTCCCAGTAACGCACCGGGTGGCCTGGTAAGTTGAGCAAAGCTTGCGAAGATGGCGGATAACCAAATGAAAGAAGTGATGAGTGATGAGTGATGAGTGATGAGGAAAGGATGTCTAATTGCTTTTAAGAAAAAAAATAAAGACGTGATTACGAAGAAGATAAACATGGGTTCCGGTGAACCAACGGATCGAACAATAATCCACCTAGCTGGTAAAAGCAGAAATATTATTGTTAAAAGCAAAGGATTAGTTGTGAGTTTAAAATCTCGAACCATAAAGTAGAAAGTGATAGCAGATGCTATAGTGAAGATTATCGAAACAAAAAGCATGGATTTTAAAAATCCTAGAAGTGGAGCAAAAAGAACAATTAAAATTGGGAAGCCAGGAAAATGAGAAGCGTAATATGTATGAGGGAGTAATTGGGGAATGTTAGCAATCTGTAGAGGATCATAAAAAGTTTTTGCAATAATAATATATTCTAACCCGTCAAAGTTTCTATAAATTGTATTGAATCCGTCTTTAAAGGATAATCCCCAGAAGGTTTGAAGAGCGAGTAAATGGGGTAACCATACTAAAAGAGTGGAAATAAGAACAAATAGTGTGATTATAAGTAGATCTTTGTAAACTCTAGTCATAAACTCATTATAACAACTTCTATCGTCATTGCGAGGAATGAAATGACGAAGCAATCTATTAAATAAAATAGATCTGTATCATGGAAGAGATCCTTCGCTCATTACATTCGCTCAGGATGACAAAGTGGCTGAGAAATTATACCCACTTTGTCAAATATGCTACACTTTTAAATGAGATGATAAAAAACTTATCTGTTTTCTTTCCTTGTTTTAATGAGGAAGGTTCTATAAAGAGGACTGTTGATAATGCTATTTCTGTTTTGGAAAAACTAGATATTGAATATGAAATTCTTATAATAAATGATGGTTCAACTGATAGAACTGCTGAGGTTGCTGGCGAACTTGCAAAAAGAAATTCCAGGATAAAAGTAATTAATCATCAGAAAAATCTAGGATATGGTGAGGCACTAAAGAGTGGTTTTTATGGCGCTAAATATGAAACAATTTGTTATACAGATGGGGATGGGCAATTTAATTTTGAAGAAGTAGAAAAGTTTACAGAGAAATTAGATTCAACAGATTTAATTATTGGTTACAGAATTAAAAGAGCGGATCCATTTTATAGAATACTCTTTGCAAAAGGTTGGACACTATCTTTACTTTTGCTTTTTGGGATGAAACTAAAAGATGTGGATTGTGGATTCAAAATGATAAAAAGGGAAGTACTTGAAAAAATTCCGAAATTGCAGTCACAAAGAGGAGCAATGATTAATGCAGAACTTGCAATCAAAGCGAAAAAGTACGGATTTAAAGTGGGCCAAGTTGGGGTTCATCACTATCCAAGGCTTTCTGGAAAACCAACCGGAGCAAGTATTCCGGTAATTATCAGATCATATTTTGATTTACTTAAACTCTGGTGGAAATTTTTAGATAAAAAAGATTTTTTTATTTTTATTGGAATAATATTATTGGCAGCATTTTTTAGATTTTACAAGCTTCCTGAATACATGACATTTTTGGGAGATGAAGGACGAGACGCCTTAGTCATAAAAAGAATTCTTGTAGAATATGACTTCCCACTTCTTGGACCCACAACTTCTATTGGAAATATTTATCTTGGTCCACTCTATTACTACATGATGAGTCTACCAATGGCAATTTTTTGGTTAAATCCAGTTGCTGCCGCGTATCAGGTGGCAATAATCGGTATTTTAACTGTTGCATTAATTTATTATCTTGGTAGGATTTGGTTTGGAAAAACAGCGGGTTGGGTAGCATCATTTTTGTATGCAATTTCACCTGTTACAATTATTTACTCAAGATCTTCTTGGAATCCAAATCCTGCACCTTTTTTTACTCTGCTCTCTTTTACAGGGCTCTACTTTTCTCAAAAATTAAAAGATTTTAGATGGCTTGTTCTAACAGGAATATCGGTTGCGGCAGCAGTACAAATGCACTATTTGGCGCTAATTTTAATTCCAATAATTGGCTTACTTTGGGTTTATTCACTTGCGCTTAAAGTTAGAAAAAAAATAGAAGGGAAATATTTTTGGACAGGTACAATTTGTGGCATAGTAGCATTTTTAATTCTAATGTCACCTCTTGTGATTTTTGATTTGAAATATAATATGATGAATTATAGAGCAATAACTGCCTTCTTTTTAAACAGGGAAACAACTGTCAACTTAAATCCGGTTAATACAATTGAAAGAATATTACCAATTTATACTCATAATCTAATTGGAAGATACATGACATCTGATAATCTTTGGTTAACACCGTCAGTCGCATTACTTATTGTTATTCCAATTCTAATTTACACATTTAAGAAATTTAAGGTTGGGGTAGTAAACTGGCCGATAATTGCCTTGGGAACTTGGCTTATGGGAGGACTGTTTGGACTTGCGTTGTATAAACAGACGGTTTACGATCATTATCTTGGATTTTTGAATCCGGCTCCATATCTTCTGCTAGGGGCACTGGTTTCCATAATTTCCACATCCGATATGGTTAGTAAATTACGCATGTTTCCACACCCGAAGTGGTTAATAAAGGGTTTAATGGTTGCATTGGTTGCCTTAATAGCTTATGTTAACTTATCAAATTCTCCAATTTCAGGCCCTGCGCAAAACCAGCTCAAAAGAACTCAAGAGATTTCCAAGTTTGTTATTAATGAGGCAGATGGTAAACCATTTAATTTTGCCCTGATTGCAAAAAGTAATTACGATTCTGCGTACCAATTTTATTTAGATTTATATGGTTATAAACCAAAAGTTGTACCGGTGGAGATAACTGATCAACTGTTTGTAGTTTGTGAGGATCCAATTTGTGAGCCAATAAATCATCCAAAATATGAAATAGCAGGTTTTGGCTGGGCAAAAATTGAAAAAGAAGAATTTTTTTCAGGGGTTAGAGTTTTTAAACTTATTGCCAACCCCTCCGGTAAATAAAGAAGATATTAGGAAAAGTATCCAAAAACTAATGAACAATTTATCTTGTGAAACTTTAATCAAGAAATTTTTGTATATATCAAAAATTAGATTTTTATGAGAATTAATTCTATGGTAAGTAGTTATTGCAGGAGAACTTGACTCTTTGTCTATATTTATACCCAGTGCATCCGTTCTGGAGGATTCTATTGAAGATAGCTCAAGAAAAAATTTCTTATCTTTAGAGTCTGGAATTTCTGGAAATGTAAATCTTATCCAATCTCCATCACCTACATTTTTTCCGCTAAAGTTAATATTCTCGTTTATTTTATCATTTGAAAGAGAAAGCCTAGCCGGCAGATTATTTTTAAGATTTGGATTTTTAATTTTTAAGGAGATAGAGTTTAGATTTTCTTGTGGTGAAATAAAAAGACTTTTGTAATTATTTTCTCCATAAAAATAATAAACATAATTTTCAGTTTGACGATTAAGTCCCACTTGTTTTTTTATTGCGAAAGCTGCAAATGCGGGCACTAAAAGGATTAATAAAATGTAAAATATGCAAATATATCTCATTTAGTTCTCCTTAAAGCATGAAAAATTATTGCAATACAAATAATTGAGAATCCTGCCCTGAAAATATTTAGAAATAGCTGCGATTTTTCACCAATTATTTGAGTAATAGGGGGGATTTCTTGGAACATTGATGAAATAGGTGACAAAAGTGAGAATGTTAAATATTTATCACCAAAAAACGCAAATATGATGAAATAAATAGAAGAAAAAAGGGAAAATAAGAGAAAATTGATCTGATTCCTTACGAATAATAAAGTTAGAAACGGGGTGACCCAGATAATCCATTGAGGGTGAAATTTGGTACTAGCGAAAATTAAAAGTAATGCTGAGAGTATAAATACAGAAAGTGGGGAACTTCTTCTAATTAGTGCCAGAAAAATTAAAAACAAATAAAGTACAGGGAATATACTTATATTGATTACACCGATAGAAAATTGTTCCTCTAGAATCCTTTTACTAAGCCCTGAGAAGAGGAAATTTTCTTTAAAATACTCTGAACTTAAAAAAGGTAAGATTGTTATTGAATAAAACCCTAAGCTGATTAAAAAGTGATAAGCTTTTAAGCGAAACTTTTCCTTGTAAAGAAGAAAAAAAGGTAATAAAAAAATGGCGTATGCCTTAAAAGAAATAGCAAGACCAAGGCAAAAAGCTGATCGAACTATTAATTTTTTCTCCCAAAGAAACCATGCTAAAGCAGTAAAGAAACTCGGGATTATATCAAATTGACCGAGTGCGTAAATTGCATAAAGGTTGACAGGATTAAAAAGCCAAAAGCTAATAGCTAATCTTTGCTGACTCGGCTTTACGATCTTTGATAAAGTAAAGGCTACAAATAAATCAAAAATTAGAAAAGGAAGTTTAAGTATTAAAAGATAGCGGAAGATATAAATAGATTCTGTACTTAATCCTGAGAAATCAAATAGCCATTGGTTAAAGTCACTCCCCAAAAAAGGTTTAACGATAAACTGATAGCTCCCTAAGAAGAAATAAGTAAGGGGAGGATAAGCAAAATCAGGTGCGTTTTGTTTTGTTAATTGGTTTTCTTCTAAATAATCGTAAATATTAAAAACCCCGGCAGATAAAAAAGATACTCTTAGATTTATATCTTTAATATCAGGATGAAATAAAAAAGGCGAAATAAGTAGTCTTATTAAAACCGCAGTAATAATTATTTGTTTTAGAGACATTTATTTTTTTAACTATAACATCTATTAATAATTAAAGAAATATTTTAGTGATGATATACTAATTAGGTGGAAAAGAAATTATCAGTTGTAATTCCTGCATATAATGAGGCTCAAAACTTAGAAAAAGGTGTTTTGGGGAAAGTTCGCACTTATCTTGAGAAGGTAAGCTATCCTTATGAGGTAATAATAGTTGATGATGGATCAATAGATGAAACTGTCTTGCTGGTTGAAAAAGAGATTAAAGATAACAGGAATTTTGTTTTAATTAAAAATAAGCATGGTGGTAAAGCTGCAGCCGTAATTAGTGGATTTCTGCTGGCAAAAGGGGATATAGCACTTTTTACAGATATGGATCAAGCAACACCTATAAGTGAAATTGAAAAATTTTTTCCAGAATTTGAAAACGGTGTTGATATTGTTATTGGATCAAGAGCTGGAAGAAAAGGGGCACCAATCTTAAGAAAGTTGGCTGCTACGGGTTTTGCTATGGTTCGTAGTATCTTTTTAGGGCTCTATTTTATAGATACACAATGCGGGTTTAAAGCCTTTAATAAAAAATCCAGAGAAGCAATCTTTCAAAAAATAAAAAACGAATGGGGAGTTGTGCATTTTAAGGGCGGAGCAGTAAACGCGGGTTTCGATGTTGAGCTATTATATCTTGCTAAAAAACTTAACTTTAGAGTGGAAGAGGTTGGTGTAGAGTGGAATTATGTTGATACAGAGAGAGTACAGGTTATTAAGGATTCACTTGCAGCAATTTATGATATTTTCAGAATAATTTGGAATGATTTATCGGGGAAATACAGATAAATGTTTAGACGCTTAAATCTGGATCTGCTGCTGATTTTACTTATTTTTCTTACAGCTCCATTATTTTTCTATAAATTAGGACAATCTTCACTTGTAAGTTTTGATGAAGCCTGGTATGGGGATATTGCCAGAAATATTATCAAAAATAAAGATCTAATAAATCTAAAGTTTAATGGGAATGCGTATTTGGATCACCCTCCAGCAGGCTTTTGGTTAATCGCAGCTTCAGAAAATTTCTTTGGAGCAAATGAATTTGGAGTTAGATTTGCTCCATCTTTATCCGGTTTGTTTTGTATGTTGATACTATATCTATTGGGTAATAAACTATTTAGTAGAAGTGTAGGATTTGCTGCTGCCCTGTCGCTTCCCTCTGCATTTTGGTTTTTATTTA
>Ga0209542_10017824_pt1 | contig 11576 bp, 8 predicted proteins | sample RifCSPhighO2_01_FD_184028 | JGI IMG/M metagenome (GOLD analysis project Ga0209542, IMG submission 184028) | Soil microbial communities from Rifle, Colorado - Rifle CSP2_plank highO2_0.1 (SPAdes) (version 2) | ecosystem: Environmental > Terrestrial > Deep subsurface > Rock core/Sediment ...
TTGAAACTAAAAAATTTCCAAGTGGATTTACAATCGAAAAGTTTAATTTAAGTCCGGAAGAGCAAAAAGTTCCGCACGTCAAAGCTATGGAGTTGGGAATTCATTTTCGATAAGAGAATATAGTGCTGGATAATTATGAACTTTAAAGGAAAAGAAACCATTCTTCTTTTGGTAATTATAATTTTTCTTGCCTTTTTTTTGCGTTTTTGGCAATTAGGACAAAATCCTCCTTCACTAACATGGGATGAAGCGGCTTGGGGATATAATGCTTATTCAATAGGGATTGACGGAAAGGATGAGTTCGGGAAGTTTCTGCCTCTTGATTACTTTGAATCTTTTGGAGACTTCAAGCCTCCGGTTTATGCTTATTTAGACGTTCTGCCTGTTAAGATATTCGGACTTTCGGAATTTGCGGTTAGGTTTCCCTCTGCTTTATTTGGAGTATTAACGGTTATTGCAACTTACTTTCTTGTGAAACAAATTTTTTGGAAATCAAAATTAAAAGAATCTTATGCCTTAATGTCAGCATTAATATTTGCGATATCTCCTTGGCATATTATGCTTTCTCGCGCCGCGTTTGAAGCAAATGTAACTACATTTTTTATTGTCCTTGGTGTATTTTTGTTTCTAACCGCGGTAAATTCTGTAAAATCCCAAGGTGCAGCCTCGTTTTCACTCCAGGGGTGGAATCTTATTGACACCCTGGGGTTAAGGTTTTTATTATTGTTTTCTCTTTCTGTAGTTTCTTTTATTTTGTCAATGTATACATTCAATACCGCAAGAGTTGTGGCGCCGCTTCTTATTTTGGGTTTGGCCATAGGTTTTAGAAAAGAACTTTTTGATAGAAAGAAAGAAGTTGTTATAGCTTCCCTGATCGGCTTAATTATGATTATACCCCTTGCGCAATTTATCCTGACTCCGCAAGCGAGTCTCCGTTTTAAGGAGGTAAATATTTTTTCGAATATAAACATAATTAAAACAGCAAACCAAGAAATTGCCAATGATAATAACGCTTTTTGGTCAAAGCTAATTCATAACAGGAGATTATTATATTCGGTTGAATATATAAAACATTATTTCGATAATCTAGGCCCCAACTTTTTGTTCATAAGAGGTGATGGTAATCCTAAATTTTCAACACAAACAGTCGGAGAAATGTTTTTGTGGGATTTCCCTTTCTTAGTTATTGGAGCTTTTCTTATTTTCAGAAAGAAGGAAGGCTATTGGTGGATAGTTCCGGTTTGGTTAGTTCTTGCAATAATTCCCGCTGCTACGGCAAGAGAAACTCCCCATGCTTTAAGAATTGAGACTACTTTGCCGACATTTCAAATTCTTACAGCCTATGGTTTTGTGTCGGCAATAAGTTTAATAAAACGCAATAAGACCCTAATAATATCAATATTGTTTTCGTTGTTAGTCTTAAACTTTCTTTATTTTTACCACGACTATTTAGTTCACTATCCAAGAATATATTCCGGGGAATGGCAATACGGATATAAGGATTCAATAGGGTATGTAAAATCTGTTGAGGGAAGCTTTGACAACATATATATAACAAATGACATGGGAAGACCTTATATTTATTATTTATTTTATACAAAGACAGACCCTCGTATTTTTAGGAAGGATAGTGAAGTCAGAAGAAATGCTTTTGGATTCGTAACTGTAAATAGGTTCGGAAAATACAACTTTTTAGATAGCACAACTAAAATTGACAATAAAGGTAGCGAAAATCTTTTTATACAAACACCTCAGAATGTGCCACCCGAAGCGAATACTCTGAAAAAGTTTTATTTATTAAACGGGAATATTTCGCTTGTTGTGTATGAGTAGGAAAATTATCTTATTATTAGCATTAATTATAATAGTAGCTTCTGGGCTTAGATTATGGGAATTGGGAAATGTTCCTTTATCTCCGGATTGGGATGAAGTTGCTTTAGGCTACAATGCATACTCAATCCTACAAACAGGTCGGGATGAATATGGAAAGTTCCTGCCAATTATTCTTAGATCTTTTGATGATTTTAAGCCTGCTTTATACGCATATCTTGCAATACCTTCAATAAGCATATTAGGGTTAGATGTAGCTGCGGTCAGATTGCCTTCTGCTATATTTGGCATCCTGACTGTTCTAGCGGTATTTTTTTTGGTAAAAGAGCTATTCAAGAAAGATAATATTGCCCTTTTATCCTCATTTCTTTTGGCAATTTCACCTTGGCACATTCAATTTTCGAGAGTTGCGTTTGAAGCAAATGTTGGGGTAGCTCTAAATGTTTTTGGAATACTGTTTTTCCTAAAAGCTTTTAAAAAACCATGGTTCTTATTTTTGAGTGCCTTGATGTGGGGATTAAGTGTTCATGTATATCAAAGTGAAAAAATTTTCGTTCCTTTTCTGATAGTTATTCTTATATATTCATTTAGAAAAGAATTTTTTTCAATAAAAAAGAAATATATATTAATATCTTTTTTAATTTTTACATTTATTTGTTTGCCTTTAGTTTATTTTACTTTAACCAACAAAGATGCTTTTGCCAGAGCCAAGGGAGTTAGCATTTTTTCCAACACTGCGATTATTGAAGTGAATGTGGATAAAATTAAAAGAGATAGGGAAAATAATGATTTCTTAGGACTAGTTTTGGATAATCGCAGAGTAGAATTGGTAAAACATCTGGCAGAAGGATACCTATCGCATTTTGATCTAAATTGGCTCTTTGTAAAAGGTGACATTGCCCGTCATCATGCACCGGGGATGGGGCTAATGTATCTTATTGAGCTGCCGTTACTATTAATAGGCATTTATGGTTTGATATTTGGTAAATTTGATAAAATAGTAAAAATATTTATAATATTGTGGTTTTTGATTGTGCCCATTCCGGCGTCAGTAACCAATGACGTTCCTCATGCTGTAAGATCTATTAATTTTTTACCAATACTTCAGATATTAACAGCAATAGGAATCATCGCTGCGATAACAACAGTATCAAATATCAAATATCAAATATCAAATATCAAAATTAAATATTTAATATTTTCTTTGTGTTTTTTATTCTTTATATTTAATTTCGCATATTATATTAACCAATATTTTGTTCAGCAAAATTATTTTCATGCAAAGTATTGGCAATATGGATATGAGGGGATTGTTGAGTATCTTATGCCTATTCAAAATAAATATAAGAAAATAATAGTTTCTAATAAACAGCCCTTAGACCAATCCTATATGTTTTTCCTCTTTTATTTAAAATACGATCCTCATAAATATTTAAGTCAAGGTGGTACAAGATTAGGAGGATTTAATGGAAGCGAAAATAAATTTGATAATTTTGAGTTTAGATCCTTTAATTACTACACTGAGAAAGAAAATAGTATATTACTAGTTGGAGGTCAAGATGATTTTGCTGAAGAATTCCATACTATCAAAAGGATTGACTATCCCGATAAATCATTGGCAATAAGAGTAGTTGAGAAAAATAAATGAAACTAATCTTCCATAATAATCCATTTTTCAATTGGTTATGTAAATATAGAAAATATCTTTTGATATCTATTGTATTTATTTTACCCTTTTTCCTAAGAGCTTATGATATGGATAATAAGTATCCATTCGGATGGGATCAGGTTGACAATGCTTGGGCAGCTAAAAACTTAATCGTTAATCACGAGTTTCCGCTGGTCGGAATGGTTGCGAAACAAAATACAGGATTTTCTATTGGTCCTGCTTATTATTATTTTGTCGCGTTTTTTTATTGGCTTACGAATCTTAATCCCGTCGCTTCACAATACATAGCGCTAACTACAAGTATTTTTACTTTTTTCGCTATCTTTTTTGTTGCCAAAAAATTATTTAATTTTAAAGTAGCTTTAATAGCATGTTTCATAAATTCTATATCTTCCACCGGTTTTTCTTCTGATACCGTTCAATGGCCAGTAAGTTTTCTTCCCGGAATTTCTCTATTGATATTTTACTTCTTGTATAAGTTACTTAAGGGGGAGGAAAAATATATTATATTTCTAGCCCTTATTACCGGATTAGCTTTTCATATTCATTTTACAGCAATATTCTTCCCGATAATTATATTATTGTGCTTGCCATTTTTTCCTCGGAACAGGAAAATGGTCATATATTCACTTTTATCAATTCCATTGTTTCTTATATGGTTTATTCCAAATCTCATCTCTCAAATTTCAAATAATACGCAACTTAGTAATTTATCTCATTATTTAAATATTTATTATCATGGATTTCATTTAAGAAGATTTTTTCAAATAGCAGGAGACGGATTAATACAATTTGATCCATTTTTGTCCTTTACCCTGCTAAAAACTATCAAAATACTAATAATTCCGATCTTTTTCTTCATTTTTTTAAAGGAAAAATTTTCAAGAGACAGGATTATCTTTGTGTATCTTATTTTGATTTTTTTTCTAGTTCCATGGCTTATTTTTTCAACTTACAAAGGAGAAATAAGTGACTACTACTTTTCTATAAATAGATTTATTGCTCTTTTGATTCTTTCTTATTTATTATCAAAACTATTATTTACTAAAAGGTTATTAGTTAAAATTATTGTTATAATCTTTCTTGTTTACTATTCGTATCAAAATTTAAACACCATTTTAAATTATAAAGATGAAGGTGGGCTTAGAGAAAGATTTGAAAAAGTTAAGCCATATATTGATTCTGGTCGTAAAGTAGAATTTCAGCAAGGAGTGGCGGAATCTTACATATATTATTATTTGATGAGAAAGAAGGGAGTTACAGTATATTAAGACTTCAATCTCTATGCAAGCTATAAATGAAAAATAAAACACTTGAAATTATCTTATTGCTTTTTATTTTAAGTATAGCTTTGTTGCCGCGTTCTATAGAGGTTCTGAATAAAAACTATATATTTGGTTTTGATCAGGGAAGAGATTACTTAGCGGTAAAAAATATAGTGGTTGATTACAAGCTTACTCTTATTGGCTCCGAGGTTGGAGCGGGAGCAGCAGGATTAAGCGGAATTTTTCAAGGACCGTCACACTATTATTTTCTCTCAATCCCATTCCTGCTCGCAAAAGGAGACCCTTATGGCGGTGTCGTTTTAATGTTTGTGCTTAGCGCTCTTAGCGTTGTTTTTTCATACTTATTCGGAAGAAAAGTATTTGGAGCAATAGGCGGATTAACTACCGCCCTCCTTTTTGCTTTGTCTCCAATGTTTATTGCGCAAGCCCGCTTTGTGTGGAATTCAAATCCATCAACATTATTTATTTTGTTATCCTTCTACTTTACATATCTTGGGCTGAGAAAGGAAAGTAAATACATATTTTTGTCTGCCTTTTTTGCGGCTTTTGTTTACAATTTTCAATTTGCAGTTTCCATTCCATTATCCGTTTCTATAATTTTGTTTTATATTTTTGTAGTAAAGCTAAAGGAGATAAAAAAATATCTGATTTTATTCTCAGGTTTTATTGTTGCTTTTTTACCCATGCTTCTTTTTGAGGGAAGGCATGGTTTTATGGGAATAAAGGGTTTTGCGGCATATCTATTTGTTCCAAAGGAAGCAGGGATAAGTTTTTTGCCATCGCAAAGAATTATTACTGATCACATAAATTCATTTTTCAATGCTTTTATAGATGTTTTTCCAAAAAATATAATTTCTCCCTATATACTTTTGCTAATAGTTTTGGTTTCGGCAATATACTATTTTCGCAAAGAAAAAGATCAAAAACTTAGAAAATTTATCAGCTTCTTATTTTTACTTTTTCCAATACATTTCTTAGTATTTTTATTTTTCAGAAATGCTGTATGGGTATATTACCTAATAGCTTTAAATATTACATACATATTGCTTTTTTCTTATTCCATAGCATCTTCTTTTAGGAAAAACAATTTAGTCTTGAAGATTTTTTATTTGGCGTTCTTATCTTTTATTATAATCAAGGCTTTGCCCATGTTTGTGGGAGTTTTTGTTTATGATTATAAGGATTATGGAGGTACTGCGAAAATCAAAGGAAAAACTGATGCAATAGATTTTATATATAATGATGCTAAAGGAAAAAAATTCAGTCTTTTTATTTTTAGTCCCCCTATTTACACCTATCCTTATGATTATATTTTATGGTGGCATGCTAGGGAAAAATTCGGCTACATGCCAGACAACGTTAAAAGCGGAACATTCTATCTTTTAATAGAAAAAGATAATGACCGGCCATGGAGACACAAGGGGTGGATTGAGACAGTTATAAAAGATGGAGCTGTTATTTGGGAAAAGACGTTGCCTAGCGGATTCATTATTCAAAAACGTATAGCTAAATAAAATGAGAAAAACATTTAATAAATTTATAAAAGAGAAGAATTTCGCATTTTTTCTATTGGCTATTGTAATTTTAGGGTCTATTCCACGATCAATAGAGATAATTAGTGGAAATTTTCTTTTTGGGTATGATCAAGGAGTTTTTTTCCAAGCAGTTAAGGAGATTATCGTTAATCATAAACTTACCCTTATTGGTACGGAAGTAGGGGGTGGAGGTTTTTTTCAAGGTCCAGGATGGTACTATTTATTGTCAATACCTTTTTATCTATGGAGGGGAGACCCTTATGGAGGAATGATACTCATGTTTATAGTAGGTATTTTGACTATCTCACTAAGTGTAGTTTTTGGAAGAAAAATATTTGATATCAAAACGGCATTAACAATTGGATTTCTTGTAGCCATATCTCCAGCAATAATAGCTCAATCTAGATTTATTTGGCCTCCTTTTATAATATCTTTACTTTCTGTTTTTGTTATTTTTTTTCTTTATAAAATCTTGCAAGGGGCGGGTAAATTTTTTCCTTTTCTTGCATTTACAGTGGGTCTCATATTTCACTTCGAGACTGCTACGGGAGCTACTCTTCTTCTGCAGTTATTAATTATTTCTCCACTATTCATTTTTAGCAAGAGGGTATCTTTAAGATTCTATATTTTTGGTCTATTAAGCTTTCTTTCTACACAAATAAGTCTTTTTATGTTTGATCTTAAACATGATTTTATTAATACGAAGGGAATTGTTAATTTATTTATAAATAACAATAGGAACGATTTGGCAATAAGTAGGATTAATCTGATAGTTAACCATATTAGTGTTTTCAAGAATAATTTCTTGTCTTCTTTTCAGATGGGTAATTTACTTTGGACAATTTTATTTTTGATTTTAACTGTTGGATTAGTACTCTATTTTAAAGATAATAAAATAAAAACAGCGCAGAAATGGTTGGTTTTATATCTTGCTACTAGCCCTTTAACTTTATTTGTCGTTTTTATTTTTTATCCCTCAACAATGTGGGAATGGTGGATTTTAGAGTTAATAATTTTTTATTGTTTTTTATTTGGAGTTATTTTAACCTACCTATTTAAAAATAAATTAATGAGGTTTTTTGTAGTGGCAATATATATTATTTTCTTTTTATCTTTTGTAGACAAAACTATATTTTTTTATAAAAATGATTTTAATGACTCTGGAGGCACGCATAAAATAAAAGGAAAGATTAATGCAATTGATTATATCTATAAAGATTCAAAGGGGAAACAGTTTGGTCTATTGATTTTTACTCCTCCTGTTTACACTTATGTATATGATTATTTAATTTGGTGGTATGGAGAAAAAAAATATAATTACGCCCCTCATAAAGAAAAAAAAGGAGAGTTCTATCTATTGATAGAGGTAGATCCGGAAAAGCCATGGAGCTATAAAGGTTGGCTTGAAACCGTTATTAAGACCGGTGATGTTATCTATACAAAAACCCTGCCCAGCGGGTTTATAATTCAAAAAAGGGTACAGAATGAATAATATAAATAGAATATTTTTTGTAACGTTCTTGATTTTTATATCTATTTTTCCTATTCTGTCCCTTTTTCATCCGGGATTGCCTATAACTCATGACGGACAGGATCATGTTGCGAGAATTGCAAATTTTTACAAAAATCTTACTGAAGGAAATATTATTCCAAGATGGGCAGGAAATCTCAATTGGGGATATGGGCACCCAATCTTAGAATTTCTATACCCACTGCCTTCTTATATTGCCTCATTATTTCATTTTTTGAGATTCCCGTTGGTAGACTCTACAAAAATAGTTTTTGGAATGGGCATGATCCTCTCTTTTTTATTCATGTACTTATGGCTTTCAAAATTTATTTCAAAATATTCAGCGCTATTTGGAGCCGTCCTTTATACATATGCGCCGTACAGATTTGTTGAGCTTTATGTAAGAGGAGATATTGGAGAAAACCTGGCTTTTGCTTTTGTGCCTCTGGTTTTATTGTTTATATACAAAATTTATAAATACAATAAATTTACAGATGCCATTTGGGGATCCTTTTCCCTTGCTTTTCTGATATTGTCCCACAATGCAATAAGTCTTATGTTTATGCCTTTTGTTTTTCTATACTGCGTGATGCTAGTTTATTTTTCAAAAAACAAAATCGGAATATTCATCAATTTATTTTTTCTTTTCGCAATGGGCTTTGGGATGTCGGCATTTTTTTGGATTCCGGGACTTTTGGAAGGGAAGTACACTTTAAGAAATATTGTTACCAAAGGCGAGTACCTCCGAAGATTCGTTTCTCTTAAAGATGTACTATATGGCTCATGGAGTTACGGTGGAACGGGGGAATTTACGGTACAATTTGGTCCTTTCGCCTGGATTTCGATAGTTGCCGTTCCGTTTACTTTAAGAAAGCTTAATAAGAATAAAGAAAAACTATATTTAGCAATTTTAGCATTTATCTATTTATTACTTGCTATTTTTCTTATGTTATCCATTTCAAATTTCGTTTGGACGAAAATTTTACTTCTTCAGAATTTCCAATTTCCGTGGCGGTTTCTTGCTATTACTGTTTTTACAACTTCTGTTCTAGGAGCTATTGTTGTAGATAAGATTCCTCGAAGATATCAAGCTTGGTTTTCGGTTCTTCTTATCGTTTTGATTCTGGTTCTTAGTAAAGATTACATGAGTCCAAAAGGCTACTTACAAAATCCTGAAGTTTTCTATACAGGTATATACGAGGGTACAACAGATACGGGAGAAAGCGCACCTATCTGGTCGGTTAGATTCATGGAGAAAGAACCTCGGGCAAATCTTGAGATAGTGGATGGACAGGCAAATATAAAAGATTTAGTTAGAAAATCAACATATCACAAGTATCACGTTGTAGTAAATAGAAAAACTATTTTTAGGGAAAATACTCTCTATTTTCCCGGCTGGGAGATAAGAGCAAATGGGAAATCGGTAAGCATAGAATTTCAAGTTCCTCATCAGAATGGGACCATGGAATTTAATTTGGATAAGGGAGAATATATAATAGAAGCAATATATAAAGAAACAAAATTAAGACTTTTTGCCAACGTGGTTTCCTTAGTTTGTCTGGGAAATATTACGGCTGGTTTGATTATCCTTTTTTACGGTAAGGTGAGGTATAGGAAAGAAAACCTATGAACAGACAAAATCTTTCTGTTGTTCTTGCTACATTCAATGAGGAAAAAAATATTCAAAAATGTCTAGATAGTGTCAAAGATATTGCAGCCGAAATTATAATTGTTGATGGCACATCAACAGACAAGACAGTAGAAATTGCTAAAAAATTCAATGCCAGAATTAAAATAACATCCAATAAACCAATTTTCCATATTAATAAGCAGATGGCAATAAATATGGCAAACCACGACTGGATTCTTCAGCTTGATGCGGATGAGGTGGTTTCAGAAGATCTGAGGAGGGAAATAAAAGAGGTGCTAAAAAACGAACAAAATGACAAGAACGGATACTGGATTCCTCGCAAGAACTGGTTCTTAAGTCGTTTTCTCCTCAAGGGCGGTCAGTATCCTGATTACACCTTACGACTTTACAGAAACGGTAAAGGAAGACTTCCTCAAAAAGATGTTCATGAACAGGCAGAAGTGGAGGGAAAAGTTGGCTATCTAAAAGAAGCCCTTCTTCACTATCCCTACGAGGATTTTTCTGAATACTTAAGGAAGTGGGATAGGTATGCAACTTTTATTGTAGGGCAACTAAAAGAAGACTTAAAACATAAAAATTTAATCTTTAAGATATTTTCTGTACCAGACTATATAATAATTAAGCCTACCTACTGGTTTGCATTAACATACATAAGACATAAGGGGTTTTTAGACTTATGGCAAGGATTTGTTTTTTCTCTATTCTCATCTCTTAGATTTCCGGTTGCTTACATAAAATACATAATACATAATACATAATACATATGAACGTTCTTGTTACTGGTGGCGCTGGATATATAGGAAGCTTTATGATTGATCATCTTCTCGAAAGAGGGGACAAAGTCTTTGTAGTGGATAGTCTTGAAAGAGGTTTTAAAGAAGAAATTAATCCAAAGGCAAAATTTTCTCAGGGAAATTTGCTTGACAAAGAATTTTTATCTACTCTTTTTAACGATAATCAATTTGACTGCGTGATTCACTTTGCCGGTTTTATATCTATGGCAGAATCCATGAAAAACCCAAGGATTTATTTTGAGAATAATACGTTCGGTTCGTTAAACTTAATAGATGTAGCCGCAAAAAACAAAGTTAGATCGTTTGTTTTTTCTTCAACAGCAGGGGTTTATGGAAACCCCAAAAAAATTCCGATTCCCGAAGATCATCCCTTGAATCCGACTAATCCTTATGGAGAAAGTAAGCTAGTGGTTGAAAAAATTCTTATGTGGTATCAGAAACTCTTCGGGATAAATTTTGTAAGTCTTAGGTACTTCAATGCTTCGGGTGGATCGTTGGATGGCAAAAGGGGAGAAAGGCATGATCCGGAAACACACATAATACCCCTTGCTATAAAATCAGTCTTGGAAGATCGGCCTTTTAAGCTTTTTGGTATTGACTATAGTACTCCCGACGGTACATGCATAAGGGATTATATTCATGTAATTGACCTTGCTGAAGCTCATGTTCTTGCTCTTGAGAAACTTAAAAAGGATAAAGGAGGATTTTTCTATAATGTGGGGACAGGAAGAGGACATTCTAATAGGGAAGTTCTTGAAATGGTTAAGAAAGTCAGCGGGAGAACTCCAACAATTATTGAGGAGAAAAGAAGGTCAGGAGATGCTGAAATCTTGATAGCAGATGTGCAAAAAATCAATAGGGAGCTTGACTTTTCTCCTAAATATTCAGACTTGAAGACAATTGTGGAAACAGCATGGCGATGGCATCGAAATCAAATTTAAAATTTAAAATTAAAAATCTAAAATTATTTTTGATTCTTTTTTCTCTCTTCATTTTTCTTTTGGTAAATTCGCCCAATCCAGCTTCTGCGCAGTCCGACTATGTTCTCCCCTACCCATCATCCATGCCGGGCAGCATTTTCTATAAACCTCAAGAGACTATCGATAATCTCTTCGCCTATTGGTATTTTGGAGATTTTGGGCAGTTTAAGTATAATCTTAGCCAAGCTGATAAATACCTGGTTGAGGCCAAAACCCTGTTTGATTACAAGCAATATCTTCTGGGAAACAGAGCACTTCTTCTTTCAAGCAAATACTTCGCAAAAATTAAACCGACTTTAGTAAAAGCTTCATTGAGAAGAA
>Ga0209542_10017826_pt1 | contig 11573 bp, 16 predicted proteins | sample RifCSPhighO2_01_FD_184028 | JGI IMG/M metagenome (GOLD analysis project Ga0209542, IMG submission 184028) | Soil microbial communities from Rifle, Colorado - Rifle CSP2_plank highO2_0.1 (SPAdes) (version 2) | ecosystem: Environmental > Terrestrial > Deep subsurface > Rock core/Sediment ...
TTGATGGAAAGGGTGGATGTTTCATTGAATCAGGAAGAGATACTGCATCCATAATTGAAATAGATATGTTTTCAGAACCTAAACCATCAACAAAACTAACTGAATCTACAGCTAAACATCTTGATGAAAAGATACAATTTGAGAAGGAACGACTCTCAAAATGGTTATGATGAATCATCTTTTTTATTTTCTTTTGTAAGATGCTCTAAAATAGCTCTTACCTCAACACCCAAATTTTGAGAGTTTTTTGCTAATTCTAATTTTTCAGGAATGCTTTGCTTAAAATTTTCATCTTCAAATTCTATTCTTATTTTTTGAATACAATCAAGATGATCCTGTTCAGTAGCAGAAATCTTGTGACAAATACTGCAAATTTTCATTAATCCTCTATACTAACCCGACGATTTAATAATTTCATTTTGTGCCTCTCACATGAGGGGTCGTAGTCTAGCTTGGTATGATACTAGTCTGGGGGACTAGTGGTCGCAGGTTCAATTCCTGCCGGCCCCATTACAATTTTAGTATTTTTAGAACATCATCAAAACTTCTTCGTGTTTGTTCTTGCTTGTATATTCTTAAAACATCAATAATTTTTTGTTTTGGTGGAATCTTGTAAATTCTTTGAACTTTTTTGGCAATACCTGAACCAATAAAAATAGCCTGAGTGACTGATGTCACATTTGATACTCTTCTATTAACACTTGAACTTTCAAAATCAATTAAAGTTGATCTTGATTTTCCAACAATAACATGTTTTGAAATACTGCTTAATTCACCATGATCGAATCCCATTTGATCTAATCTGTAACAATCTTCTAAAATGGTCCTAACTACAGATTTTAATTTCTTAGAACTTCCTGTACCTTGTAGATACTGTATCCAGTCTCCAATTTTATCACCCTCAAGATATTCCATTACTAAGAAATTCTTACTTACATCGTATAGTTTGGGTCCAACATTTACTGTATTTACTAATCTGAGTAATTTTGCCTCACTTTGCATTTCACTTCTTTGAGAATCTGTTCTTCTAATCTTTAATGCAATTACATTATTTCCTTTTTTTGCTAAGACTACTACTCCAACATATCCCTTTCCTAAAATTTGTAAACTACCAATTGTAGTTTGTCCAGCAAATGATATTGATCTAATTTTTAATTTTTCTAATTCAGAAATTCTTGATCGAAGTTGACGTGAGCTGGCTTTTGGATAACCAAGAATTTTTGAATATGGTTCTTTTATGAATTTTTTAATTGGAATGAAAGATTGCGCCATCAGTTGAAATCAAATCTGAAATTGCCTCTTTAATTGATTTGCTTAAATTTTTATTTCCCACAGAAACTCTAAATCCTTTCTTAAAATCACTTTGTAATCCTTTCGAGATGCCTGTTTGAAGGTTATTTTTTAGTAATTCTGTCATGAATTTTACTACATCATTATACTTTCTCTTTTCAAGTGAGATAATTCTTTTATCATCACCAATCCACATTAATTCAGTTTTTGAAATATTTTTTGAAATAAAACTATTACAATCACTTTCTCTAAAAAATTCAGGACCACTTTTAGGATAATTTTTTGGAATTTTAATTGATTCTAAAAGGAAAAAAAGATAAGCTTCATTTTGTTCATCTACATATGGTTTACTACGTAAAACGTTGAAACCTCCTAATTCTAATTGAGTTGTAAGTGAAGTAGTCGCTCTCTTAACTTGTCCCCAAATAATATCTGGGCTTCTCATCTTGAAATTAAATTTCACTACAAGAACATTTTCCCAATTATTTTTTGATGATTTTAATTTTTTAGGTTTAAAGAATTGTAGTGTAGATTTATTCTGAAAAGATCTGCAAGCAAGAATAAATTTTCCTATGTTCTCATCAGAAATTGCAGCTGCTAAGTTCCTATTACTATCTATAGGATCTATAATTATAATTGATGTTTCAAATACTTTTGTTGTCTTTCCAATTATTTGATTTTGTTGAATTTTTGCAATTGATTTTATTACATTCTCAAAACTACCAAAATTTAAAATCAAAACTTCTGATACATATCCACTAAAACCTTGTTTTGCAATTTCCGCTCCATAAATTTTCGTTAACTTTAGAAATGTTTTGAGTATTCTTACTTCATTTCTCATTTTAGGAGTAAGTGCATTTTGCATGTACTTAGTATGAAATGGGGATCTATCTGCAGAACTTTTCCATTCTCCTAAATTTACATCATAACATGGAACTACATTAATTTTGGTTTTCTTAATTCTAGCCTCAACATAAGGATGCTCAGAATATCTAACATATGGATTATATTTTTTCATTGATTCAAAACCAACTTTTTTTGAAATTTCTGTAAATTTTTCATCTGTAATTGATTTTTTGAATTTAATAAAAATATCAACATCTGCTTCTTTTGATAACCAAGTGTCTTTAGCATAGGATCCGCCAAATTCTAATCCAACTATTTCAGGATAGTTTCTAATTTGATTTTCAACTAAAATAAAAGCTTGATTAGCAATTTGTTTTTTTGACTTTTCTATATTTTTGGATGGTATTACAGATTTTTCAATTTTAGAAATTATTTGTTTCATAATCTAGCCTTTATCTCCATTAAGTCAGAATATACAGGTCCTTTTGAACTAAGAACACTTTGTTTAAGTTTGAACCCTGTAATCTCTTGTGTTCCAAAATCAATTGATTTGAATTTATCCAATTCTTTACTAATATCTCCAATCTTATTTTTAATTCTAAACACTGTGATATGAGGTTTAAATGGTTTATCTACAGAAAAACCTAATGGGATTAATGCATTTTCTACTTTTTTTGCTAATTCTATCAGTGAATTTCCACCATTTTCATCAGTACCAATCCATACAACCCTTGGAAATTTTACTTTGGGAAATACACCAACACCTTTGAAATTTACCATGAAACTTGAAAATTTAACAGAATTTAATGATATCATTACTTTCTCTGCAATATCTTGTGATATGTCACCTAAAAATTGCAATGTAAAATGAAGGTTATGTGATTCTACAGGTTTTGCATTTATGTTAATTTCAGATTGAAATTTAGAAATTAAGTTAATTATTTCATTAGAATAAATTTCAATTGCTACAAAAGCTCGCATTATAATTTTCTTTTAATTATGTTTTATAATAATTTCCGGTAGCTTCATAGACCAGACCACGTTTTTGTTCTAATATTGACAAAACTAATTGTATGTTTAACAGGCATGCCTGGAGCAGGTAAATCAACAATAGCTGATGGTTTGCAATTCAAGGGTTATGATATCATTAACATGGGTAATGCAGTAAGAACAGAAGCTAAGAATAGAAATCTTGAACCTACTGGACCAAATCTTGGTAAGTTGATGCTTGAATTGCGAGAGAAAAATGGTCAAGGTGCAATAGCAAAATTGGTAGTGCCTCAAATTGAAAATTCAAAATCAAATGTAATAATAATTGATGGAATAAGATCTAATGCTGAAATAGAAGTTTTACGTAACTATGGAACAGTTAAACTTCTTGCTATACATGCATCCACTAGTACAAGATTTGGATTTTTAAAACAAAGAGGAAGATCAGATGATCCACAAACAAAAGAAAATTTTGAAGAAAGAGACAACCGAGAAATAGGCGTTGGTATTAGTAATTCAATTGCTTTATCTGATGAAACAATTTCTAACAATAACTTAACAAAAGATGAATTGATTGAATATGCATTCAAAATAATTCAAGGATGGATGAATGAGATTTCCTAACATTAGTTGTAAGATAGAGATACTTTCTTCAATTAATTCCTCTGAAGATCCAAAAAAAATTGAAACAGCAATTTTAAATATATTTCCAGACGCCAAAATTAAAACTGATAATTTTTCTATAATATCAAATTCTAAAGATTTACATTTGTTAGAAAAAATCTACGACATTATTCATTCTAATCAATCACAAAAAATCTATCAACGACAACTTGAAAAAAATTTAGAAAATGATTCTACTTGGTTTTATCTTAACAAACAAGCCGCATTTGTTGGAACCGTTGCTCTCTGTGAGGAAGCAGAAGAATCACCATTAGGACCAATAAAAGTGATCTTAACTTCTTCTAATATTGATAGAATCATAGATTGGTTAATTCTTAGACATTAGATGGCAAAATTCAATCGTAATTAGAGATTTTTTGTCTATTTTATCTCAATTTCTAGAAAATCTCTTGCCGTGATAACTGAATCATGAATTTGTTTTGCTTCTTCTAAATGTCTAGTTTCATCTTTATATCTAGCTGAAAAATGTGTTAGAATTAAATTTTTTACTTTTGCATTTTTACTCAATATAGCTGCTTGTTTTGCTGTTGAATGGTATGTTTCTTCTGCTTTCTCCTTGGTCTCATCTAAAAATGTTGAATCAAACACAAGATAATCACAACCTTCAAAAAACTTTTCTAATTCTTTGGTTGGCATTGTATCCCCTGAAATTCCAATTTTTTTACCAGGTCTTTTTTCTCCCAATACCTGTTCTGGAATAATAGTTCTTTCTCCAACTTTGATTTCTATTCCATTTTGTAATTGATGCCATAATTTACCTTCAGGAATTTCTAAAGCCTTAGCTTTTTCTATATTGAATCTACCGGACTTATCTTTTTCTTCAAAAAGATATGAATATGTTATAACTGAATGATTAGCTTTACAAGCATATATTGAATAAATTTTTGAATCAAATATTCTTCCTTCTTTGACTATTGTAATCATAACTGGAAATGATAATCCAAAGTTTAGTATTTTGATATTTGCAGCTATGAATTCTTCAATTCCATTGGGTCCGTAAATTTCTAAAGGTTCAGTTCTATGTTGCATTGTCATTGTCTGAAGTAGTCCTAGTAATCCAATACAGTGATCACCATGAAGATGCGTAACAAAAATTTTCATTTTTTTATTCCAACCTAAACCTGATTTCATATAAGAAATCTGTGCAGCTTCTCCTGCATCAAACATGATAATTTCACCATCTCTTTCTAGACAAATACATGATAATCCTCTATTTTCAGTAGGTTGAGCAGCTGAAGTTCCTAAAAACACTAATTTCATTTTATCAAAATTGTCCTTGTCAAGCTTTTATGCCTATAGATTTCATATTTCTTTATGGGATTGAACTTCAATTTTTTTTCAAATCCTTTTTTACACATGATGGCTATCTTCTTACGTTTGGGTAAGATTGACACAAATTTTTTCATCAATTCTTCAGGATTTTCTGATGATTTGGATGCAGTTCCATAAGGCAAATCTGTAACAATTCCATCAAATTTGTCTGTCATTTTTGTTAATTGACTAAAATCTGCTTTGATTATTTTTGATTTGTACCCATTTACATCTAAATTTTCTTTGGAAATATTATACATTTTTTCATCAAAATCTAATCCAATTGCATGAATTCCCATTGATTCAGCTTCTAACAACGTAGTTCCAGTACCACAAAATGGATCACAAACAGTTTCACCCTCCTTTAATCCAATTAAATTTATCATTGCTCTTGTAAGCTTCCAATCCAATTCATGTGGATATTTTTTAATTTTCTTTGGTCTATTTTGGCTTTCAACTTTTTTTGAAAATCCAAAAAAATTTTCCTGCTCAGTAAAAATCAGATATATAGTAATATCTGGATTTTCAAGAGATACTTGAGCTTTAGAAAATTTTGTTATCATGTCACCCATTGCTCTTTCTAATTCCGATATGTTGAATTGGTTTGATGATAAATTAATTATCCTACAAACAAAAGTCTTAGCATTTTTTAAAACTTCAAAATTTTCATCATCTAAAAATAATCCTGACATTTTACGTAGAATCTGACCAGAAATTTTCACAAAAGTTGCCCGTTTTGCAATTTGGTCCCAACTGGTTTTTGATTGTATTATTACTAAATTTGATAATACTTTTACTTTTGCAAATCTATCATATGTTTTTGCAATTGAAATTACTTCATCAATTGCAATTTCTAGATTATCCTTAGATAAAACAAAAAAACTTTCTGGCATTATATTATTGCCTTTGCAATTGTACCTGAAACATCAACCAAAGATGTTTTTCCAGGAATTGTATTTGTACTAATTATTTTTGTAACTCCTGCTTTTTTAATTTTCTTTTCAGCATCATTTCTAAGTAGAGCATGTGTACAAGCAACAAACACTCGTGCACATTTCTGTTTTTTAAGAAATTCTGTAGCTTTGATGATACTTCCACCTGTACTTATCATATCATCAACTAAAATCAAATCTCTGCCTGTTACTTCATTAAAATTTGTAGTTTTGATTTCCACTTTTCCTGTTTTACGATCACGTTGTTTTTCAAGAGATATATATTCTGTATTCAAAAATTTGGCAAATTCTTTTGCTCTCTCTTTTCCACCTTGATCTGGAGAAACAACTAGGGGATTTTTCAATTTTAGTTTTGAAAAATATTTTACTAGATCTGGAATTGCAGTTACATTCTTTGATTTTATATTAAAATATTTTAAACCGATCATACTGTGAATATCCACAACAATAATTCTAGACGTTCCTACACTTTTGAATAAATTGGCAATGACTTTCATTGTTATTACTTCTCCTGGTAAGAATTCTCTATCTTGACGAGCATATCCCATATATGGTATTACTGCAATTATTTCAGTTCCGTATTCTTTTGCTTTTGAAATTATTGATAATGTCTGAATAAGATTTTCATCTACAGGTGGATATGTTGATTGAATGACAATGATTTTGTTTTTTTGAAGTTTTCCTTTAAGTGTAATTTTACTTTCACCATCTGGGAAAATCCTTAACTGAGATTTTAATAAATTTGCTCCTAGTCTTTTTGCTAATTTTTTTGCAAGATCTTTAGATGAACTTCCAGATATAACAGTAAATTTTGTCAATAATTCAACGACAAAGAAGGGGTTCTTAAATTTTGAGGGTGTTACAGATCAAGATTTTCATGATCTATATTACTATACTTATGAAAGTAATCATCAGAATTCACAAGTAAACAATTACAACTTTTAACAGCATCAACTCTAGATTAATTCAAAGATTTATAGAATATGTTAATGCAAACTATTAGTTTATAATTTAATGAAAAATTTTGATTCATTAAATTTGTTTATTATAATTAGAATCAATGATAATTTCTACTAGTATGATCAATAGAACCTTTTTAAAACAACAATCAATTTATTCACTATTGATTTTTAAAAATTTAGCAATATTATCATTAATAATTCCAGGATTACTTGGTACTGCATTTGGTCATACAATTGATTCTGTTGATAAATATAGACTAGAGATTGGTTGGATGAATGAGCCTGTTGTTTCTGGAGAAACCAATGGTATTGAATTATTTGTTAGTCCTCTTGAACCTAAATTAGAACTAAAAGAACAAAAATTCAAAGATGGTATATCTGGACTTGAAAAATCATTAAAAATGCAATTATTGTATAAAGAAGAAAAAATAACACTTTTTCTATCACCAGATCATAATATTCCTGGAAAATATTATGCATTTGTTAATCCTACAGTGTCAGGATTTTATCAAGCAAATATTTTAGGAAATATCGGAGAAACTCCAGTGAGTTTATCCATGCACCCACCAAAAGTTAATGAGCGATCTTACATTGAGTTTCCAGAACCATCAGATATTACATTAAATCAATTAATTGATGGACATACTACACTTGTTGGAGAAATAAATGACTTGAAAAAATCAATCAGTAAATTAGAACAATCAAACCAACAAATTACTATAGGTTATTTTGGAATAGGTCTTGGTATTTCAGGAATTATCATTGCATCAATTGCTCTTTCTAAAACAAAAAGAAAACTATGACAACATCATCGATTATACATTAATAGCTTTGATCTACAGCTGATGGTTTCACTGGATTTTTAAAAGATCTGATGGACTCACTAATGAGTATCATTGACATTTTGTATTGTGATAAACTAAAAGTATAGGAAATATGAAAAGAATAACTAAAAACTGAGAGAAAATGGTGGAAAATAACTATGACATATTGGGAATTATTGAAGGCTCGACTGAGAAAGAAATTCGTAATGCGTTTAGACGATTGGCACTTAGATATCATTCTGATAGAGGAGGCGAAAATGATCAATTCATTAAAATTAAACAAGCATACGAAGATCTCAAAGTCGGCAAAAAATATCCTGAAACAGATTTAGAAAAAATTAGAAAATCTAGAGTTTATTCAAGTGATTCAGAAGAGACTATCAGGAGAAAAAATCGAATTTTAGGCCAGGAATTATCCAAAGAAATGCAAATAGCTGAAGAATGGGCAGCAGATTTGATTAGAACAAATTCAACTGATACTAGATTGTTTGGTTCAAAAACTCTTGGAGAAATTGAACTTGAAAGAAAAGCTAATGGCACACTTTCGATCAAAGGAAATTTTATGGCAGGTAGTTTAACTTATGATGGCTCTATTATCATGCAGGGAAATATAACAAGTCCATCTTGGACTGAAGAATTTAGAACAAATATTCATCTTACAAAAGGTGATTTCAAATTTATTAATCCACTGGAAAATAAATACAAAATTGAGAATGGAGCTAGAATAATTGTGGACAATGGTAATGTTGTAGTTGGAAATATTTTTGGTAGAAAATACAAAATTGAAGATCCAGAAGGAAGAGTTGGAATTTATGAAATGCAAGAACAACGAACTCATGTATCAGCACCAAAAGGAAAAATTATTGCTGAAAATATTATCAATACAGTTTCTCTTGATGCTGATTCTATTATGGTTCTTAATCTGGAAGACGATGTTCAAATTAATGCACGAGAAATTTTGTTGTATGGGAGTAAAATTACATATGACACTATAATTAAATTAAAAAAAGATGGCATGATAAGATTTTTTGAAAATTTCTCCATTCAAAGTCTTAGTAATGATGCAATTATCAAACTTGAGAATGGTAAAGAAATTAGATTGTTTGATATAAAAACTAAAAAAATTAAGGATTTAGCCGATGAATTAGTGCCTAACAAGAATGAATATGATAAAGATGCTACAATGGTAGGTAATGGATTTACAATTACATATGAAATGTTAGATAATTTATCAAAACCCACAAAAAATCAAAATGTTAGATGGGCTTCCAAATTCGGTTTTTCTAGAAACTAAATATTTCTAAGACAAAATACTGTAGCGTTAAAATCTAAAATAATAAAAAGAAATTAAAAATGATGACCTAATCTAATCGATTAATTCGGTCCAACCTTTGACGAAGACTGAGTTCTTGTAGAGTGGAACTGGTTGTCCAACAGTAAAGTCCATTGGTCTCATCCAAAAGATTGCCTTTGTTGGGCAAACACCGATGCATGCTCCATCAGAGATACATCTTTCTGGGTAGAATACAAATGCCTTACCTCTCTTCCAGCCTTCGACTGGTTTTACTCTAAGTACATCTGGTCCTAATGTTGTACAGATTTCTACACATAGTGCGCATCCAATACACATTTGTTCGCTGATGTCTGGAATAATTCCTACTGGCATAACAAAATTTTTCTATCTTTTGATCTTAATATAATTTGCCCAAAAAATGGGAATTATAACGGCGTTTCAGATTTTATAACACCGTTTAAAATTTTGATCGCTTTTTCAAAACATCTTAAAAATTCGAATGAACAATTTTGAATATTTTTTCAACAATTCCAACTTGATTTAATGAATTAAGCATCAAACTATTACCAATTCTTTTAAGATGATATATTCCAGACTTTTTTGAATCAATAATATGCCTACCTCCTGGAGAAAGAATCCATTCACCATTATCGTTTTTTCGTGTAATAGCAGTAATTATCACTGAAGAACCACTATCTATCCCAATAGATGAAAGTAACATTAATGATGCATTAATGAATCTCCCAGATTCTTTCTCATCATATATGTTGTAAAAACCATTAAATGAATCAATTATAACCAAGATTTTTTCATTCGAAATTCTTTTTGCTATTTCAGATATGATTTTTTTCAAATCTACCTTACTTGGACGATGAATCTCCACTTTGTCATTTTTTTTAATCATTTCTGAAATAATATAACCACTATAAAGTAAATCAAAATCTAAAAAAATTACTGGGTAGTTAATAGAATTAATTAACTCATTTAGAAATTCAGCTTTAAGAAAAGGTTCAGAACATAAAATTATGTTTGGATTTTTGTTTGAAAATTCTTTTCTCACATATATTAAATTATCATCTAAAATTTGTTCAGGATTTTTATCCAACACTACTTTAGTATCTAACAGATATAATAATGAATTTAGTTTCAAAAGATATATCAGAAGATTTTCCTAATTCTGATAAAATTCATCTAAATAATACTTCTGTTTCTTTAATGCCTTTACAAAGCATTGACGTAATAAAAAATCTATAAATTTTCCTGTTCTTCTATTACCATCATTGTCAATGTTGATTGTATTTTACCAATTTTTCTAACTTTGTTTGTGATAATTGTACGTAATTTTTCAGCATCTTTAGATGATAATTTTAAGACTATATCATATACTCCATAAACACCTTGAACCTCATAATCCACTCCTTCGTTTGAAAGAATACGTTTGATATCTGCTATTATTGATTCATCAGATCCTAGATCAGAATTCAATAAAACATATGCTGTAGGCACATTGCAGATTTTCATCAAACACTATTTAACCTTTCATAGATCTCAAAAACTGATTAATCCCCATCAGAATTCATTGATGTGAAACCAATAGATCTTACATTGACAATATCACAATCTATTCCTACTTTTCCTGGTTCCCCAAAACCACAATTCATTCTTTGGTCAACACTAAAAGAAGACGGATACAATCTTGAATTATTATTTCTTAGTTCACATACTGGAACTCATCTTGATGCACCATATCATTTTGTAAAAAATGGAGCAAAAATACACCAAATACCTCTTGATAGGTTACTAGGAAATGGTATATTGATAAAAATAAAAAAAGGGAAAAATCAAGCAATTACCAAGAATGACTTGGTTTCATTTGAAAGAAAAAATGGTAACATCCCAAAACATTCATCAATAATCTTTCATACTGAATGGCAAAAAAATCTGAATACTGATTTTTATTTTATTAATAATCCTGGCCTATCTAAATCAGCTGCTACATATCTTGTATCAAAAGCGATCAATTTAGTTGGAATTGATTCACCTAGCATAGATTTGGGAAAAGATAAAACTTTTAGTGTTCATAAAATACTTGCAAAAAATAATATCTTAATTGTTGAAAATCTGTCAAATTTGAATAAAATATCTTCAAAACAATTTGATTTTGTAATTTTACCATTAAAACTTAAAGATGCAACCGGTTCCCCAGTGAGGGCAATAGCTATTCAATGAACAAAATGAAATCTATTTTTTTTATAATTTTTTGATAATTTACCAATAATTGGAATCTGATTTCCACAAAACTTGCATTTGTTTTCCTCATCAAGATTCCAACCTTGAATATCAAAACTATATCTTTTGATTACAATGTTGTTACATTCAGGACAGTAAGTATGCTCTAGAGGGTGACCTGGGACATTTC
>Ga0209542_10017827_pt1 | contig 11573 bp, 10 predicted proteins | sample RifCSPhighO2_01_FD_184028 | JGI IMG/M metagenome (GOLD analysis project Ga0209542, IMG submission 184028) | Soil microbial communities from Rifle, Colorado - Rifle CSP2_plank highO2_0.1 (SPAdes) (version 2) | ecosystem: Environmental > Terrestrial > Deep subsurface > Rock core/Sediment ...
TATCAGGGATTGGGCCTTGGTCGCCCCGAGACTATTCGAGGGGCGACCAAGGCCCAATCCCTGCTACGCAGGGACCTCGGTCAAGAGCTTTGACTGATGCTAGTCTAGCAAACCCAAAATCCTTGTCAACCCGCATTGAACTCAATAAAGAAACTGGAACCCCTCCCTTCTCCCGGAGAATCCGCCCAAATTTTCCTGCCGTGGAGTTCAATTTTATCTTATATGGTAATTTTACCTTATAAGGTAAAAACTACCGGGCGCCGATTTTCTATGAAGTTCTTGGCAAACGGTTCACCGAGTCCATTTCTTGTGATGATGGAATTTTATTCATACAGTTCGCTGTGGGTGCCTATCGTAATAAAGTATGCGAGGTCCTCTGCCAGGAGTTCGTAGATTGCCCGCACGTCTCCCGTGATACTGATACTGCGGCAATCTCCGTATTTCCCATGCAACGGATGGTTGTCAAGGAGTGGATGAAGGGGCTCCAGGATAAAGATGCGCAATCGGTCGTCTGTTTTTCCACGAAGCGATGTTGAAAGCTTCCGATATTTCTTAACGAATCGCGAAGAGAATACGAGCCGCATACGGTGATGCTACCGTTCGGGGTGGAGCCAGCGAATTGCGTCCTTTGCGGTGTCAAATGTCGGAGATGTCCCTCTGCGCCTGCGAAGCTCCTTACGGGCATCATCAATAGTCTTGCGGGTGCGTGCGTTCGGAATAAGTGGCGCACGTAAGGTCATTCGTCGCTCGGATATTAGTTGCTTGAGTTGCGCATTCACAATGGTGCTAAGCGGCACTCCCATTTCCTTGGCGATTTTCTGTGCTTTCCTTTTCACCTCAACATCGGTCTTTATATTCAAAATTGCCTTCATACCAGAAGTATATACAATGGATACACATCGTCAAGCCGCAAAACAAAATGAGGCGAGGGATTAACCTCGCCTCATGACTTAAAGTAGGTGTTGCGATCGCGGCACTCAACATTTTTTTATCCATGTTTTGCCGCCGCCGGCCCTTTCCTTGCTGAACCCGAGCCGCGTGAACCACGGCTGGATACCCATGAGCGCAGGGATGTCGTTCGTGGGAACTTCAATTCGCGCCAGAGCACGCGCCTTAGTTTCTTCGATTGCCGACTTGAGCAAGGTCTCGAGCACTTCCGAAGCGTTGAACCTCGAGGAATGCGCTAGATGGCGCACCTCGATGGATTTGCCACGTGAAGTGAGATGCATACACCCTTCGACTTCTCCATCGACCGCGAAGACGCGGAACTGCGGAAGAAGCCGAGTGATCCACGCCGCAACCGACTTCGTACGGATGATTGGCCGCAGCATACTTGAGATGCCGAGGAGATCCATCTCAACTGCGGCCCGGACCTCTTTGTACAAGGACCCATGGCCGTAGATCATGGTTCCGGCACCGTGTCTGGTGAAGAGTTCGCACAAGAGTGCGTCGCGGCGATGAGCGTTGAAAAGGTGAACACGAGGAATACCCTGTCGGCACGCCATCACCGCAAGCTCCACAACACGCCTGGCATCTCCTTTGACGCCTTCAGCGAGGAGGAGTTTCTCGGCTTCCTCATCCGAGATGTCGTTAAGGGCCCCCTGCGAAGAATGGACGAAATCCGTTCCACACAGAAAGCAGATCTTTGCCACCCCTTTCTTTCGGGCGATATCGACTACTTCGCGATCTTCCTTCAGCACGACGATCGCGTCACTTGGTACTCCGTGCACCTTTGTCCACAGCGGTTCTTCCGCGTACTCGCCGAGGATTGGAGTGATTCCCACCCCGGCAAGAAGCGAGATATCCGCCATGAGGTACTCAAGGTCATGCGGTCTGATCGCTCCGATACCACATGGAGCGAAGAGGATAGTGATGTTCTGGTATTTGGTAAGGTACTGGACTGCTTCTCGTATCACGCTACCTTCTGCTACCATGTTCGACTCCTCCTATTTCTTTCCGCAGAAACGGCGGATGAGGTTTTCATACCGGTCCACCATTTCTTTGTTGAGGTACCGTCCTTCGACGAATTCGTCGGGTTTATGGGCTTGGGAGATACTCCCAAGGCCGCAGATTACCGACTCACTCCCCGAAAGGTTGAAGATGCCACCCTCGGTATTGAACGAGGTCGACGTAGCCTCCTTCCCGCACATGTTCTCCACCTCCCGGACAATTACTGCGTCGGGAGATGTCATAAAGGGCGGGGTTGGCGAACGGGCCGGACGCACATCAACGGTAATGCCGTCAATCTCCCCGGTCGGGGCGACATGGCGGCGCAGACCGTTGATTATCTCCTCGATATCCTGTCCAGGGATGGGTCGGATGTCGAGTCCGAGGATACATGACTTGGCAATGGTGTTCTTCGAGGCGTCCTTACCGGTTGAAATCGTTCCGGTATTGAGCGTTGCATAGGGCGGGCTGAGACGAGAGTCCGTGATTTGCTGGAGTGCGTCACGAAATTCGTTCACTCGAAGTATCACTTGAGGAAGGGCTCGTTCAATAGCGTTTCTTCCTTTGGCAGGCTCGGAACTATGGCCCCCCACCCCACTAAGGACAATCTTAAGGTAGATGTAACCCTTGTGCAGAATGAACGGCCGGAATTCGGTTGGCTCGCCGATGATAAACATGTCGGCGATGCGTCCTTTATCCCGGACCAGATTTCTTGCACCGATGCACCCCACCTCCTCATCACTCGTAAAAACGAGCGCGAAGGGGTAGTGGAGGTCTGCCGCCGGTACTTTCATGCCGGCAGAGATAGCAACACCAAGGAAACCCTTCATGTCGCAGGCACCCCTACCATAAAAGCGACCATCCCTTTCAACGAGCTTAAGTGGGTCGCTTCGCCATTCCGTCTCATTGAACGGAACCGTGTCGAGATGTCCACTTAGGGCGAGTTTGGCGTTCGTACCGCCCTTGTGGGCAATAACATTCACCTTTTCCTTTCCCCCTCGCTGGTAGGTGTGCTGTTCGATCGAGAAGCCCGCCGGTTCGAGCAGGTTGCTCAGAAAATCAGCGATATCGCGTGTCGAGGTCTCGTCGCTCACCGTGTTGAACCCAATCAATCGTCGAGCGATCTCCACTGGATCGTGAAGCATACTGGTTCTCCCATATTTCTATAGCCCAGTCTAGACTATGTCTAGCGAAATTGAATCACTAGACCAAAGACTTGTCGATAATTGACAATAATAGATATTATATTGTAAAATTTGGGTACTCTTCTAAAACAATTGCATTTGTGAGCCTCTAGTGATAAAAAAGATGTATGATATTTTTCAGCGTTAGAACTTCACGTCGTAGTCCTCTCCTTTTGAGACCGCTCTAGAGCATTGGTATTCGAATACGAACTCTCCAAAGCGGTCTCAAAGACCGCTTTGTTATTTTGTTCCTTGTCATCAACCCCTACCGAGGAGGCTATCATGTCGGATATGACCTTGAACGGGCCGAGCCCTCTTCTCTACGTACACGGCCCCAAGTGGGAATATCGGACCGATGAGGATGATCCTCACACGGCTTCCTATATTCCCGCGCGGGTACTCACCTTGCTACGGCCGGACCGCGATCTCATTGTAGTGCCTGGCAAGAATATCTATATCCGGGAGTTTGCCAACTTTTGCGTTCAAGTGCTGGGGCTTCGGTCCTGGCAGATCCTGTTCACTTCCGGCAAAAGCTACCAAGTACAGACAGACGCCGGAAAAGAACTAGTCAAGGAGCTCCGAGCCCATATGGCGAAAGCCGAATGGCTTCTCGTTCCCTATGCGGCGAGCGATTCCATGTATAAGCTCGCCAGCCTGCTCGACACCAAAGTGCTGGGAGACAATCCCCGTTGGGTGAAGAAGTTCGGCACAAAGGGAGTTCTTCACCCGAACGCTATTCCGGAACTCCGCCCGAGAGGACTGCCGCTCATCACGGAAGAGGTCCTTGATATCCTCGTGCCGCGCGGGTATCTTGCCACCAGTTCGAAAGAGCTGATGGTCGCCCACCGGCTGTTGGAGAAGGAGGGGGTCCTTGTGATGATCCTAAAGCCCATCATCGGTAGTACTGGTCAGGGCATTACGCTCATCAATGGGAGGGGGGACATCGAGGGCTACTCCTTCCCGCTCGGCCCGGTAGTCTTGGAGGAACGTCTGCAAATCGACACCAACCTGGCGGGAGACCCCATCTCGCCAGCACTTCAGTATCTGCGTGGTTTGGTGAGCAGTCCGAGCGATCAGATCATGCGCGGCCTCTCGCATTCAGGGAATCGCTTCCCTTCTTGCGTCAGCGGAACCTTCCGCGAGCGTTTTGAAGGGCTCGCAACACGAGTTCTCGCGTGGACTAATCCGTCCGGACCGGGAGGTTTTGATGTACTGTCAGTACAGGGCAAGCCCGTGCTGGTCGACATCAATTCCGGCCGCTGGACGGGAGCGCATCCACCTTTCCTCTTCCGTTCCATGTACGCGGCGGGTTCCCACTTCATCTCATGGAAAATAATGCCGAGGGAAAGCATTTGGGAGTTCTGGTCACGGTTGCGGGAACGGGGTTTAGCGCTTCTTCCCGGAGTTACGAAGCGGGGAGTCTTCCCTCTCTGTTATCTGCCGGGTATGTGGGGGATGCTTGCGGCCTTCGGCGACAGTTCGGAGGAGGCTGCGTACCTCGCAAAAGAAGTGGACGGGCTTTGGTAGACTTAAGAGGGTGGGCGCATAATTGCTCCCACCCTCATTTTCCTTTTAAAAAGTTTTGAAAAAATGAACACTCATACGCAACTGGAAACTGTAGAATTTAATGCCTCAAAAAAAGGTAAGACACTTTTATTTCTTGGAGCTGTCCATGGAAATGAAAAGTGCGGCACAAGAGCTATACGAAGGATTATTGCTGAACTAAGAAATGAAAAGATTTTCCTTAAAAAGGGAAAGGTTATTTTTGTACCAGTCTGCAATCCAAAAGCCTATGCTAAGAATGCACGATTTATCGAATTTAATTTAAATCGAACGATCAAGCGCTCCAGTAAACCGACATCGTATGAGACTCATCTTGCACAAGAGCTATGCGACATTATTGATAGGGCGGATGTTCTTATCGACATACATTCCATTACGGCAAAAGGACAGCCTTTTTATTATCTCGACTTCCCTATAAAGGAAAGCAGGGCTCTAGGAAAAATTCTTGGCCCATCGATCGCCATACTTGGTTGGCAAAATATCTATAAAAAGATCAAAAAAGGATCGGGTGAATTTGATACCGTAAGCTATGCCGCTCGAAATAAAAAAACTGGCATTACGTTGGAGTGTGGACAACATCGCGATCCGAAAGCAGTAGAGATTGCTTATATGGCAATAAAGAATACTTTAAAAAAGTACGGAATGATCGCTGGCTCTATAAAAAAACATAAGGTACGAGAAATCACCATTACTAAAGTTTATTTCCGCAATCCAAAAGAAAGATTCTGTAAAGAATGGCAACATCTCGAGCTTGTTAAAAAAGGTGAAGAGTTGTTTATCGACTCAAAGAAAAGAATGGCAGGCGCTCCATTCAACGGCTATGTAGTGATGCCAAACTCAAAAGCCTTCGTGGGAGAAGACTGGTTATACCTGGGAGTAGACAAAGGAGAGAGGCACTGAAATTCAGTGCCTCTCATTTTCCGAAAGAGAGAAAGCCTGCGGAATTATCTTTCCCACGATACACCTTGTATCCTTGATAACCAGCCGCGAGCGTCTCGCTGATCATCCTGTGCGCCGCCAGATCCGGACTTCCACCGAAGGTGACAGGAACCCTCAGCTCCCTGCTGAAGAAAGGAAGCGACTTACGGAACTCTTTGGTCATAAGGAGTCGCGCACCATTTTCTTCCGGTTGCCCGTAAAAATTAGGCAAGTAAGCGGTGATAAGAAAGTCGCACTCGAGACGAAGCTTTATGCTGGCGTAATTTTCCACCCGAACGGTCAGAGCAGCTTTTGTCTTATTCTGGGTCCGAGCGAAATTGTCCTGTGCGGCGGCAAGGATTTTACCGAAACCCCTTCCCTGCCAGCTCGGATGAACAGCTGTGCCGTAGTAAAATGCCTCGTCGTCATGGAGAGGATAAGGAACAGAGCTAAACTGTGACAGAAGTACCTGTGACTCTCCTAGGAGGAGACCAGACGCTCGCTCCCGAAGAAGGATGATCCCGCCCGCACGTTTAATGGAGTTGAGTTCGTCCAAGGAAACGCCGTGTTGATGACCAAAAGCTAAGTCATCAAGATCTTTGATACTTTGTAGATCCGTCTCATTTGCAAGGTACAACTGCATTCCACCGAGGACTTCGATATCTTCGAACATTCCTTACACCTCGATAAGGTTTTGCTACAATATATAAAAACATAGAGACCCCTAATTGTCAAAACGAAACCGGCGCCCGAAGGCGCCGGCAAGGTACAATTACATTTTTTCGACGACATCAATGCCAAGGAGCGACAGCCCCCAGGCAATTCCCTCGGCGGCGGCGTGCGCAAGCGCAAGTCGCTCCGAAGTAATATTGCCCCCCGCATCGAATACGGGACATTTTGCATAGAACTGGTTGAAGGAGCCCGCGATACGCAGTACTTGGTCCGCCAGGATGGAGGGGTTGTAGACCTCGGCGGATTTCCGTATCGTCCCAGGAAGCTCTAGAAGATTGAGCGCAAGCGCTCTCTCCTCCGGCGCATCAAGAGCAAAGGCTCGGGGAGCAACAGGGTCAAAACTTTCCCCGAGAACTTCCTTGGCCCGCTCAAGGAGACGACGAACTCGGACATATGCGTAAAGACAGTATGGGCCACTGTCCCCCTCGAAGGACAAGGACTTTTTTGAGTTGAATAGGATCTTCTTCCGAGGGCTGACACGAAGCAGGTAAAACTTGATCGCGGCAAGACCGATTGCTTCGGCCCGCTTGACAAGTTCTGCTTCATTGAGTTCACCCGCCCTAACTTTCGCTTGGATCTCTTCGACGGCAAGTCGAGACATCTCATCGGCGAGATCGTCTGCGTCGACGACCGTGCCTTCCCGTGACTTCATCTTGCCTTCCGGAAGCTCGACCATCTCGTAAGAAAGGTGGTAAAGCTTCTCCGCCCATGGATACCCAAACGCCCGCAGAATGTCGTAGAGCACTTGAAAGTGGTAATCCTGCTCGCACGCCACGACGTTGATCGCGTAGTCAAGGGCATGGTCTTCCGCCTTTTTAACCGCAGTACCAATATCTTGGGTGAGATAGAGACTGGTGCTGTCAGCGCGGAGTACTTTTGGCATGCGTGCCGAGCCGTCGGTGTGAGTACCAAAGGTCTCAACATCAAGCGGTCGAACCACATTATTCTTTTCGTCACGAACGAAGATCCCTAGCTGGAGCCCTTTGTCCACGAGTTGTTTGCCGAGCATGTAGGTATCCGACTCAAGGTACTCGGTCTCGAAGTCGAACTTGTAACGCATGCAGGTTTCCTTCATGCCGACGAGCACCCAGCTGTTCATGAGTTGCCAAAGCGACCGCACTTCCGGATCTCCAGCTTCCCACGCGGCAAGCATTTGTCGAACCTCCTGCGCCAAGCGGCTTGGCTCCCCCTCCTTCAAGTCTGCTTTTTCTTTTTTCTCCTCCTCGGCGAAACGTACATACCAGTCGCCGACAAAATGGTCGCCCTTCTTGCCTGCAGTCTGCGGGGTCGACCCGTTGCCGTAGCGTTGGTAAGCGAGCATGCTTTTGCAGATATGTTCGCCGCGGTCATTGATGAGGTTCGCGCGGATTACCGTGTGGCCGAGAGACTTAAGGAGGTTTGCCACGCTGGAGCCGAGAACGCCGTTCCGGACATGCCCCAAGTGAAGGGGCTTATTCGTGTTCGGCGAAAGGTACTCAACCATGATGCGTTCTGGGTTTAGGACCCGCACGCTCTTTTCTCGCATTGCCGCAATAGCAGCGTTGAAGAGAGCCGAGGAGCGAAGACGGATATTGAGATATGGCCCAGCTGGCACGGCGGAGCTTACGAGCGCAGAAGCTTGAAGCTGTTCACCGAGCGTTTTGGCGATCTCCGGAGGGGGTTTTCCGCAGTGGATCCGAAGTGCTGAACATTGTACGGCGAGGTCGCCAAGCTCCGGTTTTGGTACACGCCGAAGCTCGATTTCGGATAGAGGAACTTCAACCTGGTAGAGGAAGGCGAGAGCTTTCTGTATCTCCCGCTTGAGGTCGTCGAACATGCTGGATTCCTTCCATAGATGTAAGGTGCTATCCGTGGTGGTAAGCTGGCTAAACTAAATCACCATTTGTCTTCATGTCAAGGCGCCCTTAAGCCGCATTGAGTTCGATAAAAAAGCTGGAGCCCTTGCCTTCTCCGGGAGAGTCCGCCCATATCTTTCCATTGTGGGCTTCGACAAACTGTTTGGCGACGAAAAGACCGAGGCCGGTGCCGCCAACATTCGTCTTGCTGGCGTTATCAGCCCGCACATATTTTCCGAATAGCCGCTCAAGCGTTTCTTTCGACATCCCCACTCCCGTATCGGTAATGGTGGTGAGCAGTTTGTTGCCCTTCGTTCGTTTAAGGTCAACGTGTATTGAGCCCTTTGGGGTGTACTTGATGCAATTATCAATGATGTTGCCGAATACTTGGTGGATTTTTCCTTCATCAGCTTTGATACTCAACTTTTCATTTTTTGGGAACTCATAGGTAAGCCCAAGCCCTTTTTTCTGTGCTACGGGGAGCATTTCATTCACCACCTTTTGCAAAGAGCCGCTAAGGTCAAAGACGGTAAGGTCGTACTTCATCCTTCCCTGCTCGATACGCGACACATTCAAGAAGTCCTCAACGGAATTGACCAATTGATAGCTTGAATCCGAAATTCTTCGCACCGCTTCTTTGGCACCCTCCGGGATGGCCCCATATGACCCGTCGAGTACCAGTGCCGCGTATCCGCGAATTGCCGTCAGGGGACTCCGGAGTTGGTGCGAGGCAATAGAGACAAACTCCGATTTCTGCCGGTCCAGCTCCCGTAACCGTGAATTGGCCCTCGACAAATCGTTCGCCAAAATCTGAATATACTCCCGTTGTTCCACCTCCCGTAAGACTCCTCGGATAAGCAGTATTCCAAAGAGCAGAACAAGAGTAAAGACAATTCCACGAAACAGAAGAAGGCTAATATTTTGACCAGCTAAAATTACTTCTGAGAAAGTGACTATTGCAAGAGCGAAAACTAAAATTGCTGTTCCAGCAACTTTTATGTTGAAAAGCTTGTTCCTCAAAATGGCATAAGAAGTAAAAAGTATGAATGGAAAAATAAAAACAGCGCCAAGTGGTACAAATCTCGGATTGTTAAAAGCTCCGGGTAAGACCAAATTAAAGATGATGTGCAAGACAAAAGTTATGATTCCACCAATCAATAAAAGGATAAGATTCTGCCGCATCAATGTATCTTGTGGAGACGACGACAGTCTTCGCACTAAAATGATAAATCCTGTAATGACAAGAAAAATTATTACTCCACCAAATACTGCAATCCCTGGCCCTTGTGTAACACCACTAATTCTGCCTTCAGAGGTAAAACTGGTTACTTCTTGAAATACAAAAGGAGTTAAGCTCAAGATAGATGCTAAGATGGCAATCGGTACTAATCCAAATTTTACAAACCTCGGTAATCTTACATGTTCACTTGGAAAAACAAAAAATAAATTGAAAAGAGAAAATGTATACCATATAGCAAAAAAAGCATGTATTCTAAGAAGCCATAAAACGACCACGGCATCACTAAATTGATAGTAAGAATAATTAAAAATACTCCACAAAATTGCGGCTAGCGAAAAAAATAAAACAGCTTTATTTGTAGAGCTTCTTCGGTTATTAAAATATACAACTACTCCAAGAATACCAATCCCTGCAATAGCGATAGCAACTGATAATAAATCCAGATTTTTTATTGAACTAAAATCAAACATCTAAGTTTTGAAAAACAATTACCGGTTTTGCTTTAGTTGAAGGCACAGTTACCTTTTTTATTTTGCCAAGACGAAAAAGTGCAGCAACAATTTTCCCATTTGGTTTGAAAATAGATGTAATATTTTCATACTCACTTTTAATAAGTTCCTGGTGTCCTGTGGTAAACAAAAAGTCTGTTTTATTTATCATACCTTGCCAAAAGAAAAGAGTCCCTGTCATTAAATGGAACCCGAATCCTAGTTGTGTTGCTTTTAGCCAAATGCGCTCAATAAGTTGACCTGCAATAAGAAAATCTTTGTCAGTATCAGGGACTAAAATAGCTCCCATAATTGGAGTTGCCGAATACCCTTTTGCATTACTGGAGGCGATTTTCTTTGCTATTCCCACTTTATTCAAGAGCCGCATGATAAACCAGTGACGGAACAGTTTCAGAGCCATTTCTTGTGGTAATTGAAGACCCATTGTCTTAATATATAATCCCATTTTTCTTTTCTCCTCTTCTTTTCTACTCCAAACAAGCTCATTAAAAAACAGGTGGTGTAGCTCCTTTGTCTCAAGAGTAATTATTTCATTTGCAGCAACAGCATTAGCAAGAACTGTTATTTTACTAGAATTTTCTTCTAGAAATAATTCTCCCGAAAATTCTTCAAGTTCTCTTGATGATTGGGCAATAAAAGTGGTCTGTTGATCAGTAAGGAAGGTTTTTTCAAATGGGTAACGGTTTGTCATACGTTGAGGGATTACACCAGCAAGTCCTTCGTCATGTGCTGTATCTTCCTCGAATGTAAGATGTGCAGTTATTGTTTGGTCATTATCATTTGGAAATGGTGTAATTTTTACCTGATAACCACTTGCATTGGCATTAATTTTTATATTTTCAATTAATGCTCCATGTGCAAGCCACGTGCCACGGTTCCGGTAGTTAAGTATAGGATGATCCTTCTCTGGCAAACCTATAATGATAAGAGTACTGTCTTTGATCTCAAATCTCCACGGCTGAGAATTGCTTCCTGAAGGGGCATTTGTACTCCTACCGATTATTTCAATAATTTTTTCGTTTGATATCATTTACGTTTGGACATCTCGAGAATAAATTTGAAAAAAGTTTTTTTCCGAGAGAAATATCTCCATTTATAACCTGATTCAAAAGTTACATCGGGGTTAATTGAATAACGGCCAGATTTTATTCTTTTGTCCTTCAAGATGATTCGTCGCGCAAGGTATGCGCCAAGCGAGCCACACATGGTAGCTGCCGTGCCAAGCTGTGGCCACGAGTAGAGGGACTTCCCTACTTCCGAAACTGATTGGAGCATTCGTGGAACCACAAGGTTTGTCCCTGCGATTTTACCAGCAATTTTCGGAAGGCTACTTGGCTTCATTGTCCTTAATTCTCCCGCAGTAAGTTTCCCGATTAAACCATTGAGAATTGCTAATCTTTTATTAACATCAAAACGTTCAATATCAACTATTGCACCATCTCCGTTGTCAGTTCCCATTATGACGGGGATTCCCCGCTCGCGCGCAAGTTCTCGAGCTCGAAGTTTCCAGTATGGATTATCTGTTTCCTCAACGAGAAGGTCCACTCCTTTTAGAAGCTCCCCAAAATTGATTTCATTAATCCCATCGGTATAGAGTTCAATAGTTGCGTATGGATTAATCTCATATATTTGCCGGGCAACAAGG
>Ga0209542_10017828_pt1 | contig 11572 bp, 13 predicted proteins | sample RifCSPhighO2_01_FD_184028 | JGI IMG/M metagenome (GOLD analysis project Ga0209542, IMG submission 184028) | Soil microbial communities from Rifle, Colorado - Rifle CSP2_plank highO2_0.1 (SPAdes) (version 2) | ecosystem: Environmental > Terrestrial > Deep subsurface > Rock core/Sediment ...
AAAGCATCAGCTGGGAAAATAAAACAAAACAGCAAAAAAGCCAAAAGAGTAAAAGAAATAATTTTTTTTACAATAAATTGCCTAAGCATATTCTTCTTTATGAACTATAAAAATCATAGCATAATTAAAAAATTAATTTTATATAACAATGTTGATAAGTCTATCTTTCACATAAATAGTCTTTTTGATTTCTTTGCCTTCTGTGTGTTTATCTTTTCGCACCGCATCAATGCCTTCAGTATAAAAACAAAAATAAGACGTTCATTTTTATTTTCTCACACTTTCAATATCTCTTAAAACACTCTTAATTATTTTGGGGTGGAGCGTTTTTGTTCCATGATTTGGTAGAGTAAGTCGAATACCTTCTTTATGATAAAAAATCATATGAGATCCTTTCTGACGAGAAAGCGCAAAACCAGCTTTTTCTGCTAAAATTACTAATTGTTTGCAATTTTTCGGTGTTTGTTTAGGAGACATACTGTGGAATGGAAAGAGAGAATGTGGTCAAGGAAACATTGTTCTGATTTTCTAATGTAATAGTAAAATCACCATGCTCTTTTTTATCCTCAATATGGAGTTCTATAACTTCCTTAATATTTTTCATCACTTCTTCGTATGTTTTACCTTCTGTATAACACCCTTGAAGCTCTCTACACTCAGCAAAATAACCGTCGTTGTCTTTTTCAACAATAATAGAAAAAGTTAAATTTTGATTTCTTATATTTTTATTCATACAGGTATAGTATACCATAACAACTCAAAAAATATAAAGTTTCCGGTGTTGACTCTTCTACTAAAGGTTGCTCAGGTTCTGGGTCAGGGGAAGGCACAGGTTCTGGTTCTGGCGTTAATAAATATTTCCTCTCCAATCAATATTTTCAATAAATACAGAATTGTTATCAAAATCAAATTCTGCAATAATTCTCCATTTACCTTTCCTAATACGATAAAAACCCTTCCACTCACCTTTCATTTTTTTAATATCAATCAACACTATTTCGCCTTGAAAATTTTTAATCGTATCAGAAATTATATTAAAAATATATTCTTTCGGAATATGATTGGCATCAATAAACGAACCAGCATGCTTGGTTAATTCTATATGCCATTTCATAGATCAAAAGAAAAAGATTTGACTGTTTTGCGAGATGGTTTTTTACCATATCTTGTTTCTATGTCAAGTTGCTCACGTGAGGAAATATAAGGTAAAATAAGGGCGCGAAATTTTGTAAATTCACTCAAAAAAACTCGACGCACTGTATGTGTCACTAATTCTTCTATTTTTTTGTTAGTTTTTGTCTCTGTATTCACGTTGTTAGTATATCATAAAACCACAAAAAACAAAATTTTAAGGCGTAGGCGGAATAGAATCGGCTGTAGCTTCTAGAGTCGGTTCAGGCGTTGACTCTTCTACTAAAGGTTGTTCAGGTTCTGGATCAGGAGAAGGTTCTGGGTCCGGTGTCGACGCAGGCGCTGGTTCTATTTCGTCCGTCACAGGTTCAGGCGAAGGCTCTGGCGCAGATGTCGAGGTTGATTGATTTATCAATGCTTTTAATTGATCTTCGGTCACGCAAGTCTCCCCCACGCAAAGCTTGTCGGTGCGCACTTCTTTAACAAATATTTTCTCTAAACCATTCAGACTATTTTCAAGATAATCTCTGATGCGAGTGGCGAGTGATCCATCCTCTTCGATATTGAGTGATAGAAGTGGTAAAAGAGAATTAATTTTTAAATCAAACCTCTCCGCGACTGAAATTGTAGGGACGCTTTCCACTCCGTCTATCGTCTCATGCACGAAGTCCCAGCCAAAACTTTCATTCAACTTCTTCATCATTAGTTCCATATCCACAATCAAAGTTTTTCCTGTGTAGGCATTTCTGGAATCAAAAATCCAATTATTCGTTACAAGGTCATGCGGAGATTGCAAAGTGGCATTCCCTGCCGCATCCATGATGTACGCTTCTCCTGCTGTAGAATACATGGAAATTCCATTTGTCAAAGTTCCAACCGGAGCAGTGCCATCAAAAAGTATTAATTGATTTGTGCCGGCAGTGGTAGCTCGAACATCTGTGCTCGCTCCAATTCGCAAATTGCCAGTTGTTAAATGAAGTAAATCACTAGGCGCCGTGGTGCCGATGCCGACGGAGCCGTTATCCAGTATGTCTAGAGACCTGGTTCCTCCATTGGTTTGAAAACTGAAAGCTGTATTCGTCGCAACTGTGCGGTTGGTGATAAAATCAAGCCGGGACTCAGCACTGTTGGTCTGGATAGTAGCGACTGACAAAGTGGGCCTTAGTGTCAATACCCCATTAACATCCAGGGCACTGGCTGGCGCCGCAGTCCCAATACCCACATTCCCCGTATTCAATATCGTAAACAACGTACTTGTTGCTGTGGGGGTAGAACTTGCCACCGTAAACAAGGGGACTTTTCCATCGGTAAGGCCTGCTCTGTTAGCTACTGAAAGAACAGCGCCTGGTGTGGTAGTGCCTCCAAAGAGCGCGTTAGAATATCCAATGATATTCCCCGTTGCCTGAAGGGTGCTTGAAGCATACACACTAGCTCCCGAACTCGTAGCAAAGATATCTCCCATGGAGTAGAGGGTAGAATCCAAATCAAACCGCATGATGTCTGTATCTACTCCTGTGGAAGTAATGTTTGAACCTCCAATCAACGTTAAGGTATTCTGATCGGATATTGTCTGGTTGCTTCCTGCGTTTCCTGCCACAGTAAACGAAGTAATACCTCCTGCTCCTCCTACGGTGCCACACACTACTCCTCCTGATGAATCGGTTGTTAAGATACCGCAAGAAGGAAGCGCGAAGTTGAGACCTCCTGCGGCAATTGAAAGTCCATTTGCGATTGTGGAAGTTCCCGAGCCAGCGACTTTCAAAACTCCACCGATGTAGGCAAGCCCGGAGGTTTCAAGAACCCCATCAGTAGTAGTGGCGTTGCCTACTCCAAGACCTCCACTGAGAAAAGCTGAACCACCGATACTTAATGTGGCATTAAATGAGCTTGTCGCGATGGACACGCTACTGCCATCAAAAAGAAACTGACTTGAGCCGGCAAACCCTCCATTCAAATTATATTGCACTTGCGTATGGGAACCGCCCGGGGAAGTACTTCGCCGCGTATCATTATCTTGACCACAAACAATATTTCCTTCTGAATCTGTTTCAAGCACGGATTCACCCTGACAATCAGGTATGGATACTATGCGAACATTACCGGCAAATTCAGAAGTTCCACTTACATCCATGGTGCCATTCACGGAGAGGGTGGAAAGCGGTTTTTTAGTACCGATGCCGATAGCGCCATTTTCTGAGATATAAAAATCTGTTTGATTATTTGTTCCAACCCATAAACGCGCTCGAGTTTCCGGAGATGCAATTGATACAAACGCTGATTGTGTCGATGTGCCGAACGACACACTTCCACCTCCGTTCGTAGAGACAGAAAAGAGATTAGCGGCATCTGTTGTGCTGGTTGCTATGCGCCATGCATTTGGAAGCGCGTTTGGAATAAGAATGGTTGCAGTGCCATCATGTTGCAGAGTTACGTCACCTGAAAAATGAAGCCCCTTTTTTAAAAATAATGTATTGCCTACCGTAAGGTTTTCTGCAATATCAGCGTTTCCACCAAATGTGGAAGTGCCGGCGCCTGAAACAAAAAGTAAATTATCAAGAGCAAGAGATAATCCTTCTTCTTGGGTACGGATACGATCTTCTTCCCGACGCCAAAAGAGCGAGGAAATCGTCGGACGTTGCGCAATGCCAGAAAGAGAAATGCCATCTCCTGCGACTAATCCATAGAGCACATTTCCGGCAGTTAAAGTTCCTAAACCCAGGTTTACATTTCCTCCCTCCGCGTTAATGTTGCCGTCGAGAAAAATATCTTTTTGAAATTGTGTTTGCTCTTTGAATAAACTTGGCGCGTTTACATTCAATTCGGATACAGTATCGGATGAAAATGGAATTGCGCTTTCACTATCAGCATCGCTTTTCTGTCGGATACGAATTGCATCTTCCGGTGATAAAGAATTACCGGTACTGACAGACTCGCCAAAAGAAAACGACAGCATGCGATTAACAGCAGAACGAATATCTGCTCCTGCCCTCTGTTCAATGTGCGATGATCCGTTGAGAGTTCGCAAAATAGGTTTCATGTAATTTCCTATTGCACGCGAAAACGATCCAATGTGAGAATGTATATTCTCAAGCATCTGTGATTCTTTTTTTTCTATGTTGCTGTATGTATTTTTTTCTCTGGTTTGTGTTTTCAAAAAGCTAGAAGTGGCAGTAAAATCAGGAAGAGGAAATGAGGACTGGAGGTTTTTGATAAAGGGTATCGTATCCGCATGCGAGTCATTTGCCGACGAAAAAATCAGCATATTGCTGAGAAGAACTATGAGTATTATCTTTATGCCTTTCTGCAACATCAAAGCTCGTTAAAAATAAACAATCTTGTATATCTGTATTGTACTTATTTTTTCTATATATTTTTATGTTTTTCATGGAATTTTTCTCATAGATTATATTAGATTTATATCACATAAAATGATATATTTTTTATCTAAACCAGATAAATATTTTTGCTAATTTTGGTGATAGTTAAAAAAGTATACTATTAAGATATAATACTTTTACATATATAAACCTATATAATGTCTTATAAACATATATACTATATAAATATACCTTTAGTAACATTCTGTATGGTTATAGAGTTATGAAAATGTACATCTTACATTAACGAATACATACTGCTCTAGATTAGCTTTCTTGGTCGTATCTATTTTTAATTATACAGAGAAATTATAATTATATAATTATAATTTAATTATCCACATGTTTAGGTTCATTATTTTATAAAACAAGAATCTTGGCATGTTTTTTTTCTTTCTGTTATCTTTTTATTAGATTTACTGCGCTAGTAAGAAACACTATATTTAATGGTATTTATAGGAATTATATAATTATTAGTTATGTTATTTGAAATACCTATAATAAAAGGGCTTTCTAAAGAAAGCCCTTTTATTATAGGTATTTTTTATGATTATTTTTCTTTATTCATGCTTATGTATACCTCTACCATATCGTCTTTTACCTTAAGTATAGCGTTTGAGAAGATGATTTTTTGCGTAGATGTATCGGTTTTATGGATTGTTATGCTGTTTTGGATAAGAGATATAAAGTGAGTATGTTTTGGGAGAACATCAAATGGTCCTTTTTGATTTGTGGAAGAAACTGCTACTGCTTTGCCATTGAAATATTCAGCATCACGGCTCCGTACTATGACGGTAAGAGTTTGACCAGCGTGGATCATCTTAAGCTCTCTTTGCATGAAGGTTTTCTGTGGTCCCTATGTATAAGAATTCATTAGGAGTACGGTCATCAAACTCGCCCATAAGTATGCGCGCTGTGTCTTCTACTGTTTTTTCACGCGGCACGTATATGCCCGGGTGGCCTGATTGATCTTCTATTACATAAAAAGGCTGTGTCATAAAATTGCGAAGGATATTTGCTCGTTTGTAAAGAATTCTGTCTTCCGGCGTAAGTTCTGATTCTCCTATTAAAGAAACAATACGTTCCAGTTTTACAGCTTTTTTGAGTAAACTTTGCGCTTGAAAAGCGACTGTATAGTGTTTTTCTCCGACTAAATCCGGCGTAAGAGCAGATGAATGTGATTCGAGAATATCTATGGCAGGCAAGAAATTTTTCTGGTAGACGTCACGTGAGAATACAACCATGGAATCAAGATATGCAAAAATGGATTGAACTGCTTGATCCAGTACGTCATCATTCGGTACGTATATTGCTTCTACCGTGCTTATAATACCCCCTCTTCCGGACATGAGTCGTTCGTGTACGGTAGCCATTTCGGATGCAAGTGTTGGTTGATAGCCATCCTCAGACGGGATAACATCGGTTACGGTAGAAAGCTCGTTACCTGCCTGAGCAAAGCGGTACATATTATCTACAAAAAAGAGTACATTCTTTTTCATGATGTCTCGAAAATATTCCGCAAGAGTTATTGCCGTATATGCCGTACGGAATCGTATGGCAGGATGTTCTCCCATTGCGCCAAGCACCAGAACAGTACGCGGTAGAACTCCTTTCAATGTGAGTGTTTCCAAGAGTTCATGTGCTTCACGCGTACGCTCCCCCACACCCGCAAAAATAGATATTGCGTTTTCTTCTTTGCGTAATATGACAATATTATGTATAAGTTCTGTGAGCAGTGTTGTTTTTCCTACGCCGGCGCCTCCTACCAGACCAAGCTTTCCTCCTTTTACCAAAGGGCAGAATAGATCAATAATTTTTATACCTGTGTCTAATATCTCACTTTTCGGAATTATTTCATGATAGCCGAGCGGAGAACGATAAATGGGTATATGTTCTGTTGTCTCAATAATTCCCTTACTGTCTATGGGGTTTCCAAATGCGTCAATTACACGACCAAGTATTTCTTTTCCTGCGGGAATAGTAACGGATGTGCCTTTATTAATTACACGCGCTCCGCGCACAATGCGGGAGACAGATGTAAGCACCATACAGTAATAGGTGTTTCGAATTGATGCCGCGTATAATTCCATCTGCGAGCTTGGATCATCAACTAAGACAACAACATCGCGCATACGCGGTTTTGATTCTGGAAATTCCACTTCTGCTACTTGTCCGCGGATACTTACGATTTTCCCTTGTACGTGTAACGTTGCTTGTGGATTCATATTATATGCCTAGAGCAATTCTGCTATTTACTAATTCTGATTGCCGTTTATTTTCGAGCTGGTGTAATAGTTTTTGATGTTCAAACGCCATAACAGAAAGAATGCCGGTAATATGTTCTGTGGCGGCATCAAGTTGGTACATACGCGCGGCGAGTTTCGCAAGGCGGGATTCTTCTGTTATTTGGGCAAACAAGGAGGCTACTATCTCCGTTTCAAAGAAATGAGCGATTTCTTTGAGGGACGGCTCAAAGAGAAACAGCGTGGCTGGTTTCGCTTGTGTAGGAGCGCTTGTTTCTTTGGAAGGCGTTACTAATGCTTGTTGCATATCACCCAGTATAGTAGAAATCGGTGTTTGTGAGACGAAACTTTCAAATTTGCCGTAAAATACGCGCACGCGATGATAACGTGAAAAAAGTGCTGTAAGAGAAGCAAGGTCTTCTGTGCTTGTTGTGGTGTCTGGCAGATCGCGGTACGTATATCGGACATGCGGCATGCGTTCATCAAATAAAAGTTTTCCTCGTTTTCCTACCACGATAATATCGCTTTTTGCGGAAGTTACGTATTGGAGAAACGCAGTGAATGTTTTTTGAATAATATCGCCGTAGAGCCCGGTATTTGCCGATAGCCATACCGTTACCTCTTGTTTTTGCCGTATGCGGGTCGTAAGAGTTTTCCAGAAACCCGTATTAAAAAAAGAAGTCTTTTGTTTTTTGTTTGCAGATTGTTCTTTATATGCATATGAGACATCAGCATAGGCATTCTTTAAGCCGTCATAAAAGACACGGCTTTTTACTATTGATTGTTTTGTGCGGCGCATATAGGTCGCGGCTACGGACTCGTACGTTTCCATTATATTGTCGATATATTCAATATCGGCGATTTCTTGTTCAATTGTATGGAGGGTTGACATAATCCTTACACACTATTTTTTTGAACTAAACTAAGCAGTGCATCCAAAGAGGTTGCTTTTGCGGTCAGGGCATCAATTTGTTTTCGGAACGAGGTATCCGTTGCGTAATGGTTGATGATGGCATGGAGTTCTTTTTCCACTTTTTCAGACGGCATGTCTTTCCAGTGTTGGGTCCAGACTAAGCAAAAGAGGTATAGTTGTAGCGGGGGTGCTATGATTTCACTGGCAAGCTGGTTAAAAAACAGATATATATTGCGCTGTTTCTCTAATGTTGTTTTTAGTTGCTCGTTCAGTTCCGTGCCAAAACTTGTTACGGTTTCCAGTTGGCGCGCGGAGCTTAAAAACCCCGTGAGTAATTGATTTATTTCTTTTGCAATGGATGGTTGTATTTGTCTGCCTACGCGTGTAACGGAAAGAAATGGATTAATAGCCGGTCGCCGCCCTTCTACATACAGATTATAATCAAAAAACAAATGGCCATCAGTCATGGAAATAGTATTCGTGGGAATATAACCGGTAATATCACCGTGCGCGGCTTCTATAACAGGCAGGCACGTGATAGAACGTTCTCCGGCGGATGTGATAAAATTCCCTGCTCGTTCCATGAGTCGCGCGTGAATATAAAATATATCTCCTGGATAAGAATTCCTCCCGGGCGGGCGTCTGCCCAAAAGCGATAATTCCCGGTGCATCTTCGCGTGCATAGAAAGATCATCAATTACAATAATGACATCTTCTCCCGCATCTCGAAAATATTCAGCAATCGTCATGCCGGCAGAAGGCGCAATGTGTATGATACCTACAGGATCTTCTGCATAGGCGGCTACCATTATGGTACGGTCAAATACGCCAGCTTTCATAAGCGCGTCTTCTATTTGCCGAATTACAAGTTTGCTTTTGCCCACTGTTACATAAATACCAATGGATCCTTCCCGTATTTGCGATATGATCGTACGCAAGAGAAAAGATGTCTTTCCTGTTTTTTGATCTCCGACTACCAAAGCGCGCTGTCCTTTTCCTAATGGCACCATAATATCAACAATTGTAATTCCTGTTACACAGGGCTCTGTTACGCGCGCGCGGGCACGAATAGGAAGCGGTTCTGAATCTACTACGCGGAGGGTTTTTGGAGAAACCCAGTTGGTGTCTTGCCGTAAGGGTCTACCCAGAGGATCAATCATCATGCCGAGCAACTCTTCTCCGACAGGAATGGAAAGTTGTTCATTTGTGCGCGCGACACGAAGCCCCGCAGGTAATGGAACTTCTGAAAAGCTGATTGTTTCCACCATGTCTTCGGTAAATGCGTTTACATATCCATATGCGCCTGTTTCAAACATGACTCGTTCGTAGGGGCGCACGCTTGGCAAGCCCTCCACATAGGTTAAGGAAGAAACTACCCGTCGCACATATCCGACTTCACCAGTTGTATTTAGATAAGAGGCGAATTCTTCATTCATAGTATTATTTCTTGTTCCCGCATTTTGTGTTCGATAAACATAGCGAGATTTGTTTCTTTATAACGGCCTTCATATGATATCCGCGCGCCGCCCAAAAGGCTCCGATCTATGGAAAGCTCTATAATAATATCATTTCCCAGAGACTCTCGAATCCATGCCGTCAATACGGCAATGGTTTCTTCTGTCGGATCGTAAGCAATTTCCAAAGAAAGAATCCGCAATATCGTAAGCTGTTTGCCAAGTCCCTCTAGATATGTTTGTATTGTTTTTGCTGATTTGTCTGGGAGTTGCATAAGAGCTTGCTTAAGCGGCAGAACTATCGCGCTGGGCATTTCGGTTTCAATACGCTTATCAATATCTCCCCCTTTTTTGTAAAGAGCTTCGAGAATTACCTCTATCGCCGCATACACAGCGCCTCGCTCAGCAGTTGTGCGTATATTTACATAAATGGGTTCATAATTCATATAAGATAACTACAATTCAAGATGGCTGAAAAAGCCCTCTTTTTTTGCTTCTTCTAAAGCACGCAACACAAGCTCATTGTGCTCCTTTATATTGAGGGAGCGACCAATAACGATTTTTGCCACCAATATGACTATTTCATTAATTGCTTTATCAACGCGTTTGAGCTTTTCTTTTTTATATTCGTTTACTTGTTCGTTTACTTTATTACGCAAGTCATCAATCTTTTTTTCCATTTGTTGTTTGTATCCGATGGTCTGATCTTTCAAGAATGTCTCAAACATATCAAGTGTGTGTTTTGCGTCTCCCGCCATGACTTGAGAAGCTTCATGCAACGTAGAAAGATATTCTTCCTGCGCTCGTTCTGCCATATGTTCATATGTTTCCACATATTTGAGTGACGCGTCTTGCAGATATTGTTTGTGTTGTTCGGCAATGGCTGTGAGTTCTTTCGTGAGCGAAGAGCCAACGCCTTCTTTTACATGTGCAACGCTTTGCAATACCTCACGCGCTTTTTCGGTTGCCACGCGAAGAATTTCTACCGCTTCCTCGTTTGCATTCGAAAGAATGTGTTGTGATTCCGTTTCCGCGGAAGGATATGGTTTTTCATGCAACTCTTTTTTTTGATGCGATGCCATGTACCAAACGCACGCGGCAAGGGCACTAAATGCGCCGCCGCATAAAAAAGCTATGAATAATTCGAGATGATATTGATTCCCTATTTCTAAAAACGTCATACTATTATAGTACAATGATTATGTATGCTATGAGAACGCCTAACAGCATGATGCCTACAGTCAGCAATAGGTGGAAGAGTACGCTTATATAAATAAGCCGTGCCGCAAGTGGATTTCTGCCAAGCGATTCTACGCCGGTTTGCGCTACCTTGCCAAAATATACAAATCCCGCTATCACCGAAGCCGCGGCTACCACAAATGCGAGCACATACCGAAATGCTACGCGCGGGTTTGATACAAGGTTCGTAAGAAGACCATAAGCGCCTATATCAAGATTTACGGCTATAGAACGAATGTCCTCCGGATCAGAGTTTGTGTAATCTTCTAACGCAGTACCAATGATGATGCCGAATTGTTCCGCTTTTGTGCCAATGCCGGGAATAAGTGATGTTGTTATATTGTCGCCTGCCAGGATCGGGCCTGCTAACGTAGATACGCGCACCAGCGCTACTCCCGAAGAGACAATAACATAACTTTGTTTGTCCTGAAGATTTCCCACTACCAGAGTCGGATTATTAGCAACCACGCCTGCCACTGCAGGATCATACGATGCGCTGCTTAGCACATAACGTCCATCAATAAGGCTGATGAGATCTCCCGTTTTTATGTTTGCCCCTTCAATATGCACAGGAGTACCGATGGTTCCTTTGAATTGAGGCGCAACATTTTCTTGAATTTGTTGACCAAGCACAAATGGAGCCGAAAGAAAACCAACAATGATAAGTATACTCATCACACCTGTCAAAAATTGGCGCAAAACGCGCAGATACAAATCCTGGTATGATTGAAATGTTCCTTGGTGAATATACGCCATTACATGCATGAAAAACCTTCTTGAATTAGGAGGCATCACTCTATATATTATACGCAAAAAAATGCGCATTGTAGATAATGCAAAGGTAAAAGGTGTTTATAAGAATTGAAAAAAGGATCTGCAAGACATTCGGAGGCGAAACCTCCGAAAATATATCCACGACATCTTACCATATAGCAATTTTCGGAGGTTTCGCCTCCGAATGTCTTATGGAGTGCGATTTCATAGTGTGATGTCTATTAGATGTTTATTACTGCACTGTCCGCTCGGCAGGGATCGAACCTGCGACCGTCTCCTTTCCGCCAGAGGCGGATCAGCCTTTGGCTGAAAAAGGGAGCTGTTGTTTAGATGTTTATTACTGCACTGTCCGCTCGGCAGGGATCGAACCTGCGACCGTCTCCTTTCCGCCAGAGGCGGATCAGCCTTTGGCTGAAAAAGGGAGCTGTTGTTTAGATGTTT
>Ga0209542_10017829_pt1 | contig 11572 bp, 13 predicted proteins | sample RifCSPhighO2_01_FD_184028 | JGI IMG/M metagenome (GOLD analysis project Ga0209542, IMG submission 184028) | Soil microbial communities from Rifle, Colorado - Rifle CSP2_plank highO2_0.1 (SPAdes) (version 2) | ecosystem: Environmental > Terrestrial > Deep subsurface > Rock core/Sediment ...
CACCAAAGATGCCCACCACTGGGATGTCTCATGAGAGTACCATCAAAGTCATATCCAACGAATCGAATGTCATGCTCAACAGTCATAAAAAAGCACATGACGACACTGATTTTTATAGGTAACGGATAAAGTACTGGTTTAGTTTATGTCAAGAACCACCAGTCAACATGTCAGGAATGCGAACATTCCTGAGCACGTCAGAAATGCCGAGCATTTCTAAACGGACTGGTGGCATGTAACTAGACTGGCGGTTCTTGAGCACATCAGGATTCCACTTATTCACCACTAGTGATACACTGGTGGAATCCCGATGTTTGAATTGTAGAATTGTTCACGTATTTTTTGACTTTAAATCAGCTAATGGGGTTGAGCAACGACGCCGAACTAACGTCTGTCGTACCGAATACCCTCTTTGTTGATTATAGGCGTCAAATGTAAAGTGTATATTCAATTATGTAGGCTAGTTAAACAAGTGCACCTAAAACTTTATAATAAACCACTGAACTTCAAAACACATGAAAAGGGTGATCGTGTTTCTGATAGTACTTATAGCAATTACAGCATGCAGTCAAAATAAGAGTCAAGAGAATAACGAAGAAACAAAACAAACAATTGACGTGCCTAACATAATCACCGGCGCAGTAACAGCAGAACAACCAGAAACAGTCAAACAAGCCGAAAAAGAGATCGTCGAGCAACGTGGTCAAGAAACACAAGAGACAAACAGCCTTCCAAAAACAAGTGTCAAACTCGAAGAGCTCCAAGCGTTCTTGACAAAAAAAGTGCCACGTGACTCAATATATTCAAAAGATCCATTTGAAGTAAAACTCAATGGCCCAAATTCATTCTACGTATCTGAGTCAAAAACCTGGGGCATCTACCAAGTCAACCGTCTATCAGATCAACTCAAAGAAAACACCTGGATTGACACACCATCCTGGGAATTCTTGAAGTATTACGATAACTCAACAAAGGACAAATATCCCCACTTAACCGAACAGCAATTTAATGACATGTTCACCGAAGACCAGCCATCGAGCGGCAACGACGAATACATCAATTATTACATCCATAAGTACGAGTACGAAGACTATCTAAAAGATTCAACATTGATCAGCGAAGACAAGTACGAAGAGCCCATAGAAACAACTCGTGGAGCAGTCATTCGATATCGCATAACACAAGCAATAATAGATAAGGATGGAAAATGGACAGAAAAGTGGGAAGAACCGTTATTATTCTACAAGATATCATGCACGCAAGATATCGTCCTCTTCTTGAAACTAGAATCACTGTTCCACCGCATCAGCACAATAAACCTCAAACCTGAAGAAATTGCAGACACATGGAAAAAAATCGCAGACAACGATAACAAACTGCTCGTATTCGACGAAATCATGCATTTCTGTGGAATCATAGAAAACAAAAAATTCCCAGCAAGTGAACCTCAAGAAGAGCATGCGAGATATTTCGCCAATAACAACTATGTATATTACAAGACCATAATAAATAGCACAATTCACGCAGACATTGAAACTAATTACACAAAAAACGTGTCAAAAATTGATGAGATAAAGATAACACTAAAATTAACAGCCACTGAAAAACTCGGCAATAGCATCCGCGTGCACTTTTTTTCCAATGAATCAGACGTGCTCAAATCCTACAACGACCGCGCACTAAGAAAAACAAGTGATGTTAATGATACCGAAATCTATGAAACAATATTTACTGATGGATTGCAGGACCTCGAAGGAGAACAAATTACAATTATATTAATTCCTTATTATTACCAGCAAAAACATCAAAACCAAAAGTCTGGACAACTGGATTACTTAGACGAAGACCCAGAAACATACGTCATCGGACAGCCATACTATTTGAAAGTGAGATAAAAAAAATTATTTAACAATAACTTTCATAGACATGCCCGGATGATTAGCACAGTGAATGCTTACACTTCCTGTCTTTGTAAACGTCTGCTCGAATGATTCACCTTTCTTAAGATCGCCTGAATCAAATGAATCAGATGTAACAGTATGAGCAGCAGAATCTTCATTCACAAAAGTAATCGTGCCACCACGCTTGATAGTTACGGTATTAGGCGAAAACGCATTATCTTCAATGCTCACAGTGCTTTCGAGAGGCGCATCAACCGCGGAACTTTGCTCAACCGTTTGACTGCATGCAATGAGCAACCCACTCATCATCAAAACAAATAAAAGTTTCATATTCATGATAATCACCAACGACAAAAAGTGCTCCAAGCTATATAAATGTATAGAGAATACGGCAGCCGGGAATCGAACCCGGGTCTCAAGCTTGGGAAGCTCGCATGCTACCACTGTACCACTACCGTGTCGAAAAAGAAATTAAACAAGAACTATAAAAAGATAATGGCAAAACTAAAACGCCGCGGCCGGGATACTCACGCCAGTTGCACTAGGCGAAATGCTTTCAAGTGTGGCATTACTTTGTAAGCCACACGATCACAAAAATAAACAAACAAAACGCCGCGGCCGGGATTCGAACCCAGGTCGAAACCGCGAGAGGGTTTCATGATTGGCCGGACTACACTACCGCGGCGTAAAGCATCATGCGTTCTGTCTTCTTTAAAAACATTTGTTTTCCAGAGGGACATTCCCAAGGGAAGACAAATGTGCTCAATAGCCGAACTATTGACAGCTTTCTCGAGAATGTACTTGTTTAGCTAATCTGTAGCCTACAGTGTTTTAATATCTTATTCGACATTATCAGACCATCTGTGTTCAGCACGACGGACGTCGTGTTACGTATCCCCATTCGCTGATTAAAGATGTCAGAGTAGAACATGTAGTCTTCACTGTATACAAAAAATAAACAAATTCCCGAGAACTCCCTACTTCTTCCCCAACTTCTTGTACGCCAGATAAATAACTAAAATGAGCTCAACTAATATCACAACCGGCCGTACATATCGTCCCATATCACCAAAGTAGCGTGCCGTACCCACAAATATCGTGATTAAACCTCCGAGCAAGAAACCCGATCCAACCCATTCATTAATCGGATTCTTATGCGGCAAATGCATTCCAACAACAAGTGCAACAAGCCCCATAACCGCAGAAAACAAGAACACAATAAATGTATACTTTTCCTGTGCGTGATTAAAATCACCAGAACACGTTTCACAATACGGCTCAGCCGCACATCCATTCGCATCATTATGATAAGAGATATGTCCTTTCTCAGTTGTGCACGATTCAAGCAATTCCACAGACGCCGGAGCAGGATTACATTGCACACCCTCGCGAACAAAAGGCATTGGCTTTGTCATTTCCAGTCTGCAATAGTCTTCATATGCAGGTGCATCATAAAACGCATCAATCGACACGTTCACAAATATAGTAAAGAGTACCGCAATAACAAAGATAACGATGATCCTGCGAACTTGAGTCATGTCACTAGAAATGGTATTGAACTTTATAATTGTAACGTAAATACGAAATAACGAAAGATTGCCAGTCGCCGATTTCGTTCTTCTCGTGCGGCAATATATTGGTGGTCGCTGAGGCATTAGCCGAACGCGACTAGCGTAGCGCACTACGCGTGCAGAGCGAGCCGAATCCTCGAGAATCGCAGATTCTGGAGGTGCCAGAAGCTTGCTTCTCAGCAGGCGAGCGGAGGGCACACATCAGTGTGACCGACTGCCACCAATGTTGTTGCCGCAGTAAAGAAGTAGACAAAGTAAAAGTAAACAACATTAATCAAAAAAATCAAACCACCAGCACAACAACCCCAGCAATAATACAAAGCACACCTAACAACTTGTGCAACATCGCATCATGATTCCATGTTTCTTTCAAAAAACGAGGTAAAAAAACACTCAATAATAACGCCATCACAAGAACAAACAGCGGCTGAAGCGTTGCAAGCGACGATACAATCGCAATTGGTCCTTCTGATGCAGCCATTAAAAACGTCATCGTCCCACCAAATCCAACAACCGCAATAAGTCCAACCAGCGGAGCACTCGAAAGATGACGAACAACTTCGACACGTACACGTCTACGAACCAACGGAGCCACAAGCATCAGCGCACTCACAGAAAGATACACTGGATAAAATTCAAGCGGCCGAACAAATTGCAGGATATATTTATCACTGACATCAATCACCGCAAGCAGCACCGCAATAAACGCAACATCCCAGAATATCGAACACAAATGCCATTTCAAATGATGCTTTTGCGTCGCAAGTAACAACGCACCCACCGCCGCAAGTCCGACACCAATATACTTGGTGAGCGGAATACTTTCACCCAACACAAGCACTGAAATCAGCGCAACAAAAATCGGATATGCATACATGATCCCCACAACACGCGAAATCTCATTATGCCTCATAATACGAAAGAATAGAAGGTGAATAGTTCCGCTGAGTAAGCCAAGAAAAGAAATAAACAATAGCTGAAAAAGTGATAACGACGGCACACCAACAGCATAAATAACTGCGCCTGCAATCAGAAAATAAAAAAAACCCATCATCGCACCAAACGCATACACGTTCTTGATCCGCTTGCCCAACACAAATTTGTCAAGTACGTTTACAAGCGCATAAAACAACGGCGACAACACTCCAAGTAGAATCCAATTTTCCATAATAGCTCTTTTTAAATCTACAATTAAAAACGAATTTAATAAGATTGCGAAAATAAGGTAATTTTTGGAGAATATACTATTATAGCTAAAGTCCAACATCACGTTTTATAAAGCCTAACAATTCCTCGTTCTTAACGGCGAGGTAGCTCAGCCTGGTTAGAACGCCGCTCTCATAAGGCGGACGTCGTGAGTTCAAATGCTGTTCATTTAAAGCAGCCTGAAAGTCTCACCCTCGCCACTTTTTTGCCCGGGTAAAGATAACCTTTAAATAATGAATAATGGAATTGTTCTTTTATGCCGTCGTCGCATAACCTGGTAGTGCGCTAATTCTTCGCTTGTAACGAAGGAGCGTAGGCCTTGAGTGATTCCAGGTGAGCTAGTTTCCGAAAGGATATCCCAGTTCAAATCTGGGCGACGGCGTTGGGTGCATACACATCAGTATGCACCTTTTTTTCTTATCAGCACAGCACACAATGCCGGAGCAGACGGCGTCTTTATTTATTGCAAATAACCCACCCATGGCTGCTAGAATTTTCTCACAAAAACGTCGCAATCTTTTCACGATACGAATCCATTTCTCCCTCATCATAATGCTTCTGTGGCCAATGCTTTAATCCATCATTCTCAAAGCGCGGTATCACATGCAGATGCGCGTGAAATACGACCTGTCCCGCAGCCGCAAAATTGTTCATGCTCAGATTGAATCCATCAGCTTTCAACCCCTTGCGCATGCCTTTGCCTACTTTCTTCGCAGCAAGAATCATATCTTTCAATAAATTGTCAGGAACATCGAGCATCGTTTCAAAATGTTCCTTCGGCACAACTAAAACATGCCCTTTGTTAACCGGAGATATATCTAACAATGCAAGAACTTTGTCCGCATCAAGAACCTGTGCGCTCGGTATTTCCCCTCGAACAATTTTACAAAAAATGCAATTATCCATAATATAACCCGAAGAACAATGCTATTTAAAGTTTGCTAGAAGATAGAAAAAGATAACTACTCAAAAATCATCATCATCAACGTCGCCTTCTTCTTCAGGCTCGTCTTCTTTTTCGGTTAGATCTTCTTCCGTATCGTCATCGTCATCATCTTCGAAATCATCATCATCTTCATCAGTTTCATCATCAGGATCGCCATACATTTCTTCGTCTTCTTCTGCGAGTTGCATAAAATCACACTCCAATACTGTACTGCGTTCGACATCAAAGATATATAAGCGTTTCGATATAAAATTTATAAAAAAACGCACGAAAGAGCCTTAAAAAAAGTGCGAAGCCTTTATATACCAGGGTTGAATAGAACTTTTCATGGCAAAGAGGCTTGCAGCGTATGCACTTTTAGTAATATTAAGCTTAATTTTAATTCAATCTGTCACAGCATCTGTCGAAATAATTCCAGTTGACGACGAAGTACTTTTTGGTGATCGTGCAACATTCACAATAAAGATTCACAATGAAGAATCATCATCGCAAACATATACTATTAAATCATTAGAAAGTGGAATTCTATGGGATGTCAAAACTCGCCCAATCCGAGACAGCACGGTAACAATAGCATCCGGCGCAACTAGAGAAGTAACCCTCACCGCAGAACCCGTAGAAAAATATGCGCCCGGCGTTTATCTGATGAATATAGAAATCGCATCAGGCAACAAAGTAACGCCTGCACAACTAAAAGTCTACATGGGTCCAACAACAACAAAAAATTATCTGACAGCGCTTCGTGTAAAAGTAGACATGAACGATCGTATTGACCCTCGTGAAACACAATCAGTAAAAGTAACGATTGAAAATCTTAATCCGCTTGATCTGAAAGATTTAGTGCTCCAAACCGTGAGCGAGATTCAAGGATTTGACAGACAAGAACCAGTAAGTCTCGAACCAGGCCCAGGCACGTCAAAAACAATTGAGTTCTCATTCAAAATGCCCGACACGCAGCAGCCTAAAACATATAGCGTGTTTTTCCAATTCAAGAAGGGCGATGAAATCGTAAAAATAGTCGACAAGATTGTTGAAGTTATCACGGTGACAGATTCATTCATTAAAACCGTTGAAGAACAAAAGCAATTCCTCAAGACAACCGAAGTTCTTCATATTCGAAACAACGGAAACACTGGCACAACACAAATTGTCAAGCATCCAGCACCATTCTTCAAGCGGCTTGTCACAAGTACAGACCCTAAAGCAAAAATCATTAAGGAAGATGGTACATATTACGGTTGGGATATTGAATTAGCACCCGGCGAAGAAGTACAACTCAATGTCATTAAGAGTTATCGAACAATTGTATTGATATTATTATTATTGATAGGAGGCACAGCAGCATATTATTTCTATCGCTCGCCGATCACATTACAGAAAACTGCATCAAACGTCCGTATGGAAGGCGGCAGCATGGCAGGACTAAGAGTAACATTAATTGCACGAAACATTACAGCTCAAACACTCAAGGAAGTCGAGATTAAGGACGAAATACCCGGCATTGCAGATGTCGAACAGAACGTTGAAATGGGTTCAATAAAACCATATCAACTTATTCGTGGCAAAGGCAACAGCAAAGTCGTCAAGTGGAAATTCACCGAAATTGAAGGTCACGAAGAACGGTTGATAACCTACGAAATCAAAAGCAAGTTAAACATCATCGGCACATTCCAATTACCTCGCGCAAAAGCAACCGTCACGTTAAAATCCAACGCAAAGCGCACATCGTATTCAAATGGATTTAGTGTTGCGACAGGCGAGTAGGGGATTCGCACTGGACACATTGAACAGCGCACTGGACAGCTTATTTTCTAAAATTTAATCGTAAAAATCGCACTGGACAAAAATGTACGGACGCGTGAAGTATTTAAATTGGAAAACCATCAAATAAATAATGTACGATTTGGAATTAACAACTGAATTAAAAATGCTCGAAAGCACGTTAGGCAGGAGACCTCAAAAACGAGATTCAGCAACACTTAACTACCGAGCACGGAAGAAATTTGGATCTTGGAATAATTTTATGATAGCTTCAGGTTACGATGTCCACATTTATCAGGAAGTAACTCCTGCAAATTTAAATGAAACATATGGGTATTTTATAGGATTACTCATCACTGACGGACACATTCGTTACAGCAAATCAAAAGATTACAAAATCGCCCTATACACAAGTTATGATGATGAAAAATGGTTGATAGTAGAGTTCATAAAGAATTTATTTAATTATAAAGCAGCTATTACAAAAAGAAAATATGGATTCAACAAAAAAGAAAACTATGAAATAAGGATATCTTCAAAGAAGTTAGCTGATGAATTAATGATAAAGTTTCAGATACCACACGGTCCTAAATCACTAAAAGTTAAAGTACCAGAGATCATAAAAAATGGAAATATAGAAATAAAGAAAGCATTTATCAGAGGAGTCATAGATGGTGACGGCTGCATATCAGAAAAATGCATAAAAATAACCTCAGGCTCGATAGATTTTCTAAACGAAATGATTGAACTGCTGAAAGAGTTTGAAATACATGCAGGAAAAATAACAAAGGATAGAAAAACAGGCATGGCATTTTCGATAAGAATATGTAGATATCAAGACAGATTGAGGATAAAAGAGATGTATAATTCTTCAAGATGGTATTATAAACGAAAAAAAGAGAAAATCGATAAGATTTAAATAAGAGAGGACGATTTTTTTGCTTAACCCCCCTTAGCTCAACCGCAGAGCGTCTGGCTGTAGCAGGAATGCGACGAACAATCAAATTGTCTGTATGACACATTCCCAGCCGATACCGGAAGGTTGCTGGTTCAAATCCGGCAGGGGGGATTTTTCTTTTGTGTTAATTAAAAATGATCGTGGGACTTGCATCAGCAATGTCCTACTTGTCGGCATCTCGCCAAATGCATTAAAATCCAGTGGATTTTATATGTGCCAGAACTCGCAGTTCTAAGCACCACTGGCGTGAATATCCGGCAGGGGGGATTCTTATTATTTTAATTCGCAAGGATTTTATGTAGAGTGAGTTCTAAGCACAATTAGCATGAGTATCCCGGGCCGGGGAGGATAGAAGAGAAATAAAAAAAGAGAACGCCCTCGGGCAGACTCGAATTCGGCGAATAAACAAGTTTATTCACTGCCGACCTTGTGGTCTCTGTCACTCCGCTTCGCTCCGTTCGGAGCCTTTGCAGCAGAGCTGAAAGATAACAGCCACACGCTCTACCGGCTGAGCTACGAGGGCTTAAGCCTCCCGAAAAACGGGAGATTTATAAGCTTTGTGACACAGAAATGTCAGAAACTTACCATAAATATTTATTGATGTAAGTTTCTGATCATGCTCAAGAACCATAGATCTAATTGATCAATGGGTTCTTGACAAAAGCAGATGATAGAAACTCAACTTGTGCTTACAGAAAGCCAAAAACAACGAAAAGACTTCATCGCAGGCATCATTCTGATTATAACCTCACTTATCCTCGGTAAACTTGTCCTTATTCCATTGGTAATATTTCCCGGCAATAGACAATGGCAGATAGGCATGCTTATGATCTACGTGTTTTCATGGATAATTTTACTTATAGGAGTATACCTTGCGGGCACCGAGGGTATAAAGATAGCACGAGCGCTCTACAAAAGTTATCAACGAAGAACCGTCTCAAAAGTAAAGTACCATAGCAAGCGCGCAGCACAGAAAACGGTTGAGATGATTAAAACGAAAGCCCGTCCGCATATTGAGCGTATGAGAGAACGTAGAAGAAGTTAATCTCGCAATTGCTATCTCAAAGCTGCTTGACGTTCTGTTTGTTCTTGAACCAATTTGCCAAGAATATAAGACGCTTCTGAAAAGAGTAATGAGCTGTCTGATGGACGAGGGGCTTTTCTGCCTTCTTCATAGAGAGTAATCGAGCGTGCAAATTCAGGATCGGCAGTTGAAACGCCGAGATTTTGTGCTGCCACAAGAAATGACAAATAAGAAGCTTCAGCAAGATGCGAGAGTCTTTGATCAGGTATAATAGCTTGAGTTGACGCTGAATAACGCGCTTCAATTGTTGGTTCAACATCTGAAAGAATTTTCTCAAGACGTCGTGAAACATCTTCTCGTGTCCCACTATTAATCCAAGGTCTCATAAACTGCATTTGAAGCTGAGCATTATATAAGCATTTCCACCATCAACTATATAAACAAAAATAATGTCTGTTCTCAGATGTTCATCCTCCAAGCACTTTACTTTTTCCTGCCTGCGTACGTCTCGAATATGATTCCTGTTATTCTCGGCAAGTACAACATATTTCCACAACCGATTGATTCCAACAAAAAACTGAAAGACAAACCTATTCTCGGCGCACACAAAACCTGGGGTGGGTTGTTATACGGAACAGTGGCAGGAACATTGACGTTTGGAATACAAAGAGTACTTTATACAATCCCAACATTTCAACAAGTATCCCTCATCAATTATGCAACAGAGCCAATAATGATAGGCGTTTTACTTGCATTCGGCGCACTTGCAGGTGACGCAATAAAAAGTTTTTTCAAGCGCAGATTGAACAAGAAAAGTGGTGACGCCTGGTTTCCGTTTGACCAGATTGACTACGTAATCGGTGCGTTAGTATTCGTCTCAATCTATTATGTCCCAGAAATAAAAATCATTATAACCTTGATAATTGCAGCTCCTCTATTGCATTTCACTGCAAATCATATAGCCTTTTTCTTAGGATGGAAAGATGTGAAGTGGTAGCGTAAAAGCAGTACAAGATTATAGAGAATATACAATCCAGAGATTATAATACCAAGAGTATAAAGTTGAAACATTAATGAAAGCAATACAAACGTGCGTACAAAAAGCATTGGCACTCTAAATTTCGAGATCATATAGATGGCTAATTCAAAAACATAAAGTACAGTCAAGATAAGCAGTACAACGTTCTGAGACACAAGCGTCATTTTCGCAAGTAAAAGCGTTGCAATAAATTGATCATTAAAAGAGTCAACATATGCACCATAACGTGTATCCTTTGCCGTCCGCGCAACAACACCGTCAAATCCATCAAAAAATAGATGCAATACCCCAAACAAAAAAAACAGTAACGAGTTATCAAAGAGGAAGTACACTGCTGCAATGCCCGAAACAAACGAAAGACCCGTAAAAACATCCGCTGTTAATCCAAAAGTTGCACAGCGTTCTGCAATGCCCCCAAGGTAACGCGAACGCAGAATACGAAATTCTACAAGAACGTTATTTGCCACACGGTGAAAAAGTTCTCGCATAAGAAGAATGAAATGATTATCTTTATAAACCAACCGCTGTTTTTCGATAGGAAGCGTTGGTGGTCTAATGGCTATGACTGCGCCCTTCCAAGGCGCGTGTCCGGGTTCGAATGATCAAAAAGATCGCGAAAGTCCCGGCCGACGCATTTTTCTCATTTCTCCAAAAACTCGTCCAACGCATGAGGATAACATCCAACAACTCGATCATACCAACCGAGCGTATCCTCAACCATATGATGAAGAACTGTTCGATCCGTACGAAGCCCATGACGTTTAAGAAATCCACGACATTCAGCAGAGGGAGAAAGCGATGCTGGACAGCCAACTGCCGATCCTAATCCATAGGATTCCAGTGCAATACCTGAAAGTCCAAGAGGCATTCCCTGTGAATCATCAATGTGAGTCCGTATATGTCGAAGTGCAGACATATCTAATTTAGATGTCACAAAAACTTTTTAAAAAACATCAACACCCGTATCTAAACATTTTTCAAAGATATCAAATCCTGTAGTCAATCCGCGGTACAACGCTCGTTCAATTTGATAACGTCCGTTAAACTCAATTTTGGTGTATGCTGCAAGAGCGACGACCTCAAGAATGCGCTGAGAAATAAAAGGATCATCAGCAACATGCATAAATTCATCACCAAGATGTAAGTCACCCATATCAGACTTCGGA
>Ga0209542_10017831_pt1 | contig 11571 bp, 7 predicted proteins | sample RifCSPhighO2_01_FD_184028 | JGI IMG/M metagenome (GOLD analysis project Ga0209542, IMG submission 184028) | Soil microbial communities from Rifle, Colorado - Rifle CSP2_plank highO2_0.1 (SPAdes) (version 2) | ecosystem: Environmental > Terrestrial > Deep subsurface > Rock core/Sediment ...
AGGCGTTATTGGTTTGAAACAATGTGGAGGCAGGCGGCACGGTCCCTTCGATAGAATCGAAGGGCGGCTGCCGAACGATTAGCAAGGCCGTCGCTGGACGGCCTTGCGTGTTTCAAACCAATAACGCCGAAACAATCACCCCGGTATCAACTCCCTCTTCTTTTTATCCCAATCGCTCACGAGCTCCGCAATGATGACCGTTATGGGAACCGCGAGAATAATGCCGAGAATGCCGCCCAATTGCGCGCCCACGGCAAGCGCAATCAAAACCACGAGCGGGCTTAACCCGACGGCTTGGCGCATAACAACGGGGACAACCACGTTACTTTCGATCTGCTGAACCGCAACATAGAGACCAATAATCCAGAGAGCGTAGGTCGGCTCCTGGAGAAACGCGATGAAGACCGCCGGAATCGCTGCGAGGATCGGCCCGGCGATAGGAATAATCTCAAAAAATCCGGCGAGCGCCGCAAAAAGAAGCGCGTTTTCCATTCCGAGAAACGTCAGTGAGAAAAAAATAAGAACGCCGACGATCGCACCCAAAAGCATCTGAGTTCGAAGCCATCGGCCGAGCTTTCGCTGGGAACGCCCCCATACATCAATCACATAATCTTCGTACTTAAGCGGGGTCGCGAGCCGCAAAAAATTGCCGATCCCGCCCTCTTGCGTCGCGAGATAAAACGAAAACACCGCCGCAAGAAAGAATGTAAAGACGCCGCCGAACACGGCGGACACAAACCCCAAAATACCTCCTTGAAATTTTATGAGATAATCGGACGGAACCGCAAAGAAATTCGCAAGCGATTCCACGAAATAAGAAAGACCCGGAAAGGAAGAAAACCCATGTATGTTTGCGAGAACGCTCGCTTTGAGCGTCGAATATGTTGATACGAAGCGGAGCGCCTCTTCATAGAGAAGCGGAACAATGAGATAGATCACGGTGAAAAACGCCGCAAGAGCCGCGAGGTAGATGAACACGGCTCCAAGGAGACGCGGAATGCGCCGCTCTTTCATCCAAAGGATTCCCGGCTCGATCGCCGAGGCAATAATGATCGCGAGAAAAAGCGCGATGACAATTTCTTTCACGAGAAATACACCGACGATAAGCAGGGCGACCATCAAAATACGAAAAAGGGTCTCGGTTGAAACTGAAATTGATTGAGAATCCTTCTCCATCTTGGTTTTTGCTCGACTATTAAAGGGGTAATCCCAGCGATTTCGGCGTCGCGGCTAAAACTCTGCGAGGAGCTTCTCAAAGGGCGCCCGGTCCTCAAACGGGCCTATAAGCGCAAGATTGAGACGTCCGGGGGCAATAATCTCTTGCGCAACGCGGAGAATGTCCTCGGGCGTTACTGCTTCTATCTTATCAAATACCTCGTCTATAGTAAGGGGCCTACCCGTGACCATTTCTTCCTGACCAACAAAGTTAGCAACCGTGTTTGACGCCTCGAGTGCGATCGAGGTGCGGCCCCGAATCTGATCTTTTACCCGCCGGAGTTCTTGAGGCGCGACTCCCTCATCACGAATTCTCTTATACTCCTCAAGCACAGCGCGAATGGTCTTTTCGACATTTTTATGGTCAACGCCTGCATACGTTACAAGAAACCCGCGGTTTGAATACGATTCATGCGCACTCATAACGGTATAGGCGAGACCAAGCCGCTCGCGAATCCGGACAAACATCCGTGACGACATTCCGCTTCCCAAAACCGCTCCGAGAATTTCTGCGGCGTAGTGCGAGTCATGGAGTCCTGCATACCCGCGAAACCCGACAACAAGGTGCGTTTGGTCCGTCTTTTTATACTCAAGATAAATATCCGGAGAAGATTGCTCTTCGTGAACATCCGGTTTTTTCCGCATTGGATCTCCCATTCGAATATCGGAAAACCGCTTTGCTATATCATCCCCAATCGTCGCTTCATCGAAATTTCCGGCAACCACTACTGCGGTGTTTGCCGATGTATACTGATGCTCAAAATAGTTCACGAATTGTTCGCGCGTGAAAGAACGAATTGTCTCTTCTATTCCGATCGTATCCCATCCTGCGGGCTGGTCTTTATAGAGGAGTCGCTCCCAAATCCACCAGATATGATTTTCGGGGGTATCGAGATCCCGATGAAGTTCTTCAATGACAACCTGCTTTTCGCGTTCGATCTCTTCTTCTGCAAGAAGCGAATGTTTATAAATGTCGGATAACACGTCAAGCGATTTCGCAAGATGCGCTTTTTCCGCTTTCACAAAGTAACCCGTAATCTCGTGAGAGGTAAACGCATTATATACCGATCCGATCCCATCAAGTTCTTCCGCAATTTGAATCGCACGAGGCCGATTTTCGGTTCCTTTGAAAAACATGTGCTCGAGAAAATGCGAAATCCCGCGAAGTTCTCGCGATTCGTGGTCAGACCCCGTGCCGCACAAAACAAGCGCGGTAATCGTATTCGTGCCTTTCATGGGAGCGATTATGATGCGCAATCCGTTTTCTAAAACTGTCTTCTTGAACATAATTGAGGATAATAGTAAAATAGTAGCATGAGTAAATTATTTAGTCAATTGTTACTACATTCACCCGTTGACCGACACCCGAGAACGTGGATATGCGTCAAGGGCACTGATATACCTTCTTTAGTGAAAAAACTGGAGAAAGACGTTCTCAATGTTACTGGTCAGACACGCTGGGGTTTAAGCGAGGACCTGGCATCAAAATTCCGTTGTAGTCACAATACCATAGAACAAATATTTCGGCGAAAGCGCGGATTCTATCCCGTCCCAATAGTTTTGGAACTCGCTAAATTGAATAGTAAGAAACCTTATGTATTGCGAAAATTCGATCAGGCGGCAGAATATCTAAAGGTCAACTCTGCCTCGGCAAAACCAGTGAGATGCGTGAGCCGGCTGAGCAAGACCATGGCGAAAATTATTGGAGCGTTTATGGCTGACGGGAGTTTAAGCATGCAAGTTTTGATTGCCTCTCCGGTGCGAAATGAGCTAAAAAAAATTGAGAATAAACTGGACAACCTAGAGATACGCTATTCATCCGGAAATGCACCTTCGAGAAAACAATATTATATAAGCGTCCAGGTAGGTGACAAAAATTTTTATACTCTGCGGAAAATCATCGCCACCTGTTCGCTCCCCGTGCAAACTCATTATAATATTGAACTGACCGATATGTATCGAGATAACGTGGAGGCGTTTAATAGGTGGATTTGGCAGGAATTTCGTATACAGCCAACAAACTTTGGAAAGAAAAAAAATAAAAATGCGTGGAGAACTATTTTTTCCAATAAAGTCCTCGCTCGATACCTCATACAAATTTTCGATATTACTCCTGGTCTCAAAACGTACTCGGCTCGCGAACCGTCTATCATACAAAAATCTCCACTGTATATCCGCAGAGCATTCGCGCGAGGCGTACTAATGTTTGATGGCTGCGTTACCATGCGACAGAATGTCGTGTTTGCTACCGTAAGTGAGCACCTATTTCACTCGATAAAACGCATTTGGGAAAAAGACGGGATAAAGTTTTGGATGAGTATAAATAGAAGGGATGAATACAACATCGGTACGAACGCTGATAATCCTCAAAGCAAATTGCTCGCATACTTCGAAGAAAATACACAGAAGAGGAAACTACTCCATTGGCTATCTGGCAACGTGCGGTATAAACCGGCCATCCGTGAGAGCACGAACCTATCGACTAAAAAAATAATGAACTTCATACGAAGAATTAAAAAATGCGATGTTGACTTTTTGAAGAATCACTTTGGCTGCACATATACCACTATGCGGTATTATGTAAAAATTTTAAAGAATCAAGGTAAAATTAACCTCTCCGCAAGGCCAAATGGCATCAGCATATACATAAGCCCAAATGCCGCCGTATTTATCGGACACCGACTCCACGGTCTATTATTCAGAAAAGCACAAGAAATATTCGCTGAAGATAGAAATTTTGCTAAATTTCTCAACATCCATAAGGCCACACTGTCGGCATGGAAATTAAGAAAAAACAGAATACCAATCCACTATCTCCGAACAATGTGCCCAGCTCTACATCTTGATTTTGAAGAAGTGTTGGGAAGCGTGAAAAATTTAGATCGCGAAATAGTCGAGCTTATCTAACCGGTTTGCCAAAATCCAGAAGTTTTTCCCCCCCAAGAACCAACTCAATAACTTCTTGCAAATTGATAATGGGCATTCGTATTTGTCTTGCGGTGTCTCGATCTCTCATCGTCACGGTCTGATCTTCCAAGGTTTGGAAATCTGCGGTAATCGAAATCGGAGTTCCGATTTCGTCCTGCGCGTAGTAGCGCTTGCCGATGTTTCCCCGGTCGTCCCACGAGGTTACCACTCGCGGCTTTAACTCCTTGTAGATTTCTCTTGCCTTTGAAACCAACGCTTCCTTATTTGCCAGAAGCGGGAACACCGCCACTTTTATCGGAGCGATTTTCGGATGAAATTTCAAAACCGTTCTGTCTTCCTCCTCGTGATACGCATCGATAAGGAAAAAGAGTGCAGCTCGATCAACTCCGCCTGAGGTCTCGATCACCCACGGAAGAAATCGGGTCTTTGTTTCCTCGTCAAAATACGTAAGGTCCATACCGGAAAATTTTGCGTGCTGGCTAAGGTCCCAGTCCCCGCGATGATGAACCCCTTCAAACTCTTTCCACCCTCCGAACGGCGAATCATATTCTATATCCCACGCCGCGCGCGCGTAGTGGGCGCGCTCGTCAGGAGCGTGCTCACGAAATCGCAAATTCTCTTTTCGCATACCAAGCGATTCGTACCATCTTCTCCGCTCCTCCTTCCAATACTCAAACCATTGCGCTGCCTCGCTCTCATCCGGCTTTACATACCACTGAAGTTCCATCTGCTCGAACTCGCGTGAGCGAAACGTGAAATTCCCCGGGGTAATCTCGTTCCGAAACGCTTTCCCGATTTGCGCGATGCCAAACGGGATTTTCACCCTTGTGGAATTGAGCACATTCTTAAAATTCACGTGCACCCCTTGGGTGATCTCTCCGCGCAAATATACTTTGGTTTTTTCGTCCTCGACCGATCCAAGAAACGCCTCAACGAGCAAGTTAAATTTTCTCGGCTCGGTCCATTCCATCTTCTCCTTCTTTTTTTTGTGCTCACTCTCGTGCGCTTGTATGTCTTCTTCATGATCTGCGCGAAATCGTTCGTGGCATTGTTTGCATTCCACCAAGGGATCAGTGAATGCCTCGGTGTGCCCCGACGCTTCCCACACTTTGGGATTCATCAAAATTGACGCGTCGAGCCCCACAATATCGTCACGGCTATACACCATTGCGCGCCAAAACTCTTGTTTAATATTATTTTTCAACTCAACACCCATTGGCCCGTAGTCCCACGTGCCCGAAAGCCCGCCATACATTTCGGAGCCAGGAAAAATAAACCCGCGCCTTTTCGCAAGAGAAACTATTTTTTCCATATCGACTGTGGCTTTGTCTTTCATATATTCCTTACATATCCCTTACGGCAGAACTCGGCCGCTCTCCCCAAACACCGGATCATCCGGTATGTGGGTCGTAAACGTGGGAAGGATTTTTTCAACCGCGCTACCGGTAAACCCATCCTCCGCGGAAAAAGTCGCTTGATTGATGAGCGTCATGACATTGCCAAGATCGACTTCGGACGGAACAACCGCAACTCGAAATGCGACGGTCAGCGCGGGATCAAGAACCCCCCGCCCGGCCCGAATCGTTCCAATCTTCCAACGGACTTCGCCAGACGATTCATTATATGAAATTGGAGTATCCGTCGGCACAGTGACACTCTCCCATTTGACGTTCGGGGGAAGCGTTGCCGTCACTTCCGCATTTTTAAGATCATTCGTAAAATTTCGAACTTCCCAAAGCACGGCATACGTCGTCTTTTGACCCACCTTCGGAGGAACGGGACCGGAATTCTTAAGCGCGGAAAACGTGTAGAGCGCTTTTCCGTCAAAAATCACTTTTGAATTCACCCTAAACTCGGCTGAATCGTCGTGGGTAAGATCTGTTCCAATGAGCTCCTGGGGAATACCCGACGCTTCGATATGGGAGGTGAGGCGTATCACGAGCTCCCGATCGGCAGATGACTTCACCGGAGGCGTTTCCTTGGTGAAAAGGGAAAACGAAAGGTCCCCAGCCCCCCCGGGAGGCACTTCGCGAAGGCGTTCGAAATTCGCCGGCCCCCACACGATCAAACGCGTCGGAAAATCAAAAACGCCTCCTTGGCCGATCGTCATCGTTTCCAGTTCAAGAATCGTTCCCTCAATTTGGGCACGGACAGAAACATCTTTCAAAGGGAAGGGTGTGTTGTTCTGGTAGTGAACGATGAATCGGAGCTGGTCTCCCGGATTCACGGCTGTTTCTTGAGACCGCTCAAGTTGCCCGCGCACAAAAAGCGGCGTTACCGCAATTTTCGTTTCGTGGAACGAATCGTAGTAGGGAGTCCAGCTTTTTGAATCATAGTGGTATACTCCGATGCCGCCCCGGAATGTTTTTATCTCCCCTTCGTCGCCCGTAACGCTGCCGCGAATAGTGATGACACCCGAGCCGCCGGCGCGGAGATCTCCGATATTCCATACTCCGTCATCCGACTGCTTGGGGCTTGCATTTTTAAACGTAAATCCCGGCGGAAAATCGATCCGAAGCGCAAGATCCGAAAACGTGTCCCGGGAATTTGATGAGTACCGGACGAGAAGATCGACGTCTTGCCCCTGGGCAAGCGTATCGGGAATTTCCCATGTAATCCCGAGGGGGACGCGGACAATCCGAAACATTTTCGATGCGCCCGCGGTGAAACGCGCGCCCACGTTCTCCGGACGATACCCGAGTTCGGCGTCAACTCGTCCCTCCTCCTTTTCCTTCCCGAACATCCGAACCGTAAGCTCTTCCAAGCGTTCCTCCCCGGGCGCGAGATCAGGAATCACTTTTGTTATGCGAAGGGGCGCCTCGTATTCTGTGCCGCCTTCTTTTATGCGGGTGCCTGGAGGAAGAATAATAGTAAGCTCGGCTTCGCGCAAGGGCGTGCGAGAAATATTTTTGTAGGGAATGGAGATTGTAAGCGTTTCTCCCGACTCGATTTCCTCCCGCGATTCGATTCTCAGAGAAACCTCCTGGGGACGCGAACCGAAATAGAGGAATAAAAAAAGAGCACCAGCGGTCACCACGAGGGTTAAAAATATTCCCAGAAGAATTTTTGCGGCGCGCCCCCTCATGATCGCCATACGCGGCAACGGCTCACCCGCGTCCTCGCCGATCCATGCGTGCGGAAGACGAGATGAGGGAAGCGACAAAAAGATTTTTTTCTGCCGCCGTTTTTCAAGCTCCTCCTTGCCTTCTTCCCGATAGAGTTCTTCTTCAAGTTCCTCAAGTTTGGCCATATATTTACTACGAAGTCATGTATTTACTACGAAGTTACGAATAACCACTACGAAGTTACGAATACATACGAAAAATACGAATTATATCCTAATTACTATTCGTACTTTCGTAGTAGTTACCTTATTATACCGGACGCGCTATTGAAAGGCCAAGAATCGAAATATCTCCCGCACTGCCGTATCCGAGATGGCGCACAAGGCCTTCCTCAAACGCTTCAAACGATTCTTTCTCAAAACCCCGCGTATCAAGCGCCCGCAAAGCGCTTTGTAAATGACTCCACACGTCCGGATCCGGCTCGCCCGCAAATGTGGCGCTGTCGACGAGAGACACAAAATACATTGCCGCGCGCATGCGCTCAAGATCCGACGTAATGTCCGGCCATGTCTCGAGGGCTTCGGCATAGATGAGCCGTTCCCCGTGCCGGGCCGTGACAAACCCGACTCGCGAAACCGCAAGCGTCTCAAGATGTCCGCGGAGCTTCGCATTCCCCTTTTTAACTCCTTGCGCGCGGGCACGTATCTTCCCGTACTCTTTCGTATACAGAGAAAAAACCGCGTCCGCCTCTCCGACGTCGGTCCGCGAGAGCACTATGGCGTCGGTAAAATACATAGACATTTCATTTTCCAAACGGCTCACCGCCGATGAGCCGTTTAAAATAGCTTATCTTTATCGTTTATTGGTAGTGGCGTTTCTTATAGTTCTTTCTCTACTATTCACTTTTTCGCGCTAAAAAGCGAGTAGGATTTCTTCTCCGTATTTCCTCGTAATGTCGAACGCCTACACAGGAAGGCCCGTGCAGGCGTTGAAGTTTTCCAGCGACCAAAGGAACCATGGACCCGAGAACTTCGAGGATCCAAGATTCCGAGGGCCGAAAGCTACTTGCGGAGACGGAGAACGACCACGCGCTCGAGATTCCACTGGCCCCCGGGACCGGCATAACCCGCGTCCAACCACCGCCCGCCGTCAACACCCCGCCCGACGTACCACACGCCCGGGTCGCCACCAGAGTCGATAATCGACTCCATCGGAACCCAGTAGGCGGTCCCACGAGACTGATCCTTGTCGGCAACTCGCAGATGCGGACCATCCTCTCGTGAGCATAGGTCGGCGACCTTCCGGATGCGAGCGTTAAGCTCGAGGGTCGTTGGCATCGTGGTAAAACCAAGATCACCGACCGTGATCCAACCGAACTCGACCTCGGTCGCCGTCGGGGATACCGTAAGCTCGGGCTTCCCGTAGATGTCACGAGCCCATGAGGAGACCTTGGACTGCGCTTCGACGCGCCGGAACAGATCCTCCTTCGAGAGGCCGCCGATAGTGAGCGTCATCTGTCGAATGAGCTTCAGTGGCCAGGGGTTCTCCTTGCGGAGGAACCGCTTGAAGGCGGAGAACCATATCGCGCCCTCGGAGCCCGCGAACTTCTCCGCGAAGTCTTTGAGCGGTCCCGCGATGTCCGCGAGAGCGTTACTGCCGAGCACATCTTTAGACATGGTCAGCCTGCCTTTCTCTCGTTTGGCTCGCCATACTACCCCGCACCATGCGGGTTTTGGCGAGCCGTTCGTTACAGCTCAAGAACTACATTTGTATAATATAATCCTCAAGCTGTAACGATTCGCGAGTAGGAAAAATAAAGAACAATATATCGAACTATATCACAATACTTATATTTTGTCAATTTCAATCCGAAGAGGATGATTTTCAACGTTGATCTCCTTTTCCACCAAAAATTTCTTTCCTTTTCCGAGTGACATCCTTTCTGCGTTCGTGCCAAAAAGAAGAACGCGCTCCCACCGCGACAAAACTGCCTCGATATTTTTCTCCCCGGAAAAACGGAGTGCCACCCTATCGCGCGGTTTAAGACATGCGTCTTTTCGCATCTCCTGGATGTTTCGGATAAGCTCACGGACAAACCCTTCTTCGCGAAGCTCTTTTGTAATAACAGTATCAAGCGACAGCTCGTTCCCAAACGTAACGCTTTTCACATTCACTTCCTCTTTTATTAATTCGAGTAAGTCCTTTTGTAATTTAGTATTTGTAATTTGTAATTTTTGCAGGGGTTGTCTCACTCGAATCCCCGCATCCGCCCGCAGACGAAGCGCTTCAGATACTACCCGCCGCACTGCTTCCATATCGCGCTCGAGCTTTTTATCAATCAGCTTTTTGTCCGTTTTGGGCCAGTCCTCTAAATGAACTGACAATTTCTTTTTTAAGCGGAGCTCACGATAGATAATTTCCGCAAGAAACGGAGTTACGGGCGCGATAATACGAGCGTAATCATACAAAACCCGTTCAAGCGTCGTAAGGGCGGCGATTGCATCCGGTGAATCTGCTTTTACGCGCTCGCGCGAGCGACGGACATACCAGAGCGACAGATCCTGAACAAAATCAAGAAGCGGACGCGTGGCGTCAATAATTTCATATCGATCAAATGCCTTGGTGACTTCGCTGATTGTCGAATTGAGACGCGACAATATCCAACGGTCAAGCGCGTGTGTCGGCTTTCGCGATGCTTTTGGTTTTCCTGTGAGGCGGTATTCGTAGAGCGCAAAGAACTGAAGGACGTTCCAAGAAATGAGCGAATACTTTTTATACACCTCGTCAACATCGCGCTCCGAAAAATTTATGTTATCCGCGATCATCACGGAAGACGACATTAAATAGTAGCGGATTGCGTCAACGCCGTATTTGGAAAATAAAATCCACGGGTCCGGAAAATTTTTCTTTGACTTGGAAAGCTTCTCCCCTTTTTCCGACAGAATCGTTCCGGTTGTCACCGCGTGCATGAACGCGGGCTTCCCAAAAAGCGCAGAGGAAAGAACATGGAGGGTGTAAAACCACCCGCGGGTCTGCGCAATGTATTCCGCAATGAAATCCGCCGGGAAATTCTTCTCAAATAAATTCCTGTTCTCAAATGGATAGTGTTTTTCTGCATACGGCATTGAGCCCGATTCAACCCAACAGTCGAAAACGTCTCTTATGCGCGTCAAATCCCCGCCACAGCTGCAATGAAGCGCGACCTCATCCACGTACGGGAGATGAAAATCCGCCTCACCGGTTTCGTTTCGCGGAATATCCCGAATACGAAGATCTTGAAGTTCAGCAAAACCGATAAAATCAGCCCCCTTCTCTTTCAGACGGAGCGCTTCATCATTTGACAATCCATAGGCACCAGCAGAAAGCATCCATAATGGATATTCATGGCTCACAATAAGTATAGTTTTCCTTTGATATTTCTTCTCCAAATCCCGCAGTCCGTCGAGAACGCGCTTACGAACGTCTGAAAGCGTTTCTATTCCCGGAAGCGATTTTGTGAACTTTTCCTTGCGGGAAGAAAAAAGTTTGTTGTAGCCGCCGGTCGGCTGCCCCTCGAGCATCCCGGTATTGACCTCGCGAAAGCGCGGGTCATACTGAACGCCGAGACCGAGCGCGTCCCCGACGATTTGCGCGGTTTCTTTCGTGCGAAGAATGTCCGAGCTTACAATGACGTCAATCTTTTCTTTCTTGAGCGCGCGCGAGGTGTGTTCTACCTGCTTCCGGCCGCGCGCGGTAATTGGATAATGCGCGTTTGGATCATACGATATAATATTTTTTGCATTGGTCTCCGATTCCCCGTGGCGCATGAGGATGTAGCGATTTTTCGCGCGCGGCGCGCGCTTTGCGAATTCGTCCCGCGAGCCGATCACGTGAATTTTCTTGCACCCTGCGCATTCCCATATCGGAATCGGCGTTCCCCAAAAACGGGAGCGCGACAAATTCCAATCGGGTGCCGACTCAAGCCCGTTCCCGAAACGTCCGTCCTTCAAATGCTTCGGATGCCAGTCGATTTTTTGATTGAGCGCGAGCATGCGCTTCTTTATTTTCTGTATGTTTAGAAACCATGCGAGCTCTACCTTATATATAAGAGGGGTCGAACACCGCCAACAGATGGGATAGCGATGCATAATTTTCTGGACCCTCCATAAAATCCCGTTCTCTTTAAGGCGCTCAATCAAAACCGGATTTGCCTCTGCCGCGGTTTTCCCTTTGAGAAACAAAAGTTCTTTATAGGAATCTCCGAAATGCCCGGTATCATCAAGGGTCTGCAAAAGCGGCAGTTTTTCTTTTTTCCCCAGCAAAAAATCCTCCTCGCCGAATGCAGGCGCAATATGAACAAGGCCTGTTCCCTCCGCGATATCGA
>Ga0209542_10017834_pt1 | contig 11567 bp, 7 predicted proteins | sample RifCSPhighO2_01_FD_184028 | JGI IMG/M metagenome (GOLD analysis project Ga0209542, IMG submission 184028) | Soil microbial communities from Rifle, Colorado - Rifle CSP2_plank highO2_0.1 (SPAdes) (version 2) | ecosystem: Environmental > Terrestrial > Deep subsurface > Rock core/Sediment ...
AGTATTTTCTAATCAAGAGATGAGCCCGAAATGGAGGAAATGTAAGCGGTCGGAAATTGAAGTTTTTGATTGTTAAATTTTTTAAATAATTTTTGTTTTTCGTTTTGCATTATCTCGGCGAACTCGTTGTCCGAAAATGCAAAAGCCATTTTATCTAATTTCTCAAAAGTAATGCCGGGCTTCAAATGTTTCCCGATATTATCGACCTTTTTCAATTTATCGTAAGCCGTCATATATGTTTTGTAGACTTTTCTTAGCTTGCCTTTTTTCTTCTTATCTTCGACAATCGCAGCAAAGGCGCAAGGGCGATGGAAGTTCAAATAGTGACTGAAAAACGATCTGTAAAATTGATTTATCATCGGAGCGTATTCTGATTTTATGTAAGCATATCCAATGTGTTTGCGTATTACCCAGCCGTTTTTCCCCTCAACTAATCCGTTGTCGTTGGAATGCCGGGCTCTGGATTTTGTTTGAGAAACCAATAATTTGTTCAACAACTTAGATGTGATTTTGTTAATATATTCTGAACCGTTATCTGAATGAAAATTCAAAATCACAAACGGAAACTGCGATATTAAATTCTCTAACATCGGCTCAAGGTAAAACTCGGATATCTTTTCAACGCAACCGACTATTTCGAACTGCGTGACTTCGTCGACGATATTGATGTGGTAAGGTCCTTTTTCTGAATTAAAATCCCCTTGGTGAACCGAATCTATCCTTAGAAATCCCGGGCGGCCTTCCGGTTCTGGCCTTCTCCGCTCTCCGATTTTACAGCCAACAGGGTTTGTCTTTTTAAAAGTCAAAGAATGCGAAACATATTGCCTCGTTGTCCTTAAATTGTAAATGTGAGACGCAGAGATTTTACTGATGTTCCGGTAGATTTCTTTTTTAAAAACCTCGCATTCTCTTTTTAGAATTGTCTTGGTCGCGCATCCTGACATTCTTAAATGCAGATTATCTGTTTTAATCAAAAGAGCGATGTCTTCTGGTTTGTAAATCTTTTCAAACTTGTGACGACCCGAGTTGTTTGCGACAATCTTGCCGACTTTTTTTTTCTTGTTGACTAACCTTGTCAGCTGGGCGTCGGAAATCCCGGCCATCTGCATTATGTATTTTCTAACGATGGTCTTGTCTTTTTTTCTTAATCTAAAATATTTAAACCTCAGAAGTATTTCATTTATCCAATCGTATTTTTCTTTTCTTGATGTTGTTTTAAAATCAAACCCTTTGCTTATCTTTAAAAACTCTTTAATTTGTGCGATGCTAACTATGTGTGAGTCGTTCATTTTGATGGTCATACTTCAATTATGACGGCTCACATTCGTCGCGCAAGGGGTCCTAATTTCGGGCTCCTTTTGCGTTGGAAACAACTTTCATTTGGGGCTCATCTTGTATTGTACAATACTACTCCTTGACTGGGGGTTTTGATGGTTTATAATTAAGGTGCCTTGGCATATATAATTTCTATACGAACTTTTTTATAGGGAATCCAAATTTTCAACAGCCGTGGTTGTTGGATGAGGATACCCACCTAAATCTTTTTTAGGAATTTATTGCGCCAGGGCGTTTAAAAATCTCGCTTTTTGCGGGATTTTTTGATGTTTTTTTGATAACTTAAGTGTTGTATGTCGGAGATACAACACTTAAGTTATCCACAGTGTTGACATTGTTTTTTTATGTTAAAATAGATAAATAGTTTCAGGGATTATGTATATTTTTTTATTTAAATTTTTGTTATCAAAAAATTGATTTTGAAAAAATTTTTGAATGCGCAAGAAAAAGAAAGCCAAAGTTAAAATAAAAACCTCACGCGTGACAAAAAAAAGACCGGTTGGCAGAAAAAAATCGGCAGTTGTCGTTAAGAAAAAACGCAGAAAATTAGCATCTAAAAAATTTGCAAATCAAGAAACGGCTGGCGGTGTGATTTTTGACTCTAATAAGGGTTTAACAGACTCTTTATTTGTGGCAGACGAAAAAGATAATAAAAATAGCGCAACAGGTGAAAACGATATTACAGTTTTTGCGACGTCTGACGTTGTAAAAATCGATCCAGAAGAAATTATTGGGTCAATGCCTGATATTGACCAGAAAAATAAACAAGAAAGGGAAAAAGGAATTTTGGAAAAGATATTTTCTTTTGCCAAATATTCGTTCAGAAATTTATTCAGCTCAATTTTAATGGGTTTGGTTTTTGCCGGATTATTTTCAGCCATATTTTATGCTTTAGCTTTGCCATACGCTCCGGGTGAAACCACAAACCCGACTTGTTCGCCCGGAGACACAAACTGCACGGTAACTGCCGCAGTGCCGTACACCGGCGCCACGGCCGCAGTTGATTTGGGCGCGAAAAATTTTGCAACCACAGGCACAGGCAGTTTCGCTGGTTTGACATTAACAACGTCCGCTTTAACGGTGGGCAACGGAGGCATAGGTCTTTCAACAATAGCGGCAGGCTCTATACTTGGAGCGAATACATTAGACACTTTGACCGCAATCACTTCAACATCCGGAACTAAATATCTTAAAAACGCATCTGGCACAATCAGCTGGGATTCTATAGATTTGTCTGCTTATGTCCCGTACACCGGAGCCACTGGCACTGTCGCCCTTGGAGCGAACACGCTCAGTACCACGAGCGGGCTGATTTCGCCGAAGCTGTACCCCGCCGCCGATTCCACCACCGCAGTTCAGATTCTCAAGGCGGACGGCACGACCAATGTGCTGAATGTGGATACGACGAATGCCCGCGTCGGCATCGGGACGACGGGACCTGCTTATAAACTTGAACTTGCAGGAACATCTTCTGTTGCGGACAGAACACTGGGAATCAACGCTACACCTGTTATCTATCTTCTCGATCAGGCGGTATTCCCATATTCATTGGCGTTAGGTGATGGATTGCGGTCTTCGGTGCATGTCTCTGGCTTGGATGGACTATACAACCTGGCAGTAGGGATAGGCGCGCTGGTGAGTAATACTACCGGATATCAGAATTCTGCAACAGGAGCATACGCGCTGTTCTCCGACACCAGTGGGTATTATAACACAGCAGACGGGTATGCTGCACTCTATCAAACCAACTCAGGCTATGAAAATGTTGGCATAGGGCGTTATGCTCTTGGAGAAAATACCACAGGTTACCAAAACACTGCCGTTGGAAAACACGCTGGATACAATGGCAGTCTGCTTTTGCAGACGCTAAATAATAGCACCTTTTTGGGCTACGGAGCCAATTCGAGTGTAAATGCAATAACAAATTCAATGGCTCTTGGAAGCACGGCTCAAGTCACCAAGAGTAATCAGGTTGTCATTGGAAACACATCGGTAACGGAAACTCTGTTGAATGGCAACGTCGGCATCGGGACGACGGGGCCCACAGCCTATTTACACCTCAAGGCAGGGACAGCAACCGCAAGCACTGCTCCGCTCAAGCTTACCTCCGGCACTAACCTCACCGCCGCCGAGGCAGGGGCCATTGAGTTTGACGGGACCAACCTCTACTATACCGACTCAACTCCCACAAGGCAGACTTTAGCTACCTCAACAGGCGCGGCCAACACCGCGCTCTCTAACCTCGCCAGTGTCGCGGTCAACACCTCTTTAATCTCCGACACCGACTCAACCGACGACTTAGGCTCTACCACCAAGCAATGGGCAAACCTATATACGGATAATATCAAATCCTCAACCGCCACAGACCTGACCATTGAGAATGATGGCTCTGACCAGGACATAATCTTCAAGGTCAATGATGGCGGGGTGGATACTACGGTAATGACCTTAGATGGAGCGACCAGCAACGTCGGCATCGGGACGATGAGTCCAGGTGCGAAGTTGCATGTCGCTGGCAATATTCTCCTCGACAATACTGATTCTATTACTATAGGCGATAGCACGGACAATCTTGTATTGAAGAATAGAGTAGAAGCTTGGCCAGCGACAGCAGGGTTGTCTGTAACTTCCAATGTGGGAGCATATCCATTCAACGGTTATGGAAATTTACTTATCACTCCAAGAGACACGTCCGACATTTTATTTGGGGATTTCTCGGGGCCAGTAGTAACAATAAAAGGCGACGGCAACGTCGGCATCGGGACGGCGACGCCTACCGGCCATTTGCAAATTGACGGCAATATTTCAGCTTCAGCCTGGACAACAGACGGCATATCTTTTGACTCTAACGCCGCCACATATACAGACACCAGCACAGCGGCGGCTGGCACAGTGGCAACAAGAACCGCCAACAGTTTTGGCGCTCCCACATTTGCCTCAACCAATGCAATAACAGTGACAGACGCCTTCACTCTTTATGCGCCAAAGCCGGTTGCCGGAACCAACACAACAATAACAAGAACAAATAGCGCGTATTTTGAGGGCGCGGTAATGCTGGGAGCCGTAGCTGCCAACAACGGTTTTAGCACAGGGTCTTTAGGCGATGGGTCGACCACAATGTATATTGGAAACTCAACCATAAATGTTACCGCGCCATCAGATATAATCACAAAAGAAAATATCTCTTCCACAAAATTCGGAATAAGCCAGCTGATGCAGTTCTCTGTAAAAGACTTTTTATACAAAGAAGAATATGTCAAAGAAAAAGGCGGGCAAAAACAGCACACGGGAATGATAGCCCAAGAAGTGGAAGAAATTTATCCAGACGCGATGATATACAGGTCAGACAACTTAAAAGCCATTGACTATAACAAGCTGATTCCGCTGATTATAAAATCAATTCAGGACTTGAAATTGGGAGGTCTAACCTCCAATGGAGCCGTCGGTTCGGGGCAGGTTTCCGGGGTTCAAAGCAGTTATATTGGCAGTCAAATTAAGGAAGGTTTGCTTGCCTTGGGCGCTTCCATAAACAAGGGAATTGCCACGGTTGAGGAGATTGTGGCGCAAAAATTGAATGTGAAGACCGCCAGAACACAGAATCTGGAAATGGTGGATTCTGAAACAGGGGAAATTTATTGTGCGTGGATTGCTGGAGGCGAGTGGCAAAAAGCAAAAGGAGAATGCGGCTCGGTTGTAGCAACAACCGATAAATCCGAAATTTTAAATCCGATTGAGCCTAAAGGCTCTCCCCGTAGTGTTCAATCCGAAACAAATTCAAATGTTCAAAATTCAAATGCCGAAAACGAAACGACAGAGTCAGGAGATGTCGGACTTCCCGCGGGAAGTCCGACATCTGGTGCTTCGTCGGGGGAGATCGGGTCTCTGCCAGCTTCGTCGGAGCAGGCTCAGGAGGTAGTTCAACAAGCGGCCCAAGCCGCGCAAGCCGCCCAGCAGGCCGCCAGCAATGCGTTGGAAACAGTGGAAAACGCCCAGCAGGCAATACAAGAACAGGTTCAAGAGGTAGTTCAGCATGCCGCAGAAACAGCGGACCAAACAGCCAAAAAGGCTGTCAAGGAAATGAAAGAAGAAATAAAAGAAGAGGTGAAACAAGAGTTGAAAGAAGAAAAAGCGGCGGAACAGTCAGGAGAGACCCGATCTCCTGAAAACTTGAATGCAGATTCCGTGGAGGTCGGGTCTCCGCCAGCTTCAGCGGGCGAGCAGTCTGTTGCTGAACCTGTTGCTGAACCTGTTTTTGAGCCCCCGGCAAACTCGGTAAGCGAGATAATTCAAGATGCGGCGGCCGGGCTGATAAACGCCGTACAGGATTTTATAAAAAGCATTTTTAAAACAGGCTTTGAAAAGGTCTCGTCTTTGCCAATTATAAAAAACGCAACAGCGGGTATTTCCGCGCCAATGAATAATCTGTGGCAAATCATAATAAAATTATTTTAAAATTAAGGTGCGATTTTTAATAAGCCCACACACCCGGTGTGTGTAGAAATATGCCGACAAGAAAAGTAAAATTTGAACCCGGAAAATTCTACCACGTTTTCAATAGGGGCAATGGAAAACAAGATATTTTTTATAACGACAAAGACAGATACCGATTTCTCCAGGCAATGTATCTTTCCAACAATAGTAATTCTTTCCGAGGTATTGAAAAATTAGATAGAGGCAAGAGTGGTTATACTTTGGCTGATATAGAAAATCTTCTTAACAATAATGATGTCGAACATGATCCTTTGGTCAAGATTTGCGCAGATTGTTTAATGCCGAATCATTTTCATTTTTTGCTTCAGGAAATCCAAAAAGACGGAATTATCCGTTTTATGCAGAAATTAGGCAATAGCTATGCGCGATATTTTACTGAGAAATATGGCCGACCAGGAAGTTTGTTCCAAGGGCGGTTCAAAGCAGTTTGTGTTGAAAGCGATGAATTTCTGAAATATCTTTTATTTTATATAAATATTTTAAATCCCGCACAGTTATTAGAACCAAATTTAAAAGAGGAGGGTACTAAAAAATTTAACGAAGTTTGGCAATTCGCCGATAATTATAATTGGGGAACGCATCAAGAATTTATGGGAAGAAGGAAATCAATTTTAATAGACAAGGGTTTGCTTGGGGAAATTTATAATAATGAGGATATTTACATGAAATTTGTAAAAGATTTACTGCGAAGCAAAGAGAGGAATAAAATTTGGGGAATATTAGAAGGCTTAACTTTAGAGTAAGAGTATTTATTCCCACACACCCGGTATGTGTAGTTATATGGATAAAAATATTGTAAAAATTATTTTAGTTGCCACAGATGCTCAAAAAAGGAGTTCTGTTTTTGTTGACGAAATGTTGCGAGTATATTCATTGCAAGAAGCCATAAAATCTGCCAAGGACGGATTGTTTAAGAATGTGTATGCCGTTAGTCGTTCTGGCAGTTTTTATCTGCGTACTTCATCAAACGCCTCTAAAGAAGATAATCTTGATTATATATCAATATCTTCCTATCAATTATTCTATTCCCTAAATGATCTGGGTAAAATTTTATCTGTTCCGACTCTAAAAAGTTATTGGGAAAAATACCAACAGAATTTATTTCAAGAAGAAATAGAAAATTACATAATTATAGATGGCCAGATTAGCATAGCAAAAATAACCGCAAAATATAAATTAACAGAAATCAAAGATATAATATTTTCAGCTGCAAAAAAATTTGATGTAGATACTTATCTTTTAGCGGGTGTGCTCATAGATGAAATAGCCCGCCTTAGTCCCTTTGAAGAAATTACAGATTTATTGGCGGGAAATTTTATAGGAAAAAATACTTCCGGCGGAATTGCTCAAGTTAAAACCGATGTTGCGAGAAACTTAATGTTGCTCGGCTATTACAACCCCGATCCAGAAAAATTTTTATCAAAAGAAAAAATTAAGAAAGTGTCTCGCCAGCAAATATATAGTTATATAAAAGAACCAAAACATAGTATATTTTTTGGGGCAGCACATCTCCGCTCTTTAATTGACGAATGGTTAAAGTTTATAGATTTAAATAAAAAGCCAGAAGTTCTTGCGTCATTATACTCGTTGAAAAAAAATCCTCACATCAATCCTCAGCCAAATGATCGTGGCTTGCAAATAGCTAATGAATTTTACAAATTATCCCAAGATTGGTTAAAATAAACCATATGAAATTGTTTTACAAAAAAATAATTATTTCTGTTGCAACTATTTTTTCAATATTTTTTTTAGTTGTTATATTGTTTACTATATATCTTACCTATAAAATTCCTTTTAATAATTACCGTCTAAAAATTTTTCAAGATAGTTTCAATATATTTGTAGATCCTATGCACCCCAAACAATCTAATCTGATTACAGAAACAGCAGAGGTCGGAAATTGGGGTTCTGGCAATCAATGTCAATTTCTTGTTGGGCAATTTCGTTTAAGTACATTATTAAAAGAAGAAATAAAACAGTTTTATTTTAAAGACTCTATGTCATCAGGAGTTTATTTTATTGAAGGCGATGAAGATTTTGACAACACATGGTTTGAATGGAAAGAAAAATATTTGAAAAATTATAAATTAAAAGATGGCGAGAATGTGTATCTGGTCTGGATGTCTGATGATGACTATCCACCAGACGGCGATATCCGTTGTCATTAGGTTTTTTTTAAGTCCCACATAGTCCCACATACCCGGTGTGTGTAACTAGAAAATAATTTTAAATTCATGATTTTTAATAAAAATTTTAAAATTATACTGATGATTGTTTTTCTTTTTGGCTTTTTGCCCCAAGCCATTTTTGCTTCTACCACCGATGGAACAGTTTCTGGTTCTGCTTGGTCTGACCAGATTGGCTGGGTGAATTTTGGCACAACAAACGGAAATGTCCATGTTACCGACTCCGCGCTAACCGGCTATGCTTGGAATGAAAATACCGGCAGAATAAATTTAAATCCAACAAAAAGCGGAATTGCAAACACAACAGCAGGAATGCTTTCAGGATACGCCTTTGCCGAAGGAACCGGCTGGATAAATTTTTCTGCAATAAGAATTAATTGCGACGGAAAGTTTGTCGGCTACGCAACCGGAGACAATATAGACACGTTAAATTTTAACTGTTCAAATTGCAATATGTATACCGATTGGAGGCCGTCATCCGGCTGCGGAAACAGCGGACCGCAACCTGCTCCGTATCAACCTCCGCAGGAGTCAGCGCCGATTCAAGAACCAGCGCCAGATACAATTGTTTTAGATAAAATACCGCCGGAAATAAATATAACTTCTATTAAAGATAAATATGCAACAAATGAAGAAATTATTATAGCCGGGACGACAGAACCAAATACAGAGATTATAGTTTTAATTGACGCCGATTATGGGATATTCCGGGCCGATGAAAAAGGGGAGTGGTTCATAACTTTAGGAAAATTGCCGGAAGGTTTGTATCACTTAGAATTTACCCCAAGAGATTTGGCTGGAAATATAGGAAAAACAATAACTGCTGATTTTTTAGTTGAGAGACTATTTATTAAACCACTGGAGGAAAAAAAAACAACTTTGCTCCCGCCTTTCGGCCCCATTTTAAGGCAGTTGGCGGAAAAATTAAAACCTTTAATCCCCAAATTTTTCCAGCAGGCGGCAAAGCCTTTGCCAATGCCGGTGGTGACGGTTCCAAAAATAGCCCAGCCATCGCTGAAATATGCATGGCGGCTCCTGCCAGAAAAGCCAATCGCAAGATTCGTTTTGGCTCCCTTGCCGCAGGACGTTAAACTTTTAGCCCAAAAATTTCCTGAAGTCGGCAAAATTTTTTCTGCAGTCGGCGTCAGCAATGCCGCCAATATCCAGAAAATAAAAAATTCAAAATTGAGCCTGCCGACACTGGCTGAAACAGCTGGATTGACGAGCGTTGAAATTGCGGCTGGAAAAATTTCTGTTGTGAAAGCCATTCCCCTTGCCCAGATGTCGGCCATAGCAAAATCCAGAATTCCAACTGACATTGTTTTCTTAAAGGCAGGCGGAGGATTTATTGACATCAATGTGGCGCTTTCCATCAACAACCAGGGCAGAAGCGAACAGAGAATCAAGGCTATTGCCGGCAAATTTTTGGAGCTGGTGGTAAAGCCGGATGTTCCGGTAAAAAGAGTGAAAGGATACATAATTTTTAAATCAAAAAAGCCAAGCGGCAGGCCGTCTTTGAACGTTCCGATGAACGCGCTGGGGTATTCTTTCATTTTTTCAAATCCCAACATCGCTTTGCCCGCGGCTTTAAGTTTACAGATTCCAGTGGAAGGCGGGAAAGCAGGAGAGACCCGATCTCCTGAAAACTTGAATGCAAGTTCGGGGGAGATCGGGTCTCCGCCAACTGAGGCGGCAGAGCAACGGCTAGTGCTTGCTGAATTTGATTATATTGACGCGGGAAACGGAGTTTATACAGCAGAAGTTCAGATGCCGGTGGTTGACGGCGAATACGAAATTATTACGGTTATGGAATACGAAGATGAAATCCTGTATTCAAAAGAAATAAAGATGATTACCGTTGTTGACCCCGAAGGATATATTTATGAGAAATCCGGAGACAGAGAAACCAGAGTTGCCGGCGCTATAGCGGCTCTTTACTGGCTGAATCCTGAAACCAAACAATATGAATTATGGCCGGCTAAAAATTATCAGCAAGAAAATCCGCAGACAACAGACGTGAGAGGGACATATTCATTTTTAGTGCCCGACGGTTTTTATTATTTAAAGGTCGACGCGCCGGGTTATTTAAGTTATGACGGAAAGCCTTTTGAAGTAAAAGAAGGAAGCGGCATACATATCAACATAGAACTAAAAACCAAATTTTGGTTTTTAAACATCGTTGACTGGAAAACATTTCTACTGGCTGCAGTAATTCTTTTGCTGCTCTACAATTTTTATCGCGACAAAAAAAGGGAAAGGCAAGCCGCCGCAACAATTTAAAATTTTTGTATGCATTTAGGAAATATTATACCATTAAACGGAGAAAAAACGCTTGTATCAATGATTGTAGATAAGAAAAAAACGATTATTGCGATTATAATTGCGCTTCTTGTTTTGGGAAATATTGCTTTTGCAATAGGATATTTTTCGGAAAAGGCGAAAATAAAAGAAATGCAGAAAGAGTTGAAAAGCCAGCAGTTTAACGTAAAAATTATAAATTTTTCCAGCCTTTTTATTGAAAAAGTTTTGAAGGCAAAAGGGGAAGTTTCTTTTGAAAACCGGCTGAAGCTGGAAAACTCTGTTAGAGACCTGGATGATCCTGTTATTTTAAACTTGTGGGAAAAATTTATCCAAAGCGATACCCAGGACCAAGCCCAAGAAGCGGTCAAAAATTTATTGGAAGCGTTAGTTAAAAAGATTTCTTATTAAAAAGCGCTGATTTTTGAATGCGCTTTTTGATTTACAGCAAAATTCGATATAGAATATAGTAATATGATAAAATTTATAGTCGGCATATTTTTGCTAATTGCCCCGTTTTTATTAGTTGGTTTTTTTAAAGATAAAAAGAGAGGCTTTATTTATGTCCTGTTTTTTTTAATTGTATTTCATACTCTTTTGGCAGTTTTTACCCAATTGTTCGGGATATTTTATTATGAAGTAATTTTATGGGCAAACTTGATTTGCGTGTTAGCAATACTCGCCAATCAAATTTTTTCTGCGGCTCGACCTCTCCAATGGGGGTTTCCCTCGCCTCGAAAAAATTTATTGGCTCGTATTGACTGGGTGATTCTGCTTGTGGCAATTATTTCTGTTGCAACTCTCTATCAGGTTCACTATAACTATACGGGAAAATTCAACACGGCAAACGACGTTTTGTTTCAGTACCACGAAGCAAAAAATATGCAATATATTTACCCTTATTTTTCAGACGAATGGTATGCGGTTTCGCTTGTTAAAGAGTCAATAAATAATCACTCTTTGCCCTTAAAAAATCCCTTTGACAACAGTTTTTTTCTAAATCCGGAAATGTTTTTTCATTCTTTTATAGCCGAAACGATGTTGTTTTTAGGACTTGACCCGTTAACGCAATATACGGCTCTTTCTATATTTATGAACGCCCTAATAATACCTTTGGCATATTTATTTTTAAGGCTTTGCAATGTCTCAAAGCCTGCCGCGGCAATTGCTTCTTTGTCTATTTTGTATATTACTTCTGCTTCAAACCTGCCGGGAATTTGGAACTTAATACCGGTTACAATAGGGGTTATTTTATCG
>Ga0209542_10017836_pt1 | contig 11566 bp, 16 predicted proteins | sample RifCSPhighO2_01_FD_184028 | JGI IMG/M metagenome (GOLD analysis project Ga0209542, IMG submission 184028) | Soil microbial communities from Rifle, Colorado - Rifle CSP2_plank highO2_0.1 (SPAdes) (version 2) | ecosystem: Environmental > Terrestrial > Deep subsurface > Rock core/Sediment ...
GCCGCGCCGGGTGAATGGAGGTTGGGTATAACTTGGAAAGTGGCGTAGGTTAGGACAATGATAGTGTAATAGATTGCGCCGACGGTCTCCAAAGGAATACGAAAAAGTTGAGAATATTTGCTGTAAATTACCGGGTCGCAATCAGCGCCGATGGGACAAACCAAAAGATGGCCGTATTTTTTCTTGCTATGAATTAAGTGAGTGATGAATAAACCGCCGAAGGCAGTAATTATCACGATTACATAAAAGTAAATGTTCATAGGAACATTGTAGCACAAAAAACTTTTTTACTATATCCTTAAATAGTTGGAGGGGTCGGATAATGGTTATTCCACCGGTTTTGCCCGCCAGTGGATTAAAGAAAATTTCGGCAACTTGAAAAAATAATCGTTCTCGCGGCGGAGAGGTGGCAGAGTGGTCGAATGCGCGAGTCTTGAAAACTCGAGTCTCCGCAAGGGGACCGTGGGTTCGAATCCCACCCTCTCCGCCGCGAGCGCGATAGTCTTGCCAACCCACCTGCCCGTTTCTGTCTACTTGTGAAATCTTGAATTGCGGTGTATCCTAAAGAAAGACGGGTCTCGAACCGTATTTGGAAGGGCAAAAGAAATTTTTTCATAACTTTTAATAAAATGAGTAAAAAATATGAGTAAGAAGAAAATAATATTTAGTTTGGTGGTCACCAGCTTTTCTATTGTTTTTTATGGCATCGTTAATTTCGCAAATGCTTCTTCGGTAGTTGAGGTGTGTCGCCTTGACGCAAAGATCATAAATGTGACCGAAGAGCATGTATTTGTCGATGTTACGGGCATTAAAATCTATAACAAAAGTTCGGCACTTTGTGCGGATATAAATAAAAACAGCGACTATAAGATAACAAGAGATAATTTTCTGAAAAACTCTTATAGCGAAAGTATTTTCGTTGGTCAGAATATAATTATTGACGGTGTGTCTGGAAACGCTATGGGCCCAGACGGTCCAGTTTATTGGGATAGTTGGGAATTAGAGTCCGCAGGCGGAAAGGCAATTAAGCTTCCGATTACTTTAGAAAAGATGAGCGTAAATGTTACTGTGGACGACACGGATTCTCTAATCGAAGGTCAAACCTACACCGTTGCCGAGCTGAACAAAAACACTTCTACAACACCGAGAAAATTCTTCACGGAAGCGTATGTAATATATGTGTATAAACAATTACCTTGTCCGCCTGGGACAGAAGGGATTTGTGAACCTCCTACCCCACCATACATTATCATTTCTGACGAAAATAAACGCTCGAGTTATACTCAATCTGATACCGATGCTTCAGTACGTCTCGGCAGCTATTCCGTGGACTCTTTTAAGCTTGGCAGTAAGTATAGATTCGAAACCAGTATCAGCAGCTCAAAACAAATTGATGGAACTTCAAGAAACGGATTCATATTGGTGTCGGTGAAAAATATTGACGGTGGTGCTGTTGTATCTGACACTACAACTCCACCAATCACCGACCAACCGGCCAAAAGATCCTTACTTGGTCGTATCTGGGGCTGGTTTGCGGGATTGTTTAAGAGATAACTCAAGTCACGCCCCTTCTTTTTTAATTTCAAAGATCAAAGAATTTGCCGCCTCAACCAAAAGCAGATCAGCCTCTGGCTGAAAAGAAAAACTTGAAATCATCATGAGATATTTAGGTATTGATTATGGAACAAAAAGGGTGGGTGTAGCCATAAGCGATGAAGCGGGCGAGTTTGCTTTGCCGTTTTTGGTTTTGCCTAATGATAAAAAGCTTTTAACTGCTATGACGGCTATTTGCCGAGAGAAAAATATCGGCACAATTGTTATTGGCGAATCAAAGAATTTTGCTGGCGAAGATAATCCGCTTCAAGAGAAAATCAATCAGTTTAAAAAAGAATTGGAACAGATAATTGGTTTACCGGTTGAATTGGAACCAGAATTTTTCACCAGCGCCGAAGCGGCGCAATTGCAAGGAAAGAATAGTAAATTAGACGCCTCCGCCGCCGCCCTGATTCTCAAAAGTTTTTTGGATAAACATAAATAAAGGGTATTAAACCCTTTGTTGCGTCTTCGCTCGGACGAAATGTAAAATCAGAATTTCCCATTTCGCTCCTCGCTAGCCGCAATAAAAAAAGCCCCGACGGATATCGGGACTTGAGAGAGGGGTTTAGGTGAACTCTGGATAGAGATACGCCACCACCTTCTGAATACTCGGCATTTCATCCTCGGTGGTTATGAAAAAACCGAAACTGACCAATGTTTTGCTGTCATTCTGTCGTGACAGAATGCAAGTTACAGAGGAGTTGTCTGTTGGCGACATATTGACCACCCAACTCCGGTGCTCTTGGTCATCTCGGTTGATGATCGTGTGACTTTTGATGAACTCCTCTATTGCCTCTGCGAACCCCCGAAATTTCTCAAGAAGTTCTCCAACTTTTTTTGGCAACTCGTGTGGCGCGTTAATGACGAAGGTGACTCTTGAATTCATAAGTTTTTCTTTTTTATTTGTGTACTACCGCCTTAATGTATAGCAAATTTACTCTCAAATGTCAAGAGTAAGAGAAAATCTTTGATAGTATGATATGATACAAAATCAAATGACTTTTTTTGAATTTTTGGAGCCAATGTTTTTGATAAAAGCCGCCGGCTTGGTCGGCGTTATTGCCATTGTTTTTGCCGAGTCCGGTTTGTTTTTTGGCTTTTTCTTTCCCGGCGATTCTTTGCTTTTTACCGCCGGTTTTTTGGCCTCCCAAGGATTTTTGCCGATTATCTGGTTGACGCTTGGTTGTTTTGTCGCGGCGGTTGCCGGCGATTCGGTTGGTTATGCTTTTGGCAATGCGGTTGGTGAAAAGTTTTTTACTCGCGATGATTCTTTTGTTTTCAAAAAGCGTTACGCCGAAAAGGCGCGCCGTTTTTACGAAAAACACGGCGCGCCAGCGATTTTTTTTGCGCGTTTTATTCCAATTGTCAGAACTTTTGCTCCGATTGTAGCCGGCATTGGTAAAATGCCGTATCGTCAATTTCTTACCTATAATCTAGTTGGCGGTTTTGTTTGGGCTGTCGGTTTTACTCTCGGCGGCTATTTTTTGGGTCGGACGGTGCCGGGCATTGACCAATATATTTTGCCGATTATCGGTTTGATAATAATTGTTTCTTTTCTTCCTGGTATTATCCCATTGCTTCGCGGGAAAAATAAAGGTGTTGTATAATAAGTGGGTGATTAGGAGTGGATTTTTAAAATATTTTCCACCGCCAAGTTTTTTGGCGCAACCGGCCGTTGGTTTGGCAATTTCCGACCAAGCCATCAGATTTGTTTTACTCAAACATTTTGATGATGGCGGTTTGAAGCCCGTTCTTTATGGGGAGCGGTTATTGCCGGTCGGCGCGTTTTTGGGCGGTGACATCATTAAGTCCCAAGAAATTATTGAAATTCTCAGAGAATTGAAAAAGGACTGGCCAACCTCTTATGCGGCGGTTTCCATACCTGAAGAGAAAGCCTTTTTATTCAAAACCGAAGTGCCGGTAATGACTGAAAAATATATCCGCGGGAATTTGGATTTGCATTTGGAAGAATTTGTGCCGATTGCTTCCGGCGAGGCGGTCTTTGATTTTGAATTAATTGGTCAATCAAAAATTAAGGCCGATTCGTTGGATATTGGAGTGGCGGTCTTGCCGCAGAAAATTGTTTCTCGCTTCACCGGTGTTTTAGAAGCCGCCGGTATCAAGCTGCTGTCTTTGGAAGTAGAACCGCAAGCGGTTGCCAGGTCTTTGATTCGTCGGGGTGATAAACAGACAATTTTAATTATCAATTTCGGCGGCATTTCTACTGGTTTGGCGATTGTTGGCCACAATGTTGTTCAATATAGTTCCACTTTGAACATTGGTAGTAGTGCTTTTTCTTCCGCCATAAAAAAAACAATTGCGGCGGAAGGCAAAGAAACAGGCAACATTGGAAAATTTTCTTCTCTGCTTGGGACACTTTCTGTCTTGCGCGATGAAATTAACCGATTGTTGATTTATTGGAAAGAACATCGGATGCTGGCTAGTGGCGTCACCAACGCTACTGGTGACAAAATTGAATCAGTGATTCTTTGTGGGCGCGACGCGGGCATCAATGGTTTTAGAGAATATATCAGCGCTAATGTTAATTTACCGGTGGCGGTGGGAAATGTTTGGACTAACACTTTTTCTTTTGATGAATATGTGCCGCCCATCCAGTTTAATGATTCTTTGAGTTATGCCGCCGCTGTCGGTTTGGCTTTGCGTCGTCCCAGCGCTTAAATATTTTTTATGAATCTTTTGCCCCAAAAAGAAAAGACGGGAAACCAAAGGAATTACCTTTATCGTTTTTTGACTGGTTTAGCTGGCGCGATTTTTTCTAGTTTGCTGATTGGCGGTTTTGTCCTTTTGCCTTTATATATTTTAATTCAAGCCAAGCAGTTGGAACTTGGGGCAGAACTGACCTCACTTAAAAATTACCAAGGCGTTAGCGGAAGCGAAGATGTTTATCGGCTATTGGAAATGGCTAACCAACGGGTGAACTTTTTATCGTTCCGTTCGGATTTGTCTTTGGTGTCTGGGGTAAAAGAAATTTTAGCTCGTCGTCCAGCCGGTGTGATAATTACCAGTTTGGCTTATCATCCGCAAGAAAACTCCAATAGTCGGTTGGTGGCGGGGGTTTCACTTAAAGGAGTCGCCAGTCGGCGGGAAGCGATTATGGAATTTGTCAAAAATCTACAAACCGAGCCGACTTTTTCTGGTATCAATGTGCCGGTGTCCAGTTTTGCTAAAGACCGCGACATAGAATTTTCCTTAACTTTTATCCAAAATGAAAAATAATTTACCAAAAATTTGGCTGTTGATTTTAGCCGTCGCCGTCTTGGCTATTGCTACTGCCGATATTTGGTTTTGGTATTTAATTAATGGGGCGAATGAGGAGTCCTCATATCTTCGGGGTGACATTGAATTACAGGTGAAAAAGAATGATGCCGCTGGTGATTTGGAAAAATTGATTAAAGACACCGAAGCCAAACGCCAACAAATTGATTCTTATTTTGTTGGCGTTGACCAGACCGTTAACTTTGTTGAATATTTAGAATCATTGGCCCGAGTGGCTGGCGTAAATTTTGAAATTACTTCGCTTGGCGTGGAGCAATCAAAAGACGATTTCAAAGACCAGATTATTTTGCGCGGTGAAGCGGCGGGTTCCTGGTCTGGTCTTATGAATTTTGCTTCATTGTTGGAAAACGCGCCTTACCGATTAGATTTGGCTGATTTTGTTATCAACAATAATGAGGGAAAAAGAACTTGGGAAATGGCGGTTTTAATCAAAGCGTTTCAGCTTAAAAAATAATTTTTACTTATGAATAAAATTTCTTATCATTTAGGGAAAACCATTGCCGCCGATTGGTTGATAATAGTTTGGGTCTTTGTTGTTTTGTCGGCGTTTTTTGTTGGATTGGCTTTTTATCAATTTTCCATTTATCGGCAAGACGATCGGGTGTCTAATCGGGTTGCTGCCGCCACCTCAACTCCCTCTTTGTTGGACCATACCAAACTTGATTTGGTAGTAAAAGATCTTACCGAGCGCGAGCAAAAATTTAAAGCGCTTAAATCCTCGCCGTTGCGTTTTACCGACCCGTCAAAATAGCTTTTTGTCCTTTTTTGTCGTAAATTATATTATCCCCCTCGTAGTTCAATGGATAGAACTGCGGACTTCTAAGCCGCTAATGGGTGTTCGATTCACCCCGAGGGGACAATAAAAAGGTTTAATCATATGAATTTAGAAAAACCAAATTCTGACGGCGGATTCCGTTCAATGGAACAACAAGAACCTATCAGGATTGTGTGGGAAAAAATATTATCTAAATTTCCGGACCAGCTCCAGGAAGAATTTAGAGATGAGCGACCGAATCCGAATCAGGAGGATATAGAACAGTTTGGATCTTTTCGTTTACTTGCTTCTGACCCCGTTTCCATTCCTCTCGGGGAATTATTGAAAAATAATGAAGGCAATATTTTTAGTTCTCCCCCGGACATTATCAAGGAAATAAATGAAAAATGGGGGACAAGATTTGATGTCAGTCTTTCTAAAGTGTATGATCAAAATCCCGATCGATTGCGTAGATATAGCCTAATGTCATCGGAGACAGCCTGTCCATCTGTGATGGTTGACGGAGAAATTTTATTTGGGGTCGGAAGATTTATAGCTGCGCTTTTACGAAAAGATAAAGATTTAAAAGTGTGGAAATTAAGCAGAAAACAATAATCAAATGAAAAAGCGGTGAATAAGATTTGCGCGATGCAGGACTCGAACCTGCGACCTTCCCGGTGTAAACGGGTTGCTCGTACCAACTGAGCTAATCGCGCGCGCATTTACTTATACCTCAAAAAGGTTGATATTTCAAGGTGTTTTATTGTGGAAAATGAACCATTGAAGTATATGTTATATATGATATGCTTTACTTATGAAACTTATTGAGAGACAAAAAGCTCGAATGTTACGTAAACAGGGTAACTCAATCAATGAGATCGTAAAAGAGGCGGGCTTGTCAAAATCAAGCGTTAGTGGTTGGGTTAGAGATATTATTCTTACAAACACTCAAAGAAGAAGAATATCTGAAAAAGGAAGAAGTTTTGAATCAATAGAAAGAAGAAGGGCGAGCCGTCTTTTTAATGAGAAGGCGAAAAGACAAATAATTATTGATAATGCAAAGAAAGAATATAGTCGTCTTTCGTCAGAAGATTTGAAATTGATTGGAATTATTTTATATTTAGGGGAAGGAGGAAAAACTAGTAGAGGAATGGCTAAGTTAGCAAACAGTGATCCCGAGATTATAAAAATAATGATGAGATTTTTTAGAGAAATTTGTAAAGTTCCCGATACTAAATTTCGCGCCAGTATACACACATTTATGCATGCTAATGTAGAAAAAACTGAAAGATATTGGTCTAAGGTTAGCGGAATATCACGGAGTCAATTTTACAAAACATATATAAAACCAAGTTCAGCAAGTTTACAAAAAAGAAAAACATTACCTTTCGGCACTTTTGATATTTATGTTTGTGACACAAAGCTTTTTTTGACTATAACGGGTTGGATAGAAAAAATTAAGGATATTCTTTTGAAGAAATAATTATGAAAATAGAAATTTTGTATGAGGATAATGATTTGCTGGTGATAAATAAACCAGCGGGGTTGGCGGTACATGGCGATGGTAAGAGTGCCGAATCAACTCTTGCCGATTGGATTCTGGGTAAATATCCCCAAACAAGAGATATCGGTGAATTTTCTGAAAAGCTACAAGCTACAAGCTACAAGCTACAAACTGCCCCAAGGCCGGGCATTGTCCATCGTTTGGATGTCGGCACTTCCGGCGTTTTGATTGTCGCTAAAAATCAGCCAACTTATCTTTGGCTCAAAAAGCAATTTCAGAACCGAAAAATTTCCAAGGTCTACAATGCTTTCGTTTGGGGCGAGATGAAAGATGATAGAGGAATTATTGATAAGCCCATTGGCCGAAGCAAAAACGATTTCCGCCAGCGCAGCGCCGAGCGGGGCAAAAAAGGCAAAATTCGCGACGCTGTTACTCATTTCGTGGTGAAAAAACGCGTCCGCCTCATCGGCGGACAGAATACCGGATTTTCTTTTTTGGAAGTCAGACCAAAAACCGGTCGGACACATCAGATTCGCGTTCATCTAAAAGCCATTGGTTATCCGGTGGTAGGCGATTCGCTTTACGCGCCGAAACGGCCGCTGGCGCTCGGTTTCAATCGGCTCGCTCTTCACGCCTTTTCCATAGAATTTGAAAATTCTACTCATAAAAAAATCTCTGTCACCGCGCCATTGCCAGAGGATTTTCAAGATGCTTTGAAAAACTTTTGATTTGCGGAAATAGGTGAATCGTGTTAGATTGTCGCTGTTATGGTGATTAAAGAAATTAAATTAACGAACGCGCCTAAACGGCCCGATTTTAAGGCGGGCGATACGGTGCGTGTCTGGCAAAAAGTTATTGACCGAGTGATGGAAAAAGACAAGGTGAAAGAAAAAGTTCGCTCCCAGGCCTTTGAGGGTTTGGTTTTGGCGAGAAAGCATGGCGAGGAAGCGGGCGCGACTTTTACGGTGCGACGGACAGTTGAAGGTATTGGTGTGGAAAGAATTTTTCCTATTCATTCGCCTTTGGTGGAAAAAATTGAAGTGTTGCGTCGGGCGAAAGTTCGCCGCGCCAAGCTTTATCATATTCGTGACAAAGCTGCCAAAGAAGTCCGCCGGCAGATGAAGCAGATTAGGATGGAGAAGGAGCAACCAATTATTGAAGAATTCCCGGTTGTACCAAAGGAAGTCAAAACCGAAAATCCACAAGAGAAAAAATAAAAAAGAGCGCCGAGCTCTTTTTATTATCAACAATTAGTAGACACTTTTACCTTGAGGAATTTTGATGTGATGCTATAATTCTTGGATGGGTAAGAGAGGTCCAAAACCAAAGAAAATAATTTCTGAGAAATGGGACTCAAATCTTGCGTACGCAATTGGTTTGTTGGTAACAGACGGCTGCATGTCCAAAACTGGGCATCTTATTGATTTAACTTCAAAAGACAGAGAGCAGTTATTAAATTACAGTCGATGTCTTAATATAAAAAATAAAATCGGGAAAAAGAATAATGGGCATGGCCAAATGGCTTTGAGAATCCAATTTCGAAATGTGTTTTTTTATAAGTTTTTAATAAAAATCGGAATAACACCGGCCAAATCAAAGACTCTTGGTCCATTGAAAATACCGGACAAATATTTTTTTGATTTTTTAAGAGGGTGTTTTGATGGTGATGGTTATACATATTCTTATTGGGATAAAAGATGGAAATCTAGTTTTATGTTTTACATCGGATTTGCTTCCGCTAGCATCAAATTTGTTCATTGGTTACAAAACACCATTTTTTCTCGTTTAGGAATTAAAGGACATATTACTACTGCCGGACTTAAAAATATCTGTTATCAACTCAAATATGCGAAAAAAGATGGATTCAAATTGATGAAGAAAATGTTTTACGCACCGGATGTGATATGTTTAACAAGGAAGAGATTGAAAATTGAGGAAACTTTGAGTATAGTAGGGAAGCGTTTATAGCGCGCAGGTGGCGGAACTTGGTATACGCGTACGGTTGAGGGCCGTATTCCTTTATTGGATTGAGGGTTCAAGCCCCTCCCTGCGCAAATCCGAAAAGCAAGGAACTTTTTTCTTTTTGGGGTTCTGCCCTTAATGCTTCGGGCAGTGTGGCGGGGCTTCAATGCAGCCGAAGTTTGGGGAGGAATTTTCCATTTGCTTCGCTGTTTTCTTTTGGCGAAATTTGGGCGGGCTACAAAATTGAAAAAAGTGTTATTCATGTTAGTATAGTTGTGATATTCCCCATATGACACTGACCAAAATTGAATCAAATGTGATAACGAAACCTTCAATCTAAACCGTAACCAAGATCGCCGAAGGGTTAGGAATAAGTATTGATAATCTGATAAAATAACACTATGCCAAGACAAATTACAATTACAGCAGAATATTTTCGCCAATATAGACAAAAATTGGGTTTTTCTAATCAAGCTGATGTTAAAAACTTTTTTGGCGCAAAAGACATTACACCGACAGTTGATTTTAATTACATTGACCTTTTGAATGAAAGACTTCACGACATTGTGGATAGATTAAATAAGGTTGTTGTAGATGAAATAAAAATTGATAATCTAAGTTCCTTTAAAAAACAGAACATTGATCGTGTTTTTGAAATATTGAAAAGGGGAAATATATTACCAAAACTAAATAACCAGAGACGAAGACCGGAACAAGTCTATTTTTCGTGGATACAAGGATATATTATTTCTAACTATTTTTCAAAAGCGATTAGTATAATATTCGGAATTGATATATCAGCAATTAGTTCAATTGGTGATGATGATTTACGAAATATAAAAACATTTAAAAGGACAGCGAAAGCTGACTTGGAAATAACATTAAACAAAAAAGAAAAAGTAATAATAGAAATGCAATCTGGGTTTACTGGTACAAATGATATAAAACAACATAAGGTTATAGAGGCAAAAAAAGTTTTTAACGAAACTGGAAAACATACTTTAGCTATTCATTTTGATTTATATAATGGTCAAGTTGCTTTCGTCAAGTTGGATGAAGTAGAAGATGATGATGAACATTGGATAACAAGAATATATACTGATGAAGGCGTGCTTTTTAACATAGATCAAAATTATTTTGTCTGGAATTTGACTCAAAAACCCCCTAAGTTTAAACAATTACAACTATCCGTGTCTTGATTTAATATGCAAGATAGCGATAAAATAATTTCATATCACGAAATGGTGGCTATAGAAAAAATGACCTTGCAACGAGGTATGGTTTTTTCTGATGGTAAAAGAAAATATTCCATTTTATTGATGTCGCAAAGAAAAGATGCTGTATATAATGACGGTTTTGACGAAAATGGAAATTTAATTTATGAAGGCCATGACGCCAGGGCGGAAAGTGGCATTGATTCAAAAAAAATAGATCAACCCCTTGAAACGCCGAGTGGAACATGGACCGAGAATGGTAAATTTTATAAAGCTGCCATGGATTTTAAGAGTGATATAAGAAAAATTCCAGAACTTGTGAAAGTTTATGAGAAAATAGATTCTGGAGTATGGTCAACAAAGGGTTTTTTCCAGCTTATAGATGTTAAACAAATTTCGGATGGCGAAAGAAATGTATTTAAGTTTTATTTAAAACCTGTTTTGACTAAAATTTTTAATCGCGTTGAGGAAATACCTTTTAATAGATTAATACCAACATTAGTAAAAGTGAAAGTTTGGGAAAGAGATAGGGGTAAATGTGTTTTATGTGGTGCAATGGAGAATTTACATTATGACCATGAGTTACCATATGCAAAGGGAGGGACAAGTTTGACTGATAAAAATATTAGAATATTGTGTGCCATGTGTAATTTAAGAAAGAGTGATAAGATAATGGTATTCGTTTGTTAACTAATAGTCTGATAAAATAATGGAATTATTACCAGACGGCGGAACACCAGAGGATTTACCAGAATCCTTGCGCCCGACATCAGGTTTCAAAAATACTTATTGCCGTCTTTGGTGGAAAAGACCAGCGACAACTATCACACGCAATTTAAGCACGCCTTCATCATCTCGCTGTATCCACCCAAAAGCTCCTAGACCGCTTACAACAAGAGAGGGCGCAAGGATTCAATGTTTCCCAGACACTTATCAATTTTGTGGTTCAAGGGGCGATAGAAACTTACAAATTGGAAACGCTGTGCCAACATTTTTATCTAATGTAGTAGCAAAAGCAATTTTGGAAAACTTTAAATATGATAATTCAAAATAACTATGGGATTTTTAAATTCATTTTTATCGTCGGTTGTCACATTGGACATTTGGGTTGCCAATTTTTTCTTTGAGTGGCGGAACACGGAACTTTTATCATTTTTCACTTGGGTAACATTATTCGGGGAGTGGCAAGTTGTTGCTGTCCTCGCGGTTATTGCGTCTCTTTTGTTATGGTTATGGCCC
>Ga0209542_10017841_pt1 | contig 11564 bp, 10 predicted proteins | sample RifCSPhighO2_01_FD_184028 | JGI IMG/M metagenome (GOLD analysis project Ga0209542, IMG submission 184028) | Soil microbial communities from Rifle, Colorado - Rifle CSP2_plank highO2_0.1 (SPAdes) (version 2) | ecosystem: Environmental > Terrestrial > Deep subsurface > Rock core/Sediment ...
AACCATGACAAATGTTTTTGCTCACATGGCCACCTTGGGAGAAGTAATGCGGGGTATTGACCGTCTTTTAGACAAGGATGGAATATTCATGACAGAGAGTCAGTATCTTTTGGACATACTTCAAAGAAATCAATTTGACCAGGTATATCACGAACATCTTCGTCTCTATAGTTTAAAATCGTTAGTTAAACTATTTCCTTACTATGGAATGGAAGTTTTTGACGTGGAAAGATTGCCTTCTAGGGAAGGAAGTATAAGGGTTTGTGTGGCGCGTAAAGGCGTTCGCCCAATAAGTCCCGAGGTTAATAAACTCCTCTTACTCGAGGAAAAGGTCGGTCTTTTTAAACCTGCAACATGGGCCAAGTGGAGACAAAAGGCATTAAAAAACAGAGAGAACTTTATTGAGCTTGCCTACAAGGCCAAAAGCAAAGGTCAGCTTTTTGTTGGCGACTCTTGTCCTGGGCGTGGTGCCGTTCTGGTTAATTACTATGGAATTGATAAAACTCTGATGCCATACATTGCTCAATTGCCAGGATCAGAAAAAGTTGGAAAATTTATGCCTGGAACTCATATACCAATTGTAGATAACAGCATAATAATGAAAGAGCAACCCGATTATGTGGTTATATTAGCATGGCATTATGCGGACTTTATTATGAAAAACTGGCGTGCCAAAGGACTCAAGTCAAAATTTGTTATCCCCCTTCCTGAACTTAAGATAATCTCCAAATAGTGTTACGATGATTTCATTTTTGAATTTCAAAGACCTTAATGCTCCTTATCGCAAGGAACTACTCAAAGCGATTAGTGAGGTTGTTGATTCTGGTAATTATATATTAGGCCCCAAGGTTAAGTTGTTTGAAAAAGAATTCTCAAAATATTGTGGCGTTAAAGAAACTATCGGGACAGGAAATGGTCTTGATTCTCTCATCTTGATTATTCGTGCCTATAAGGAATTGGGCGTTTTTAATGAGGGAGATGAAATTATTGTTCCGTCTAACACTTATATTGCAAGTATTTTGTCTATTACCGAAAATCGTTTAAGGCCAATATTGGTTGAACCGGATATTAATACTTTTAATTTGGATGCCGATCTTTTGGAGAAAAAAATTACAAAAAGAACAAGGGCAATATTGACGGTTCACCTATATGGTCAGATTGCTTATTCAGACGAGATGCAGAAAATTGCCGATAAGCACGGCTTAAAGATTATAGAAGATTGTGCTCAGTCTCATGGGGCAGTTTACGGGGGACGAAAAGCTGGAAACTTGGGAGACGCTGCCGGATTTAGTTTTTATCCTTCAAAGCCACTGGGTGCTTTAGGTGATGCCGGTGCCGTTACTACAAACGATAAAAAATTGGCCGAAATGATTCGTGCCTTGCGCAACTACGGAAGTCACAAAAAGTACTATAATAAATACGCGGGACTAAATAGTCGCTTAGATGAATTACAGGCTGCCGTTTTATCGGTTAAGTTAAAATATCTTGATAGGGATAACAACAAGCGTCGGAAAATAGCCGAGCTATATCTAAAAAAAATTAAGAACAATAAATTGATTTTGCCCAAAAAAGGAGACCAATCGCATGTGTGGCATTTGTTTGTCATTAGAACAAAAAATCGGGACAAATTTGCTGAATATATGTTGAAAAACAATATAGAAACTCTTATTCACTATCCTGTGCCCCCAAACAAGCAAGAAGCCTATGGTCAGTGGAAAAATCTGAAATATCCAATTTCAGAAAAAATACATGAAACGGTAATTAGTTTGCCCCTTTATCAAACCATGAAAAGAAGAGAAATAGAACAAATTATTAAAGCTTGCAATGAATACTAAAGAAAAAATTGCTTTTGTTGTCGGGGTTTTCCCGGCCATTTCGGAAACTTGGATAATTAACCAAGTTGCCGGTCTCTTGGAACGAGGATTTGATATTGATATTTATGCATTTACATCTCAAGGCGTAGATCAAAAAAAAATATCTGATGAATTTAGAAAACATAACATGTTAGCGCGGACCAGATATATCGGAATGCCGGAAAATCGGTTTCAAAGAATAGTCAAAGCATTACCGAAGATTGTAAGGCTTTTATTTGTGTCCCCAGCCACGCTCGTAAGGGTTTTTAATATAAAAAAATATGGAAAAGATTCTTTATCTCTCAAGCTTCTTTTTTGGTCTGAACCGTTTGTTGGCAAAAAGTATAATCTTATTCATCTTCATGACGGCTCCATTGCAAATAAGTTTTTAACCATTAAGGATACGGTTGATATTAGGACAAAACTTATTACTTCATTTTACGGACAAGATGTAAGCAGAAGGTTTCACGACCACCCGAATGAGGATATCTATAAACGTCTTAAAAAAGAATGCTCAGCTTTTATTGCAATGTCAAATTTTATGAAAGATAGGATTGTTGCTAAGGGGTTTGAGGAGGGTAAGATTCAAGTTTTGCCGATATTTGGGGTTAATGTAGATAGTTATCCTTTTAAGGAAAGAGTCCTAGAACCAAACGAGACAATTCAGATTGCGACAGTTGGACGATTTGTTGAGAAAAAAGGCTTTGACGATATTTTAAGGGCCTTGGCAATCGTAAAAAATAAGACCAATAAAAAGTTCTTGTGTAATATAATAGGAGGTGGACCATTAGAACACGATCTTAAGGAAATGACGGAAACTTTAGGATTGCAAGACGTTGTTGCATACAAGGGCTATATGAAAATAGAAGATATAATAAATTATTTTTTAAGAATGCACTTTTATTTGCAGCCTTCTAAGACTGCATCTAATGGTGACATGGAATAACATGACGACATCAGTACTACATGCACTTGCCACAGGGTTGCCAACGATAACCACAAATCACGGTGCCTTCTCTGAGCAAATTGTAGAGGGAAGCAACGGTTTTATGGTAAATGAGGGAGATTTTAATGCATTGGCCGATAAAATTTTATTCATGATAGAGAATCAAGAACTTTGGCCTTCCATGGGTAATTTTGGCAGAGAACACGTCAAGAAAAAATTTAACCTGGAAACCTTGATAGATCAGGAGGCCGATTTGTATAGGAAAATTATAAAAGGAAAATGAGTTTTATAAAAGTTTTAAATTTACGACAACACCCGTTTGTTAGGAACGTTGCCATGCTTCAGGTGGGAAGTTTTGGTGGAGCAATAATTCAGGCGGTAGTAGGAATTATTATTGCTCGCCTACTTCAGCCTGAGCTTTTAGGTGTTTATTCTCTTGCGTTTGGATTGGCGGCTACAACGTCTTTGGTAATTGGTATGGGAATTCAGGAGGCAGTCTCAAGTTTATTGGGCGGAGCCTATGCACAAAAAAACAAGGTTGAATTAGAAAACATTCTTGGTTTTATGTTCAAGATAACCTTTTTGGCCACAGCGGTGGTTCTTGTCTTTAGTGCTTTTCTTCCAAGTATTTCGGACAAATTATACGGCAATTCTGTTATTGGTGTTTATGCCATAATTATTACCGTTGCCGCAATTTTATCTTCATTCTTTTTTACCCTTGCCTATTCTGCCTTCCAGGTTACCGGAAGAATTAAAGCACTGACATGTTTAATTGTTACTGACCAATCTTTAAGGTCGGGTCTGTCTTTGGTCTTAGTCGCTACTGGTTTTGGAGTTGCGGGCGCCGTTAGTGGGCATTTAATTGGTGCGGTAGTTATATTTATTCTGTCTGCATCGTTCTTTGTGTGGTTAAAAAAGAGAGACTTAATTTTCCCTGACCTGAAACAACTTATTATAAATGCAAAAAAGGCGAATATTAAAAAATATTTCAGTTTTACCTTGTGGGTTGCTCTGGATAGGAATATGGGAAATTTATTTATGGCCTTGCCCGTTATTTTGACCGGTGTTTATGTTACCGCTTCAGAGGTCTCTTTCTTTAAATTGGCTTTTGGATATATTAATTTGGCCTTAAGTTTTCTTGGTCCAATATCGGTATTGTTAAACGTTGAATTTCCTAAACTACAGATTGAAAATAGAGAAAAATTGGCAAAAAGTTTCAAAAAAGTTTCGCTATACTCCCTTGCGCTCTCTGTTCTTTTAATCGTCACGGCGGTTGTCGTCTCTCCGATTGCGTTTAAAATTCTTTATGGAGAAAACTTTTTGCCAAGCGTGCCATATGTGGCTGGTCTGATTGTCTATGGGGCCTTATATGGAATTGGAGTGGGACTAGGTCCCATGTGGAGAGCTATTGGCAATGTTAAGGTTTCTATCGTTATAAACCTGGTCATTTTAGGAGTTGGAATCCCGTTTGGTCTTTGGCTTATTAAAAGTTATGGCCTTTGGGGATCAGTGGTAATGGTGACGGTTTGGTTTACAGTTTCTCACTTGGTTTCGTTCGTTTACCTGTTTAGGAAATTAAATTTTAAAAAATGAAAAGAGAGCACCTCATAATTATTTTTATAATGATCGGAATGATGGTGTATTTTTTGTTGGGCCACCCGGTTATGATGGATGACGGGTTTCATTACGAAGGGTTTGCCGAAGCACTGGCTAACGGCAAATTGGATTTTAAATCTTTTTACGGGTTTCAGGGACTTTCTTTTTTTGCCGCTCTTATATTTTGGCTGACCAATTCACCGGTTTCCATTATTATTACATCTGCCATATTTTCAGTTTTATCTGTACCGTTGGCTTATTTTATTGGAGAAGAGTTTTACAAGAGCTCTAGGGCCGGCATTTACTTTTTAATTTTATTTTTATTGACACCATACCCATACACGACAATGATGCGAGGGTTTCAGGAATCAGCACTCTTGTTTTTTGTCTTATTGATAATTTACGGCAGTATAAATAAAAAAGTGTGGACCCCTGTGTCTTGGGCTATCGGTGGAATAGTGAAGCCGTTTGCCCTAGTTTTGTTGCCACTATTTTTAAAGGACTTCTTAATGCCAGATTCAAAATCTAACACATCAAGAGTTGCTAAGATTGTTTGGGCTTTGTTAGCCGTAGCGATTGGTGGTGCCTATCTGGGAGTGAGCTACTATCAAACAGGTCACCTTGTTAACAATGCGGCCATAAATTCATATCAAGGCAATTTTGACCCTAACGGCCCACATCCTCTCGTGGAAAGTTTTACTGTAGGAATTAAGGGTTATTTAAGAATTGGTGCCAACTTGTTGCTGTATTTTAGGAAGATAATGATTTCTCCTCTCGTTATCTTTTTGGGGGCATTCTCCCTATTTCTTAATGGTGGCTTAAGGCTAAGAAAAGAAATAACCGTAAGTATAATCTTAAATCTTTTATTAGTCGGTAGTTTAACTTTTTCTTTTTCAAAATATCTTTTGCCAATGACAACCTTGTTTGCCTTGGCCTCTATTTCATATGCCCTAAAATATAAGTGGCTAATGATTCTAATTTTAATTGACTCATTGACGGTCTTTATTCCGATATGGAGTTACTTCGGTAACCATTTCTGGCCGAATATTTACATATATTTAATACCTCTTTATCTTGCTATAATACTGTTTGTTTATGACCATTTGTTCACAAAGCATAATTTTAATACCAACTCTTAATGAGGGGGACAACCTAAAGGATCTGATTCCTCAAATTTTTGGTTTAATGCCGGACGTTTCTGTTTTGGTTGTGGATGACAACTCCTCTGATGGCACACAAGAGTTGGTAGAGGAGTTGGATGACAACTTTAAGAACCTCTTTTTATTAGAAAGAAAAATCAACCCTGGTTACGGTCGTTCAACCGCGGCCGGGTTCAATTGGATATTTGAAAAACAATATGATCGTATCGTAACTATGGATGCGGACTTTTCGCATGATTATAAAGAGATTCCGGAAATGTTAGAAAGGCTTAAAAACTATGACATTGCAATAGGATCTAGATATGTCAAAGGCGGAGGAGTAAAAAACTGGAATTTTTTTAGGAGAGTTTTAAGCAGGTTCGCGAATCTTTACGTAAAAATAATATTAAGATTGCCGATTACAGATGCCACAACCGGGTTTAACGCTTACAGGGTTAGTTGTTTAAAAAAAATAAATTTAGATAGAATTAATTCAAATGGCTATGCTTTTTTGGTGGAATTAAAATATCGGCTTTCTCTTGCTGGTTGCACTTTCTTTGAACATCCAATTTGGTTCAGTGAGCGCAGAGAAGGTCAGTCAAAAATGTCATCAAAAATTATATGGGAGTCAGTTAAACTTCCTTGGAAGCTGAGGTTATTAAAAAACTAACTTATTTTCCTGACTGTTGAAGTGCAATGCGGATTGTTTTGAGAGCGATTCCTAGGTCCAGTATTAAAGAACGGTTTTTTATGTAATATAAATCGTACTTAAGTTTTTCAGTAGCATCTTCGATTGACGAGCCATAGTGGAAATTTATTTGGGCCCAGCCAGATAGCCCTGGTTTTATGAGATATCTTTCTTCATAGAAAGGAACAGTTTTTAATGTGTCATGAAATTCGGGTCTTTCTGCCCTTGGTCCGACAAATGCCATCTGTCCTTTTAGAATATTCCACAACTGGGGCAACTCATCTATTCTTGTCTTACGCATAAATCTTCCCACATCGGTTATTCTGGGGTCATTGTTTGAGGCCCAAACTGCACCAGTTTCTTTTTCAGCATCTTTATTCATCGTTCTGAATTTAATTATTTTGAAAATCTTACCCGCTTGACCAACTCTATTTTGTCTGTAAAAAATTGGCCCCTCAGAGGTCATTTTTATTAAAAGAATGATGAACGGATAAAATAAGAGGCTTATTAAACCGAGGATAATGGCGAATATTAAGTCGTTGCCACGCTTAACTATTTCGTATGCTCTTTTGTTTCCTTCGTTTAGGTTTTCGAGGAACCAAATTTGATTGATTGCTCCTAGTGGGACCATGCCGGTTAAGCGTTCATAAAAAGAAGCAAGGTTCATAAAACCAACCTTTTGTTCAAGGGATTTATAAAAAATATTTATTATTTCAGGGACTTGATACGCCTCAGGACTTAAAACGATTATGTCTATTTTTTCTTCTCGAATTGTGTGGCTTATATCCTTGATTTTATCTGAAAAGATATCTATTACGGATTTGACTTCATATCCCAGTTGCGGGTTTTCTTTAATAAATAAGTCTAATTCAAGAGATTGAGTGTTTGTCCCAACGATGAGTACTGATTTTTTAAAGCCCTTTTGTAGGATGTTGTTGGATGTATAACGATTTATAAATTCCAGTCCCGAGAAAATTGCCACAAAAATCAACAAATTGGTTCTGGGGGTGATTCCATATAAAGGAATGAGATAAAAGAACAGAACCGATATTGCTGCAGTTATTGTAATTGTCTGAAAAAGAGCAGAGTAAAAATGAATATTATTTCTTAGCAGTTTTGGTTCGTAAAGATTAGCGATATAAAAAACCAAAAGCCATAAAATAAAAATCAAAGAAAACGGATACAAATGTATCCAGTATTGTTCCTCAAACCTATCGGGATATCGGATAAAAATGGTCAAAACCAAAGAAGAATAAAGAATGGCAATATCTGATAAGAAAAGTAGAACCTTTTTCATATTTAGCTTTAATTTTACCCTAGTTTACAGTAAAAATCAAGCATGATATAGTTCTTTCCAATAAGAAGGAAGAAGGATAAATTCAGTGCCTGAAACTATCAGAAACTTAAAAATTGGGATAATTGGTCTCGGCATGGTCGGCGACCCCATACGGTGGTGGTTTGAAGAAAAAAAGGGTTACAAAAGAGGCGAAAATTTGTTTTGTTATGATACCGACCCAACAATGGGAATTTTTGACGACTATAATCAGGCTGACATCATTTGGGTTTGTGGTCCTACTCCTCCAAATCCGGATGGCAGTTGCAATACATCAATAGTTGAAAGTATCGTCGCTTCAATTAAGGGAGAAAAAATAATTGTTATTAAATCAACGGTGCCTCCTGGAACTACGGAAGACCTCCAGAAAAAGTATTCTCAACATAAATTTTTGTTTAACCCCGAATTTCTTACAGAATCACAAGCTTGGGAGGATTTTCTAAAGCCGGTTCGCCAGATTGTCGGCTATACGGAACAAAGCCGGGATGTTGCTATGACGGTTTTGAATCTTCTGCCCCAGTCTTATTATCAGAGTCCATGGATGGCTTCTACATATGAAATTAGAGGACACACAACTACCGATGCAGAGATGATTAAGTACGAGTCTAATGTTATCGGAGCGGTCACGGTTGGTGTTTCAAACATGTTTAAGGACACTTGTGACGGACTCAAGTCTTTGGGCTACAATATTGATTACGAAAGAGTAAGAGATGCAGTTGGTGCCGATCCGAGAATCGGTCCAGCTTGGAAAGATGTTCTTTATGGCTCTTATCGTGGTTTTGGTGGATACTGTTTTCCAAAGGACCTGCGAGCCTACATGGCAACCGTTCAGAAGATAGCTTCATTAGTAACTTCAAGATCGCTCATCAATCTTTTGGGCAGGGCCCACACGTTTTTTGTTGGTTTGTGGGGTTATAACTCTAATCTTCTTGCTGAACAAGGTCTTACTGTTGAAGATGTTTCCAAGCATGACAAGGCGATAATTTTGACAAAGATAAGGCCGATGAAGTGAGTTGGCGGGCAATCTTTTCCGCACGGTTAACGTGCGGATTTTTAATTGATGAAAATAATGTTTTTATCCACCCTCATCCGGGCTAATCACGTGTAACCTTGGCCGATATTTCAAAAGCCAAAAAGATGTTGGGATGGAAGCCTCAAGCCCAATTGTTTGACTGGTTAAAAAATGCTAAGATTCAAAAATGATCTTGGCGGTTAAACCTATGAAGCGTCTCGTTGTTGCCGGCATTTTGTCGGTGTCTTTTTTTGTCTTTGCATCAAGTGCGTTGGCGGATAATGTTGGTGATGTAAGGAGTTTTTTTGTTAATTCTAAATATGACCAATTTTCCAGGACAAACCTTTCTGCAACTTTAGTGCGCGTTTCAAATCATGCCTATTTTTACGTGGACAACAAACATTGGGACAAGTTGAATTTTAATGAGAGAAGTATTTTAACAGGCAATATCAATGCTCTTGCTCAAGAATTTGATGATAATATTTATCTCAAAGAAACTGAGTTTTGGGGCTCTGAACCGAATCCGGGGATAGATAACGACCCCAAACTCACCGTTGTTCTGGAAGATCTCATTTCCGGAAACGGAGGATATTTTGACTCTTCAAATGAGTATCCAAAAAATATTTCCAGCAATTCCAACGAGCGGGAAATTATTTTTATAAGTGTGGAGGCGGGAAGTTTTGGAAAAATCTTTTTAGGTCATGAGTTTCAGCACTTGATATCTTTTAATCAAAAAGACCTAGTACGAAAAGTTCAAGAAGATGTTTGGCTTAATGAGCTAAGGTCTGAATATTCAGTTTCTTTGCTGGGCTATAATGACAGTTTTAACAACTCAAGTCTGGAAAGACGAGTGGATGCTTTTCTAGAAAACCCTTCCGATAGCTTAACCGAGTGGCCCAATGTTGCAACTGATTACGCACAGGTAGTTCTTTTTGGCCAGTATTTATCGGAACAATATGGTCCGGCAATATTTAAAGAAACCATCCAGAGCTCGACGGTAGGAATTGATTCCATAAATCAATTCCTACAAAGAAATGGTTATCCGGAGAGGTTTTCAAATGTTTTTGAAAATTGGACCATTGCTAACTATTTAAACAATAACTTTGTGGACAGGCGATACGGTTATCAAAGAAGTGAACTGAAAAGCATCCACGTAACTCCTCAGCAGTCTTTTTTGTCTTATCCCTCTGAATATACATTTAACTACAATTTAAAATCTTGGCAGGCTAGTTGGTACAAATATAGTTTTTCCTCTCTCCCTTCGGATAAGGCGATAAAAATAAGTTATACCCCCAATCACATGTTTAAGGTTTTATATACCGACAATTTCGGCAGGGTCGGTATTTTGAATAGTCCCGGATATATTACAAATCCCGGTGGCCTGGATTCTGTGGTGTTAATGGTTATTAGCGAAATAGAAACTCGTGATTTTGATAATGATGAGACCCCGAGAACAATATCTCTGGGAATAAGTTATGTTGACAATGAGTCTGCTCAGCCTGTAGCTAATGGCGCCTTAATAAAAAGACCAGGGGAGTCGGAGATTTATGTAGTTGAAGGGAAATACAAAAGATACTTACGTTCCGAGATAATAAAACTTTATGGCCACTTGGATGCCTCAAGGGCAATTGAGCTTGATGATAGGACATTTAATTCTTATACCACAGCTAATTATGTCAGAAACGTAAATGACAAAAAGGTTTACGCTGTTTGGCCGGACGGAACTAAGCACTGGTTAAATATTACGGTCCAACAATGGGATGCTTCTGGGCGTGACTGGGGGGCCATCTTTACAATTAATGATCTGGAATTTAATGCATACAAAGCGGGTGCTGATATAACCAGATAATTTATGAAGTTTTACGAAAACATAGAAGCAGAACGGGACAGAATTGAAGGTTGCATAAATAAATTCGGCTGGACATCTGATCATCATTTAGATTGGTTCTCTGTTGCTATTAACCGACCCGAGGGAAAACCCGCATTTGGTGAGTTTGATGACGGTTCCGGAATATTATTCCATAACTATCCCGGAGAATGGCAAATCTGGTCTGACCCTTTGTGTGATAAAAACTTGAGTGTCGACAAAATAACGGAGTTTGCTAAGTTGGGACTTGAGAAGCACGTAGATAAGGTTTGGTGCAACTTTGTTTCCGACGGGATTTATCCGTCGTTAAAAAATAAAGGTGAACTGGTTTTAGGCGAAATAGATTACTCTTTGGATTGGCCAGTTTTGAACATGGAGCAATTTGATCTTGCCTTGCCAGGCGGACATTTTAAGGACATTAGAAATGCCCGCAACAAGTTTAATCGCGAGCACAAGGTAGAGGTTGTTGATTTTGAAAAAAGCCACAAGGAATCACTCCACGACATAATAAACGGTTGGAAGAAAGTCGCCCTACTAAAAGATGAAGAAAATTACGTTTACGACTTTTGGTATAATAACTTGGTGAAAAAAGATTTCAAGGGTTTTAAAACCGCAAGAATTTTAATTGTAGACGATAAACCTGTAGGTTTTAATGCTGGCTATGAAGTTGTGAATTGCCCTAAAAGATTTGCCGGCATTGTGGGCATTCATGACTATTCCTTGGTTGATTTGGGTTTAATGCTTTGGCTTGAAGATTTGGAGTGGATTAAAAATGCCGGCTATAAAGAGTTGGACATGCAGGGTTCAGAGGGTGGGGGACTTAAATTTAAAATGCAATTCAACCCGGTTATAGAAAGAAAAACAGATACGTTTTCAATATTATCTCGATAAAATTTTATCTTCGGGGTCGTAAGTTCTGTAGTCAATAGATAACTCTTCTCCCTTTTTTATTTTTCGCAGTGTTGCAAAGCTTTGGCTATCCTCTTTGGATACTACATTTGGCTTCGGAGAATGATTAAGATAAAAAGAAATATCATTTCCGTTTAAACCATGATTGGGAATATAATAATACCCCTCATCACTTCCATAGAACTGTTCGACCATTTCCAGAATTTCTTTTGGTAGTTTTG
>Ga0209542_10017842_pt1 | contig 11563 bp, 10 predicted proteins | sample RifCSPhighO2_01_FD_184028 | JGI IMG/M metagenome (GOLD analysis project Ga0209542, IMG submission 184028) | Soil microbial communities from Rifle, Colorado - Rifle CSP2_plank highO2_0.1 (SPAdes) (version 2) | ecosystem: Environmental > Terrestrial > Deep subsurface > Rock core/Sediment ...
AGCCAATAACAACCTGATAACCTTTTCCAAAATATTTAAAGAAACTTTCAATAGTATCTACGGGAACAGAGTGATCTAAATCAGTAAATAAAATATATTTGCCTTTGGCATTCTTTATTCCTTGAATTATTGCGTGGCCTTTCCCACGATTTTTATTGTAGCTGATGACTTTTACACTTGATTTACCTTTTGCAGATGCTTGCATCAGCTTTAAGGTGTTATCTTTTGAGCCATCATTAACAAAAATAAGTTCCCATGGGTATTTTTGTTTTGAAAGATACAACCAGTAGTGTCTTAAACCTTTCTGAAAGCGTTTTTCCTCGTTATAACATGGAATAACTACTGACAGTTTAGTGGTCATTTTTACTGAATTTTATAAATACATACCCACCCATCAAAAGAAAAGCGAAAAATTCGCTCACTGAAAACGCAAAAGCTCCGCCCTTAGCGTTGTAGAGAGGAACCAGTAGTGCAAGCAAAACGACAAATAAGACATATCTAATTAATGTAATAACGAACGAGATTTTCGGTTTACCAAAATAATAAAGAATTATTGAACTGGGGATTGTCGAGGCAAAAAAGAAAATAAAACCAATGGACAAAACCTGCAAGACTTCAGTGGCCTGAATATACTCTTCGCCAAACACTAACGTCACAATTGGCCGGGATATAAAAAATAAAATTGTAAGACCAAGTATAAATATGAGCGGAAAGGGTATAGCCCTAAAGGTGAATTCTTTGGCTTTCTGGTCATTGTCAAAAGACGCAAATCTTGATGCTAAAACCCTGGTGAAATTACCTCCAAATTGATAAGCAAATGTTAAAAGTTTAAATGGGGCAGAATATAGCCCAGCCTGAACCGGGCCAGCAATTCTAATCAAAAAATAATTATCAAAAGGGATTGAGGAAATTACCAGCGCGCTAGCTATCCAAAAGTTGTACTTATAAAACTCAATTGCTTGGGATTTTTCTATTGCTTGAAATTCAAATGGTAGCCATAATTTCCCAACTGCTACTGATATGATTGTTACGAAAAAGAATAAGGCGGTAATAAAGTATAGATTTATTGTAAAAAAATATGCGCCTATTGCCAGTATCAAAAGCCGGATAGTATTTGACAAAATGTTCACTATCGATGCTTTAAGGAATTCTCTTTTTGCCTGAAGAGAAGCAATGAAAAAATTTGTAAGCAGCAAGAGAATACTACCTGAAAAGGCAAGTCTTAAAAGTGTAGTGATAGAGGACTGGTTTAAAAAATTGGCAATAAAGCCCGACAATAAAACACCAATCAAAGCTACCAAGACGCCTAGGACGATATAAGACTTAAAAGCCAGTGAGAAAATTTTATTAAATTGTTCCCTGTTCCCTTTGGCAAAACGAAGTATTCCTGTATCAATACCAAAATTGGCAATTGCAGCGGCCATCAATCCGGTCGCCACAACTGTCGCAAATAAACCATAGTCAGAAGGTCCAAGAATTCGAGGAGCAAGGATAAAAAATAGGCCACCGACAGTGACATTTATCAAAGTGCCTAAAAAGACAATGCCTGTGTCTTTGCCTGTATCAGAAAAGAAAAGACTCTTGAAATATTGAATCATCCGATCAAAGTATACAATTTTCTTGACTAATCGAACCAACCTGTAGAATTATCCATGATAATTACTTCAATATTGCCAAAAAGTGCGCTTTTCACCTCATGAGATTTTGAAAGAGCGTATCTTTGATAAAAGGCTTTAGTTTCTGGAACAAAATCGTGAATAACAAAGGTAACTACAGTAGGCGGGTGTTTTTCGGCAACTTGGGTTGTTCCGTAAAGATAAGCAAAATTGGGGTCGACATAGCTTTTAACAGGTTCTCTGCCAAAAACTGCAAATAAGTACCGATATCCTGAATATTTCCAACAAGTTGAAAGTGAATCAAGCGAAAAGTCTTTGTTCTCTACTTGTTGCATCGCATATTCAATTGCTTGCTTTTTATAGCTTAGTCCCATGCTATTTTTAGCATTTACAAGTTTATAGAGATTGAAAACTACAAAGATTGCAAGCGCCAGAAGCCATAAATTTCTGGGTAGCAAACTTACAATTTTGGCAAAGATAAGCAGAAAAACTGCAAATATTCCTGCTATGTAATGCTCGAAAATATCAGCTTTAAAAATAGTTCCATATAGTTGGATACCGATAAAATAAAGAACTACAAGTAACCCAATTAGTCGAAATCCCACCTCCGAGGAGTCCATTCGGCCACCTCGGAGGTGTTTCATAACAAAACTTATAAGAATTACTGATGAAAGACTGATAAGATACCAGGGAATTGCTTGAAATTTCTCACGGACAAATGTTCGGCAATACGAATATTGTTTGGAAATTTCGTTGTCACCGAAAGTATATATAAGACGAGTTAAAGCTCGCGGAAAAATCAGAGAATTATTAATAAATTTCTCAAGATGAAAACTAGGAATATTTCTTCCTTGTTTCCAAAAATCAATCACTGGTTTCGTGTTGGCAAAATCATGGCGAATATCAAAAATAATAAGTGGTAAAAAAGAAATGACGATAAAGCTTACGGCAATCAGAGTGCTTTTTTTAACTTTCAATTTGTAAATTTTCCAGACTACCAAAGCAAGAATTAAGAAAACCAAGTTTGAAGGATCGGCATGAATAGCAAGAGCGATAACCACTCCCAAAAGATAAACAAATTTTTCTTGACCCTTGATGATCTTGAAAAGCGAGAAAACAACCAGAAGTGAAACTAGTGGTCCCCAATAAAGAGCCCAAAAATGACGGTCGTAAATATTAGCCAAATACGAAAACGCCCAAAAAGCCGCCGCCAAAAAGCCGACTTTATAATTTGCAAAAGTCTTACCCACAAGATACATCATCAACGTGGTAAACATTGCAATAATTGCTCCGGCCCAACCCCAAGCAATCGGATTTAACTTTCCAATAATCAAAATAAGAGAAAGCAACCAATAAAAATAAGGCGCTAGGTGAAAATTAAAAGGTGTAACACCGCCAATTAAAGGAATGTGTCCCCAAAGAATAAGTCTTCGGCCAACGAAAGCTGGAATAGATTCGTCATAAGTAAAATAGAAAAGTTCCTCAATTCGCCAAATCCTCAAAAGAGATGACAGAAAAATAACTAGCGCAAGTGGCCAATGATTGTTTAATATTTTTACCAATCGACCCATTTATCTGAATTGTCGACAATTAATACTTCGATTCTACCGAAATTTTTTCTGGCGATTGTTTTGGTAAGATAAATTTGGTAACGGTTCCAGTAGATTGGGTCGTAGAAAAAGTCTGGGTTCATAATGGCAACGACTTTATCGGGATGGTCTTTGGCAATACTTGATTTAGGATACATCCAGTCGACAAAAACTGGATCCATGTAGCTCTTTACCGGCTCATGAGCGTATAGATAAAACAAATATCTGTAGCCACCATAAGAGAAGCTTGAGCTTGGAGAATCAAGTGAAAAAGGTTTTTTGTCAAGCTGTGTTATTGTCCATTTGACAGCTTCAGATTTATGCCCAAAATTATATGAATTTTTGGCATTTAATATAACGAGTATTGATATTAGTAAATAAAAAACTAGGGCTAGAAAGACTAATGGAGTAAAGTGTTTAATGCTATAAATTTTCATCAATAATAGTCCAAGAATGATAGTAAAGGCAGGAAAAAGAACTTGAAGAAACCATTCGTAGGTATAGTTTGGAAATAACAGATTATATAGAAATATCCCTAATAATGCTATAAGAACATGGGTACCAATGATTTTGACACCTAAATTATTCTTTTTTGAAATTGACTTTATAAATATTAAGAAAAACCAAAAAAGAATAAGTATTGATGGAATTAAAAGGAAAGATGGAATAGCGTTAAGTTTTAAATCCAAATAAAACTTAAATGGGACAATTTGCAAGGCCATATCTGGATTATTTGAGATATAAATTAAACGAGAAAAAGTTTGAGGGAATAAAATTAATCCTTTGAGAGCTTCGAATAATTGAAATGTTCCTCCGGACTGACCAAAAGTCAGCATTTTAAAAATAAGTTTTGAGTTAAAAAAATTGTGGCGGAGATCAAAAATCACTAACGGTAAGTGAGAGGATATGAATAGGAAAATTGCCCAAATTACATATTTATTCTTGAATGGTAATTTGAAAAGGAACCAGAACAGTAGAGAGAGTAAAATGAGAGAAAAATTGCTTGGGTCAGATTGGGCGCCGATCATTAAAGCAAATGACAAAGGAATAGACCATCTTAGATCCCGAAATTTTATAATCTTATAAAGAGAAAAGTATGTAAGAAGAGCAACTGTTGGAGCAAAAGTAAGTGGCCACCAAGTTCTATTGTAAATAACAACTAGGTAAGAAACACAATAAATTAGCGCAGCAAAGGTTGCAGCCCTTTTGCCAAAAAATTCTTGAGCGATAAAAAATAGTAATACAACTGAAATTACCCCTAAGATGGAGGCGGCGATTGCCGGTCCTAACGGGTTGCCATTTGATAAGAAGTAAAAAATTGCCGAAATATAAAAGTATCCGGGAGCCAAATAAAAAGCGCCCGGGATAGATCCGCCAATCAAAGTAAAATGTCTATCAACTAAAATTCTTTTGACCACAAACGCATCTCTTTCCTCATCAAACATCCAATAGAGTAAATGTGAGAAATTATAGAAACGGAAAAAAATAGCCAAAAGAACTAAAGAGATTAAAAAGATTAAGAGTCTGATATTTTTTATTCCGAGCGAGCGAAATCCACGGCTTTCAAGCCATGGATGAAGTGTGAATCTCGCGAAGCGAAGGAAGAAAATACCACGGCCTTTAGGCCATGTGTAGTTTATTTTTGACAGATGAATAACGTCGTTGAACCTGGAAACCATTTTTTTACTTTAATAATCCTAACTTTTAGACCAAGCTGAGTCAAAAAACTTGCTAACTCCTCCGAGCTGATAAAACTGACTTTTTCGAATGGGTAAAAAAGGAAATCGAAAAGGCGACTAACTTTTGATCTTAATCCATCTTTGAGATCAATCTCTTTTATCATTATTACTCCGTTCTTATTTAGGGAATTTGCAAGTAACTTTAAAAGTTTTTTATGTTTGTTTGATGGAATGTGGTGCAAAAAATCTGAAAGGATAAAACCATCGGCTTTTGGTAAAATTTGCGAAAAGACATCCTGGTGTTTGAATGACAAATTTGGGATTTCACGAGCAATTTTTTTGCCTAAATTTATTTTTGCTTTGTTTATGTCAATACCGATAACTTTGCGCCAAGGAGAACTCAGAACAAGTAAAGTCGACATTACACCTTCACCGCAGCCAATATCAATGATTAATCCCCTTTTGGGCATGTAAGACTCTATTTGTTCAAAAGGGACAATAATCCAGCGAGCCGGCATATAAAAAAGGCCACGGAGTGGTTTGTTGTAAAAGTGAAAAACTTGCCAAAAATAAATCACTTGATTTTTCGAATCGGTTTTGCAGGAATACCTGCTACCAAAGTATTTTGGGGAACATTCTTAGTCACGACGCTTCCAGCGGCAACAAAAGATTGTCCGCCGACTGTGACTCCAGGTAAAATTGTTGCTTGTGCGGCGACAACACTTCCCTTTTTAAAAATTACCGGTTTTGACATTTTAGGAAAATATTTTTGCAGCGGGTGATCTTTGTAGCCAACATTAAGATGGGTTAAAACCGTTACTCGTTGAGCCAGCGTTACTTGATCTTTTAAAATTACATCATCATAAAGATCAATTAATGTATCGTCTCCAATAAAGCACTTATCACCTATTTTTAAACCGCCAGGTCCTCTGTAATGCCAATTAAAAAACTTTACATCCATTAAGATCGAATCTTTGCCTACTTTTGCTCCTACAACTTGAAGAAACAATTTTCTGAACGGCGGAAAAAATAAAAAATGGTTAACTACGCAATGGTAAAAAACTTGCAAAAAGCTAAAAATAATAAAACGCACTGTTTTTTTAAAGCCGATTTCCCTTAAAGCCTTCATAAGTTTTGCTTACGTATTTGGCAAACTGAAAAACAAAAACCATTTGAAGTGTAATGGCAATGGTTAATATTATCAAGATCGTATTTCCTTTTAAGAGAAGTGGCTTGTACTGACTAGCCTGCATAATAAAAGTGCTGATGCTTGAAGTATCGTAATAATAAGAGGCAACATGAAAAAGAGACAAGTTATTAAAAATAATTACCAGTATCACTGTCAAAAGGAGAGCGTATTTGTCGTAGCTTTTGAAAAGCAATTTAAAAAGTTGCAGAAGACCAACCAAGATTATAGTCATATGGGCTGTGATTAAAGGGAAAAAGTAGCGACCCTGAAAACCAAAAGAAAATCCATGTCTAAGAACAAAAAAATAATCCCAAATCGCAAAAATTAAAACATAGATGATTGAAGCGTAAATTAAGAATAAAAAGGCCAAGTCACTTTTAGTTAACTTCTTGCTTTTAATTATTAAAACAAATTTGATGATTATGCCAATAGCCGATAATAAAATTAGGCGATTAATTATTCTGTAGAAAATGTGCGGCAGAGCAAGTGACAACCATTTATAAATTCCCCAATACCAAGGCAGAGTTTGACTGATAGACTTTTGTGCAAATTGCACGAGATGGTCTGTAAAATCTTTTCTAAAGATAAGTGTGAAGTCAAAATGTGAGTATTCCGGAATTCTAAAATGTGAAGAGGCGACAAAATAGTAAATCTGATTTTTAAATATTATTAAAAGCAATATAAGAAATAGCAGTGTTTGCCAAAAAACTGACTTTTTAAAAAAATTGCTCTTGATTAAGTGATAGATAAATGGGGCTACAGCTACGACTACAGCTATTAAAAACTGTTGTCTGGTCAATAATCCCAGGAAAATAATTATCGAAAGAGCAAGTGAAGAACTTACTTTAATCCCTTCAAATAATAATTTTAAGCTTAAGAATACAACCATGGTGAACAGAAGATTGGTTAACGGATCTGGCAACACACCTGTAGATGCAAAAACAAGCATAGGCTTGAAAGCAACAAAGCTTGTAAGGACAAGTGGTAAAATCTTGCTTTTGGAAAAAATTAAGTGACCTATTCTGAAACTTATGCAAATCATCGGCAAAAAAAGTAATAATGAGGCTAGTCTTGCCGCGTAAACTCTGGTAAATAGGTCTGATTTATAAAAGGCCCGATAAAAAATTGATGCCCAGACATAGTAAAGGGGCGGATTTTGGGTAGATTCATATTTTACTAATGTCGTGCGAGCCGATTTTGGAAGATTAATTAGTGTGGATTCGTAGAGTCCGTAAAGATTATTGGAATAATCAATTTTGTATTCAGGGTGATACGTAAATTTATTATTACCAGATACGTCTCTTGACGTCCCTAGAATATTTTCGGAAAGAGCTATTTCGTGTGAGGTATTGTTTGAGCCCGTGGGAACATAACCCAATTCGGCAAGGTCCTGAACTTGGGCAAAGTGGGCCTGTTCGTCTGGGTATTGCCAAACTGGGATTAATATCATCCAGGACAAAGCGTTAAAAAAAGCAGCCACTATAAGCAATCTAAATGGTTTGTTCACCTTCGGACATATTAACAAGAGAAATTTTTTGTTTCAATGATAGAATTATATAAATGAAAAAGGACTTTTTTATAATTAGCCTGATTTTAATACTAGCTCTGCTGGTTTATCGTGGATCATTTTTCAATTTTTTTGCACAAGACGATTTTATTTTGATCAATCATTTTTCACAAAACTCTATTTTTATCGATTTAAAAAATGCTCTCGGCAAACCTCAAGTTACCCATTGGCGACCTGTTCATAATTTGTTCTTTTTGGCAGCGGGAAATATTTTTGGGAAAAATTATATTGGCTATCATGCGATGATTTTTGCAATTCATATAGGAGTAAGCTTTTTAATTTACAAGATAATAAATTTTATCCATAAAAAATTCTGGGTGGGGGTACTTTGTGCAATTATATACGCGCTGCATCCGGCACATTTTATCTCGCTTTTCTGGATATCAGGAGCAGCGACTACAATTGGCATGTTTCTTTTTTTACTCAGTTTTTATTTTTATCTAAATAAAAAAGGGCTACTAACATTAATACTTTGGGCAGCTTCGCTTTTAGCATCGGAAGCGATGCTTGTCGGTATTGGAATTTTTTTGTCTTACAGCTTTTTGTTTGATGGAAAAGTAAGCAGAAGATTTTTAAAAAATATTTTCTTGACATCCATCTGCTTTTTAGCTCTTAAATTCTTTCTAACACCAAAGGATACTTACCAAATTTACAAAATAGAAATAAATAAAAATGTTATTGTTGCCCTTAAATATTATATTTTGAGAATTGCCGGTTTTGCTGAAGTTTCTGGCGATTTAATTATTTCTTTAATTTGGGCACTTTGGCTTCTTATCCCCTTGTTTTTAATTTTGCGGATGCTTGCGAAAAAAGAATTTTTTAGGGAAATCTTATTCGGAGCATCGCTTATTATTTTTGGACTTTTCCCTTTCATATTTATTCCCGAGCATCTTTCTGCCCACTATATGAATATTTCTATTTGGGGATTCTCGTTTATTGTAGCTTTCGCACTAGTAAGAACCAGCTATGTAATAAGAAATGTTTTGATGGTGGTTTTTATCATTGTTGCTTCGGTCAACGTAAATTTGATATCAAAAGATACTTGGGTAGTGACACGGGCCAATTTAGCGAGGCGCTATATTCGCTCAATAGAATCCTCTAATTTGCCTAGTCAGTCAACAATAGTTTTTAACGATAATTATATTTCAACATCCAAGGAAGCATACATTACATTAGGAGGCGGCAAAGCGATTGATTTTTGGTTTAAAGAAAAAAAATATAAAACCTGCTTCACATTTTTGGATAAGTGTCCTGATCAGGATATTAAAATAATCCGCTGATGATGAAATAATTTTTAATCCATCATAATTGTTGTGCATTAAAGACTTTATTAATTAAAATTAGAACGATTTTGATAAGATCCATGATAACCTTGGGTTCAAATAATTTTAAATTAAGCAAAAAGTACTTCTTGATCTTAATTTTTCTAATAGGCGCTTTTATAAGACTAGTCGATTTAGGAGCTGTTCCTAGAGGGCTTTACTTTGATGAGGTTCTGTATGGTCTTGATTCTTACAGTATTTTAAAAACTGGTAGAGATTTATATGGTCACTTCCTGCCACTTACTTTTCAATCAAGTGGTTACTATCCACCTCTTTATAGTTATATCCTGGTACCCTTTTTAGCTGTCTTGGGCCTTTCCTACTGGTCCGTACGCCTACCTGCAGCACTGGCCGGTGCTGGCGGAGTTTTGGCTATTTATTTCTTAACAAAAATTATTGTTGGCAAAAAGAAAAGTCCGGTGCCACTTATTGCTTCATTTTTACTTGCTTTTTCTCCTTGGCATATACACCTATCGCGTGTCGCATTTCTGGGAGGATTTGGGATTATATTCATGATCCTAGCAGTTTATCTCTTGTTAAGGTTCCCTGACAAAAAGTTCTCACTTGCGACAAGTGCGTTTATTTTGGCAATTTCTACTCAAATACATTATGGCTATAAATTGATTTCCCCACTACTTTTTGTCTTGTTAGTAATACTGATGTGGAAGAAAATGAAAATGGATTCCAAAAAAATTATGTTAGTAATTGCAATATGGTTTGCGGCAATTTTGCTAAATGGCCTTGCCTATAAAAACTACAACGCGGGATTTAGGGTAAATGAGTTAAGTGGGATAAGTGCTATTCGCATAACGAAGGAGTACCTGAAATCATTTTCTTTTGATTTTCTGTTTGCTCATGGAGACCACTATCCATTGGAAAATCCTTGGCAAAAAAGAGGACAGCTGCAACTTATCCTTTTACCATTTTTAATAATTGGAATAGCGCGGCTTGGAAAAATAGCAAGCCCGACGAGAATGATACTGCTTGCGTGGCTTTTGTTAACACCCATACCTTCGGCAATAGCTGGCTTAGGCGCACACTCCGTGCGTAACAGCCCAATGATCATTCCACTTATAATAATTGCCGCAATTGGCGTTGAACTTCTTATTATAAATTCTTTGAGAGCGATATTTTGGAAGATATCTTTAGCTGTGGTGACAGCTATTTTTTTTCTTGAGACTGCTTCTTATTTGCGCTTTTATTTTGGCGAATATAACAACTTATATGGCACATTGTGGGGATTAAAGGAAAGGGAAATTATTCAATTTATTACCAGTAATGAGGGTAATGTTAAGAATATTATAGTTACAGATACATATAATTTGATGCTCTCTTATTTTGCTTTTGAAACAGAACAAATGCCCAAAACCGTTCAAGATGCCATTTTGAAACCAACCACTCTGAATTTTCTGCCCGCTAAAAAAATTAATAAGGTCTATTTTATTCCAACTGAAGAGAAACCCGATAAAAACTTTTTTACTGCCCTTGAGGGAAATACAATTTTTATTGATGCTGCAGATTATACAAGAAGTGCTTTGCTTGACAAGGTCAGCTTGGGAAATAGCGCTGAATTTAGGTTTTTATACATAAAACGTTGATTAAAAAATTTCGTGAATCTTCCAACAATCACTTGTGTAAATAGAGTAGTATAACTTAAAATTAACTGCGCTGAAATTATGGCTAACGTAGACGTTTCGATAATTCTTGCTTGTTATAATGAAGGCCCGACTTTTGCATTTAGTGTAAAAAAAATAATTTCTCAAATGCAAAAAATAAGATCGAGGTGGGAAATTATTTTTGTTGAGGATAAGAGTACTGATGAGACTAAAAAGTCAATTGAACGTCTGGTTTTCAAAACGAATAATTTGAGGGCTATTTACCATTCGCGAAACCAAGGGAGAGGCAAATGCGTTTCTGATGGTATAAGAAGCGCTAAAGGAAAATTTTGCGGTTATCTTGATGTTGATTGTGAGGTTTCACCTACTTATATCCCTCTGTTTATAAAAGAACTTAATGCAGATTTTGATATGATTGTCGGTAATAGATTCTATGAGTCGGGATTAAAATCTTTAAATCGTGTTGCGGCATCAAAGCTTTATGCTTGGGCAGTTAGACTAGTTCTGCAAGTACCAATTTCAGACACGGAAGTTGGTTTTAAGTTTTTCAAGCGATCAAAAATTCTACCCCTACTTTCAAAGGTGAAAAATAAGCGCTGGTTTTGGGATACAGAAATTTGCGCAAGAGCCTGGTGGCAGGGACTAAAAATTGGTCAAGTACCAGTTCTTTTTATAAGAAGGTATGATAAAAAATCGACGGTCAGGCTTTTTGCGGACAGTCTTGATTACATAACCAGTCTAATTAAATTAAGATCACAACAACAAAGTAGATATCGATGAGTAAACGTACAGAGAGCACTTTTACTATCCCTCTCCATAAAACTTTTTGGGGCAAAGAAGAAGAAAGGGCTGCAGTTCTGGCACTTAGAAGCGGTACGGGTGTTGGAGATCTCTCGTTTTCTGAAAATCTTTCTAAAGCTCTTAAAAAGCTCGTTTCCGCAAGCTATGTTTTACCGACAAACTCAGGAACAGCTGCTTTGTAGCT
>Ga0209542_10017845_pt1 | contig 11561 bp, 12 predicted proteins | sample RifCSPhighO2_01_FD_184028 | JGI IMG/M metagenome (GOLD analysis project Ga0209542, IMG submission 184028) | Soil microbial communities from Rifle, Colorado - Rifle CSP2_plank highO2_0.1 (SPAdes) (version 2) | ecosystem: Environmental > Terrestrial > Deep subsurface > Rock core/Sediment ...
AACCCCGTTAGAACGGGCGCTTCGCGGCTGGCTAATAGGAGTATAATGCTCCCATCAGCTATTTCTATCTACCGCCGACAGAGTAGGCAGCGTTCTAACGGGGTAAACAGAGCCGCCGAACGGTATATAAGAGCTAAAATCATATGCAACCCGACCTAGACAAAAAAGAAAAACCCGAAGATAAAAACTTCGATTTGGCGTTGCGCCCCCAGCGCTGGGATGAGTACATCGGGCAAAATATGGTTAAAGATAACTTGAAAATCTTAATCGGCGCGGCCCAGAAACGCGGCGAATCAATTGAGCATGTTCTGCTTTACGGCCCTGCTGGACTTGGCAAAACCACTCTCGCCTATCTCATTGCTCGCGAGATGAACGCTAATGTTCGAATTACATCAGGCCCTGCCATTGAAAGGGTCGGCGATCTTGCTTCGATTCTCACCAATCTCATGCCGCGAGATATTTTATTTATTGATGAAGCGCATCGGCTGAATAAAATGATTGAGGAAGTATTGTATCCGGCGATGGAATCCAGAACTCTCGATATCATCATCGGCAAGGGACCATCCGCGCGGACAATCCAATTAGAACTTCCGCCGTTCACCTTAATTGCGGCGACCACCCGCATCGGCCTTTTATCCTCGCCACTTCGCTCGCGCTTTGGAGCTACGTTCCGCTTAGATTTTTACACTACTGATGATATTAAAAAAATTCTTATAAGATCCGCGCGGCTTTTAGGGATCGAGGCTGATGATGATGCGCTCCAATTGATTGCTGAATCCAGCCGCTTTACTCCGCGTGTGGCTAATCGGCTTTTGAAACGCGTCCGCGATTATGCGCAAGTGCACGGGGACGGGCGTATCGCAAAACGGGCCGCTACCGATGCTCTCAAATTGTTGCTGATTGACGAACTCGGGCTGGAAGAAGTCGATCGGAGATTACTGGATGCAATTATCACCAAGTTTAACGGCGGCCCCGTAGGTTTGCAGTCACTCGCCGCGACCTGCAGTGAAGAAATTGATACGATTGAGGAAGTCCATGAACCATTTTTGATGCAGCTAGGATTCATTGAGCGGACTCCTCGCGGGCGGCTTGCGACACGTAGGGCTTATGAACATCTGGGTTTGGCATTGCCCGCGGGAGAAAACCGACTGGAACTATGATCTCTATTCTCGCCGGTATCGGCCTCGGAATCTTCTTCATCTTTTATGCGCTCGCGGCGAGCGCTATTGTCTATCACCTAAACGCTTATTCTTTGCCAAACTGGAACGGGCGGAAAATCGCTATTATCACTTTTACCACACTCTCGCTTCTTTTGACCGGGCTGCTTCTGGCGGCCTTCTTCCAAGTCCCCTGGAATTCATATCTATGAACCACGAATTGGTACGAATTACTGCACGAAAGAATACGAAAAATAGATTTTCGTGCGTGTTCGTGGGGTTATTCGTAAATGTTAGTGGTTAAACCCGCATGCTAGCTCTACGATCTGACGAACAATTGGTAATGGTGGTGCGGAGGCACTGGTGGTCTATGGCCAGCACCGCGGTAGCGTTCTTTTTGCTTTTAATTGCTCCGAGCGCGGTGTTTGCCGCTGGAAGAATTGTGCCGCAAATTGCTTTGCTACTAGACGATCCCCTTAGCCGGTTAGCCATCTCAATGTATTTTCTTGGCCTTCTTCTTTTTGCGTTTTTACTATGGATGGAATATTACCTCGATGTTTGGATCATAACGACGCGCCGCATCATTGATATTGATCAGAAAAGTTTATTTCATCGCGTTGTATCCGAAATTCCGCTCACGCGCATCCAGAATATTACGATTGACATCAACGGCGTAATTGAAACCTTTTTAAAATTTGGTGATATCAATGTTGAAACTGCAGGCGAAATGGGCAGTTTCACCATCGCCAATGCCCCTCTCCCCTATGAAGTAAAAGACGCGATTCTTGAGCATGTGCATCAAGTGATGAGCGAGGAAGTCCCAATTGTTACCGTAAACGAAACCTCACTCTAGCTGCTCCCTAAAAGTAATCACAAGTTGAATTTCTATCGCCTAGTATGCCGGGTAGTGAAAACTCGACAAAGGTTAAACTATTATAATCCCCAAACAAGTATTGGCAAGTAATAGAGTTGATAATAACTATGGCCGCAAATCGATAATGAAATAGTCGAGTTTTCACTACCCGGTATGTCAGGACATTCGAAATGGGCCCAGATAAAACATAAAAAAGCTGCGACTGACGCTAAGCGCGGAAATCTTTTCGGCAAGCTTTCGCGTGCCATCACCATCGCAGCCAAAGACGGCGCTGATCCTACGGTAAACATCAAACTTAGACTCGCCATCGAGCGGGCGCGGTCTTTTAATTTACCAACAGACAACGTCGAGCGGGCTGTCGCCAAAACCGCGGGAGACAAAAACGTGTCGGATCTGGTTTCGGTGCTTTACGAAGCCTACGCGCCAGGAGGCGCAGCGCTTTTGATTGAGGGCGTGACCGATAATAAAAACCGCGCTACAGCCGAAATTAAACATATATTGTTGGGATACGGCGGAAAATTCGCCGAGAGCGGTTCAGTATCGTGGATGTTTTCGCGAAAGGGAGTTATTCTATTGGCGGCAGCCGATAACCCTTCGCTGGAGAATCCGGAAACTGAACTTATATTGATCGACGCCGGCGCGGAGGAAATTGAAAAAAGTGAAGATGGCGCGACAATTTATACCCCACCGGAGCGCCGGACCTTAACAGTAGAAGCGCTTAAAAAATCGGGGTTTATGGTTGCCGACAGCTACGAAACATTTATTCCAATAACGCCGGGTGAGAATATTGACCAGCGGGACCTGGCGCGTACCGAAGCGCTTATAGAAAAATTAGAAGAACACGATGACATCGAAACTGTATCGTCAAACATCTAGAGTAATGACTGTCCTCGGGATTGATCCGGGAATAACGCGCCTAGGATACGCGGTTATTGAAGGAAGTCGCAACGCTCCGCGCCTTGTGACATCCGGGATTATAGGAAACCCGAAAGCCGAGCATCTGGAACGGCTGGGGCTTATTTATAACGAGCTAACAGCCTTGATTGCCGCTCACCCACTAGACCTTGTTGCTGTCGAAAAACTCTACTTTTCAAAAAACGTGCGTACAGCCCTAACTGTCGCGGAGGCCCGTGGAATAATTCTCTTGACAGCTCACAGGGCCGACATTAAAGTGTACGAGTGTACGCCGCAACAAGTGAAAATTGCGCTGACCGGCAACGGCCGCGCGACAAAAACTCAAGTGGCGCACATGCTAAACGCCTCGCTAAAATTTGAAAGACGGCCACGCCTGGATGATGAGACTGACGCTATCGCGATTGCGCTAACGGCGCTGGTCTCATATGCTCATACGGAGGCGCGCGATTATACAAAACATAAAAGGTCGAGCTAAAAACAAACTGTCTACATGACACACGACAACGACAAGATCTTAATGGAGGATGATATAGAGGATGAGGACAAGAATGAGGTCGATGAGGAATTAGACGGAGAAGATCCGGACATCGACGGAGAAGCGCTGGATGATGACGACCTCGACGAAGAATAATCGACACTCCATATAAAAACAAAAAGCGCCTTTGGGCGCTTTTTGTTTTTTCCCTCCTTCGCAGAAAACCGCGAGTGTAAGTCCGTGGGTGAACCCCGTTGAAAATTCTATTTCTAACGGGGTTAATGAGTTATAGCCTCTCGCGGAGTTTTAGGAAGCGGGTTTTCCCCGCCCGAATGACCATACCTGGAGCCACGGCAACAAATTCCGCGCTTGTTGTTGGACGGTACGCGGCCCCGCCTGCCGGTATGATCTCGATGCCCCCTTGTTCAATCAGGCGCCGCGCTTCGGACTTGGAGCGAGCAAGACCTACGTCAAGTAACAATGCCACTACCTCGTATGATCCACTCGCAATCACAGCCTCTTGTACATCCGATGGTAATTGTTTTTTGGAAAATACCTTCACAAACTCTGTCCGTTCGCGAAGAGCCGAAGCCTCGCCGTGATATAACTCCACAATCGCACTCGCCAGATCAAGCTTCACGTCGCGCGGGTTCTCGCCTTTTCGCAGGCGCGCTTCGACTCTTTTGATCTCCTCCTCGGGCCGGCGTGTGGTTAAACGAAAATAAGACATGATCAGTGAATCCGGAATTGACATAGTTTTTCCAAACATCATGCGCGGAGATTCGGTGATGCCGATATAATTGCCGAGAGATTTAGACATTTTTCTAGTACCGTCGGTGCCGACCAAAATCTCGGTTGTTAAAATATCTTGGGGCGTTTTGCCCAAGCGCTCAAGTAGCGTCCGTCCAGCCATTAAATTAAACAATTGATCATTGCCCCCAATTTCAACATCGGCTTTAATCGCAACCGAATCGTATGCTTGTACCAGAGGATACATCAGCTCATGCATCCAGACTTCTTTTTGCTCTTTCAGGCGCTTCGCAAAATCGTCGCGCTCTAAAATGCGCTGGGCGGTAAACAATTTTAATATCCCCAGCCAATCCGAGAGGTGGATTTTCGACAGCCACTCGCTGTTCCTGCGAATTTCGGCCTTCTTGATATCCAGAACTTTACCCACTTGGGTAAAATAGGTTTTGGCATTTCTTGAAATCTCCTCCTTGGTTAATGGAGGGCGCGCCGCAGAGCGGCCCGAGGGATCGCCAATTTGGGTCGTAAAATCGCCGATGATGAAAATGATTGCGTGCCCTGCGTCCTGAAACTCACGCAGCTTCCACAAGGTAACAGCGTTGCCAATGTGTAAATCCGGAGCGGTGGGGTCCATGCCTAGTTTGACACGGAGCTTCTTACCCGAGACAAGTTTCTGCGCCAGGGAATTGCGGTCGGTCACGTGCGTCGCGTTCCGTTCGAGGATGGTTTGGATTGTCGCGGGGTCTTTTTTCATGCGGATTCCAGTTTAGCGCATCCTAATTTTTTTGACTAATTGAGAAAAAGCCGCACTGATTGAAAAAAACTGTTGTTGACTTATGATGGGTAGCGATGCTCTGGATGCGCCGAAAATTGCTGGAGCGCCGCAGGATCCGCCGCCGTAGGGTCTTTTTTGGGATATTGTGGGTACTGGCGTTTTTTTTCGCGGCAGGTAGCGTCAGTCTTTTTTTTATCCTGCGCGGCCTGCCCGATCCTGCGCGCTTGACCGAGCAGAATATCGCCCAGTCAACGCGGATTTATGACCGCACGGGCACGGTAGTTCTCTACGACGTTCACGGAGATGAGAAACGCTCGGTTGTGCCGTTCGCTAAACTTCCTGCCGTATTAAAGAACGCGACCGTAACTGTTGAGGACGCGGAGTTCTACTCGCACCGCGGCATTGACGCTCGAGGGATCATGCGCGCGCTTTATGTTGATCTTACGTCGCGGGGCATCCGGCAAGGCGGATCAACTATTACCCAACAGCTGATTACTAATTCCTTGCTTTCTCGAGGGACTTCGGTGCGAGAAAAAATTCTGCGAAAAATACGCGAGATTGCTCTTGCTGTCATTATTGAAACGAAATTTTCCAAGGACGAGATCTTGTCCCTTTACTTAAACCAAATCCCTTACGGTTCGCAGGCTTACGGCGCCGAAGCGGCGGCCGAAACTTTTTTCGGCAAGAGTGTTGATCAGATTGATTTAGCTGAGGCGGCGTTTTTAGCTTCTTTGCCGCGGGCTCCATCATACTATTCTCCGTACGGACCGCACCGCGACGAACTCATGGGGCGCAAGGATTTTATCCTCGACCGGATGGCTAAACTCGGTTACATCTCGGCCGACGACGCAACCAAAGCCAAGAAAGAAAATCTTAACATCCGCAAACAGCGCCAAAATATTCTGGCGCCGCACTTCATTTTTTATGTGCGAGATTATTTGACACAAACTTACGGCGAGAGTTTGGTGGAACAGGGCGGGCTTAAAGTTATCACAAGCCTAGATTGGGATCTGCAGCAAAAAGCCGAGAAGATTGTCCGCGAGGGAGCAGAGCGTAATTCTCAATTAATTAAAGCAAAAAATGCCGCCTTGGTTGCGGCAAACCCTAAAACCGGGGAGGTGCTCGCAATGGTGGGATCCCGCGATTACTTCGCCGATCCGGAGCCTAAAAACTGCAAACCGGGCGTAAACTGCCAATTCGACCCGCAGGTAAATGTCGCCTTGCGAGCGCGTCAGCCGGGTTCGGCTTTCAAGCCGTTTGTCTATGCCACTGCTTTTGCGAAAGGCTACACGCCCGATACTGTGCTCTTTGACGTCCCGACAGAATTTAATCCTTCATGCAACAGCAACGGAACAGCGCCTGCTGGAACCGACCCAGCCTCGTGTTACTCGCCGAGTAATTACGATGACGCGTTCCGTGGCCCAGTTACGATCCGCCAGGCGCTGGCGCAATCATTAAATGTCCCGTCTGTAGAGCTTTTGTATCTGGCGGGCGTGATGGATTCGATCGAGACTGCTAAGCGTCTTGGCATCACAACTGTTGAACCAGACCCGTCGCGCTATGGCCTGGCGTTAGTCTTAGGCGGGGCTGAGGTGAGACTGCTCGATATGGTTTATGCCTACGGAGCTTTCGCCAACGACGGCACGCAGTCCGAGCTTACAAATATTCTCCGTGTTGAAGACGCGGCTGGTAACGTCCTCGAGGAGTATAAGCCCGACCCCCACCAGACGCTTGATCCGGAATTGGCGCGGCAAATTAATGATGTGCTGTCAGATAACGATGCACGACAGCCGATATTTTCCCCGCGCTCTTCTTTATATTTTGATAATCGTCAAGTCGCAGCTAAAACAGGCACGACCCAGGATTACCGAGACGCTTGGACTATCGGGTACACTCCGTCGCTAGTGGCCGGGGTTTGGGTGGGGAATAACGACAACACTTCGATTCAGCAAAAAGGATCGGGCGTTTTAGCCGCTGCCCCCATCTGGCATAATTTCATGGAGGTGGCTATGGGGGGGGTGCCGCCGGAACGGTTTATCAAGCCCGTGCCAATCGAGGTTGAGAAACCTATCCTTAGGGGGTTATGGCAAGGGGGACAAGCTGTGATGATTGATAAAATTTCCAAAAAGCTCGCGACTTCCGAAACACCGGAGAATCTCCGAGAAGAAATAGTGGCGGGGTCGCCGCACACAATCCTCTATTGGGTAGATAAGGATGACCCGCGCGGTAGCGCTCCAGCAAACCCTGGCGCCGATCCTCAATTTGCGCACTGGGAAGAAGCGCTGCGGGCGTGGCTCGCAAACCACCCCGTCGGGCCACAGCTTGTTGTCCCGACAGAGTACGATACCCTGCACACCGAAGCCAACCGGCCGCGTCTTTTCGTCTCGGATCCGAAAGCTGGAGACATTGCTCCACGAAAAACAGCCCTCAAATTAAAATTTGATCTGCAATCAGTTTTCCGGATTAAGGAAGTGGATATTCTTCTAAACGATCAAATTACCAAAACGTTTCTTGGCCCAAGAGCGATCACCGAAATTTCTATAGATATAAGCGATTTGGACGCCGGAGACAACACTCTTAAGGTCCGGGCCGTAGACGACGTTGAAAATATGAGAGAGGTCTCGATTCCGTTTTTAATCACACCGTAAAACGCACAGACCCGATGCCTGCGCGCTCCGCTACTTCCAAAATAATTGAGCTCGCCGTGAATAAGGCGCTCGCGGCCGCGGGGCTCGTCGCGCGCACGAGTAATGTGTTTTTGGTGCGCATCACCGAGCGCAAAGAGTTGGCGATGTTTGGATGTTTTTTGAGAATCTCTTTTTGAATTTCTTGGAAAATTTTCTCGTCGGGGCGCGCCAATCTTGACGCTTCCTCTGTGTACGAACGTTGTTTTATGTCGAATGATAAGTGACGTAGCATGTGCGGTTAAACCCTAAGTGGCATGACGATAGTGAAAAATGAGGGGTCCTCTTCGCTCCAAATCCGCGCCGGCCGCGTTTCGTCTTGGATGCCGACCGTCACTCTTTCGGACGCGACGGCCTCCACGGCGTCAGAAAGATAGCGGTAATTAAAGCCGATGCGCCCCGGTTTTCCCTCGACATCGCCGCTAATTTCTCTGGTGTGCTTACCCACCTCGGGATTGGAAATTTCAACAAGAACTTGGGATGGGCGGTAGGAAAGAACTACGTCATTAAGCTTGCTTGCGAAAACGCCTGATAGTCTCACGCCAACTAAAAAACTTTCGCGATCTAGGCGCAGTGTTGTCCCGTGTTCTCTTGGGATAAGCCCACGATAATCGGGATAAGCCCCGGAGATAAAACGGGTAATAAGTTGGGTGTTTTTTACGGTGATTAGCACCTGCTCGGCGTTAAATTTAATCTCTGTTTCACCGTCTTCGGGGAGAAGCCTAAGAGTTTCCTGCATAACCCGTAAAGGGATAATAATACGTAGGTTGTCGGGATGTGATGAAAACTTTTTCAGACGCTGCTCGGCTAAACGGAAAGTGTCGGTACCTACAATAATAAGATCTTTTTTATCTACCCAAAAGTAAACTCCCCCAATCTCTGGTTTGAACTCTGAAACACTTATGGTTGGGATCACACGATTTAGGGCTGTTTTAAAGTCGGCGTTTGGGATTAAAAGATATTCTTTACTAGTAAGTGTCGGAATAATCGGGAAATCTGAAGGATTAATAGTATTGATTTCAGAGGTTGTGGTTTCCGTCTCAATGGTAATAATGTTTTGTTTTTCTTTAATTGTTACTACTTCATCTAAAATTGTTTGAAGAATTGATGATAAAATCCGCGGCGGTAATATCACACGCCCTTCTTTAATAATTTTAGTTGGTATGGTGGTACTCACACCAATTTCAAGATTTGTGGCTTTAATAATTAATGATCCATTTCTAGCCTCAAGTAGAATATTGGAAATAATCGGAAGATTTATATTTTTCCCACAAAACCTCTCAACTGTGTTTATAGCTTCTTTTAATTCTGATCGCAAACAAGTGATAACCATGATTTAGTTTATATAAATATTGTTGTTATTAGTAGTGTTGATATGTGTATAAATAAGTATTTTTTTGTTGGGTATTTGATATAAAGTACGTTTTTAATACCATTAGTCTTTAGAATAAACTGTTTAAATAAACTATCACTTATGCGTTAATATTATATCGTTATTTATATTTACCCAACATTCCAACTGCGCGTTAGTATCTTATAAACATATTTATGCACTATACATACGGTCGCGGATCGCGCGCAGCTCCTCCTCTAATAATGGGTTAGATTTTAATTCGTTGGTGATTTTTTTACAGGCGTGGATCACAGTAGTGTGATCTTTTTTACCCAACTTATCACCAATAAATGGAAATGAACTTTTCAAATCTTCCCGTAATAAATACATCGCGATCTGTCTGGGGCGGACAATCTCTTTACGCCGGCTGTGATCTATGAGTTCTTTTTCGTTAATTTCAAAAAAATCTGCCACCGACTTCACGACCTTTTTAAGAGAGGTGAAGCGGCGCGGCTCCTGGGCTATATGAGCTAAAATCTTCTTTGTCTCTTCTAAAGAGATGGGGCTGTTTGAAAGTTTAGAGCTAATCACCACGCGGTTCAGCGCTCCTTCAAGCTCACGAATGTTTGTTTTGATTGAATCAGCCACGAACCACAGCGCGTCTTCCGGCACCGCCATGCTCTTTTCCAGGCACTTGGTCTTTAAAATCATCATCCGGGTTTCCCGGTCGGGCAGTCCGATGTCGGCGATCATGCCGCCCTCAAAACGCGAGCGAAGGCGCTCTTCCAAGGTGGGGATGGATTTGGGCGGGCGGTCCGACGAGATGATAATTTGCTTATTATTTTGGTAGAGGGTGTTGAAAATGTGGAAAAATTCTTCCTGCATCTTTTCGGTGCGCCCGATAAACTGGATGTCATCAATAATCAGAAGATCGATTAGACGGTATTTTTCTTTAAGGCGACTCATAGCCTGATTAGACAGCGCCTCGACCACCTCTCCCATAAATCGCTCCGTCGGCACGTAAAGAACCCTGAACCCCGGACGCTGCCGCATGACTTCGTTGCCGACCGCTTGGATAAGATGGGTTTTGCCGAGGCCAACGCCGCCGTAAATAAACAGCGGGTTGTAGGAGTTCCCCGGGTTTTTTACAATCGATTGAGCTGTGGCGTGCGCCAGCTCGTTGAACGAGCCAACAATAAAATGCTCGAAAGCGTAACGTGGGTTAAGATTGGTTACAGGATCGATTGAAACATCACGGAGGGTAAATTCGTCATCTGGCACCGCGGTCGGTATTCCAGCGCGACGTAGCCGATCCGGGGTGGGGCGCCGCTTTTCTTCAATCGCCGATTTGTACTGGCCGATAATGTATTCGATGTCTTTAACGTCGCGATCGATGTTGCGTACGGCCCGCAGGATGAATTTGTGGTATTTTGATTTGAGCCACTCCTTAGCGAAGCCGTTAGGAACCGAAAGAGTAACAACGCCATCGCGGAGATCCGCAACAGCGGTGTGCTTGAACCAGGTGATGAAGTTGGCTTTCGTGACGTTGGTTTCGATCTCTGTGAGGGCTTGGTGCCACAACTCATCGTGATCCATAGTATCGCTCGATTAAAAAGTAGTTACATTATAGACGCATGCTCTTAGAAATTGAAAGACTTGGCAATAGATGGATATTTGTGCAAAAGCTGTGTATGATATGTGAAGTTAAATTTTGTGATAAGATAGTCGCATTATGTCAACGACATACCAACCGAAAAAGCGCAAGCGCTCAAGAACCCACGGCTTCAGGAAACGCAGCCGAACCCCGGAGGGGCGTCGCGTAGTTGCACACCGGCGATCCAAGGGGCGTAAACGCCTAACGGTCTAGTTTTTTATGGCGCTTCCTAGAACACAGCGCCTGCGCCGGCAGAAAGAAATTCTCCGCGTTTTTCGCAAATCTTTACGTTACGAAACGGCAGAGTTTCTTCTGCGAACTCACCAAAAAGGTGGTTTGCCGGGCCAGGCGACGGTGATTGTGCCTAAGAAGGTTTCTAAAAGCGCGGTTATCCGAAACAGATTGCGCCGGCAGGCTGGTGAATGGTTTAGAACAGGTGTTAAGATCGGAGAGCGGCCAATGGATTGTGTCTTAACTGTCAAGCCCAGTCCCGCCACTGCCTCGCGCCGCGCCTTTCGCTCGGCTCTCCTGATACTCGGGCAGAAATTCAAACCATGAAATATATTTTTATCGCGCTTATACGCTTTTACCAGCATTTTATTACTTATCCTTTGCAGGCTTTAAGTGGGCCTGGGTTAGGTTGCCGGTTTTTGCCGTCGTGCTCGGAGTACGCGGTCGTTGCTATCGGGAGGTTCGGCGCGCGGCGTGGCGGGTGGCTTGCTTTGCGGCGGATCTTCAGGTGCCATCCTTATGCCGCGGGCGGTTACGACGCTGTGCCAGAAATTAAACCCGCCTCACGGACCCAGTAATTTTTATGGCTTACATTTTCCACGAATTTCTTACGCGCCCGCTCTTTAACCTGCTGGTTTTCTTTTATCAGGTCATTCCATTTCACGATCTGGGGCTTGCAATTATTCTTTTGACGATTTTCATACGATTGCTTTTGT
>Ga0209542_10017846_pt1 | contig 11561 bp, 10 predicted proteins | sample RifCSPhighO2_01_FD_184028 | JGI IMG/M metagenome (GOLD analysis project Ga0209542, IMG submission 184028) | Soil microbial communities from Rifle, Colorado - Rifle CSP2_plank highO2_0.1 (SPAdes) (version 2) | ecosystem: Environmental > Terrestrial > Deep subsurface > Rock core/Sediment ...
GTGACGGCTCGCCCTTACCGCCATTTGAGGGCAGGCCTTATGTTGTCCCCCTCGGTAGGGGCGTCATTAGTACAGCCGCAACATACTGGGACAACTTAAATCCCGATAACCGGGTAGCCCTCGTTGCCAAATCAATCGACCATGAAACCGGAGTGCTGGATTACCACATCATCAACGCCCTGGATAAATAACAACCCCTCGAACAATCCTTTACAATGAGATATGATTCCTATATAAATGGTTTTTATAAAGCAAAAACTCAGATCTCTTCGAAACAGCTAACTGCTGTAACTTCTTGATAACATAGCCCCTGTGGATTGGATTTCGCGCGGTCTTCTATACCAAAGCTCTCGGTTCGACTCCGAGCAGGGGCACCAATACTGTACTCCTACCAATAACAGGTTGTTTTAGACAGAAAATAGTAAGATAGCTAGGTGATTGGAATTAGCGACAAACAATTCAAAGAAATTGTTGCAGGGGCTATCGATGCTATCCCTTCTCCATATATCGACCGACTGGATAATGTGGCCTTCATAGTCGAAGACCAACCAACGGGGGAACAGAATCGAAAACTTGGACTACGCTGCCATGACTTACTTTTTGGCTTATATGAAGGCGTGCCTCTACCCCAACGTATGGGTAGCAGCAAACTTTTGCCTGATAAAATAACGCTTTTTAAAAAACCGTTATTATCAATCAGTAAAGATTTAGGCGAGCTTAGTCAGAATATAAAGCACACCATCTGGCACGAAGTAGCCCACTATTATGGTTTGGGCCACAAAAGAATCCATGAACTGGAAGGAAAATAGGCTCAAGCACCACTCTATCTGTATAATCAGGCTTAAGCATGAGCAAAATAACAAAAATTTCTTTGCGAAAATTAAACTTCATAGCGGCCGGCCTGCATCTAGTGCAGGCCGCTACTGTACTACTAATAGCTAAAGACTTTAAGTTACCGGTCACCGGCAACTTCTTAGATTTCAACCAAAGCACACAGGCTCTTGTGCCAGCCAGCAAAACACTGTTTCAGCTGCCTTATGTCTGGCTGATCGTAAGTTTCTTTTTGCTTTCAGCGTTAGCCCATTTATTTATCGCCACTGTTTATAACCGCAGCTATAACCGCAACCTGGCCCAAGGTATTAATAAGGTCCGCTGGATAGAATACGGGCTGTCGGCCAGTACCATGATGGTAGCTATTGCTCTTTTGGTCGGGGTTTATGACGCTGCCAGCCTGCTCATGATATTTACCCTCACCGCCATTATGAACCTAATGGGCCTGGCCATGGAACTGTATAACCAAAGTAGACAGAAGGTTAGTTGGCTGGCTTACTGGGTCGGCTCACTCGCCGGTATCATTCCCTGGCTGGTTATAGCCTTTTATCTATGGCTGGGAGCCAGCCAGGGCAGTAGTGCGCCAACCTTCGTTTACTTTATCTTTGTTTCAATATTCATCTTCTTCAACTGTTTTGCTATTAATATGTGGCTGCAGTACAAGCGGGTAGGTAAGTGGAAAGATTATCTTTATGGTGAAAGGGTTTACATTTGGCTGAGCCTGATTGCTAAGAGCTTGCTGGCCTGGCAGGTATTTGCTGGGACGCTGCGGCCTTAATAACTATATTCTTCACGGGAACAGAGCTATAATTAGCTCAATTGGAGCTTACGCATTGAGAAAAATATTTATTGTTGTGGCAGGAGGTAATACAGACGCGCAGCGCCACTTTGAGGATACCATTCAAAGAAAAAGAAATATTAACGAGGTAAGACAATTTCTTCCGCCTGAACAAATTAATAATTTAGAAAATATATACCACGGATCGGACTTTATCGTTTGGGGTTCCGTTCCTGGGCCGATGAACGAACCACGTTGGGAAAAAATGGATCCTGGTGATGTAGTCCTTATATATAACACCGGCAGAATCAGATTTGCAGGCGAAGTAGCCGCTAAAGTTCGAAGTAAGGATCTAGCAAGATATTTTTGGCGCGAGACAGCGGACCGTGAAACCTGGGAGCTAATGTATTTTATAGTTAATGAAGAAAAAGTGGATGTCCCACTCTCTAAACTCAATCCTTTCTTCGGGTATAGTGAGAATTATGCGCCGCGTGGCTTCACCCAAGTTGATCAAGAGAAGGTAAAAGCATTTGCTAATAACTACGGCGACATTCTAGGAGCTCTAAAGTCTCTCGAGAAGAATGAAGAGATCTTTCCAGTAAGCCCGGTAAAAACGAAGATTCTTCAGGAAAAAATTGTGCGAGCGCCTACAGAGCACGATGAAATGCAGTGGAGATTAATACGACTTGGCGAATTAGCCAAGTTAGATGTATGGGTGCCTTCAAGCGACCAAGCAAAGCAATATAAAGGTAATAGTTTTCGTGAACATGTTTTAAAAGAATTTCAACAAGGCATTGATGTGCCCCCAACAATTAAAAATATTGATGTGGTATGGAAGTTCGGACCGTATTCGATTAAATCAGCCTTCGAGATTGAACATTCAACATCTGTTTATTCAGGTATACTGCGCCTTTCTGATTTAAGAGCTGAAACGCCTAACTCAACATTCCCACTCTTTATAGTTGCTGACGGGGAAAGAAAGCGAAAAGTTTTAAACGAATTGCTACGACCGACTTTTTCTAGTCCCGCACTACGTTTAAATGAAATCGTGAAGTATCTCAGTTATGACGATGTGCGACAAATTGATAAAGCAACAACTAGGGAATTCAATCCTGAAACTTTTCTAGCAGCAGGTGTATCACCATAAATTGTCGCAAAAAAAATTATAGAAATAAGCGTACAATCATAAGCATAAACAGGGGGTGGGTATGTTTGGCAGGTTCAAGGGCTGGTTTTCGGCTCTGTCATTCATTGGAAAAGCAGGGATTATCCTGGCGGTGGTCTCGACGAGTGCAATTGTTAATGCTGTCATCCAACCAAATTCTACCCCTCCACCAGAACCTCCGCCACAAGTTCAGGGTGAAAAAACTGAACCCAAGGTCGAGGTTAAAACAGAAACAACTACTGAAGAAATCCCATACGATACAAAAACGATTGACGATCCGAATTTAGCAGCCGGGACCAATAAAACACAGACTGATGGTGTAAACGGGATAAAATCCAAAACATGGAAAGTAACTTACACCAATGATAAAGAGACGAACCGAATTCTTGAAAAAGAAGAGATCTCAACCCAGCCAGTCACAAAAATCATAGCTCATGGCACAAAAGAAATTTCGCCTTGTAGTCCTAATTATTCCGGCTGCGTGCCAATTGCCTCGGACGTTGACTGTGCTGGCGGTTCCGGTAACGGTCCAGCATACGTAAACGGACCGATTAGTGTCATTGGCTCAGACATTTACGATCTAGACCGTGACAACGACGGCATCGCCTGTGAATAGTTAGAGTTTGTTGTTTTTGTTACGTTGAAATTGTGGGGCGTTAGGCTATTGCTTTTTCGAACTGATTAGATTTCCATAAAAACGCGCAGCGGACCCAAGGCAATATCATCGCGCTCCACAGCCTGGACGTAAGTAGATTTTTTATCAGTTTTGTATTTTATCTGCTGGAGGTCACTTAGCACTTCCAGGTCTAGTCCCTCTACTTTGAGACATTCAGACCATCTGTCATATGAATAATGTTGACCCTCTGGGAGTAGCCGCAAGTGTGCTATACGCGCCGTGACCGTATTCTTTTCGTTGCCGATTTGGCCTTCTTCAGATTCCACAACTTCTTGGCACATAAAACGCTCTAGGATCTCTGCAGCCAGTGCATTGAGCTCGGCCAGGCCTTGAGTGTCCCTTACTTTACGATCGCCCAGCACAAAAGCAAGTTCGGTATTCATTAATACTTTGGCGTGGGTTATTTTGCCCTCTTGGGTGGATATAACTTCGCATATATAGTTCTGCGGGTTGCGAGGATGTTTATGGAGATTAACCGTTAATTTATCGCCATCACCGAAATCTTTCTGCCATGAGATACCGCGCTGGTTGAGGAAACGTCTTTGGATAGCCAAAATGTTCATGCGGCTGGCTTCTACCGCCGACAAAGCACGCAAGGTATATTCTTGAGCGTATTCTAATTGTTCAGAGTCCACCTCGCCAATGACGTTATCTAACGGGTGGTGAGCCTGTTTGTCGACTTGACTTTCCTCGCGCACTATCAAGATAAAGCCTTCTTTGGCGTCGCCAATGTTGACTGCCCGGCGTCCAATGCCGGTGGTGCGGGCAATTTCATTCTTGGCTTTTTCTATCTGTTGATTGTAATGGCCTAGAATTTCCAGCCAATCTTCATCAGAAAGCACGTTACCTTTAGACACAAAAGCCTCAACAACAAAACCATCGTCAGTACGCCTGGCGACAGTTTCGGTCTGATTTTCCATTACATCTTCAATAAGTTCGCCTAAATTACCGGCCTTTTTTAGAGCTTTTTTTACACTCCTACCGCCCAGCTGCTCCATCGCTTTCCTAAGGGCTGGCTCTAATTTAGCCATATACTCCTGATCGTGAAGTTTTTGCGACATCCTCAATGTCTGGTCGCCGATATATGCCGAGGCCTCCGCAGAAACGGCATAGTCCGTTTCAAAGATTACTTTGAAAAAGTCAGCCAGATCCGGATGTTTTGAGATCAAATAACTGGCCACATATTTAGCTTGTGAAGTATAAATGTCGAAGCCTGGATCTTCTTGCTCTGACAGTTGAACGCCAAGAGTTGCATCGACCACTTTTGAGGGGTCACGATAAAGATCCATGTAGTCATCGAGAGCATTAGACCGTTTCTGGTATTCTTCTTCGCCTAAAGCTTTGAGAGCCATACTCATATGAGCAACCGAAAGCCCATGATAATGCCTATTAATTACGCTTGAAGGGCGTACCGGTTTTCCACTGTCTGCCAATTTCTTAATGTAACTGGTGAATTCATTGAGCGGGTTTGGTCGGGCGGGAGGCAATTCGTCAAGCGCGTCTAAGGAAGCCATAAGAATAGCAATGCCCTGCAGGCAGGCGAAGGTACGGCCAAAATACTCAGGACAGTCGAGCCTAAGCAGGGGAACCGCCTTAACCTTATGGGCATAAAGCCCGCCTTCCGGCAGTAGGTAAGTTTCGAAGCTGGCGATTTTCATTGCTTGGCGCATAACTTCTGGCTTTGAAACCAAACGAATACCACCTCGTATAAATCTTTCATAACTATCCACCACTAAACCGATATCGGCATACATTTCGGCTGTCCGGAAGTAGCAACCAAGTAGTACTTGCTGCAATTCTCCGGTTGAAAGACCGGGAAGCAGGCTGGCCTCTATCCGGCGGCTTATGATGTCCGGGTCTACAGATGAGGTGGTGGTAGCAACGTGCTCTTTAACACTTTTTAGAATGCAATCCCTAATGTCGTTTCGTGCAGTTTCTGATATGCCGGTCTTGCTATGAATACTGTCAAGAATATTTTTTAGCCTGATAGGTTCATCGGCTAACTGTTCGCCAGTCCAGCGCAGCTTGTATTCACTGTTGAGATGGCGCCTAAGCGCAGCGCGCCGGCTTTTAGTTAAGACAGTACTGTTCGCAAGCTCGGTTTCATAACTGTCAAGAAAACTATGAATATCAGTGATGTCTTTTTTCTGCTGTTCAGCCCTGGCGGCTATTAGTTCATGGTCATCCTCCAAATCGGCCAGCAGTTCATCTAAGTTGCCATCCTGCCTTGATTCAACTGCAATTTTTGGAGTTTCTTCTACTTTTTGAACTAGCAATGTCTGAGTGTCATCAATCCTTTGCGCCAAATGGTCGAGGACACCCCGAAGTGCATTCGTGCCTAAAATGGCAGTTTTGTAATAGGGGTCCTGATATATTTCGGACTGGACCCACTGCCGTTCTTCAGGCGGGGTATCTTCTAAAAGGCCGTCTGCCTCTTTGGAGAGTTGTACGGCCTCCGCAACTGTCATCGAAGTGACTATTGTCTCTTCTTTGCCCATATAATGTTATTATAACATAAGAGCTACTCTTTGACAACGCACAGAATAGTACTTTGCTTGTTTTTGATTAGTTTTGACCGAACAGGATATTGACTGAAGTTGTGGAATTTAGGCAAGCTTGACTCTTTTTGGGTAGCGATGGGCGGCAAAAGCCCTGCCGGCTAATGTTCCAAAAGCTGCGCAAAGACCGCCGAGTGCCACAACCTTGAATGCAACACTCCAACCACTAACTTCTGGCTGGTCTGGCAAATGATCGCGTTCGACGAGGTCTAGATGTGTCAAGTGGATACCCATATCATCAACTATCTCCCCCGGTCTGAGGGTGTTAATTTTTTCTGTCATTTTTTGTCTCCTGTTTGACCAAAGTATAGCACCATTGCATAAGCATTTAAAGTGGTTTTATCAGACTATTGAAGAATCTTTGGGCAACCATCATATGTGATAGAATCAAAGAGTTAACAATTTAATATCAAGAGTGCAGTTAGGGGACTAGCCCTGTGACCTGCCAGCAACCTTCGCAAAAAAGCGAAAAGGTGCCAAGTCTAGCCCGCATGGGAAAGATATAGCAACACTAATCTTCCTTTGCAAAAGGATGGTTTTTTATGTCCAGTTACAGATCCGCTGAGAGTGTATCACCTAAACACCCTGATAAACTGTGCGACCAGATATCTGACGCCATACTTGATGCCTATTTAGCCATCGATCCGGCTGCCAGAGTGGCAGTAGAGGTTGCCGGCGGCCATGGCCAGGTATTTGTATTGGGCGAAGTAACAGCCAAGGGAAAGATTGAAATTGAGCCAATAGTTAGGCGCCTGGCCGGTGAGGTTGAACTGGCCACCAAAATTGTCCACCAAAGCCCGGAAATCGCTTCCGGTGTAGATAAAGGCGGAGCCGGTGACCAGGGTATTATGGTTGGCTATGCGGTAGATGAGACGCAGGAACTTATGCCGCTGGAAGTTATGCTGGCCAGGAGCCTGAACCAATTCTTATATGAACGATGGCCATATGACGGTAAAACGCAAGTAACTACCAAGGATGGTAGAATCGTGGCTTTAGTGGCCAGTTTCCAGAACTCAAAAACCCAGGCAGTGAGAGATATTATAGATGAATGGCTAAAAGATAAACCCCGGGCGGAGCAGATCCAGATATATGTAAATCCAACTGGTGACTGGCACCAAGGTGGCTTCGACGCCGACAGCGGCCTGACCGGCCGTAAACTGGTAATTGATAACTACGGTCCCCAGATCCCAGTTGGCGGCGGGGCTTTTTCAGGCAAGGATCCGACCAAGGTAGACCGATCCGGTGCTTATATGGCCCGCCGCATAGCCGTGGATTATTTAAGAAAGCACCATGCCAAGGAAGTTTATTGTTACTTGGCTTACGCCATCGGTGTAGCCCAGCCCTTGGAAGCAATCATTAGGGTTGATGGCCACACACAAGAGGTCCAAGGCTACGATCTAACACCCAAGGGCATTATTGACTACCTGGATCTGAAAAAACCGCAATACGAACCCACAGCCCGCTATGGGCACTTTGGCCACGGCTTTGCTTGGGATAACTAAACCGCCAAACAAGTCGGCAGAGAGACACCTAAAGATATTTAATTCGACAAGCAGGACATAAGCTCTTTGAGGGCGGCGAGCGTGAGGCCCGCCGCCCTCTCGAGCGTTCACGCTCGGGCGTGGATCTTGAAGCGGACACCGAACTTGAAGCTCGACTTGATGCCGCGCCGCGCGTTGCGCCTCCGGAAGTGGTAGAGACCGAGAGCCAGGCCCACGGTCACCATTGCCACTGCGAAGGCAGCATCGTGAAGTGTGTCGGAGACATCATTCCGCGTCATGTTCACCTCGCTTTCTTAGTTCAGCTTTTCCTAAGTTTTCGCCTCAGGAAAAGGCCGATGACTGTGAAGTCCCTTTGGCCGCTCTAGACCCCCTCCCACACCATTCGTTTGCCGAGCTCCGCAAGGTACTTGCCCTCAAACCAGAGCTCCAAGACGGACTTCACGAGAGACCTTTCCTCGCTGAGAGGCTTCGACTTGATGAAGTTCTGTGCCGCTCTGGCGAGTTGCCACCCTAGCAGACCAGCCGCGACCGAGGGTATCCCGTACCCCAGGCTGAAGCCTATAAATAAGCTTTTTATGGCGGCTCCTTCCATAGACGAGAGAGTTTCCTGCTTGTCGATGTACGCCATGTGACTTGACGTCCACCTCAAGCTTTGGCTAAGGCTACTCTACCATAATTATTGGATATTGGTATGCTGATTTAAGCGGTAGTCGAGACGTGCGATAATTAGGCGGTGAATAAAGAGTTTGAGAGAGTTTTCAAGCAGTTAAATCCTTCGCAGCGGGAAGCCGTTGAAACTATCGACGGGCCAGTGTTAGTTATTGCCGGCCCTGGCACCGGTAAAACCCAGCTTATCGGCACCCGTGTCGGCTATATCTTAAAAAATGCTGATATTGACCCTTCTAACATTTTGCTTCTAACTTTCACCGAAACTGGCGTCATTGAGATGCGCCAGCGGCTGGAGAGGCTGGTGCCGGCAGCCGCCCACAAGGTGCATATCAGCACCTACCACGGCTTTGGTAACGACCTGATACGAAACCATCCAGAATACTTTGAAGGCCTGGAAGGCGACCCGATAGATGAACTGGCCGCCACAACCACCATCCAGGCCATAATCCAAGCCTTGCCGCACAGTAACCCCCTAAAAGCTGCTAGTTATTACCCCAGTGAGGTAATAGATTTTATTAGCGACGCTAAACAGGTTTTACTAAAGCCTGAAGCTATCAAAACCGTAGCCAAAGCTAATCTGGCTTTCATAGAAGCAGCCTCAAAACTCTGGCGCAGGCAGCTGGACAAGCTGGACAGAATCAGCCAGGCCAGCGTTTCTGTATTTGAAGCCATACTCAAAGCCGCCGGCAAAGTGCCTACTGGAGCTAAACTACCAAAGAGCATTAAACTGTTAAGTGAGTACCTGAAGGACAGTCTCGAGCGAGCCTTAGAAGATTTCACTACCAGCGGCTCAACCAAGCCGCTGACCAAGTGGAAGAACGACTGGCTGGAGAAGGATAGGCGAGGCCGGTTCGTACCGGCCGGCAAACGGGCCAACGAACGACTAATCGCCGCCGCCGGAATTTATGAGCAGTACCAGCAGAAGCTCAAAGAAGCCCGGGCCTTCGATTATGACGACATGATCCTGCGAGCCATTGAAGTATTAGAGAACCAGCCGGAATTCAAATACAGCCTGGCGGAGCGTTATCAGTACGTCATGCTGGATGAATTTCAAGATACCAACCCGGCCCAGATGCGCCTGATAGAGCTATTAACCGACCATCCGGTGCATGAAGGCCGGCCGAACGTACTGGCTGTAGGTGATGACGACCAGGCTATCTATGCTTTCCAAGGTGCCGACCATGCTAATATGGCTCACTTCGCCAAACATTACCGCAAGGTTAAGCTTATAAGCCTAAAACAGCATTACCGGGCCCACCAGGACCTGGTAGACTTAGCCGCCAATATAGCTGACCAGATCAGTGTCCGCCTGCACCATAGCTTTCCGGGTATTGAGAAAATACTGGTGGCGGCTGGGGCCAATGCCAAACAGCCGCCAAAACTGGCTGTCCGGGAATTTATCAGCGACGGGGCGCAGTACGCTTGGGTGGCCGGTGAGATTAAGCGCTTAATAAAAGCCGGCATCCCAGCCAGCGAAATAGCCGCTCTAGCACCTAAACATAAATACCTGGAGGCTCTATTACCATACTTAGCCCGCCTTGTCCTGCCAGTGAGTTATGAGAAGCGTGAAGACGTGTTGGAAGAACCTAAAGTTCGGATGCTAGAACAGATAGCCCGGCTGCTTTTAGCCTTGCAGGCCGGCAACCATCAGCTGGCAGACGCATTTCTGGCGGAAGTTATTAGCTATGACTTTTGGGATGTGCCGACTGAGACAATCTGGGAACTGGTTTGGCAGGCTAAGAAGCAAGAACAGCCACTGGCTAACGTAGCGCTGCAAGACAAGTGTACTAAAAACGTAGCTCTATTCTTCCTACGCCTAAAGGACTTGGTGCCGATAGCCAGCTTAGAAGAAATGCTGGACGGGATGATCGGCATCGGCCAGATACACGAGAAGTTAAAACTGCCGATGAAGAGCCCCTTCTTTGAGCACTACTTTGGCAAACAGTCGGTTGAAGCCGACCCGGCTGCCTTTACTCAGCTACTGAGTAACCTGAACTTGTTACGTACAAGGTTGCGCAGCCGCCAGCGGCGTGAGGGCAGCACTACCCGATTGCCTGACTTTATTAACTTCATTGATGAAACGCGGGCAGCTGGCATTAATATTCTCAATACTAACCCTTACCACCAGAGCCAGGACGCCGTGAACTTGTTGACGGCTTATGGTGCCAAGGGCCGGGAATTTAAAGCTGTGTTCGTTATGGGAGCCCAAAGCGAGGTCTGGGGCGGTGCCAGCCGCAGCCGGCCCAATATGATAAAGCTACCGGCCAATCTTGCCTATATAACCTACGCCGGCATGAGCGAAGATGAACGCCTAAGGCTGTTTTATGTGGCCATCACCCGTGCCAAAGCACATCTTTACATCACCAGCTACGTTCAGACGCTGGACGGCCAACGTAGCCGGCAGTTAGAGTTCTTGGGTATCAGTGAAGACGGGAAGGGAAAAATTACCAGTGTGCTGCCGGCCAAGTACAGTCGAATTGAAGTTGATGAGCATCGGCATATTGAACCAGAAGCAGTTGAAGATTATTGGGCTAGGCGGCACTTGCCCGGCTATAAATCCAGCCTGCGCGCACTACTAGCTCAACGTTTAGATACATACAAGCTCAGCGCTACTCATCTGAATAAGTTTATTGATGTTCAGGGCGCCGGCCCGCAAGACTTCTTTATTTATTACCTGCTGGGCTTTCCACAGGCGCCGACTACGACCACCGCTTTTGGCAGCGCCATGCACGCCACCTTAGCTTGGATAGGCAACCAACTCACCAGAAGCAAGAAACTGCCGGCTAGCACTCAAGTATCCGATTATTTCGCTCACCAGCTCGAAGGTGGCTGGCTGCGCGAAGCTGAGCGGACCCAGCTGCTGGCACGGGGTAAAGATGCTTTACCGGGCTGGCTGGCCCAAATAGCCAAAGGTTTATCGCCGGCTGATAAGTACGAGTACAACTTCAGCAATGAGGGCGTCTTAGTCGGTAAGGCCAGACTGACGGGTAAAATTGATCGCCTGGTGTTTGACCATAAGGCGCGGAAGGTCACACTAGTCGATATTAAGACCGGTAGGGCTTTTCGAAAATGGGAAAGCACTGTCAAAGCCCATAAATTTAAACAGCAGCTGATGTTTTATAAACTACTGGTTGAAGGTAGTTCCAGCTTTAGGGGCTACACGGTCGATAAAGGTACCATTGAGTTTGCCGAGCCGGACGGGGGTGAAATAGTTCGTGTAGAGTACTTGTACAATCAAAAAGACTTGGACGATTTCAAACAGCTAATAACCGCCGTTTGGCAAAGCGCCCAAAACCTGAAGTTGCCCGATATAAGTCAATACCCGCAGTCTCTGAAGGGTATTCGGCGCTTTGAAGCTGATCTAAGAAACTAAACTTACTTC
>Ga0209542_10017847_pt1 | contig 11561 bp, 13 predicted proteins | sample RifCSPhighO2_01_FD_184028 | JGI IMG/M metagenome (GOLD analysis project Ga0209542, IMG submission 184028) | Soil microbial communities from Rifle, Colorado - Rifle CSP2_plank highO2_0.1 (SPAdes) (version 2) | ecosystem: Environmental > Terrestrial > Deep subsurface > Rock core/Sediment ...
TATTATGACATAAGATGGAGACTTTTGCTGTAAGAAGCTGTGTAAAGGATCGGTTTTTTGATCAATATTTTTCAAATTCTGGTGGAGCGTATCGGATTCAAACCCTAAATGCCAACGATTTGGCTTTTTGTAGTCACGAGCGAAGCGTCATAGTTAGAGCAAGATAAACTCTGGCACCAGCCACGAATAGCCGACCTCCTGCTTGCAAAGCAGGTGCTCTAGCCAACTGGTTTGGATTTATGCCCGGCCCGCAAAAGTGTGCGAGTAATCAAAGCTACTATCATCAACACTAGAATAGACCACATATAGGTCAGCCAGCTAAGACCGTCAGAGTCTTGGGAAGCGGCTGGTTTTGGCTGGCCTAGCTGGGCAAAAACCAGATTAGCCACACCATTTGTTATGCCGTTTAGGGTGATAGATATGTCATCTTGGCCGTCACGGTTTACATCGTAGCGGCTAGTTTGGCCTACTCCGAGGTAAACAGTCATTGGTTCTGATTGAAGTAACAAAATCGCATAGTCCGCACCGACCTCTTGCACGGTAGCACTATGAGTTTCAGATTCCACCTTAAACTTGACCACTTGGTTAGAACTTAGGGCGAGTTGTTTGCCCTCACCTGATGTATAGCTTGGGAAGTCATTTAGAATAACTGCGATAGAGCTGGTAACGATCTCAGGTTCCTCTGTTGTGCCTTCCGATGTAGTTTCAAGATTTGTGATTGGAATATCCTCTATTTCTGGGATATCTTCTGCCGGCGCAGGTGGCACAAAGGTATCTATTGTTATGCTGCCGGCTGAGCTATAGGCTGAAATATTACCAATCACGTCCGTTGCATTGACTCTAAAATACCAAGTTCCATCCGTTAATGCCGATGGTTGAGTGAAAGAATTTGTCGTACTCGTAGAAGCCGAAACTCCAGAGCTAAAGCCAGAGCTCTGCGACCATTGGACAGTGTACGCAGTTGTAGCCAGACCGGTACCGCCATCAGTTGAGGCAGTCCAGGACCAAACGGGAGCTGTTGTGCTCGACGGTGTAGTCGTAGAAGGAGTTCCGGGCGTAGTTGGCGCGGTTGTATCAATTACTAGCGCCTTATTGGTCGCTAGGTTTGTAGTCGGAACAAAATTAGTCATGGCGTTAGCTGAAGCATCAGCAATAGTCCCACTTATTGATGATACCGTCAGGTCTGATGTGGTATCGCCAGCTTGGACCGTGTAGTTACAAGTGCCGGATGTTGCGCCGGTGACGGTGAATGTACAAGTCCGATCAGTGCTGCCGGTCTCTAAAGTTACAGTAACATTTCCAGTTGAAGTCACAGTTTCTGAAAATGTTACATCAATATCTATTACTTCGCCGGTTGTAAAGTTGCCATTTGCTTTGTCAGACGAAACGTTGGTAATGGTCGGAGCTGTGCTATCAGTTACACTCCACTGCAGATAAGGGTAGCCGTTGTTAATGACACCGTTACTGTCTATGGCCCATATCGTGCTGAAATCCCAGCCGCTAAAGGTTGATTGGGTTTTCATTTGAGCCGTCGTCTTGCCAACCACACCTGATCCACCGGAAGATGTAGCTAAGCCTGAGGTTTGAGTATCCCAGTATGAGTTGCTTGTTGTGGTATAGTTTGATCCGGCTAAGCCTCCCACAGATGAGGGTAGACTGCCTGAAACCATAGTAATGGAACCCGTGGAATATAAGTAAGCCTTGGTGCTACTGGTGTAATCATTGCCATAAAGCCCACCAGCTGCACCCTGATTGTATACATTGTAGGTCATGATTATGTTGCTTCTGGAATATGAATTTTGGATAGACCCGCCGCTGTAGGCCTCACCCGCCAGTCCACCTACGCAACAAGTTGGGGAGCTTGTAGGATTAAAATACACCGTATTGTTTGAATAGTCGTAAGTCATGGCGCCGTAGTTAGAGCCAATTAATCCACCTACCCTCTGTATGCCTGTAACCGAACCGCCATTAACCCCCGATTTAGTTACACTTCCATAATTCACGCCAACCAGCGCACCCACCCCATAGTTTCCTGAAACAGTAGCGGTACTTAACAACACGTTTTGGATAACAGTGGCGCTATTGGTATAGCCAAAGAGTCCGGCATAACTGCCGGATGAATTGTTGAAATATAAGTTAGAAATTGTCTTAAAATTTCCATCAAACTTGCCGTAAAAGGCATTGCTATTTGTACCTATTGGTGTCCAGCCAGTACCAGTGTTATAAGGTGAGACATTTAGGTCAATATCATTCATAACTTTAAAGTATTTGCCGGAATTACCGACACCCAGATAACTGCTCACACTGGCCAGCTCGGCTGCAGTGGTTATCTGATAAGGATCACCAGATGTGCCTGCTCCACCGGCAAAAGCCAGAGCTTGGCGCGGAAAGCAGGCTAAAAGTCCGGGCAACACAAAAAACGACAAAAACAGAGTAAGAGCTGTACTTCTGAGTCGGTTTTTCATTTTAGTTATAAAACTTCTCTGTATTTTATTGTTTGTTAACTACAGCAAAGCAAAGCTGCTAGAGCCTAAGTATATTTTACCAACTTACCCCCAAATAATAAACAAGGATTTATGTACAAAAAATGGTGGAGCAGATGGGCAGATGGGACTCAAACCCCTGCTTGCATAGTGGTTGCTCTAGTCAATTGAGCTAAAGATTTCAAATTTTCTGTATAACCACATAAGATAAACCAAAAACAATGCAATAACAACGGGCTGGAGTATATTAAGCTTAGTGAATGATAATACAAAAGATGGCAACATTAGCCCGGCAATTAACGGTATAGCCCTAGCTAGGTCATTGCTGATATAATTTTTTATTCTAAAAGCTACAAAAATACCCACGATTAGTAAGGCAAGCGAAAAAACTATAGACCAGCCAGGCAACAAGTTAGGCAAGACAAAATACGAAAAGATGAAGAGTGTACTAAATCCAATACCCATAAAAAGTACTGCCTTCGAAGTATAACTTCTAGATACAGAACTATGCGTTTTCTTGTATGAAATGACTGAACCTAGAACCGCTCCTGTCATGAGTAAAATGCCTAGGCTTAGTCTGTGACCAAAGTTAGCAACCATTATGTGGTCCTTCGGTGCCAAGTTTGCCACGACAACAAACAATGATAAAGCACAGCAAATTGAAAGCCACGTTTTGTTCAGTAATGTAACTCGATTAAGTTTAGGAAATAAAATGAAGCTCAATAAAATCGGTATCAGCATACTAAATAAGGTGTGAAAAATTGTATGATTTACAACTAAATGCCAGTTTACGCTACCAAATCGTACTAATTCTGCATTTGTAAAACCCAAAGCACGCTCTTTGAACCAAGTGTTCGCCACAATACCCTCATTAAGACTTGCGAAAATAGCTCCACAGAGAACAAAACGGCCAAAATCAAGATTCTGCCTTACCCAGAGTTCACGAATTACCAATACTGATACGCCGTAGAGCAAGGACATAAGAAGTAGAATTACTGGATTTAAGAACAGATACCAAGGTGTACTTGTTGATGCAATTGATTCAGCAAAAAAAGGTGTAAATATGAGTAGAAAAAGTATTGCCCGCCATCCTTGTGCCATATTTCGATACTAGCATATTTACTAAATTTACGTGGGATCTTATGGTGGAGCGTATCGGATTCGAACCCTAAAAGCCAATAGCTTGGCTTTTTGTAGTCACGAGCGAAGCGTCTCGCTTAATAACACAATGGACTCTGGCACCAGCTACGAATAGTTGGCCCCCTGCTTGCAGAGCAGGTGCTCTAGCCAACTGGCCCAACGATTTCAAATTTTCTGTATAATAAGTAGGAATTTAAAGGATTAACTTATGGGACAAAATAAATCAAATGAAGCGGTCATAGAGCGACTAATTAAATGTATCAACGACCGCAAAGTAGAAGTTATGGACGAACTATTTCACGATGACGCTATCATGGACTGGCCACAGTCTGGTGAAAAAGTTGTTGGAGCAGACAACCGACGTGGGATATATCAATCATTTCCACAACTCCCAACAATTACTCCTAGGCGAATGGTAAGCGACGGAGATTTGGTTGTGGCTGAAGCATCAATGGATTACGGTGGTTCATCATCCAAAGCAGTTTTTATATTTGAATTAAAAGATGGAAAAATAGCCAAAGAAACAGCTTATTGGAGTGACCCCTTTGAGGCACCAGCGTGGCGTGCAAAATGGGTAGAAAAAAGTTAATTACAGATTCGGGTTAGTCACATAATGTATGGGAAAAAAGCATATCTTATACGTTAGCAAAATAAAAAGCTCACCTGGTTGGTGGACTGATTCTTGGTGGAGTATATCGGATTCGCTGTGAGATTGGGAGATATAATCTGTTTATACCCTTGTGTTTTAAGGTGTTTTTAGGTAGAATTCAGCGGTGTTTTTGAACCAATTTTACAAACCAAGCGCTGGCTGTTTGTAAAATTGAAAGGAGAAGCATAGCATTAGGTCGAAGCTTTTTGCCCTTAGGCAAAACAAGACATTTGTGTAGGCTTCGACGAGAGGGGCGTTAGCTCAGTTGGTTAGAGCACCTGCTTTGCAAGCAGGGGGTCATCGGTTCGAATCCGATACGCTCCACCATTCTGTTAAGATAACAGATGTGGGAGTTTGATGAGGGTGTGTAGCTCAGTTGGTTAGAGCGCGTCACTGATAATGACGAGGTCCCAGGTTCAAGTCCTGGCATACCCACCAATTTTATTGTTATTTGAACAATTTCCAGTTTCGATTAAGAGCAAGAACCCAAACAGCAGCTAGAATAAGATTAAGCGTTATATCTAGAGAGTTGGTAAATATAGATAGCACAGCAGCGTCCAGTAAAATAATTCCTACAAACGGATACGTTGCAAACCGCTTCCTAAGTGTTACGCCTACTAGAGAACCTGTATAGACAAGACCGCTCAATGCACCATACGCATAAAACTCTGGTGGCATATTTCCCCCATAAATCTCTTTTGAAGTTGATGGTATGAACATAAGTACATAGGTAAGTGCCAAAAGATAAGAAATTACCAGTAGCACCTTAAACGGATTACTAAAAGATTTTACTTTTTTCATAGCGTTATTATACAGGCAATTTTTGTAGCTTTTCAAATAGCTTACGCTTATAATCCTAGGTATGAAACGAAAACTGTTAGCTCAAGATGGATTTGCTCATGTTGGGATAATTCTTTTTATACTTCTCGTCGTAATTGTGATTGTAGGTATCGGGCTAAAGGTCGCAAGCAAAAGTGAGTCCTCTAACCCTATAGTAAAAATTGCCAAAAAAATCACAAAAACCGAGAGTAAAGATGACTCCCAGTCTAAAGTCTGGCTGCAAAAGTGCGAGAGTAATGACCGAAAACAAATGACTCACTTGCCGATGAATATGGACGATGTAGCAACTTTTACACCATATGGGATTACTGCTGGAGCACATGTAACACCTATTGACCACCTGTACTTTTACCCCAAAGAGTCGCCACGCGACAAATACCCTGTCTACGCTATGGCTGATGGATATATAGTCGAGATCAGTTCTCGCGGAGTGCAGGTTGACACCGGTAATGCCCGCCCACCGGAGTATAGAATTATCTTCCAGCATTCTTGCCAAACTGTTAGTTATTTTGACCTTGTCACCAAGCTAGACGACTCAATCAAGAGTCAAGTTGGAGACATGAAACCGAACGATAGTAAAGGTGGTCTGAGAATACCGGTTAAAGCTGGGCAAGAAATTGGCCGGATTGGAGCTCAGTCGCTCGATACGGCCGTTTATAACTTCTCAATGACGCTGAAGGGCTTTATAAGCCCCGAGTTGTACGAGGCTGAGTTTTGGAAGGTGCACACTGATGATTTCTTTAGCTACTTTAGCCAGACTCATCAGGATCAAATGCTGGCCAAGAGTAGGCGTAAAGTTAAACCTTACAGCGGCAAGATAGATTATGACCAACCCGGCAAGCTTATAGGCAACTGGTTCCGGGAAGGTACTAATGGATATGCCGGACCAAAAGAAACTCAGGGTAAGCCCGCTGAAAATGGGCAAGGTTATTGGAGCGGCCACATGGCGGTGTTTTATGATGCTATTAACCCATCTACAGTTGTAATATCACTTGGTGATTATAAGGGTCAACCCAAATCGTTTGCAGTTAAAGGCAATTCCCCCGACCCTGCCAGCATTTCTAAAGACAGTGGAGTGACCAAATATGAGCTAACAACTGCTCCCAATTCCAACAACCCAGCCGGTGGGATTATGTCCGGAGCATCACAAGTTCAAGGGGTTGTGCTGTTCCAGGTATTGGATGGTGAGAAGTTAAAGGTTGAGATTTTCCCTGATAAGGTTGGCTCGCAAGTCACGGGCTTCACTTCGGCAGCTATGACATACGAGAGATAGGCTTAGTATGAAAAAACATCAGAATGGGTTCACAATAGTTGAGCTGATACTTGCGCTGTTTTTTGTTGGGGTTGTCGGTTCCATAGGCTGGACTGTGTGGAACAGCCACTATCAACACAATAAGGTAACTCCAACAAATAGCTCAGCACCAACAACTAACAACAAAGTTGATGTTAAGTTTACAACTTTGGAAACTAGTAGCTACGCCAGCAACGAACAGCGCGACAATGCCGGCTTCAAAATTGACAGAAACCGCCTAACTGTTTATGTCGGCACCAGATTAACAGGTGGCTACGGCTATAAGATAGATAAAATTACAAAGTCGAGCGGCCAACTAGACGTCTACGCTACCGAATCTAGGCCCGGGAAACACTGTGTTGTCACTCAATCCATCACCTACCCCCAAGCAACAGTTGAACTAAACGACACCATTACAGAAAAGATTGTTGTCCATAATTCAGTTAAAACCAACAACTGCTAATAGACGGTCTGGTTTTGATATACTGATCTCATGATAGATAGCTCTACGAACATGCTCCTCTATATTGAGCCGCAGAACGAAAGATCTAAGGAGCCGCTGATAGACGATCTAACCAGGCAAATGACCGCTGCCCTGCGCAAATCAAGGCCCGGGGTAATGATTAACGGCGTATTCAAAGATCTCGACAGCCTAGGCTCACATACTTGTGTTTGCGGTGTCAAAAGTGACACCAAGGAGCATATGCTCAAGGATGAGAAAACCCTGACAAACTCCCTGTGCGTTCATTATCTAGCCTGGCACAGATTTGAAATCCCCCAGCCAGAACTCGATAAGGTTGCAAACTTACCTGACGAAGGCGAAGAACCATCAGCGCTAGAGCTTCAATAATGAAGACTTCTGGTATCCGACACTATTCATAGCAAAGCGTAACGGGTATAATCATGTCATCTTGGACAAGTTATTAAAACTAAATGCTCGTCTGATCTTAAGCATATTTATTGTGCTTATGGTAGCTTTTGCGCTCTATATAGCCTGGACGCTCTATGAGGGCAAAAAAGCTACAGATAACAGGATAGAAAACCGTCTAATTGCCCGCCTGACCAAAGGCGACTGCCAGGGCGCCTACACTCTTTTGTCAACTAAAGCTCAGGATTCTAATAGATATGTTAATTTCCGCAAATACTGTGAAGATTTAAAAGATAAAAAACTAGTTCTGGTAGGTTCTACGGGCGATATTGACCTGGATGCTGATCATGAGCAGAGCTATATTTATAGTATCCAACCAGATATAGATCAAGGTAAGTATATTGTCATTGGTACTTTAATTTTATACAAGTCCAATGAGGTCACCGATGTCTACTTCACCAATTCCAAGGATTGTGACGGTGAATACTCACCTATTAAGTGCTCTCCCGTCAGCACAACCCCCTAGCAAGTATTAACTGGTTATGGTTGCAAAAACCGTGCAACCTGTTTTATTCTGACTACTTAAATAGGAAGCTAAAATGCCCCAGCCCGGAGAGGCCGCAGGTGCACAGGCTCTGTATAGAGCGGGCATTGGCCGACCACTTTCCCCTGAATCAGCTACAGCTTTTACAGAAGCCTTTGATAGGATTATGCCTGGTCCGGTAAGGATAGCTCTAAGACAATTTCCCGGTATATTCTATGTAGGACCAAGCGCTTTTGCCGAAAGTAATCCAGGAGTTGATCTAAGGGATAAGCCATCTGTTGAAGCTAAGATTGGAGAGATAGTCACCTCATTATGTGACAAAGGTGAATTATCCAGTGAAGCCCTTGAGCTAGCTACACCCTCCATACATCACTTTACGCTTGGCAAAGATGATCGTGTGCTCAAAATGAAGGTACGTGACAGAGGTAGCTATCATTATACAGATGGTTATTTGTTTAGGGGTGAGAGAGCTGCCTTTGTAAAAACTTATGGCATGCCCCAACTTTCTCCAGTAAGGAATCGAGGAGAAGCGGTGGAGGGATCTTATGTGGCGCTTGGCATAGTCACTCGTGGCGAAAACATGGTTACACAGGCGCGGCTAAAAAAGGTTGGTAATTTTTTGGATTCGGTCACTGTGGAGCCCATTGGAGTAGTTACCTCGTCTTAAAATTGTCCAATTAAATGTTGCTAGTCACGTTGATGTTGGTCCAGTTGGTGTTGCTTGATCTACTCTAGAGGTGGACTAGCTTGATCGGGTGGTGCACTTAGATTTTGAAATGCACGGATATGTTGTTTGTCAAATTCTGGAATATCAAACTGGTTTGGATTAACACCTGTATAAACCATGAGAGTAGTAAAGTTACAGCCGTTCGTATTAAACTGCCTACCGTCAGATCTCCATGAATTATCTGCCGCAAGTCTGACCCAGGCAGGCACAACATCAGCTGCAACTTGTGACCTAAGCACTTCACTGTCAACGCCAGCTTGTTCATCATCAATTCCAAAGGCCTGATGTATGGGTTCCCAATCGCTACCTACCGAATAATCCCATAAGGTAAAAGGGAAAGCAGTTCCCATATAGGCATCAACTATGGCCATGTCGCGGGTTTTGCCCTCTGGAAGTTGCGCTGCAGCGCTACGACGGTCGTTCAATGCTGCGAAGGCATGCTTAGTGGTTGTTAGCTTTAGCTCGTCCAACTCAGTAGGGTTTGTGCCTGTTAAACTTTCGGCCGTGTCTTGTGCCGTTATTTTGATGCCAGAGTGCCGTTCTGATAAGTCTGCTAGCCTTTCTGGCGATTCAAATAGCCTAACCACGCTGTGCAGACCTCTTGCCACATATGAAAAGTTAGCATCTTTGGCAGGATGACGAGCTTCGCGTAACCTTTCGGCAACTTCTTCTTTGACTAATGCTCGCTGCGCGGCTGTGTGCTGGGTCTCATAGTCTTCTTTGCGCTGAGCTTCTGTTGGCAATAAGCGGCGCTGGGCAGCAGCGACAGCGCCGATACCTCTGATGAGCTTTGTTTTGTGGCCAGATCTCAGAGTTGATCTCTCAACTCTTAGGGTTATTGCATCTTGAACTTTTGATTTTTGCATAACATGACTATGATACCATAAGCGTTATAAAAAGTCAATAAATTAGTGGTTGTTGGTTATGGTGACGTTTATGTTGGTGCAGTTGGTGTTGGATACGTTGCCGCTGGTGGCGGTGCCGCCACTTCCAGTACTTGTATTCCCTGTTGAGCTGTTTTGATTGGTCGAATTATTGACATTAACGTTGTTGTTTCCACCACTACCTGTCACGATTACGGTCGTATTTGTACCATTTGTCTGGCACTGCGTAGTAGGTCGCGGTGCCACCGTTATGTTGTTTGGAGCTAATGATATCGTGTTGCTGCGAAGCAAAGCATGAACGGTTGGGACGGCCACGGCACTCATGACTACAACCGTTGCCATAGATAGTTTCAGGCCTGCGCCCATACCAAAGGCTCTGCGACCCGACTCCCTTGCTCGCTCAAATCCTGCCAGCACATAAGGCATTTGCCTCTTGTAATATGCGTTGAGCCGTTTGATTTCCTCAATGACAATGGCTATGGCGGCAATATAGACCATAGGCAGCAAAATGTACGGCCGCTTGATAAATTCTAGCCAGCCGCCAAGACGCGGCACGTGCCACACACTCTTGCCCAGCACTTGCCCGCCCACAATTGGCATGTCGGCCGTTGGATTGGCATCACCCTTGGTCACAAAGGCTGGAATCCTACCATCCAGCTTATATGTTTTGGTTATCCGGTGTGTAATAGTTGTGCCTGGCTTAGCCAGATTGGTGTAGGTGATGACGTCCCCCACTTTGAGAGAGCTTGTGGGGACGCGGTGCATCAACACCAATGATCCTGCAGGAATGGTGGGGCGCATACTGGCTGTGGGAACCGTTAGGGCCTTGAGGCCCGTAAACGGTAATCCCAACAGCAGCAATGCGCCCACACCGCCCACCAGGAGCATAAGGCTTAAACTAATGATGATCTTTTGAATCAGTTTCATTAGTTATCTTTTGTTATTACTCTGCGATTACCTGTGTGCCAACAAAGTTGATCTTGAACTCTGGGATCACATCACCACCGCTACCACCAAAGCTACTGCTTAATAGTGCGTCTGCAGTACATTCAACAGTCGTAGCAGGATCAAGTGGTGTCGGGAACGTGGTTACCCAACCGGTATTTAGCGCACCGCTAATAGGTGCGTCAGCGCCACACTCAATTGTTAGAGTTGTAGCCTGAGCAGCTAAGGACGCATTTAATCCTGATGCATCAACAGCCGATACAGTACCAGTGATCGTTACCGGTACATCGCCGGTGTTCCTAATACAAAAAGCCTTCGATACAGTGTCGCCAGGTGCCAAGTTTGTAGCCTGGAGTCCTGGTTCAGTTGTTGGGCTAACGTTTCCGCATGTTCCGCCAGCATCAATGACCAAGCTTGCAGAAGCAACTTCTAGGTTGTTAGGATCTAAAGCGACCACATCTGATGTTAAGTTTGCGAACGTTACGGCTGTGACAAGTCCTGCCACAACGCCAATCACCCCGACTGCACGAAACATCGGGCTATACTTACGTAGGTTTTTCATACCCACCCCCTATAATTAATTAATAAATCCCTCTCCCATTAAATATCTTTATATCCATTAGCGTTTTAAGCAAGTATAAGGTGAAATTTTACAACGCAATATACTATTTTACCTTCTTACGCCAGTGCATAATACAACGTTTCGCCCCCGTTATTTATGGGTTTTGCATATTGAATTATATTGAGTAATTCTAGTTATTGTCGTCATTTATAGGAGGATGATCGGGGATATTCATATACTTTTCGGGCATTGTACTTCCGCGTAACTTACCCTCATGAGGGTTTAGATCCGCTACTCTTAGTTGGTCTACTACCGCTTTAATGCTATCAATTACACCTTTGGCAATACGACGAGCGATGCTTTCTGGACCAGCTGGCTCTACAGGTTGGGGAGTTTCCATGCTCTATATAATACAACTTTTGGTAATTTTGGTCAACATAAGCGGTTTGTGACATAAGGACTACTGGGTCGAGCGGCTGATATCTGTATGTATTTCTAAATGCTGGGGAAGATCTTTTCTGGTATACGTACCCGAATCACGAAACCCTAGCTAAGTAAAACGCGCTCTTGTTACTCTTGTAGTGGTAAAACAAACAGGAGAAAACAAATGCGCGAATTACAAAAACAG
>Ga0209542_10017852_pt1 | contig 11560 bp, 11 predicted proteins | sample RifCSPhighO2_01_FD_184028 | JGI IMG/M metagenome (GOLD analysis project Ga0209542, IMG submission 184028) | Soil microbial communities from Rifle, Colorado - Rifle CSP2_plank highO2_0.1 (SPAdes) (version 2) | ecosystem: Environmental > Terrestrial > Deep subsurface > Rock core/Sediment ...
AACTCCCGGGCGAGCCGCCGCAGAGATTGCGAAAGAAACTCTTGAGTCCGCTCCCGCCGATACGAACCCGCGGAACCTCCTCTTCATGATTAATCGCGCGCTTCGGGAGAAAGCTGCGGAAATTCCCGTTGACGATGAAACGAAAGCGGAACTTTTCACCACGATGGGGTTCGTGGTTCATATCGATAAGCAAACGCGCGAGCTCTCGTTCGCGCGCCTTGGGGACTGCATGATGGTGGTTCTCTTTGCCGACGGCAAAGCGATATGGTACACCGACGAGCAAACAGAAGAGATAGAGCGGCAGCAAATCAAATTTGCCCTGGAGGTTTCGAGGCGGGAAAGCATTCCGATGAGAGAAGCTCTCGCGCACCCTGAAGTGGCTCGCGCCGTTGGCGCCGACCGGAAACTTGAAAATAACCCTTCCGGAGAGGGTTACGGTGCGCTGAAAGGATCTCCCGATACTCTGATCGAGCAATATATCGAGTCGGGCAGCATACGGCTTTCACCAGGCGACAGGGCGTTCATCCTCTGCGACGGCATGCTCATGAACCTTTTCACGCACGAGCAGCAGCGCGATGCAGAACGGGCGCTTCGGAAAGGGGGGTTGAAAGAACTTCTTGTCCAAACAAGAGAACTTCAGGAGCGCGATCCCGACTGCGCAACGTTCCCGCGATTTAAGCAGTTCGACGATGCAACCGGTATTGAGATCGCAGCAGCGGAGTAAATCCTCCCGGGCTTTCAAAGCCCATTGCGCTTTCTACTTTACCTCAACCAACGGCTTGTCTTTCATGGACTCGAACAGTTTCTCCCAACTCGTTCGGTAATACCAGAACGTTGAAAAGTTCTCCCGGAAGCTCAAGCCCTTCTTCAGTTTTTTGACGAACTTCGGGTCAAATTCGCGGGGGTCGATGAAAAATGCGTCCACGCCATTCGAGTCGACCGTGAGGAACTTATAACCGTGTTTTGAAAAAAGAGTCTTCCAGCCGCTGACGGAACACCCCCAATAGACGCCGGGGTGCTCGTTCCTTTCCCGTTCCTCATAAATATTTTCCCGATGCTCGATGGTAATGCTTTTCGACGGTCCAAAGGCGGAATTATACTCGACGACGATGATTTTCGGCTTGAACCCCGCTTCGAGGAATGCCTTCGCAACGTAGTAATCTATGCCGTCGATGTCTATCGAAAAAACATCGGGGTTCGCATACAGGGCCTTCTTCTTTATCTCGCCCATATTGTTCTTGTTCACGAACATGCACACGACATCCACCAAACAAAGCGGGCTAAGGAGATATCTGCACCTTTCGGCAAGCCTCTTGTCTCCGTCTATCATCATCGCGGTGTACCTTCTCGCAAACGCGAGCCAGGCGGTGTTGTTCTCTATTCCATCATTCGATCCGATCTCTATTGAGTATCGGTTCGGCCGCAAAAGTTTTCGGGTGAGAAAATCGATTATGCCGTCTCCCCCGCTCTGGCTGAAACCGGAGAACTCCCACGAGAGAGGGTCCGTCTCGTCAATCTTGCGAAGCGGGCTCGTTGCCGCGGCTCGGGCGAACGCCATATTCACCCTGCTCATGCCTATGAAGTAGTAGGCGTACTTGAAATACCTCAAATATCTTTTTACAGCTTTTATCATTTCCACTCATTGTATGTGAACCCATCTCAAAAATCCAATTCCTGTCGTAAAGATGGTGAGCGAAGTCGAACCACTGCAATGACAGCGATTTTTGAGATGGGTTCTGTCCCATGCGATGTGTGTCAACGTGCATTGACCTCAAACCGCACTGCTGGTAGGATAGAAAAAATGTCAGAAAGCGTTGACGGCAAAAAAGTTTGTGTCATCGGAGGCGCCGGTTTCCTGGGCAGCCATCTTGTCAATTATCTTATCGAAGAAAGGAATTGTGAGGTTCTTGTCTTGGACAATCTCATTTCCGGTTTTAAAAAACACGTCCACAAAAAAGCCGAATTCGGATGGTTCGATATCCGCGACGATGAGCATGAGCTCATCGGCATCTTAAAAAGCCATCAAACAGAGTATCTCTTCAACTATGCGGCGGAGCCGTATATCCCCGAATGCTTCGAGCGGCCGAAACACTTCTTTACGATAAACGCCGTTGCCGTTCTGAACGTTTTAAACGCCTGCCAAAAAGTTGGCATCAAAAAAATACTGCAGGTCAGCTCGGCGGAAATTTACGGCGATATGAAAGGCAAAATAAAAGAGAGCGATATGGTCGTAGCCCATTCGACCTACGGCGTCAGCAAGCTTGCAGCCGACGGGCTTGTCCAGGTCCGGTGGCGTGAGGCGGGCGTTCCGGCAATTGCAATGCGCCAGTTCAACTGCATCGGCGAAAGGGAAACCCACGCCTACGTCGTGCCGGAAATCATAACCCAGCTCGCCGAAGGACCGGTCGTCCATTTAGGCAACAACAGTTTCAGGGATTTTCAGTACGCTGGTGATGCCGTGCGGATGGCTGTTGAGCTTCTTGAAAAAGGCCAGCCGGGCGAGGTTTACAATATGGGCTCGGAAGAAGGGACTAAAATTTATGATTTGGCGCACCTTATCGGCCGCCTTATGGGACACGAAAAGACCGAGATCGTTGTTGACCAAAAAAGGGTGAGGCCGTGGGAAATTTGGCACCTCCAATCGGACAATACGAAGCTCTACTCGGCCATTTCGTACAGGCCCAAGGTGCACCTTGAAGAAGCGCTGAAGAGAACGATCAAGTACTTCCTCGATAACGGCAAGAAGTGGGATTTCTAGGGAATTCCCTTAGAACCCATCTAGGCGTAGTACCGTTCGCGAAATCTGTCCCACTTTTGGGGCTTTATTTTTTTGTAGAGCTTGTAGCATATGCGAACAAGCCATCGGGGCATGAGCAGGAACGGCAATGCCTTCCAAAAATCGGGGAAGCTCCAGTAATACTTAAAAAGAATCGGCAGTTTGCTTGATTTTGAACCGAAATTCGTCGTGATTCCTTTGGCCCGGTACACCAGAATGCCCCGCCACACGCTCTGAAATGTTTTTGTAAGCGCCCGTTTTATGGAGTGCCGGCTGAACCCCCAGCTGAACTCATAAAACACTTTGTAGTACGACACTGCGTTTACCTGGAAGGTATCGTACCAAAGAGGCTTTTCCGGATCTCTGTCTTTTGCGATGACGAACGGCTCGGCAAGATAGTACGCCTTGCCGCCCTTGGCAAGAATGTAAAGTATGGGATACAAGCCGCCGACGCATGAATTGAAATACTTCCGGGCTCCCGCGGTAGCCGGCAGCGCTTTTTCTCTCTTAAAAACAAGCGCAGAAATAAAATTAAGGAGGTCTGATAATTCTTCAAGCGCTTCGTTGCCGTCTTTAAAAAATCTGCTCTCGCCCCAGTTGGACCCCAGCGCTCCATGTTCCTTGGATTTGCTGTTGACCCACATGAAATCTATTTCCGGATACCTGTTCACCAATTTCAAAACCGCCTCCACCCCGCCCGGAGCCATCTCGTCGTCCCCAAACCACCACACGTATTCTCCAAGCGACGCTTCGATAAGAAAAATGTCGGCCGCATCAAGCCCGATTTTTTCGCCTCGAATGTATCGAATGGGATGCCCTTTCGCGAGGTATGGCCGAACCAGCTTCTCTGAATCATCGTTGGAGCTGTCGTCGCGAATCAAAACCTCGACTCCGGGAACAAGCTGGGGAACTATCGAAGAAAGGGTTTTGCTCAACGGGCCAGGTTGATTGTAGGTGGGAATGGCTATACTAAGCTTTATCTCTTCGCTCATATGGGGGTGTTGAGTAGTTTGTCAGCTATGCAAGCGCTACCGCAATAATGTTTCGCATCTGGTCTCTCATGCCGTATCCGCTTGCATGGCACCTTTCCATGCCCGCTTTTGCTATCTTTTCACGCTCGTCCGGATGGGCAAGGTAATAATTGACTTTTCCGAGCATCTCTTCGTCCGTATCAAAGAATTCAGCTTCTTTGCCCTCTTTGAAAAACTCCAGGTGCCTCTTTGTCCTTTCGCCAAGCATGAACCTCCCGCACGCGGGAATTTCGACACTTCGGCTTGTCACTTCATCCCTGTTTATTTTCCGCAGGAAACAAAGGTTAATTTTGGTTGCGCAAATCGCTTTGGAATAATCTTCGGCGAAAAGATGCTTGTTCTTTACGTCGAGGTTAGCGTACTTGTTGACCCATGGACCCCACTCTAAGCCCCATATTTTTATCTTGACGCCGTGCTCTGCAAGATAAAGCATGCGCTTCGCCCTGTCTCCTTCGAACGAACCCACAAAACCCACGTCACAGATGAACATCTCCTTTTCCTTTTCTGTGAGAACAAAGGGCTTGTGCATATTCTCATTATACGCGTCCAAAAACAGCTCAGTCCGCCTTGCGCCAAGCGTCTTGAGTTCCGGAAGGTTATAGGTTTTTGTCGTAAAAACCACGTCATAATATTTCAATCCCCACGTGTAATACAGCGACCTGCTGTGTGCGGCATACATATCGTCTTCGGAGCAAGAAATCAATTTCGTGCCGGAAGCATATTTTTTTATGAACTTAAGCGTCGAAGGCACAATGATATTCCCTTTTTCCACCCAGACAATATCGAACTTATTTTTTACTACCGCTTCCTTTATCTTTTTGTTGGCGCCGACCAAGTCCACGGGGAGTTTCAGCTTCCACGATATGGACTCGAGCAAACTGAAGTCCTTCCGCGGATTCCAGGGGATCGGAACCTGCGAAAGCCCGGCAACCTCGTGCCCCAGATCCTTCAAGGTGTGGTATCTTTGCAGGCCCCTGCTGTAGCTATTGAGGTCGCTTACAAATAAGATTGCCAACTGGCGCTTCTGCATGCTAACTACTTTTTCCCGATGCAGACCATATCAAGACCTGTGAACATAAGCGCCGGAAACAGTTTCCATAACTTTAATCTCCCCACACCGCGAAGCACCCCGAAGCTTCGTACCGTTTCAACTTCAAAGCCGCCGGCTCTGAAAAGCCGCTGTATGCTTTCCTTGTCGTAGGGATGCACATGCGTGTGGTCCCGCCAAAAAGTTTTATATTGTTTCCTCCAGTCAGGAGTCACCATGACCAATCGGCCTCCGGGCTTCAGGAGTCTTTTGCACTCTGACATGAAATTGGACGGGTCGCTTAAATGTTCAACAACGTGGAAACTCGTTATCGCGTCAAAATAATTCTCCTTGAAGTCCAGCGTATCTTTCTCCAGGTTAGCCTTTTTGAAAACTATCCCCTGTTTCTCGAAAAAATCGGCGTAGAAATCGTCTATATCCGCCGCAAAGAGCTTGGAATACCCGGCTGATTTCAATGAAAGCACTACGTGCCCGGCCCCAACGCCAAGGTCCAAAATACAGGAGTTCTTGTCCGGCAAGAGCGCGCCGACGATATAGGGAACGGCTGTTGTGTGAAAATCATCCACATTCTCAGGGGAATACCCCGACTCCGACATTTCTTTTACGTACTCCCTATTGTTCATATAGTGGCTGTATGCTACGCAGCATCTGCTCGCATGCACCGATGACTTCTTCAATCGTTATTGCGGCCATGCCCCTTTTGGCGCACGAAGCATCCTTATAGTTGCACGGAAGGAACTTCTTGTACAAGCAGATGTTGTTTCCGCCGTACGGGAACCAGCTCCCCAAAACGCTCCTAATGCTGAAGAGCGCCACTATGGGAATTCCAAAAGCCGCGGCGATATGCATGGGACCGGTGTCATTCGTCAAAAAAGCATCCGCGCATCGTACCGCCATGATGCTCTCTTTGATGGGCCTGCCGGCGAAGTTGATGTATGGCACGCCGGAAGCTTGTGCAACACGCTCTATGGAATCCGCTTCCGATGCCCCGCCAAAAAATAATACCCCGATGGTATGCTTTGTTTTCAAACTCCGCAGTGCCGCGGCGAATTTCTCCGTCGGCCACCTTTTATCTTCCGTTTTTCCTCCCATGCAAACCCCCAAGACAATATCGTTTTTTCTCTTTAGCGCTTCTATTTTTGAGCGGTCGCTGTCAGATAAGGGTTCGTATTCGGGAAACTCGAATATAATCTCCGAATGATCTATCCCGCCCTCTTTTAGAATTTTTAAGAGCGCTGTTGGCTCGTTATCCTTGTAGGTAAAATCCACCTGTGCTTTTTTGAATAGGGCCGATGTCCGCAGATAAAAACCGGTAGCCGACTTCACACCTATTGCTTTTGCAAAAACCTCGTTCCGAAGCATGGTTCCAAATCTTGCCCAATCGTCCGGCAATTGAATGAACGTATCGTATTTTTTGCTTCGCAGTTTCGAAACCATCGAAAAGATCTTTTTCAACGTCGCGATATCGTCGGAATAGTAGACCATGATATCGTCGAGATACGATGTGCCATCAAGAAAGTCTTTGGCTCCGACCGCTCCGCGTTTTCCGGGAGATGTGAGAAGCGTTATCCGGCTCTGCGGGAAATGTTCACGTATCGCGCGAAGCGCCGGCATCGCGCACACCACATCACCGATATTCCCGAGCTTATAAACCAGAATGTTCCTGGGGGACAGGAGCGTGCGCGGGAACAGGATTTTCCTGAAAACCACCAAAACAACGTTCAGGAGCCCCAGCCACGCACGGACCGTAAAAAGCCTTATCCTATCTAAAAATTTTGGCTTCATTCGAATGCAAGCTTTCTTTTACGCTCCGCGGGTGAGGTAGTTTTGAACATACTCCTTCACGCCTTCCTCCAGTTCATAGAACTTTTCCGAATACCCTGCGGCTCTTAAGTTGGTCAGGTCGGCTTCAGTGGAATATTGGTACTGGTTCCGCAGCCCTTCCAGCATATCAACGAATTCCACCCGGGGCTCTTTATGCAAAGATGCGAATACGGCGCGCGCCAGGTCCAGAAAGGTCCGCGCTTTGCCCGTGCCAACGTTGAAAATGCCCGACGTGCCGGGGTTTTTGAAAAAAAACAGGATGACTTTTACCACGTCTTTAACGTAAATAAAATCTCTTTTCTGTTCTCCGTCTTTATATTCCTCATTATAGGACTTGAACAAACGGACGGAGCCGTTCTTCATTATCTGATGATACGCCTGAAAAACGAGGGAGGATTCCCGGCCTTTGTGCGCTTCTTTGGGTCCGTAGACATTAAAGAACTTTAAGCCGACCCACTGCGAAGGTTTTTTTACGCTGTTTCGCGCCATTTCGTCGAAACGGTGTTTCGATTCGCCGTACGCATTCAACGGTTTTAAGTTTCTTTCCGCATCGCTGAATGCACTGTCTCCGCCGTAGGTCGCCCCCGAGGACGCATAAATGAACCGGGCGTTCCTATCAGCGCAATAATCGAATAGTTTCTTGCTGTACGACGTGTTATTGCTGAACAAAAAGTCTTTATCTTTTTCCAGGGTATCAGTGCAGGCGCCGAGATGGAAAATGGTTTCTATCTCCCCGAGTTTTTCTTTTTCCAAGGCATCGAAAAGATCATTGCGGTCCAAATAATCAGTGTATTTTAAGTCCGACAAGTTGGATAAAGGTTCCTCGCCCTTAGGGTGATCAACGATTATCAGATCTTTATGCCCCAGATCATTCAATGCCTGGACGAGATTGGAGCCTATGAAGCCGGCGCCGCCAGTAACTATGATTCTTTTAAGCGCCCCCATTTCGTTTGATGATAATATTCGCGGCTTGAAGCAAATTCTTCACATAATAATTCGGCTCCAGCCGTACATGCGAAGGCATCTTCTTTCCAATTTTTATGGTTTTCAAGTTGGCTTCCCGGCCCATGACGACGTCTTTTTCGCCGTCGCCGACCATCCAGCTGTCGTTCAAACTCACTCCGTGAGCGGCAACTGCTCGAAGCAGGAGGCCTATATTCGGTTTTCGGCACACACAATTATCATCCGGACGATGAGGGCAATGGTATATGGCGTCGATTCTTACCTTTTTACGTTTAAGTTCTTTGAGCAACCACGTATTAATGCGGAGCAGGTCGCCCTTCGTGTAATATCCCCTGCCAACTCCCGATTGGTTGGTAATAATGAAAATTTTATAACCGGTCTTCGATAATTTTCGAAGCGCCTGGAGAGCGTACGGTGCAAATATAAAATCTTCTTTTTTGTGGACATACCCTTTATCCACATTAATGGTGCCGTCCCTGTCTAAAAAAATCGCTTTTGCGGGCGGCTGACCATGAATACCGCCTATTGTACGTATTAAATTCGACGTCGACAGGCCTTTCCGAAGCGGCAGAACCTTTATTTTGCCGCCGTATTTCTCGACTACGCTGCGCTCCACGCAATTTTTACCCCAGTCCGACCCGTTGCAATGAACATCGGGCTGAATCTTCGCCAAAACAGCCTTCGGATTTATTTCGTCAAATACCACGACATAATCGACACACTCCAGCGCCGAAAGCGCTTCCGCCCTTTGCATTTGCGGATGTATCGGCCGTTTCGGTCCTTTGTACTTTCTGACAGAAGCGTCGCTATTCAGGAGCACCACCAGCGCATCACCTTGTTTTTTTGCTTCCCTCAAAAGATGGAGGTGGCCGGCATGAAAAATATCAAAGCTGCCGCTTACGGTTACGATCTTCTTGCCTCTTTTTTTCAGGCTCCTGACAATTCTAAGAACTTCATCTTGAGTTCTAATTTTTTTATTATTCGCCATCGTGTAACCGTTGTTTCAGCTCTTGGGGCGTGAGAGCAGAGGTGCCGGCCTTCCCCACCACAACCCCGGCGCCGCAGTTCGCCAAAAACGCCGCGTCTTTTAACGAAGCGCCGGCAGCAAGCGCAAGGGCGACGATTGCGATTACGGTATCGCCGGCGCCGGTAATATCAAAAACTTCTTCGGCCTGCGCGGGAAAGTATTCTGCGCGGTTGCCGGTGAATAACGTCATGCCTTCTTTGCCTTGAGTGATAAGAACATGGCATTTTAATTTGTCCTGCAGAATTCTCCCTGCTTTTTTCAAATCGTTCGTCCCGGCCATTGCAAGCGCTTCGTGGCGGTTGGGAGTAATGAGCGTCGCATTTTTGAAATAAACGGTGTTGGCCGGCTTAATGTCGCACACGATGAATTTTTTCTTTTTCCTGGCCAAGTTGATCATCACTTTCGCGAGCGTCGGCGTGATGCACCCTTTCGCGTAATCGGACACAACGATCCCGTCCCAACCGGCAATATTATCAGCAATAAAACCGATTATTCGTTTCTCGGTTTTAGGGTCAATGGGGGTTTTCTTTTCCCTGTCGATTCTCACCACTTGCTGGTTAGCGGACAGCACCCGACTTTTTTGGGTCGTTGGATGCTCTGCGCTCGAGACCAACCCCTCGGTATGCACGCCTCTTTTTTTGAGATCTTTCAACAGGAAATCTCCGGCTTGATCTTTCCCCAAAAAACCCGCTATAAAAACTTCGCCCCCGAGAGAGGCAATATTTACCGCGACATTGCCGGCGCCGCCCGGCATTCTGGTCTCCCGGGATATTAAAACCACCGGTACCGGTGCCTCCGGCGACATCCTGGTCGACTCACCCCAGATAAAGTGGTCGAGCATTACATCGCCCACCACGGCGATTTTTCTTTTTCTGAATTTATCTACTAATTTTTTTAATGGTTCTTGTTTCATATGCCCGGAGATCGCTTCAGGCAAGATGCTTTTCAACCTCTTCGCACATCATATGGAGAATCATCATGTGCATTTCCTGAATGCGGGAGGTGTTGTCGGAAGGGATTATATACGAGAGATGGGCCGCACCTTTCAATGTGCCGCCGCCTTTGCCCAAAAGACAAATGGTTGTTAATCCCATTTCTTTCGCCTTTTTCACTCCTTCGATTATATTTGCCGAATTTCCGCTCGTTGAAAGGCCGATGAAAACGTCTCTGGGACGGCCTAATGCTTCTATTTCGCGCGCAAACAAAGTGTCGAAACTATAGTCATTGCTCAACGCAGTAAGGACCGATGTGTCGGTAGTCAGGGCAATTGCGGGGTATGCTTTGCGCTCTTTTTTATAACGGCCGATAAACTCGGCGGCAAAATGCTGGGCATCGGCTGCGCTTCCCCCATTGCCTGCAATAAGAATTTTATGGTCCCCCAAAAAACTATCCTTTACGGCGGTTACCGCTTTCTCGAAAAAGTCGGCAAATGACCCGTCGTGCAGTAAAGTTTCCTCTAAAGCGATTGCTTCTTTTATATAGTGTTCATGTATCATCTCTTCGATTTTTATCTTTGATTCGACAATCTAGCGCAACGGATAAAAGTAGTATATCCGTATGCGGGGAAAAAAGAAACGTTGGCGGTTCGCCACCGCCGAATGCGAGGAAATCAGCATAAAAAGAATTATTCCCGATAAAAAATCAGGATGCTTTCCACTCCGTTTCCAGATATTCTTTCAAACCTTCCTGCCACGGACGCATTAAGTTCAGTTTCGAGGTCAACCCTCCGTTTTTCGGCCTCGCCGCCGGCAATTTAAAAAAATCGGACTTAACGGCTTGGATATTTGCTCTGCCGCCAAGAAAATCAAAAATAAATTTTGCCATCTCACAACGGGATGCAACACCGCTATTGGCCATATGATAGAGGCCTTTTTTATCCTCCTTAATTAAAATTCTGATGGCATGAACCAGATCCTTGGCGAACGTCGGAGACCCAAAGTGATCATCTAACGCAAAAATTTCCTTATTGCCCAGTTGTTCTATTATTTTCGCAACAAACTTTTTATCTTTACCCGGTCCGCCGCCCATCATCCAGCATACGCGCAGAATAAGATGGTTTTCGAGTAACCCCCGGACCGCAAGTTCGCCCAAGTATTTTGAACGGCCATAAAAACTTTGAGGATTGGGTTCATCGTTCTCGTTGTACGGCGACTTTTTTTTACCGTCAAAAACATCTGCTGTTGAGATATAAATCAACTTCGCGCCGATTTCCTTGGCGGCGGAAGCTACGTGGTACGTGCCAACCGAATTAACGAAGTATGCCCGCTCGGACTCACGCTCGCACCGGTCAACGTCCGTCTCGGACGCCAAATGTATAACAACCTTGGGACGATGCTTTTTAAAAGCCGCGATGACTTCCCCCGGATCGGTGACATCGAGCGACTGCCTGTCCGTTTTGATGCCGAAATCGATATAGCTGCCGACCATGCCGTCGGCGCCGGTAATAAGCGTTTCCGAGAAAATGTCACTTCCCATCTTCCTTTTTTTGCTTGGCAGCCCACTCGGCCGACTTCAAAAGCGTCTCAAATGTGCCCGCGTCGCTCCAAAAACCGTTGACAAACGCATAGGAAAGACGGCCTTCTTGAATGTACAGATTATTGACATCGGTTATTTCCAGCTCGCCGCGGGATGAAGGCTGCAGCGTTTTTATCTTTGAAAAGATATCGGCGTCAAAAAGATACAAACCCGTGATAACGAGGTTCGATTTTGGTTTTGACGGTTTCTCTTCGATGCCGATGATTTTATCTTCTTTTATTTCGGCAACGCCGAACCGATGGGGATCCTGAACTTCCTTCACGAAAACCTTGGCGCCGCTTTGTTTTTCGAACGCTTGGAGATCCTTGGAAAAGTCATCTTCGAAAATATTATCGCCCAGTATGGCGGCTATTTTC
>Ga0209542_10017854_pt1 | contig 11559 bp, 8 predicted proteins | sample RifCSPhighO2_01_FD_184028 | JGI IMG/M metagenome (GOLD analysis project Ga0209542, IMG submission 184028) | Soil microbial communities from Rifle, Colorado - Rifle CSP2_plank highO2_0.1 (SPAdes) (version 2) | ecosystem: Environmental > Terrestrial > Deep subsurface > Rock core/Sediment ...
AAGCGAAAACAAACAATTATTAAACAAGATTAAAAAACAACTGACAACTGACAACTGACAAATTAAAAAAATGTATTTCAATACTTCTCTCGGATTAAAACTTAATACTCGGCAGGTTATTGCGGAAATTATTCGGTTTATGCAGGAAGACGATAAACGGCGCTATAAAATTATTATCGGCACGGATTCGGCAAGAGATGAAGATAACACCGCTGATTTCGTAACCGCCATTATTGTTCATCGGGTCGGCAACGGCGGCCGTTATTTTTGGCGCCGGATAGATGAAGAAACGAAATTTCACACTTTGCGGGACAGGATTATCAATGAAGTTCTGCTTTCCTTGGAAGTGGCGAAAGAAGTTCTGGTGATTTTGAAAGATTTCGGCGCTTCAAATTTTGATTTTGAAATTCACGCCGATGTCGGTGAAAACGGCGAAACTAAAACAATGATTGCGGAAGTAGTCGGAATGATTCGAGCTTATAATTTTGAAGCAAGAACGAAACCGGAAAGCTACGGTGCAAGTAAAGTGGCGGACAGGCATGTGTAAAAAGGATTGAGAATTGAGGATTGAGAATTTATGACAAACGACATTTTAGTAATTGACATTGAAACAAAAAATACTTTTCTGGAAGTCGGCAGGGATAATTTTGACGCCTTGGAAGTTTCTTTGGTTGGACTTTATTCTTACAAGCAGAATAAATTTTTTCATTTTTGGGAAGAAGAAATGGATAAACTTGGAAAATTTTTATCAACAGCCGAACAAATTATCGGTTTCAGCATTTCTCGTTTTGATTTGCCGGTTTTAAAAAAGCATTTCGATTTTGATTTATTTTCCATTTCTCGTTTTGATATTCTTGACGAAATTGAACTTTTACTCGGCCGCCGCGTTGGCCTTGATATTTTGGCAAAAGCCAATCTGGGTTTTGGGAAAAACGGCCATAGCTTGGAAGCGTCGGGTTTATATCGCGACGGTAAAATGGAAGAACTGAAAAATTACTGCCTTAATGACGTTAAAATTACCAAAGAATTGTACGAACTTATCCAAAAGCAAGGATATTTGCTGATTCCTCAAAAAAACAGCGAGGAAACGGTAAGATTGGAAATAGAATTAAGCGCGATATAATTTGTAAGAAATCCAAGTATTGTTTACATTTGCGGAAAATTTTTACTTACACTATATTGACGATCGCACAAGTAATGTAAGTAATATTAATATCAAATTTGTAAGATTTTATTTTTAAGATATATTTTCACTGTGAATTCTTACATATAAATGATATTATTAAACAATGCCCAGTAATTCAACTTGATATATTTAACTTCAATTTGTAATTATTGCTGAAAGATGGCATTTATGATAAAAAATATTAAATATTCAATTTGGCGGCAATATTAAGTTAAATTAAAACAAATTGCAATCAAGTTGAATTAACTGGGTATGCCCAAAAAAGCCTTCTCTCTCATCGAACTTCTCATCTATGTTTCAATCTTTGCCGTTGTCGCCGGCTTGATGACTTCTATTCTGGTAACCATCCTCAAAGTTAGCCAAAAAGAATCTGCTTCCATTGAAACCTCCGAGCAATTGAGTTTCGTGATGCAAACAGTTTCCCGTTTGATCAGGGAATCTTCCAACATTGAAATTGCTTCTTCCGGTTCCAGTCCTTCTTTTCCTGCTCTTAAACTCCGGATGAAAGACAAGCTCAAAGACCCAACTTGCCTTTATCTGGAAAACAATGTAATTAAATTAGCCGAAGGTCCTTATGATGAATATAATAAACAAAATTGCGTTTCCACTGCTTCTGCTTCCAATCTGACTTCCGATAAAGTCATTGCCGACAAGCTGAAATTCTCCAAAATCACCAATTATCCGGGTCATGACGTTGTTTCCATTGATATTCAACTTATCTACAACTCCAACAATCCCCAATCCCAAATTACCAGAAATTTGAAATCCGCCATTGCCAGAGTTTCAGCCGCCACTTTTGACGATAACCTTATTCCTGGTTCTGATAATAAATACGACCTTGGCTTTTCTCCAAACACCAGATGGAAAGACGCAAACTTTTCCGGAGATTTACTGGTTGGCGGCAAAGTCGGCATCGGGACGACGAATCCAGGAGGCAAGTTTCATATCTCTGGGGCGCAAGACGAATCCGCTAGCGGATTTGGGGTGACCGGAGTTGTTCAGCGCCTTTCAGCTACCAATAATGGCGTAGAGGCGGGATGGTTTGCCGGCGTATCGGGGGGACTAAATAGAGCCACCTTTGGAACGATGTCGGCTCATGATCTTGGGTTCGTAGTGGGCGGCTCAACACGAATGACCATTGTCGGTCAGGGAGCAAATGTCGGCAACGTCGGCATCGGGATAACGGATCCGACTTATAAATTAGATGTTCAGTCTAATGATGGTGGTATAATTGGGCAATTTAAGTCATTTCAATCGGGTTCTGGTAATCCTTACATTAGGTTTGGCACAAACAATAATATGGGAGATATTAGGTTTGGCAACGATTCGGCGCAAGCCGCTTTAATTAACACAACTGGTGGTTGGCAGTGGAATACGCAGTTAAATATAATGAACGGCAACGTCGGCATCGGGACAACGACGCCGTCTGCAAAATTACAAGTGGTTGGAGGTGATAATAGTTTTGCTTGGAGCGGCGATCATTCTGACTCTGGTTACATTAGAATGGGAAATATGCAAATTTGCTGGGGAAATGATATCGCCACTGGCCTTGGTGGCGACCCATATTATATAGCCTACAAAAGCGTCACTTTCCCGAGCGGGTGCGTATTTAATAATGGCACTTATTCTACGAGCGTAAATTTAAGAGCAGCAAGTTCTAATGGAAAAGCATTTACACCATTTCAGACATTTAATATATCTACCAATGCAGTAGATATTTATTTTCATAAAATTTCAGATGCATCTCAAGAGGAAAAGACCGCAACAGGAAATTTGCCATTTACATGGATGGCGATAGGGACATGGCAATAGCAAATTAAAGAATTGAAAGCGGAAAAATGAAAAATATATTTTCTTGCGAGATTAAATCTAACAAATATGTTAAGAGTGTTGCCGCTTTAGAAATTTTTTCAATATTTTCATCGTTTCGTCAATTTCTTTTTTGGTAGTGAATTTTCCGAAACTAAATCTTAAACTGCTTTTTATTTTTTGCTCTCCCAAACCGATGGCTTTCAAGACATAAAGCGGAGCTTGTCTTTTCTCCAATAATTGTGATAAGATTAAAATAAATTATATGGCTAAAATTAAATCGAAATTATCTTATGGTCGGCGACTGCCTCTTTTGGTGGAAAAAGGCGAGGACGGTTTTTATGTGGTGGAATGTCCGCTTTTTGAAGGTTGTTATACTCAAGGCAAAACTCTTGATGAGGCCCTGCGTAATATCCGCGAGGTTATAAAATTAATTCTTGAAGAAAAAGGGACTCGAGAAGTTCTTAATAGTTATAATCCCGAAGAAATCAGCCTTCATACTATTACAGTATAGCTATGCCAAAATTACCGATTATTTCTGGCCGCCAACTCATTAAAGTTTTATCTAAATTGGGCTATCGCGAAGTTCGCCAACGCGGTAGCCATATTCGTTTAAGCTGTCCCAATAGAAAATCAATAACTATTCCTGATTACAAAGTTATAGATAAATCTCTTCTCAGAAAAATTCTCCGGGACGCTGAATTGACAACAGAGAATTTTTATAAATTTTTATCATAAAATTCAAATAAAATTGATTTTACAAATCATCTTTAAATTTAATCAATAATTTTATAATTATTTTCATCGTTTCGTCAATTTCTTTTTTAGTCGTGAATTTTCCGAAACTAAATCTTAAACTGCTTTTTATTTTTTGCTCTCCCAAACCGATGGCTTTCAAAACATAGGAAGGTTTCATCGCTCTGGCCGAGCAAGCGGCGCCTGAAGAAACCGCGACACCGGCCAAATCAAGTTTGATAAGCAAGTCCTGCGAAGAATGGCCGGGAAAATAAATGTTGGCAATATGCGGAGAGCATAAATTTCCTTCCGGAGAATTAATTTCTATTCGGGGATGAATTTTCCGAATATTTTTTATAAAATAATCTTTTATCGCTGTTAATCTTTTTGTTTCTTTTTCGCGATTTTTTACGGCCAATTCCGCGGCTTTGGCAAAACCGACAATGGCCGGCACATTTTCCGTGCCGCTTCGCAAGCCAAACTCTTGTCCCCCGCCGGTAATAATAGAATTTAGAATTTTGAATTTAGAATTTTGAATTTGTTTTATAAATAACGCGCCCATACCTTTTGGCCCGTAAATTTTGTGGGCTGACAAGGTCATTAAATCAACGCCGAGTCCGCCAGCTGGCGGATTAACATCGCAATCTAAAAATTGGAAAGCTTGAACAGCGTCGGTGTGCAGCAATGGCAAAGCCATTGCTAATTCAGAATTATGAATTAAGAATTTAGAATTACTTTCTTTTCTTAATTCTGCATTCTGTATTCTAAATTCAGAAATCAACTTGCTGATTTCTGTGATTGGTTGAATCGTTCCGATTTCATTATTGGCGTACATAATTGAAACTAAAATTGTTTGTTCATTAAGCGATTTTTTTAATTTTTCCAAATCAACGATGCCTTGTTTATTGACCGGCAGATAAATTATTTCAACGCCTTCGCGTTCCAAATCGCGGCAGGTTTCTAAAATCGATTCGTGTTCAATCGCCGAAACGATAATACGAGGATTGAGAATTGAGGATTGAGAATATAGAGAACTCCTAAATTCTAAATTCTTAATTCTTAATTCTTTTACCGCGCCGCGCAGCGCAAGGTTGTTCGCTTCGGTCGCCGAGCCGGTGAAAATAATTTCTCTGAAGCCAGCGCCGATTGTTTTGGCAATTTTCTCTCGAGATTCGTCAATCGTTTTTAACGCTTCTTGGCCAAAAGAATGCAAAGACCCGGGATTGCCGAATTTTTCGGAAAAATAAGGCGTCATTGCTTTCAAAACTTCTTTATCAACCGGCGTCGTCGCCGCGTAGTCCAAATATATTTTTTTTCTTGAAATTTTCATTTTTTTAATATAATATCATAATTATTATATGCAAATGCACCGTTTCACAATTAAAGCCCAGGAGGCGCTTCAAAACGCCCAAGAATTGGCGGCAAAAGAAAATCACGGCGAATTGAAAGTGATTCATCTTTTGATTTCTTTGGTTTCCGACGAGCATTCTTTGGTGCGGCCGCTTTTGGCAAAAGCCGGAGTTAATTTGGCGGCTTTGGAAACCGCGCTTTCAGAAGAATTAAAAATACAGCCGAAGATTTTGGGAGGAGGCAATGTGGGCCAGCTTTATCTTTCGCAGGAATTGATGAAGGTTTTGGATAGGGCGGCTAAAATCGCCGGCCAACAAAAAGACGAGTTTGTTTCCTGCGAACATTTACTTTTGGCGATTTTTGACAGCCAGTCGGCTTGCGCCGGCATTTTGGAAAAATTCGGTCTTCGCCGGGAAACAGCTTTGCGGATTTTGGCCCAATTGCGGGGTTCAATGCGCGTTACCGACGAAATGCCGGAAACTAAATTTCAGGTTCTGGAAAAATACGCGGTTAATTTGACAAAAATGGCGGAAGAAGGAAAGCTTGACCCGGTTATCGGCCGGGATGAAGAATTAAGAAGAGTGATTCAGGTTTTGAGCCGCCGGACTAAAAATAATCCGGTTTTAATCGGCGAGCCGGGCGTTGGCAAGACCGCGGTGGTTGAAGGATTGGCGCAAAGAATCATTTCCGGTGATGTTCCGGAGCCGCTGAAAAACAAAGAAATCGTGGCGCTTGACCTCGGTTCTCTTATCGCTGGCACCAAGTTTCGCGGCGAATTTGAAGACCGGTTAAAAGCTTTTATCAAAGAAATTCAAAACGCCAAAGGCAGGATAATTCTTTTTATTGATGAAATTCACACTATTGTCGGCGCCGGCGCGGCCGAAGGAGCGATTGACGCTTCTAATTTGTTGAAACCCGCTTTGGCGCGCGGCGAACTTCACGCCATTGGCGCAACCACTATTCGCGAATATCAGCGCCACATTGAAAAAGACATGGCCTTGGAAAGAAGGTTCGCGCCGATTATTGTGGAAGAGCCGTCAATTGAAGACAGCATCGCGATTTTAAGAGGACTTAAAGAAAAATACGAGATTCATCACGGCTTGCGCATTAGCGACGAGGCGATTGTTAGCGCGGTCAATCTTTCGGCGCGCTACATTACCGACAGGTTTTTGCCGGATAAAGCAATTGATTTAATAGACGAAGCCGCGGCTGGCCGCCGTTTGGCGTCCGAAAGTTTGCCGCAGGAAATTGAAAAAATCAGGCGGCAAATCACCAGATTAGAAATTGAAAAATCGGCTTTGGTTAATGAAAGCAAAAATTTTGAACAGTCCAAAATAAAAAATCGTTTGAAAGAAATTGAAAATGAATTGGCAAAACTTAAGGAAAAAAACGACGAGCTTTCGGCGCAGTGGCACGCGGAAAAAATCACTTTTGAAAATTTGCATAATTTAAGAAAAAAAGCCGAAGATTTGCGCCGCGAAGCGGAAATCGCCGAAAGAGAAGGCAATTTGGAAAAAGTGGCCAAGATTGTTTACGGCGAATTGCCCCAAGCGGAAAAAGAATTCAAAATTTACGAGAAAAAATTCACTCGCCAGACAATAAGTGAAAAAGGAAAAGCGAAAAACGCGGCTGAAAAAAGTTTCATCAAAGAATCGGTTGATGAAGAAGATATTGCTTCGGTCATTTCGCGCTGGACCGGAATTCCGGTAAGCCGGATGCTGGAATCGGAAGTGGAGAAGCTTTCCAAAATAGAAGATATTTTAAGCCATAGAGTCATCGGCCAAGCCGAAGCCATTAAAGCCATTGCCAATGCTTTGCGCCGCGCCAGAGCCGGTTTGTCCCAAGAAGACAAGCCCTTTGGTTCGTTTATGTTTTTGGGCCCGACCGGAGTGGGCAAAACCGAACTGGTCAGAGCTTTGGCGGAGTTTATGTTTAACGACGAAAAGGCCTTGATTAGAATTGATATGAGCGAATATATGGAGCGGCACGCGGTTAGCCGCTTAATCGGTTCTCCGCCGGGCTATGTGGGGCATGAAGAAGGCGGCCAATTGACGGAAACCGTCAGGCATCGGCCGTACAGTTTGATTCTTTTTGACGAAATTGAAAAAGCCCATCCAGAAGTTTTTAATCTTTTGCTTCAGGTTTTGGACAACGGCCGTTTGACCGACAGCAAAGGCAAGGTCGTTAATTTCAAAAACGCCATTATTATTTTAACTTCCAATGTCGGCAGCGAATATTTCAAGGAAATTTCCAAGCTTGGTTTTGAAACCGGCGAACAGAAAGAAATCAGCGAGGCCGAAACTTTCAAAGAACGCGTTAAAGAAGCATTGAAAGAAACTTTTCGGCCGGAATTTCTCAATCGGCTTGACGAAATTATCATTTTTAATCCATTGAGAAAGCCGGAAATAGAAAAAATCGTTGATTTGCAATTGGAAGAATTGAAAGAAAAATTGGCCAAACGCGCTTTCAAAGCGACTTTTGACAATTCTTTGAAAAAACACATTATTGAAAAAGGATTTGACCCGGAATACGGCGCCCGGTCCATTAAACGGCTTATTCAAAAACTCGTTCTTGACGAATTGGCGGACAAACTTATCAAAGGCGAACTCAAAAATGTTAAAAAAATTAAAATCGGCCTTAAAGGAACCGGCATTATTATCAGCGCTTAAAGCCGTTGTTTTTGCCGTTTTGCTTTTTTTGGCGGCTGGCCATTGGCTATTCGCCGTTATTTTGGTTTTAACGGCTTTATTTTTTTATTTTTCCGGCCAATCGGGGAATTTTTTTTACTCGTTTCTGATTCTTCTGGCGAGTTCGCTGATTATCAGTCAGTGGCAGTTAGCAGCGTTAAGCGCCGCTGTTTTCGGAGTTTTATTTTTCATTTTATTGGCGATTAAAAATTTATTTTTCATCAATCGGGAAAATTATTATCATTTTCTGAATAATTTTCTTTTTTTCGCGGTTTTTTTGATTTTTTTTCAAATTGACAAGACGCGTTTTTTTTGGCCGCAGTATTTGATTTTATTTTTAGCGGTTTTCGCGCTGTTTAAGGAGTCACTGGTCCAGCGGAATTATTTTCCTTCCAAAATTGATTTGCTGGCCGCTTGTTTGGCGTTCATAATTATTCAATACGCTTGGGCAATGTCGCTTTTGCCCATCGGTTTTTTGAATTCTTTGGCTTTAATGACAATCGTGGCCTTGATTTTGAAGGATTTGCTTGCCAATTACTTGAATGGCCTGCTTTCGCGCCGAATTGTCCTGAAAAACATCACTTTATTCGTAATTTCCAGTTTAATTGTTTTTATGGCTTCTGTTTGGCAACCGTAGAAGAATCTAAAATCTCAAATTTAAAATCTCAAAAATACATCTAAAAATTAAAATCTTATGGAAAATAATTATAAAAAAGAATTTTATCAAAGAGTTTATAAATATGGATTAGAAATTATTCAATGCGTTGAAAATTTGCCAAAAGACCAATCTTCTAAAATTTTAGGAAATCAATTATTAAGAAGCGGCACATCGGTTGTGGCTAATATTATTGAAGCTAAATCAGCAAGTTCAAAAAGGGATTATATAAATTTTTATCATCACGCTTTAAAATCAGCGAATGAATCAAAATTATGGATTTGTTATTTGCGAGACACTAAAAAGATTGATTCTCAAAAAAGCGAGAAAATTTTAAAAGAAACAGCTGAAATAGCCAATATTTTAGCAGCCAGTATTTTAACCATGAAAAATAAAAGAAAGATTTAAGATTTAATTTGTATATTTGAGATTTGATATTTAATATTTGAGATTATTTTTGTAACAATTCTATTTTTGCCTCGTTTCCTATATAAAGGCATGAAAAGGGGTTGTAAAGCGGCTGTTGTTCAAATATAATAATTTTTTCCAATCTTGATACCAAAGCTGTTTTTTTGTCGTCTCTATATTATATGATTCAAGATTTATGATTCAAGAATCAAGTTTTAGAGGGGTCGATTGGCGCAAAAACAGTTTCCTGAAATAAATTAAAACTTTTTGTCGAAAAATAAACATAATAAATAACAAATGAATAATAATTTTAAGAAATTTTCAGCAATCGCGCTTTCAATTACTACGATTGTTTGGCTGATGGGCGGAGTTGTTTCAATACAAACCGCTAAAGCCGCGACAATCGAAGAGCTCTTAGCTCAAATTCAGTTATTGCAGGCGCAATTGTTAACCTTGCAAGGTTCGCAAGCCGCTCCTGCCTGCACTTTTACCAGCACTTTGAAATTAGGTTCAACGGGCGATAGCGTAAAGTGCTTGCAACAATACCTTAATGGCGCCGGATACACCGTAGCCACCAGCGGAGCAGGTTCAGCGGGCAATGAATCAACTTATTTTGGTTCAAAAACAGCGGCTGCCGTGAAATCATGGCAAGCGGCTAATGGTTTGCCGTCAACCGGTTTATTCGGTTCAATGTCAAGAGCCAAATACACTTCGTTAGCAGGCACAACCCCAACACCACCCTCAACTCCAATTCCAACCGGAGCTGGCTTAGCCGTTTCTTTGGCCTCGGACAATCCGGTAACCAGAACAATCGGCACAGGCACTGCTTACAACCCGGCCTTAAAAGTTAATCTTACTGCTGGGACAAGCAATGTTAAAGTCACGGCTCTTACTTTGAAAAAGAGCGGCTTTATGGCCAATACCAATCTTAACGGCGTTGATGTTATTGATTCAACAGGCGTTCGTCATGGCAGCGTTGTTACGTCAATCAATGCCGACGACACTGTTTACATTACAATGGCGAACGAGCCGATTAATGTTTTAGCCGGCAAAACTGAAGCGATTACAATTCGTTTCAATCTTGTCAGAGCTGATTTCACCGGCACCATAGCTTTTGGAATTGAATCAGCTTCGGTAGTTGTTTCTGACGCGGCAAGCGTTAGCGGCACATTCCCGATTTCCGGAAACGCGATGAACATTGTCAGCGGTTTAGCCTCATTGGCTTCAACCACTTTGGCTGTTTTGAGCACGACAGGTTCGTCAACTTTGAATGTTGACGCGGCCAGCTCGCAGGAAATCACCCGTTTCAGAATTCAGGAAACTTCCAGCAACGAAGACACCAAGCTTTACAGCTTGACGCTTTATAACTACGGCAATGCCGCGGCGACTGATTATAAAGACGTAATTTTGGAAGCTGTGGATGGCACTGTTTTGGCGACCTCTCAACCGGCTGGCCAGAATGTCGTGTTTAATCTCAGCGCTCCTTATGCGATTGCCAAAGGAGTAACCAAAGATTTTATCGTTAAAGCGAAAATCGTCAGCGGCACCACCAGAACAATCAATTTGGTTGTTTACAACAACTATGATATTGATTTGCGCGGCACCACGACCGGCGTTTCTTTGATTCCGGGCGCGGGTTCTGGCGACACCACTTTTCCAATTGGCAATGGCTGGAACATCCAGAGCATTGGCGCGGGCAGTATGACTTTGGCAAGAGCTTCGGATTCGCCGAGTTCGGCAACAACTCCGGGTTCTAATGACGCTGTTTTGGCGAAATTTACCGCCAAACCAACCGGTGAAAATATGGAACTTCGGCAGATTAGTTTTGCCATTGCCACCAGTTCAACCGGCGCTGATTTAACCGGCAATGTAGTCGTAAGAGTTAATGGTTCTACGGTTTACAGCGTTGGCCAGTCCAGTATTTCTAATGTGACTGCTTCGCCGACAACCATAACCCTTTCAACTTATCCGACTTTGACAGCCGGACAAGACAGCACTATTGAAATTGTCGGTTCAGTGCCGTCAACTGCGACTGCTTCGGCAAGTTATCAAGTGACAGCATTTGATATTCTTCAAGTTAAGCGCTTGACCAGCAATGATTTGGTTGACCCGAACGTTGGCACGACAACCGGCCTTTCAATTGCGGTTAATGCCGGCGCTTTGATAATTACCACTTTGGCAACCCCAGTGAATAATTCTATCGTGGCTGGCGCTTCTGGTTATGAGTTCGCAACCATTACTTTGAACGCGCAAACCAGCGGTGAAGATATCCGGGTGTCAAAATTGAGAATTACCCATAACGGCACTTCAACTCTTAACAGCAATATCGGTAATTTCTACTTGTATAAGGACAGCGAAACTTCGCCTTTGACAACAACGGCAAGCACTGCTTCGTTCAGCAGCCCGGATGGTATTGATGATACTTTGGATTTCAATTTCTCATCGGCAATTGTTATACCTAGAACTGTGGTCACTTTGCATCTTAAAGCTGATGTTTTGACTGGAGCCAATGCTAACGCGACTTCTTCGTTTAATGTGGCTTCGTCAAGCGCCGCTGTTACGGCAACCGGAGCGACAACCGGCAATGCTTTGACTCATGGCTCGGATATCACTTATTCCGGCACTGGTCAGACAATGACAGTTGTCAGCGCGGGCACATTGACCTTATCGCTTGTTTCAGGTTCCGGCGCTTCGCCGTCATCTGATCAAGTGGTTAACGCGGGGTCTGC
>Ga0209542_10017855_pt1 | contig 11559 bp, 12 predicted proteins | sample RifCSPhighO2_01_FD_184028 | JGI IMG/M metagenome (GOLD analysis project Ga0209542, IMG submission 184028) | Soil microbial communities from Rifle, Colorado - Rifle CSP2_plank highO2_0.1 (SPAdes) (version 2) | ecosystem: Environmental > Terrestrial > Deep subsurface > Rock core/Sediment ...
CGCCGCGGCCGCGATGTTGTTATGGAACCCCAAGATCTTATTTGCCGATGCCGGGTTTCAGCTTTCGTTTCTGGCTACTTTTGGACTTTTGGAAATTGTGCCTCGCATTGAACAGTACTTTAAATGGTTTCCGGATATCTTGGGATTACGAACCATTTTTGTCGCAACGCTTTCCGCGCAATTGATGACGCTTCCGGTGATTATTTCAACGTTTCATCTGGTTTCACTGGTCGCACCCATCACAAATCTTTTAGTTTTACCGCTTGTTCCGCTCGTGATGTTGCTTGGGGTTATCACCGGATTTGTCGGGATGGTGTCAATTCCTGCCGGTTCAATAGTGGGGTTTTTCGCGCTCATACCTATTTGGTATGAACTATTTGTGGTGCAGTTTTTTTCGAGCGCTCCATTTTCGGCCGTTTCATTAAATATTTTTCCATGGGTCGTGTGGCTGGTTTTCGCATTTGTTCTGGCGGCAATTTTTCGGGAAGAGATGAGAAAAATTTTTTTATTCACCGCTTTTTATACAAAAAAACGCCCGGCACGGTGAGGTGTCGGGCTCCAAATAGTTTAGATGCAGGATATGAGTTTATGACGTTTTTGTCAACATTTCAGGAGCGTGAAGCCGCCGCAAAAGGACAAAACCGATGACAATGAGAACGATCATGCTTGAAAGCGCGATTTGATATTTGACTGTTCCAAATCCGGCAAATAGTACGACCGCGCTACCCCAAACAATGGGTCCGATAATCAGCGCAAATCGCTCAAAAATGGAATAAAAGCTGAAAAATTTTCCTTGTTCGGTTTCGGGGATAAGCGTGATAAAATACGCGCGGGAGATGGCCCATGTTGCGCCAAAGAAAATCCCGCCAACCGCGAACACAATTCCAAAAACTCGCGAATCAGAAACAAATAAAATAATACCCAGAACCACCATCCACGCGACGAGTACGTGCGAAAGCGCGCGTTGATTTCCTCGTCGGTCCGCATACCATCCGCCGGCCAAACCGCCGAAAGCGGCAGCGAAAAGTGCGCTGATCATGATGGGAAGTTTTTGCACGTCCGCCAGATGAAAAACATTTTCCATATAGAGCGGCGCAAAGATCATCACAGTGCCGATGGCGTTATTAAAAAAGAAAAATGCAATCAGAAACCGCAAAGCGCTTGGATATTGTCCAAAGCGGCGGATATCCTCAAGAACGGCCTGGTAATAGGATGGCGCTTGTTGGACGTGAGCTTTCATTCGTTGAAGGCGGCTTTTGAGCGGTTCGCGAAGGCGCGGCTCCTGTAAGAAAAGAAGTGCCGGGGCGGCAAAGAGGAGAAACAGCAGAGCCGACGGAATAAACGCGTGAATGCGGGATGAGTTATCGATAAAAGGCATGCTGATATTGAGAAAGGGGATAGAGTCGTTCACAAACATAGAGACAATCCAGCCGCCGATGATCGCGCCGACGTATCCCGCGGCAATGCCGATGCCCGATACGAAACCCATAGATTTTTTCGGCGCAATGGACGAAAGAATGGAATTATAAAAAACCAAACTTCCCTGGTAGGAGATATTCATAATAACAAAGAGGAGTAGACTAATGACGACAAGAGCCGGCGACCGATCAATATTGAGCCCGAAAGCTCCGATAAGGATGACTGTTGCCGCGCCAAGAAAGGTGAAAAAATAAAGATAGGGAAGCCGCCGCTGATCGCGATCGGATAATAGCCCCAAGACCGGAAGGATAAGCAGCGCAATGAGGATGGAGACCGCGATAGCGGACCCGTACACAAGTTCGCTAACGCCATTGTCGATGACAAGCCATTCTGAAAAATAGAGCGCGACGTTGAGCTCCAGGATGGTGATGGCAAAATCGTACAGCGCCCAGAGGGCTATTTGGGATTTATTCATGAATATATTGTATACTATAACCCATGATTTGGAAAACGAATAAACGAAATCAATTGTTGTTTTTCGCGGGATTTATTTCCCTCTTAGGTTTTTTGTTATGGAGCGCTGTTTCAGCGATCATACCGCACGCGCTTCAAATTTTCTTTTTCGATGTGGGGCAAGGCGATGGAATCTTAGTGAGGACCGTCAATGGACAAAATGTTTTAATAGATGGCGGTCCGGATCGGAGTATTGTGTATAAACTGGAAAAGGCTTTGCCGTGGTATGATCGGACCATTGACGTCGTGATTCTTACGCACCCGCACGCGGATCATGTGGCGGGATTGATTGAGGTTGCGAAGCGATACAATATTGGCCGAGTGGTTTCAACGGGCGCAGTGCACACGACTCCGGAGTATCTGGAGTGGCTTGATCTTTTGAAAAAGAAAAAGAAAACGATTGATGTTTTCAAACAAGATGATACGCTCACTCTTGATCACGGAGTGACATTTACCGCGCTTGCACCAATCAGAAGTCTTGCCGGGGAGCGCGTGGAAGACCTGAACAATACGTCGCTTGTTTTGCTTCTTCAAACGCCCTCTTCGCGCATCCTGCTTATGGGTGACGCGGAAGAACTGGTTGAGAAGCATATTCTTCAATCCCACAAAGCGCTGATACAAAGCGTTGATGTTTTAAAGGTGGGTCATCACGGAAGTCGTAACGCGACGACAAAGGATTTTTTGGATATCGTGAAGCCTCATTATGCCGTCATCTCGGCTGGAGCAAAAAATCAATTCAGCCACCCACACCTGGAAACCCTTGTACGGCTTCGCGAAGCCGGAACGGAGATATTTCGCACGGATCAAGGTGGGGATATTGTCTTTGAAGAAACAAAAGAGGGGATTCTAATAAAACGCAGTAAGCCTAATGATTGACAAAAAAGAGATTATTATATATACTAAGCAACAATATATATCATTTAAGCAGTTTTTTATGGCAAAACCAGAACGAACGCTCATCATCATGAAGCCGGATTGTCTTCAGAGAAATCTGCTTGGAGAGGTCATCGGTCGGTTTGAACGCAAGGGGCTGAAGGTTGTGGGACTCAAAATGGTTCAATTAACTGATGTTCTTTTGGAAGAACACTACGCTCATCATAAAGATAAGCCGTTTTTCGCGGATTTGAAAAAATTTATGAAAAGCGCGCCGTGCGCCGTTATGGCTCTGCAAGGCGCAAATGCCATCAAGGCCGTGCGGATTATCGTTGGGCCCACGAAAGGTTTTGAAGCGGAGGCGGGATCCATTCGTGGAGATCTCTCGATCGGTGTCGCTACGAATATTGTTCATGCCTCGGACTCTTCCGAAACCGCCGAAGCGGAAATCAACCGCTTTTTCAATGAAAATGAAATATTCGAATACACGAAAATTGACGAAAGCTTTGTTTACGGTGAATAAAATTTGACAGAATTTTCTCCATTCGGTAAAATAGAATTAGAACGCTATGAATAAAATTTTTGCACAACCCAAACAACAAAAGAGTCTTTTACTTGGACTCCTTTTGCGCCTCCCTTCCGGTGGAGCGTTGGCCTGTGCTTATAAATAATTTCCGCAATTTATAGGCAAAAGCAAGCTCTCCACCCTAGGGAGAGTTTTTTGTTTCCCCGCGGTATGTGGGGAAAAGATCGTTCTTTCAGTATTCTTTTTGCTTCAGCGGGCGGTTGCTCACTTATTTTACATCTACAGAGGAGGAAACATGGCCGAGAATCAAGAATCAGAAAAAAAATTTATCGGGCATTGTGAAAGCTGCCACATGAAACTCGATATTTCATACGTCGGTCAATACTGCCCTCACTGCAAACACGCGGTGGTGGAAAAAATTCAGCTTTTGCCCCGGGACCAAACAAAGCCCATGATTTCGCTCTAGAAGCAAACAGTTCCGCGCACTTGCCCCAAAGGTAAGTGCGTTTTTTTATGAGCTTGACGGTTTTTTAAAGGAGGTGTAATATAGAAATATAAAGCTTATGAAGCAACTGATTAACCCCATTATCCCGACTATTATTATTCGGATCCCGGCGATCCGTAACCCTTGGTATATGCGTGGATAATTTTGAAACATTTACTCTCGAAATTCTTCACCCGCCTATACCAAAGGGCGGGTGATTTGTTTACCCCCACACCAATCCTTGAACTTCCTTGAATTTCACCGTATGAAATTCTTAGATGGGATCACTGTTTCAATGATGACGTTTGAAGGATAAGCGTGGGATTGGTGTGGGGGTGAATCGGGGCGTGGCGCAGTCTGGTAGCGCACCACCAAAAAGGTGACGGTCGCTGGTTCAAATCCAGCCGCCCCAACACATTTTTCAGAGGTTGTCTGTTCTTTTTTGGCGTGATGACTTGCGTCACAAAAACTCAACGAAATGAGAGGAGACGACATGGGCGTCGTTTTGATTCTTGGGAATAAGCAAAAAGGTTGTAAGAATTGCGGATACGGGAAGGTCGTCGAAGGATCGTCCCATTGCTCGAGCTGTAAGCCGCTTTTTGATAAACTGCTTCAGGATCACGCGGCCTCCGAGAATTCGGAAGAGTTTCTGGCTCCACGCAAAAAGCCCAAGTAGGGATGCAAAACGGCGCTTAGGATTTTCCTCGGCGCCCTTTTTTATTTGACAAAAAAATCGTCCCGCACTATACTGGTTCTATTATGAACACGACACCAAAACAGTGGTTTTCCTTTTTTGGATTTTTTACCTCCCCAATGGGCAGAGGCGTGATGTCGTGATTTCATAATATCATTTGCGAACATCCCCACCCCTGCCAAAAGGGGTGGTTTTTGTTTGTGGTTTGTTCTTTACAATCATCAGCTTTTTTTGGGGGTTTTTGGACTTTTGAGTGTTTACACTTAACCGAAGGAGGGGGTCATGGACGAAGGCGCGATAAAAAAGTATGGGTATTTGGGGCCGGCGGGAACGTTTTCCGAAGAAGCAGCTCTCCGATACTATGCCAATCGAGGTTATCTCGGAGAAATGTTTTCATCGATCGGGCAACTGATTGAAGCCGTAGCAAAGGGCATGGTTGACGAAGCGCTTGCCCCTCACGAGAATTCCATTGAGGGAATTGTGACGCAGTGCTTTGACGCGATATTGCGTTCACATGCCCTCAAGGTTCAAGAAGAAGTCTGGGTCCCGATTCAGCAGAATCTCATTGGTTTACCAACGGCCACGATCGATGGTATCCGCTGTGTTCTCTCACATCCTCAGGCTCTCGCGCAATGTGAGGGATGGCTGAATCAGTATCTGCCCCGATCAGCGAGAGAAGAAACAACAAGTACTGCCAAGGCCGTCGAGGAAGTGATGAGACGCGGAGATTTGTCCAATGCCGCTATCGGGAGCAGGCGCGCTGTTGAAGTATGCGGGGCACACATTCTCCAGTCGGAGATTCAGGGTATGGGAGAGAACAGAACAAAGTTTTTTGTACTTTCATACGAAGAAGCTCCACTCACCAATGCAAAGTGTCGGACCTATGTCGCGTGTTCGACGGCAAAAGACGAGCCGGGATCGCTCAATAAGGTTTTGCGGGTTTTGGAAGAATTCGGCATTAACATGACGAATCTTCAGACGCGGCCCGCGCGAACGGTTATGGGATCAAGCAAGATGGGTGAGTATGTTTTTCTCATTGAATTCGAGGGAGACGTGAGGAGGCTTCTTGCTGGGTCTGCGCTAAGAAAAATCCAGCAGCGTACCACATACTTCCGCGTCCTCGGATCATACTCCTCAAGAAAGCTGTAAAAATATCTCACGGGTGGACATCGACTTTTGATGTCCACCTCTTTTTTATCCCCCTTTTCAGTCTAATGATTTGGAGTATAATACATAATATGTCGTCTAGCCTTGTTTCTATAACCACAGAACTCATGCGGTTTCGGAGCTCTGCGTCAAATCCAAGCGAGCTTCGCAAGATCGTTGATTTTTCCTGCGCGTATCTGAAAAAAATCCCGGGTGTTGAAGTCCTGCGCTATGAATCTCTTGGCAAACCCTCCCTTGTCGCGTCATTTGAAAAAAGCAAGCGGCCGGAAGTCGCGCTGGTGGGGCACCTTGATATTGTTGAGGTTGAAAAAAAACATGACCTGCTCTTGCCGTGCCTTCGGGGCAGAAGACTCATTGGTCGAGGCGCGGCGGATATGAGGGGAGGTGTGGCGGTTTTTTTTGAGGTCATGAAATATTTTTCGCGATTTGCCAAAAGACCATCGCTTGCTCTCATGCTTTCAACGGATGAAGAGATTGGAGGATACGATGGAATGGGATATTTAACCAAGACGCAAAAGTATCGACCGCGTATTGCTTTAATTCCCGATTCGGGTCTTGCGATCAACTCAATCGTTCGCGGGGAAAAGGGCGCGTTGCACATCAAGGTTTCGGCAAGGGGATTGGAGTCGCACGGGGCAGAACCATGGGATGGCGAAAACGCGATTGAGCTTCTTTTTGATGCGCGCGATCGAATGTGCGAACTTTTAGCCATAGAGAATTATCCGGCAGGCAGGCGCTGGATTGAAACTATTAATATCGGCACCATTCATGGCGGCACAAGCGTTAATAAGGTTCCTTCTCATGCCGAGATGAAATGTGATATTCGATTCACAGAAAAATACACTGCGCGAACACTTTTGAAGCTCCTACAAAAGAACATACCGTTTTGCCGTATTGAACAAATCATGGACGCGGAAGTGACAGCATATGACCCCAAACATCCATTACGGAAACTGTACAAACGCGTTTTGGAAAAAGAGATTGGCAAGATGGCAAAGTTTGTCTGGGAACATGGAAATTCTGACGGAAGGTTTTTTACGAAGGGCGGGACGACTGTGATTGTGCATTCCCCAACCGGCGGAAAAATTCACGATTATAATGAATGGATTGGCCTCAAGTCGCAAGAGCAGTATTTGAATATTTTGAAAGCATATATCCATGAAGTGGGTTATCCACATTGACAAGGGAAACAAAAACTTCTACGATATACTCAATACATAGTTCTTTTTATTTTTTGCTGTGGACAACTTTTATTTTCACTTTCAAGAGCATCGAACGTCTCGTCGTATAACATCGGAGATCAAGTTGGACTTAACCTGGCGAAAGGGGGAAACAAAAGAAGATGGCGAAACAACAAAATGGATCGAAGAACGGATCGAAAAGAGGTCATGTAGCGGCGAGCGAGAGCGATCCCAACATGATCACACTGAAACTAGATAGTGGAAGGAGCGTCAGGGCGCATCGACCCGATCCTTTGAAGGAATTCAAGTTCAAGGCGGTCATTTCGTCTGATTTTGGGTCAGTTATCGTTGCTCATGTTCGAGACGACGCTCTAGATAAGGAGCACGAGGTAGAAATGCTGATTTTTGAAAAGCAAGCGGACGGGACGTTTCTTGTGACACAGACTGTTTCGTATTATCGAAACGAAAGAGGGCAATTGGCTAAAAATTCACGGAGCCTTGAAGCCCCACACCAGGAGCCTATTGCCGTTTCCGGCTAATCTTCCCAAGCATCGCCGTCGGAAAAAACAACCCCTTCAACCCAGCCACAGCAAAATCACATTTTCACTCCCAGGGCGCACCTTTTCACGCGCCCTTTATTTTTTCTTTTTTTCTTGTAAAACGAGTCTAGATAACTAGCCAGTTTTCAGCATTGACACAGAAGACAAAAGATACTAGGATACTACTATCAAGCGGTTCTTTTCACAATTTTGCTGCGGATTTTTTAAAGAGAGCAATCCATCTAACCCACACCCAACCAGAGGAGGAATCCCATGGCAACGATCGGCAATGAAGTTGCGCTTTTTGCGCTCATGAGCGAGGGCATTCAGGGACGCCCGACGATGTTTCCGGATCTTAATCCAAACGCGGAAGTGTTTCCGAAGGAGTGGGGTTTTTACATCAACTTTCCCTTTGGGGAACATTTTCGGCGTACGGATGGGGTGATCATGACCAAAATTCTCGTTATCAAGCCATTTCAACGCTTCAGTCTTCAGCGGCATTTTCAACGCTCCGAAAGATGGCTGATTCTCTCGCCTTCTCTCATGATTACGCTTGAGAATGATCACAAGATTCAAGACATTATCCCGTCCATAGGCAGTTCAATCGATGTTCCGATTCAACGGTTGCACCGAGCGCATAACCTTGGCACACAGTCGGGGCTGATCTACGAGGAAATGTTTCACTGCTACTCGGAAGATGACATCGAGCGGATTCAAGACGACTACGGTCGAACCCGGGGAAGATAAGGGCGGGATGTGATAAAACGGAAATCGTCATATTAAAACCAATGAAAGGGTGGCGACATGAGCTATTTCGAGAACCTCGAACAACGATGGCCGCTAACCGCTCCAGAACAAAGAGAAATCACTCGCATTCAGTCTATGCTTGGCAATATAGGCTTGTCATCCACGTTTCACGGTCCCACCTCCATTGTGTATCGGACGCAGGCAGAACGCGTTGTGGCATTGAGCCAGAAACTGGAGTTAATCAAAGATGGTGTTTGGCGGCGCAGACTGTATGCGCTGATTGGTCGTTCACATCTAGACGGTGCGTCTCGTACGATGCCGTCTCCACCAAGGGAGGCAGCGTAGAATGGATGCCATACTGCAGGACGGAGACATTGTTGAGCTGGATGGTCGCGTGGTCGAGGGGTACGAACGGGCGACGTTTCTTCGCTTTGAGCCTACGCTCGTTGTGGGTATTTGCCCCAAGCGCATCTGTTTTTGGAAGAAGAAAGATCCGTTCCACGAGAAGTATCATTGGGGGGGCGAGGTCAACGTCGGCGTTCACGACAAGGTTCTTCGGTTGGGAGTCTGCCTGCCGGTGCAATCCGATATTCTTCGCGACCAAATGATCGCGTCGCTTGAGATGTTTTTGGCCGAGTTACGATTGGGCGCCGGAAGCTCGACGTTCACCATTGCCTCCGACTATTCGGGAAACTACGACCGGCCGGCCGCGTAAAGCCAGCCACAGCAAAATCACAATTTCACCCTAGGGCGCACCCTTTCACGCGCCCTTTATTTTTTTCTTTTTTTCTAGTACAATAAGAAAACGTTATCGGGCTGTAGTATACCGGCAGTACGCGCCCTTGGGGTGGGCGTAGACCGGGTTCGATTCCCGGCAGCCCGAGAAAATTTCTATGAAACGCAAACTTGCCATTTTTGATATTGATGGGACGATTTTTCGGTCGAGCCTGGTTATTCAAATGGTGCATCGGCTAGTAGAGAACGGGATGTTTCCCAAAGAAGCGAATGAAGAGATCGAACAAGATTATCTGGCTTGGCTCAATCGCAAAGGAACGTATGAAAAATATATATGGCAAGTAGTTAAAATTCATTTGAAGTACATCGGGGGATGTTCTGTAAAAAAAGTTGAACATATTGCTGATCAGTTGATTCGGGATCAAAAAGATCGTGTCTACCGATTTACCAGAAGTCTTATCGCGGATTTGCGGACAAAAAACTATTTTCTCCTGGCCCTTTCGGGATCTCCGGATTATATTGTTTCCGCCTTTGCACAAGCCTATCATTTTGACGGATCGTTCGGCTCCACTTACCTCACAAATAATGGCGTGTTTACGGGAGAAGGTGTTTCACTCAAGAAGCAAGAAGTTCTTTCTGTTTTTCTCCGCGAAAAAATTAACGAAATAGATCCGAAGGACTGGATTGCCGTTGGCGATACCAAAGACGATATTCCAACGCTTGAGACCGTTGGGCAGCCCATTGCGCTTAATCCCGATCAAGGTCTTGCAGAATACGCCAAGAAAAAAGGTTGGCGGATTGTCGTGGAGCGCAAAGACGTCATTTATGATATGAGAGCATTTGATTTTGTGAAATAGTGTATATTATGGAAAAGCAAAATATTTCCAGCGCGTCTTTTTTTATAGGCAAACAGGGAGAGGGGATTATTTCTTTCGGGAGCGGGCAGCCGGATCTTCCGCCGCCCAAAGAGGTTTATTCGATCTACGAAAAAGCCCCTAAAATTTTTCGGTACGGGCTCATTCAAGGAGAGGAAAATTTGCGTCAAGCACTTTCAAAAGAGCACATGGGAGCCCATTTTGACCAGTTTGTAATTACAAACGGAGGATCAGAGGCTCTGGATTTGGTTTTTCGGGTGATTGCGGGCCAAATGAAGGGCGGGAAAGTGCTATTGCCGCGGCCATATTATTATTCTTATCTCCCGATTATTCAGTTTGCGGGGCTGAAACCCGTGTTTACGGAATTGGTTGACGGGAAAATCGACATTGATGATGTGCGGCAAAAAATAAAAGGATGCGTTGCATTTTTGCTGAATTCTCCTTCCAATCCCACGGGACGCGCTCAAGCACCGGAAATTATTCAAGAGATTGAACTGCTGACAAAAGAGGCGGGAGCGTATCTTGTCGCAGACGAGGTGTATAAGGATTTAGTGTATGATGGAACACACTATTCTCCAAAAGGAAACCACGTTATTACCATTGATTCGTTTTCAAAGACGTTTGCGTTATGCGGGTTGAGAGTAGGATTTATTTACACAGCGAACAAAAAGATTATCGAAAGTGTTGTGGAGATGAAAGTTCACACATCCATGAACACGAATCTGCTAGCGCAGGAAATGGCGCTTGGCGCATTACGCGCTCCAAAAAGTTTTATCGATAACCAGCGGGAAATTTGGCGGGGAAGACGTGACGTGATTTATCAAGGCTTGAAAGATTTGGGCTTTGATCTGTGGAAACCTGAAGGCGCGTTTTATGTTTTTCCAAAAGTCAAAGATCCGGAAAAAATCGTGAGCGATTTATTTTATGATCATAAAGTCATTGTCTATAACGGATCGTGGTTTGGCGCTCCAGACAGGATTCGCCTAAGCTACGCCCTTGATACAGACAAGATTCAAGAAGGGCTTCGGCGGATTGAAACGTATTTGAAAAGCGAGCCGGGTATTCTATCGTGAATATGATGAATACAAAGAAGATAATCCTTGTCGCTGTTTGCTTGATCATTCTTCCGGCCTCTCTTTGGGTTGGAGCTTCATATTGGAAAAATTTTCGCGGAGTTTGGCCGGCTATCACGCCAGCGCCTCAAGACATTACAAAGCTCATTGAAAACGCAAATATCAACGCCGGGCTTCAGCCTCTTGCCGCCGGAGAAAACGTAAAATTTCCCCTCACGCTTCCCAAAGGATTCTCCATCAGTATTTTTGCCAAAGGACTGGCCAATGCTCGCGTACTGGCGCGTGATCCCGAAGGAGTTGTTTTTGTGAGCGAACCTGCACAGGGAAAAGTGGTAGCTTTGCCGGATGCTGATCGCGATGGAATTGCGGATTCAACTGTTTCTATTCTCACCGGCCTGAACAGTCCCCACGGAGTTGCATTTCACGATGGCAAGCTTTATGTGGCGGAGACTGACGCAATTGCCATGTATGATTACACAGATCGTAAGGCAACCAATCGGCGTGTTATAGCCAGTCTTCCAAGCGGAGGCGGCCACTTCACTCGTACCATCGCCTTTGGGCCCGACGGCAAACTGTACGTTACCGTCGGTTCATCCTGCAACGTCTGCAAAGAAAGCGATTCGCAGAGGGCCGCGATGTTGCGCATGGATGCGGATGGCGGAAATCTTGAGTCATACGCCACAGGGCTTCGCAACACAGTTTTTTTCACATGGCGGCCCGGAACGGAAGAACT
>Ga0209542_10017857_pt1 | contig 11557 bp, 12 predicted proteins | sample RifCSPhighO2_01_FD_184028 | JGI IMG/M metagenome (GOLD analysis project Ga0209542, IMG submission 184028) | Soil microbial communities from Rifle, Colorado - Rifle CSP2_plank highO2_0.1 (SPAdes) (version 2) | ecosystem: Environmental > Terrestrial > Deep subsurface > Rock core/Sediment ...
GCTCAAGCTCGGAGTCTATGCGGCGGTGCAGTCCGTCTATCTTGCCGTTGGCCGCTTCGAAACCCGCTCCAACTTCGCCGCGGACTTTTTTAAATTCGTCGCGCATTTCTTCAAATCCTTCCGCAACAGCCCGCGCGATTATATCAACAGTCTTTTCGACGTGGTTTATTTGGTCCTGAATTTTCTTTTCATCCATGGTGCCAGTATACCACGACAGCCAGTTAGGAACAGAAAAGGAAACGGGGACGAAAGCCTGCGGCAAGGCGAGGCCTTGCCATGGAAGTATGAAGCAGGATAAGGGGATTTTGGAGGGCTAAAATTCGGGAATTTCTTCGTGGTAGAATGTTTGCGCTTCTATCAGCATCTCCTCAAGCGTAGGTTGCGGATCGTAAAAGGTGCGGATTTCCGGGCCAATAATTCCACCCTCCGGCCGCTGTGCGCCAAAAAAGTCAGGCAAGCTCGAGTACGGGTAGCTCATAAGTTTTTTCTTCAAACTGGGCGACAAGCCGGACTCATATTCCCACCCTGGTTGCGCCAGTGTACCGGCATTTAGTAGAACGTACGGAATGACTCTCTTTAGATATCGGTCGTCGTCAATATGTTTTGATTTAAACGGTCCGGCAAAAAGCACGCCGGTGCGGTGGTGCCGTTTGTTGTAATACATCGTGTAGGCGGTAAAAACCCGCTGCATAAAAATGGTGATTCCTTTTTCGACCAACTGACTCAAGACCAGGTGCAAGTGGTTGGGCATGAGCGAGTAGGCGGCGATTTCCACCAGCGGTTCGCCGCGCTGGACCCCTTCGGCAATAAGGGTGGCTATAGAAGGCTCTTCAAAGTCAGACAAATGGATTTTTTCCGTCCCGTTGCAGGCCCACAACAGGGTTTGGAGTCGCCGATAGTCCGCCGCAAGACGGAAGGTCTGGCGCTTGTCGGCTCCGCGGTTGTAGCAGTGGTACCACTCCTTTTCTACCAAAGGGAAACGCACGCTCATGTAGAAATATTATACCACACCCGCCAATGGCAAGGCCTCGCCTTGCCGTGCGGAGGCTTCCGCAAACGGTACAGTCTGGTAGTATGCGGGCATGGCGGAATATAAAGAACCCGAGCTTACCTATTTGGTTTTAGATTTCCTGAAAGAACCGGAGACACGGCGATGCTTGGAAAGTATCAAAGCGCATACGAAGTTTGCGTACAAGGTTATTTATTTGCACAACGGCCCGGTAGTAGAGCAGGAGCACACTACCGGGCGTAACCCGCAGTCAGAGCAGGAGCACACTACCGGGCAAGGCCCGCTCCCGTATCCGGCGCGGTTTTTGGCGGAGGGGCTTTGCGACCAGCTTATACAAACAAGCACCAACACCGGGTTGGGGATCGGGACGCGGGACCTTTTTGCCGCGTCGTTCTCGCCGTACAGTTTTTATTTGCAGAACGACCAGTTTTTGAACCGCGATTTTACGCAAGAAGAATTTAAAAGTTTGACGGCGATGATAGGCCAGCAGTTGCGCTCGCCCGATGACGGGCTGGTGTGGACGGTGCAATCGGTGGACTTGGCGGGCGGGGTCTGGGGCCTGCACAAGTACACCGAAAGAGCCCACTTGATACCTACTACTTTCTACAAACAACTAGAGGCCTCCGGCCTCTTGGGCTACCACGGCGCGGGGCCGTACGACGACGGCCCGTGGCGCGAGGAGCAGATACAAACATTTTATAAAAAGAACCGCTATCTGCACTACACCTACCCCGACCGCTTTATCACCGACTTTGGCCACCGCAGTGTGCGGGAGAACAAAGACGGCTCGCTGTGGAGCCAGGAGCCCGACACCAAAAAACTGACGCTCCTGCGCGGGCCCGTGCACAAGCGGGCGAGTTGGCCGAAATTAAACGACGAGGAGTGGGCGGGCGTATTGCGCACGCAAAACTGGCCGCAGGACACCGTACCGGCGGGTCAGATCAAAGATATAGACAAACGTTGGAATTGGGGACAAAAGTAAGTACAATAGCCCGCATGCCACAAAGCCCGTACCCCGGTATTGACCTGCTGAACCTGCAATTGGCCGCCGGGCTGCGCGGCGATTTTAAAGAGGGGTGGCGACTCGCCAAGATTTTGGAGGAGGAGCGGCCCGGCGACGCGCGATGCGCTTTTAATCGCGGGTGGTACGAGATGATGCACGGCGATTTGCAAAAGGGGATGGAGCTGATGGACCTCGGGCGCACTATCTCGGTCTTCGGCTCGGAGATGCTGCCGGAGGGAGCGCCGCCGATGTGGCCCGGCAGTAGAGCAAAGCTCACTGCCGGGCAGGGACAGCCTCGTGATTTGGAGGGCAAGACGGTCCTCCTGCGCGGCGAGGGCGGCTTTGGCGACGAGATGATACACGTGCGGTTTGCACGCGACCTCGCGGCGCGCGGCGCGCGCGTGGTCGTGTCGTGCCACAAGGGTTTGATGAGCCTCTTTTCCAGAGTTGAGGGTGTTTCTTCCGTAATACCTCACCACTTAATACAAAATACTCATTTCGATTATTGGGTGCCGGGGATGTCGGCGGCGCGGTGGCTTGGGCACACGTTTGAAACGCTGCCAGGCGGAAAGTATTTGAGCGCGGACCCTGAATATATAAAAAAATGGCAACAAATTTTCAGTCCCTCGACTTCGCTCGGGACAACGCTTCGCGTTGGAATTCGCTGGTCGGGGAACCCCAAGTTTGAGCACGAGCAGCACCGGCGGTTCCCCGCGGAGCCGCTGATTGAGTTGGCCAAAACACCGGGGGTAACCGTGTACAGCCTCCAGCGCGACGGCGACATCCGCGACCTGCCGCCGGAGGTGGTGGACCTCCAGCATGAGCTCGAAACGTGGGAGGACACCGCCGCCGCGATGCATCACCTCGACCTGGTCGTTACCTCCTGCACGGCTACGGCCCACCTGGCCGCCGCGCTCGGCAAAGAGACCTGGATAATCCTGCCTATTTTGCCGTACTACGTCTGGGCTCTGCCCGGCGAGCGCAGCCCGTGGTACAAAACGGTACGGCTTTTCCGTCAAGATGTTTTTGGCGAATGGGATGCTACACTATCCCGCGTGCAAGAAGAATTCACCCGGCTAGTGAAATCTGGCAATGCGCCTCCGGCGCAGGGTAATCCGTTGCCAGATTCTACTACCGGGTTTAAAAAGTGGGCCATAGTGCCCGGGATGACCCAGAAGCAGGACTCGACGTCCGCAACTGGGCAGGCCCAGAGCCCGCAGCCGGAGGGAAGTCAGACCTCTACAGGAGGAGGTCTGACTTCCGCTCCCGTCAACGCGCCGCGGCCGGTTGCGGCGCAATTTCAAACGAAACCCGGCACCGTGCTTGGCTCTGATGCCGGGCCTGCCCCTTTGTATATTCCGGGCATGTACTTTGCGCCCAAGCCCAACGTCACCGCTTCAAAAATAAAATGGAAGTCGCCCTCGACCCTGCACTTTGTCGCGGGGCTTCCGCGCGCGGGCTCCACCGCGCTGATGAACCTCTTTGCGCAAAACCCGCGCATCGCGCCCGCGCCCATCTCGGGCCTGTGCACTATTTTTAGCGGCGTCTTTGCCAACTGGGACAAGGGCGACTTCCACCGCGAGCTCCCCAACCACGAGGCCAAGCGCCGGGTCCTGCGCGCCATCCTCGACTTTTATCACGAGAGCGACCGCCCCGTTGCAATAGACAAAGACCGCATGTGGGTGGTGCACTTTGCCCGGCTGGAAGAGGTGCTGGAGCGCCCGGTCAAAATGATTATCCCCGTGCGCCCTATCCCCGAAATTTTGACCAGCTTCGAAACCCTGCGCCGCAAAGACCCGCTGGAGCTGACCGGCGCGGACGACTCGATGGGCCCGGGCTCTACGATAGAGACGCGCGCGCAATACTTTGCCGGCGCGGGCGGCCCGATGGGCCAGGCCTACAACGCGATGAAGGATGCCGTGACGCAAGGCTACTTGGACCGCATGCTCTTTGTCGATTACAATAAACTGATGGGAGCGCCCAAGGCGCAGCTTAAGCGCATCTACGATTTCCTCGAGGAGCCGAACTTTGAGCACGACTTTGCCAATGTGGACCAAATCGCCAAGGGCGACGGCCGCGTGCACGGCTACAGCGGGCTCCACGACATCCGCGGAGAGTTTAAGCGCACGAGCAAAAACCCGCGCGAGGTGCTGGGTCCCGATGTGTATGCGCAGTTTGACCAACCCGAGCCATGGAGCCAGTGGACGTAGGGGTATGCCGCTTGATATCATCTTTCGTTCCTGTGGCCGGTCCAACCAAAAGCGCTATATCGATGTGCCAAAGGCCGAGCTGATGCTCGGGTGCCTCAACTCAGTGCTGGCCTCGGCCGCGTATGCAAAAAAGCAGGACCCTTCGCTGGAGCTTACGGTCCACGTGCTCGACGACCACTCCGACCCGCAGACGGTCGCCGCGATACTCGACCTGCTGGAGGCATCCGGCCTGCCGCACGAGTTTGTCCCGATGGAGGAGACAGGTCAGGCCGCGAGCATGCGGTTTGCCAACGAGTACGCGCGCGACAATTGCGGCGAGCTTTTGTATTTTGTCGAGGACGACTACCTGCACCAAGAGACCGCCCTGCACGAAATGTTGCTGGCAAGGCGGCAGTTTAGCGCCAACCTCGGCGGGCGCGACGTGATTATCTCGCCGTGCGACCATAGCGTGGCCTACCGCGCCCCGGCGTTGCCAACCCGCGTGGTGCTGGGCACGCACCGGCACTGGCAGCTCGCCGCCGGCACCACCTCGACCTATCTTATTTCAAAAAAAATACTCAAGCAGTACTGGCCCATGTACGCGCTCCACGCGAGCTACGATCCGGAGGAGGGCGACAACGTCATCTGCGAGGCCAACACCATCAATTTAATTTATAGGCAGGAGTTCTGCTTTTCGCCCTTGCCGTCGCTGACCGCGCATGTCTCGCATACCGACCTCCAGCCGCTGTATGTGCCGTGGCAGGAGTGGTGGAAGCAGTTTAAAGTGGCCCCGAATCCAACTCCGTGAAGACGCCTCCACTTAGCCACTTTTGGGCAAAGTACTCTATGTCGCGGTTAAACTTTTCCGCCTGTTCGGGCTTGGGTTCCTGGGTCATCGAGCCGCGCGGGTGCATCACCGGGGTCGGCAGGTACACAACATCAAAGCCCGCCAGCCGCGCGCGGTAGCAGTAGTCGGAGTCGGAGGCTATATTAAAAAAGTGTTCGTCCATGAGCCCGACCGTCTGCGCGCATACGCGGGAGACAATCATACAGCCGCCGGCCACCCAGCGCTCCTTGGTACGCACGGCAAGCTCGCCCAGCGAGCGGCGGCCCGACTTGTGCCATCCGGTGGGGAAGGCCCGCGTGGTGCCGCCGTGATAAATAAAATCCGGCTCCTCGGTGTACACCAACTGACAGCCGGCGATGCCGGTTTTTGGATTGTTGCTGAACTCCTCTTCTATCGCGCGTAGTGTGGCGGCAATGTCGGGGAACTCGAGGTCGTCGTTGCCAGACCACAGCAGGTCGTAGCCGTGCGCCAGGCCGTAGCGCATCCCAAGGTTGATGGCGCGGGTAAAGCCGATGTTGTCGGTGTTGTTGTTGCGCAAAAATATATCCCTGCCCGAATGACCATCCGGTCGGGCGGGGCCGCCCGCAAACGGTATGACCGTCTCTTGCGTCGCGGCAAGCGCCTGCTCACCCGGGTACACCGCACCCATCGACTCGCACATCCGCTTAAGGTAGGCGTATTTGTGCTGGCCAAAGTAGGGGGCAATATAGAGTATCCGCATGCGGGGAAGTATATAGTAAGTAGTAAGTAGAAGGTAGTAGGTAGTCTTTCCCCTTTATACTTTATACATATCCCTTTATACTTACGGTATGCCCAGCAGTAGAATTTCGGCTTCCTGATTATGTTCTATACATACGTACTTCAAAATACAGAGGGTGAGTTCTATACAGGTTTTACCGTTGATCTCCGCCGGCGCCTGGCTCAACATAATCAGGGGCGTAATTTTTCCACCAAAAATCGTGTATGGCAAGTGGTGTATTATGAAGCATGTACTGACGAAACCGATGCGCGCCGCCGCGAGAATTACCTCAAAACGTCAGCCGGTCGACGGGCGTTACGATTACGATTAAAAGTTTATTTGCGAAATCGGCGCGAGCCGAAATTGCACTGACTGGGATGCTGTTTCAGAAGATGAGCGGAAAGCGCACCACCACGAGCATGGTGTCCCCGGGTGCCCCGCTTCAGCTTTGGGCGTGGGGGAAAAATTATGGAGGCCGGCTCGGCCTTGGCGATGCGTATGGTACCCCTTATTTAAACCGTTCTTCGCCTGCACAGGTCGGCGCACTTACGACTTGGAGCACGGCCGCCGTCTCCTCCGGCCACTCTCTCGCCGTCAAGACTGATGGAACGCTGTGGGCGTGGGGCACAGGTACCTACGGCAACCTCGGTATTGGCATCAACAACGCCTTTCGTTCTTCGCCAGTGCAAGTAGGGACGCTTACCACCTGGAGTGCGGTCGTCGCCGACGTACCCAACCTCGCCACTAAGACCGATGGCACCCTGTGGGCGTGGGGACAAGGCACCTACGGTGGTCACGGTCTTGGTGACGAAATTAGCCGCTCTTCTCCCGTCCAGATTGGTACGCTCGCTACATGGTCAAAAATTGCGGCTTCACAGAGACGCGCCCTCGCTATCAAAACCGATGGGACCCTCTGGGCTTGGGGGGGCAACGGCAAAGGTCCTCTCGGACTCAGTAACAACATTCACCGCTCTTCGCCGGTGCAAGTGGGTACACTTACGACCTGGAGAGCGGTCGCTTGCGGTAGATATCACACCATCGCCACTAAGACCGACGGTACCTTGTGGACCTGGGGTGACAACACTGATGGCCGCCTCGGTCTCGGCGACGTTGTCTACCGCTCTTCGCCGGTGCAAGTGGGAACTCTTGCGACATGGGGTGAGATTGCTGGTGGCAAGACTCAAACTGTCTCCTCTAAAAGTGACGGCACACTGTGGACATGGGGGCTCAATAATTACGGGATGCTTGGTCTCGGCGACAGCACCCACCGTTCCTCGCCGGTGCAAGTGGGAGCACTCACCACATGGAACGCAGTCGCTACAAGTGATGATTTCTCCTTCGCTCTCAAAACCGATAGCACTTTGTGGGCGTGGGGGAGAAATAGTTTTGGCTATCTTGGCCTCGGTAACGTTGTCTACCGTTCCGTCCCTGTCCAGGTGGGGACACTTGCGAGGTGGACAACCATCGCCAAAGGCGCTGCGGCGAAGCACGCAATAGCTCTCCGTACATAGGGGGAAATGAGGGGAAAGGGGACAGGCACAATTGTGTGGGCCTACGGCAAGGCGAGGCCTTGCCATGGAAGTATCAAGCAGGGTAAAGGGATTTTGGAGGGCTAAAATTCTGGATGCCGGGAGAGTTTACTTGATGAGGGTTATGCTGCGTAAGACGCGGTTGAGCGCCCGCTTGTCTTTTGTGGAAAGAGCACCGATACGATGAGCAATGCGGAACAAGTCTACGGCACGCAATTGAAACACTAGCGCGACGGATGATTTGTTGAGTTTATTCGATGAGTCTGGTTCGATAAGTGTTGTGCCTTTAAACTGCAAGCGGGCCATATTTGTGGATAGGGGAATAATCAGAGAGACTCCGCCTTCCTCGGACACGAATATTGCCGGTCTGGTACCGGCTTGTTCCCGTCCTATGCTGGAGCCTAGATCTATCAGTATCACATCGCCCGGCGTGTGCGTCATAGCTTGTGTTTCTTTACAAACTTGGCGAAGTCCTCGAGCGAGGCCTCGTCCCACGGACGCATTTCTTCGGCGAGGCTCTCCTCTGCTTGTACCGCTTGGGCGAGGGCTGTTTTAACATACGCTTGTTCCGTTACACCGCGCTCTTGCGCTCGTTGGCGTATTTGCTTCCGGAGGCTTTTAGGGATAACGACATTCATGCGTTTATTATAGCATAACACTATAAAATTATTTTGACTGCAGCTGCCAGTACATGGTTTCTGCTCCGGGGGTCAGGGTGTAGGAAAAGCCTTTTTCTTCGCAAAACTTTTTGACCGAGGCGGCGACGCCGGGCCACTGGAAGTCGTCGCCGCAGATGACACCGCCGTCTGCCAACAGCCCTATGTATCCGTTGAGGTCGTCCCAAACATCCTTTTCATCATGTGAGCCGTCGAGGAAGATGAGGTCGGCCTTGAGTTTAAAATGCGCCAAGTATCGCGCGCCTATCGCCGAGGGCAAGGGGAGCGGCATAATTTTGTTGGTGTAACCGTAGTTGACGACGTTGGAGAGGAAGCGCGGGTACAGCGTGGGGAAGCCGTTTTGCAGCCCCAGACTGTTGTTTTCGTCGCGCCAGTGCTCCAGCGAGCCCAGCCACGTGTCGATGGTGAGGATGCACGAGTCGGGTAGCTGCTCTTTGACCAGCGCCTCGGCCATCACCAGGGTGGAGAGCCCCAGCCACGCGCCGACCTCGATGATAAACTTTGGCCGGCGCTCTGCAATAAGTTTGGGCAAAATTTCGATGCCGCCGTTCCAGCCGTGGAGCTTGCTTGGTATGGGGCGGAAGCCCTCAAACGCGTCGGGGAGGCCGAGGATTTTGAGCAGTTCGGGTTTGGTCATATGGTTAGAATAAAGAATTACGAATTATGAATTATGCTTCGGATTTCCCATAACTCCTAATTCATTATTCATAATTCGAGCGACCTCGGCCACTACTGTGGCCGGGTCGGGCAGGTACGGGGCAAAGTCCGGCACATCGATGTCCACCTGCATGCCTACCGGATTGAGTGGGTCAAACGCCAGCTCGTCCATCAGGAGTTTTTTATACAACGCTTTTGTTTTGTAGTTGGTGGTGCCCCGCCGGATGGGGAAGACGAGGTCCGGATGCTTGATGGTCGCGAGCATCACTATCCAGTTGTCAAACGCGCCCGCCATTTGCACCGGCGAGCTGTCGTTGGTCAGCAGCACGGGCGCTGCTTCGAGCAACGCAAACAGTTCGCCGAGGCCGAGCTGGTCGCGCAGGTCGATGCCGCCCTTGGGGCACGCGACCGGGACAAGCCCGGTGTTGTCGCCCGCCAAGTGCGAGGCACTCTTGCCGATGAGTACGGGCGTGAGGCCTGCGGCGGCGAGGCCGTCAACTATTTGCTGCCAATACTCGAGCGGGAAGGTTTTGCTCTTCCAGCTTTTGCCCGCGTGCACGGCGACCACTTTGCGGATGTCTGACATCCGCAGTTTTGTTGCAAGATTTTCTTTATCTGGAGGTGACACCTCCAGACGGATTTCTTTGTCGGCCACGGGGAGTTGGCGCTGGAGCATGGAGAGCGCATGGAAGTCGGCCATATGGCACAGGAGGAAGCATGCCGCTTGCATCAGATGACTGCGCGGGTCGGGGAGCGTCCACACATGTTTGTACCCCTCGGCGGGGAAAGTGTTGTGCGGATACACCGGGACGCCCAAGTGTGCAAACATCCGCGGCCAGTGTGCGGCGATGCGGATGTCGGCATCGGGATGCTGGCTGATAAGAAAACGGATAATAGGCTCGGCGGTGGCGTGGTCGCCCAAGCCGCCGACGGCACTTATCAAAATACGTTTTTGTTGCATAATTGTAGAAGTCTGACTTCTACAGAGGGGGGAGAGGTAGGAAAAGGCTTGGTTAAGGGCGCCTTGCCAGTCTCCGGGGGTGGGCTGGCGGAAGACTTTTATAGATGGATACCATTCGGTAGTAAACGGACCGGCCCACCCGGTAGTAGATTCTGGCGACGCGCCTTCGGCGCCTGCTTTAGCATCGCCAGAATTCACTATCCGGGCCCAATAATATGAAGGAGAATAATTTATTATCAACAACACCGGTTTGCCTAAGGCGCCGGCGTAGTGGGCGATAGAGGTGCAGCCGGTGATGATGTAATCCATCTCGGCGATGACCGCGAGCGTGTGCTCCCAGTCGGCGGCACCCTGTTGGGTGTCCACAACGGGGCTGCCCGGCGGGAGTGTGTTGCCGCCCGCGTCGCGCTGCAGCGAGTACAGCTGGCCTAACTCCGCAAACGGCAGCAAGAGCGCGGCGGGGTAGGACTTTTGTTCCAGCTGTTCGTACTCTTTGTTGCCCTGCCAATGCACGCCGATTTTGGGGCGGCCGGCGGCAATTTTTTCTATCAGCGGACGCACGCGCTCGCGGTGCTCGCGCGACGCGGACAGATACGGGAAAGTGATTCCTGCTCCCGGGTCGGCAACATCAAAGTAATCCGCTGCGCTCATGCCCAGCAGGTAGTAGTCGTACTCGTCGGGGGTAATAAGGTCAAAACGTTTTACCAGGTCGGCATCGCGCACTGTCTGCAAAGTGCCGAGACTGCCGGGCAGGGCGCCCACCAGCACGCGCGCACCGGCTTTTTTTAGCAACTGCGCAAAGCGCGCCCACGCTACCTCGTCGCCAAACCCGCCCTCGAGCGCCAGCAGCACCGTCTTGCCCAGTAAGTCTGACTTACTGGGGGAGAACAGGAGGTTTTTTTCTTTTGGGAGTTTATAAAACTCGTCGCTGCGGTAAAAGCCCGGCTCCTGCTCTATCAGGCGATAGCCGTCGGCAAACTTGCCCGCCGCCAGCAGCGCCTGGCCCTCCAGCCTTTTGGCGCCGTGGTTAGGCATGGGAGTGTTGCGCAAGCCACTGCGCACCCCGCATGGGCTTGACTACGCGCGCTACCATGCGCACCTCGTTGGCGATATTGTTTTGGTGGTCGCGCAGATGCTCGAGCGCCTCGCGGGGGAACTCGCCCCGCTGCATGGAGGCTATGACGTCGCCGGAGTAAAAAAATTCCACGTCTTTTGGGTCGAGCGAAATATCAATACCTAAAATAAGTCCGAGCTTGGTGCCGCGCTCGCCTTTTTGCGCATCGCGGACGTTGCGAGCCTGGTCAAATAGCTCGATACCCTCCGGCGTTACCGGCCGCTGGTGGGTCGGGTCGTTATGGAAGTTGTCGTGCGTCCAGTGCGGGACCATGATGCGTACCGCGCAGCCGTCCTTGCCGACGCGGTATATCTCCTGCCAAATCTTCAGGTACGCGCTGGAGGTCTCGCCTAGGTGCTCGAGCACGTGCTCCATCAGAATCTCGTCTACCGAGCTATCCTCCCACGGCCACGGCGTCTGCTCGAGGTCCCACACCACATCCGGCCCGAGCGCGGCGGAGTGGTCTACGTTGACGTAGCCGTCATACTTATTGAGTCCGCATCCGAGGTTGAGCTTCAGCATAGCCCCGATAGCTTATCAAATTAACCGCCACGGGCGCCTCGACCGGCTGTACCGCAACGCGCAGCCCGTACGCGTCGGACATCATCCGCACCAGCTCGTACTTGCTGACATCCTGCGGCGAGTAGTAGTGCCGGACACCCTCCCACAGAGCGCCTTGCGCGACCATCTGTTCTAAAAAGGTCGCGAGCTGCAGACAGGTGACGCCGTTCCAAAAATGATTAGTGTACCCGTTTGCCTCCTTGCCGGCTTGCGTCTTGGCCCACTCCAAGAGCGACAATTTTTGTTTACGCTCCGAGCCGATGCAAGAAGT
>Ga0209542_10017860_pt1 | contig 11556 bp, 11 predicted proteins | sample RifCSPhighO2_01_FD_184028 | JGI IMG/M metagenome (GOLD analysis project Ga0209542, IMG submission 184028) | Soil microbial communities from Rifle, Colorado - Rifle CSP2_plank highO2_0.1 (SPAdes) (version 2) | ecosystem: Environmental > Terrestrial > Deep subsurface > Rock core/Sediment ...
TCATTGGGCACCTTTTCCCCCGTTTTCTGCTCCTTACGCAGAACCGCCCGTTGGACTTCGGGAGATGTTTGCAGCTCGGGGTTTTTGATGTGTAACGGATGCTTTTCCATGACATTACTTTAGCAAAAATTCATTTTTAAATAAAGAAATTTCTGCCCCACCAAAAGATTCTAGATTGAGATCACTTTTGCTTTTTCTTCTTGATTGGATTTATTTTAAAGTCCTTAATATCCCCATCAAGTCTTGGTGCTGTTGTCAAATAAACTGTCTCGCGAAGCAGCTTCTTTTTATCTAATGTATTTCGTTTTTTAGATTTACTCATAAGATAATGATTATTTCCTAAAAATCCTTCGAGCACGTTGAGTTTTTTGAATATTGTACACCTGAGTATGTCTTTGAGTAGTTATTGGTTTGTGTCCTCTTTAATATTCTTGCGCGGCTTGGCTGTAGATACATCACCCTTTTTATGCATAATTGGGCCACGAATTTGTTTTAATGCGGTTTTATCTTGTGGATCGTCGATGATAAGCTTACCGCTCTTATCAACATGAGCTCTGTTTTTTTCCACAAGCCATGTGGCCGTATCCCAACTACCACTACTACGCTTACCAACAATCCTCTCCAATCCATTCTTCTTTCCAATATCTTGAGTTCGAAAAGTTACGAATTCACTTTTTGGTCGAATACAAATCTGCCTTTGTTACCTATGCCAGGACGTTTTCTACTTAGACCCTCCGACCGAGCACGAGCATATCCTCGACGTGACATAATTTGTTACCTCTTTGTTTCCATATCTTTTCTTATGTATTTTGCACGTTTATGAAATCATACTATGTAAAGGTGAAATATTGATTAAATAAATGACATTACGTTACAATACAATGATTTTTGCATTACTCACTGATACTCTATAATTAAAATACGAATGCTACACCAAGAAACACGAGCACTTATTGTCGGGGGTGGATTTGGAGGAATACAAACTGCACTTAACCTCGAAGCGCAACATATCCCCAATCTCAAAATCACTCTTGTTTCGAACAAGTCTCATTTTGAATACCTCCCCACACTCTATCGAGTAATAACCGGAAAATCACCTCTTGAGGTATGTATACCGATTCGAGATATTTTCGAAGAGAAAAGAATCGAATTCTGTCTCGATACAATAATAAGCTTCGATCCAGAAAAAAGACGCGCACATGGTGAATCAGGTAGCACATATCAGTTTGACTACGCGATACTTGCTCTTGGATCAGAAACAGCCTATTTCAATATTCCCGGACTTAGCAAACATTCATTCACATTTAAATCGGTACGAGAGGCTATTATTTTAAAGAACCATCTCCATACACTTTTTGAAGAGTGTAAAACCACTTCTGATCCTGCAAGAAAAGTCTCTGCACTTCATTTTGTCATTGTGGGAGGGGGACCCACTGGCATTGAACTCGCAGGAGAACTTTCAGAATATGCGCGCGCATTGTGCACAAACCATGGAATTTCTCGTGATCTTCTCACGATTGATATCCTAGAAGGCGCTTCTCGAATTCTTCCTATGTTTCCCAAAGAAACATCTGAAATTGTTAAAAAACGCCTCCACGAACTTCAAATTAATGTATTCACAAACCGCCCCATGGTTAAGGAAGAACTTGACACACTAGAAGCACGTGGTGTTTCAATGAGCACACAGACTGTTATTTGGACCGCAGGAGTAAAACCACATTCCTTTTATGGCACAATAAAAGGATTCGTATTCGACCAAAAAGGACGCGTTCTTGTAAACGAATATCTTGAAGCACAAGGCAATAATAATATTTTCGTCATCGGAGATGGAGCATCAACTCCTTTCTCCGGAATGGCTCAAACTGCTGTACATGATGGGAATTTCGTAGCCTCGGTTATAGGCGATAAACTTAAACGAATTCCGATTCTTCATTACAAACCAAAAAAACCATACTATTCTCTTCCCATAGGATCAGGTTGGGCGATTACTTCCATTGGACCATTCACGCTTACTGGCTATAAAGGATGGATCGTGCGACGTCTCGCTGATCTTCGTTATTTCATTTCCATATTGTCTTTCAAAAAAGCATTTACTGTATTTCAAAATGGCAAGATATTATGCGAAACATGCGAAATATGCAATGAGAGCATTGGAGTTTAGAATATTAATTACGAGTATAATATATGAAGCATTATGTGCCATGGAACGAAAATAATATTCATCCCATTATACTTTATATATTGTCCATAATACACGTTCATTCTATATTCTATATTCCCTAAACAATATGGCCAAATCTCCATTTCTTATCTTACCTCTTATTCTTCTTATAATTATCGCAAATATAGCGAATTTTTATAAAGAAGACATTGAGAATATTAAAGATACTCTTTATTGGGTTATTCATCGCATCTCACTCAATCCCGAAGTAATAGAACCCCTTCAAAAACCCTCCACACGTATCGAGACTCCAACCAAAACAACAACCGAAACTCCTAAGACTATTTCCACCACTCCTCTTCGAGCAACACATAACGAGATACCCAATCCCACTCTTACTGCACCTCAGATCATCGAATGGACAAATAAGGAACGTAGAAATCAAGGCCTTGATCCTCTTCAGGAGAATGCGACTCTTAATTTAATTGCAACAAAAAAAATCGAGGACATGTTTAGAAGACAATATTTTGCACATATTTCTCCTTCTAGCACAAGCGCTGGAGATATAGCACGCGAAGTAGGGTATGAATTTATCTCTATAGGAGAAAATCTTGCGCTTGGAAATTTTAAAAACGAGGAAGCGCTCGTTGCGGCATGGATGGGGAGCGAAGGACATCGAGCTAATATATTAAAACCCACTTATGCGGAAATTGGCGTCGCCGCGAAACGGAGCATATTCGAAGGACGGCTCACGTGGATGTCGGTTCAAATTTTTGGCATCCCACAATCGCTCTGTCCTCATCCCAATGAACTTACACGAACGTACATCGAACAACATGATGCTTCTCTTACTGGCTTACAGGAAACACTAGAAGCGCAAAAAGAAGCCTTACTTAAGGAGAAAGAAACCACAGAAGACCGAAATGCATATAGTGAGAAAGTGAGAGAATACAATATGCTTGTCAATGAATACAATAATCTTATCGGTGAAACACGCAAACTCATTGATACTTATAATTCAGAAACTCGGGCATATAACGACTGCCTCAGTACTTATCATTAATGATAAAAGATATTGGTTTATGTCTTTCAAATTATTAATGAATTGCACATGGTTTACTAGAAATTGTAATAATCAAAGATGAGCCTTCACTTCAAAGATCTGATTATAGAACAACACGTAATCTTGTACGACATAGATTATCGTGATATGATTTTGATCCAGAAAGAATAAAAACAATGCTTACATATAACGACTTAAAAGTAGGAACTGTATTCATCCTAGAAAACGACCCTTATCAAGTCATTGAATTCAGTTTTCTCCGAATGCAACAAAGGAAACCTGTCGCTCAGGTGAAAATGAAAAACCTCATCAATGGAAAAATTATTACACGCAATTTCCACCAGAATGAGACTTTTGAGGAAGCTGAGATCATAAAAGAACCACTTAAATATCTCTATAATCACAGAGGAGAATGTTTTTTTTCTAATCCAAAAGATCCGAAAGAACGCTTTTCTCTGCAAAGCGAACAATTGGGGACATCAATTGAATTTATAAAACAGAATAGTGAGGTTGTTGCGCTTAAATTCAACGAAAAAATAATCAGCATTCAAGTGCCAGTAAAAGTTGAGTTGGAAGTGAAAGAAACTCCTCCCGGAGAACGAGGTAATACCGCACAAGGCGGTGTAAAAACTGCGCTTCTTGAAACAGGCGCAAAAGTTCAAGTTCCTTTATTTATTAATAGCGGTGATATAATCCGAGTAAATACTGAACTCGGAGCATACGTTGAACGCGTTACAAAAGCACAAAACTAAATCAAGCCTCTATTGCTTTGAAGAATCTTTCTCTTCTTGAGATTTCGTAAGCGAGTCTTCGATCGCTTTTCGTAAATCATCAATATTTACCTTACTTACAGGTTTTTTTTCTCTAAGAGGCTTCCTAAAGGGTCGTTCTCCTCCATATTGAGACACATCGCTTCCATTCCCCACCAAAGTACTGCCAAGCGATTGCTCATCGCGTCGCACAACCCGTTCTTCGGCAGCTTCCTTGCCATCACCGATCCACTCGCTCGCAATAGCCTGCTCCACTACACGCTTCGGAGTTGCATACGTGCTTCTACTATTTTCCAAAATCACATCCTTGTAGACCTTCTCGGGTTTTGGAAATGGAGGTAGTGTCTGTGCGGAAAATGGGCGGGATGCAGCTCCGTCAATCATAAGTTTCACATAAATATTCTGCTTATTGAGATTTACAATATCAGCGGCAACAAACTCAGGGCTGAATTCTTTTTCAAGAAATTCTGCATCTTCAGCACCCACTCTAAATGTCACTATAGTTCCCACGTTGCCAAAAATTGCAGGCTTCACCTTTTCGCTCAATTGCTCAATATATTGATGCGCAAGAATAAGGCACAAACGATACTTACGAGCCTCTGATAAAATACTCGCAAAAGAATCTGTTGCGAAATTTTGAAACTCATCGACATAGAGGAAGAAGTCCTTTGTATAAGGACGTTGCTCTTCGGAAATATCAGCACGAGACATTGCTGCAAGCTGGATTTTTGTAATAATCATTGAACCAAGTAATGCAGAATTATCTTCTCCAATTTTTCCTTTTGATAAGTTTACAATCAAAATTTTTCCCTCATCCATAAATTTCCTCATATTTATAGAAGAACGAGATTGACCCAAAATGTTACGAATCAAAGGATTTGTCACAAATTGACCAACTTTGTTTTGAATCGCGGCGGTTGCCTCCGTTTCTAATTTCTGTGTATATTTTGCAAATTCGTTCACCCAGAAACTTTTTACTACTGGGTCTTTTAAGTTATCCACAACCCTCTTTCGATATTCCTTATCGGAAAGGATGCGCATAATGCCAAGAAGCGTAGAGCCAGGAAACTCGAGAAGTGCAAGAAGCGCGTTGTTTAAAATATACTCCATACGCGCCGACCATACGTCAGGCCAAATTTTCTTGAATACTCCCATAATACCCGATGCAACCACATGGCGATGTTCAGTTCCTACCTGCTCAAGTGGATTAAAAGGAATAGGAAAATCGATATCGCTCGGATTGAAATAAATCACGTCATCAAGACGCTCCTCAGGAATAAAGTCTAAAATTTTTTCAGCAGATTCACCATGAGGGTCAATAAAACCAAGTCCTCGGCCCGCACGAATATCAGCAATAATCATATTCTCAAGCATAGTTGTTTTACCCATGCCTGTTTTTCCAACTGCATACATATGCCTGCGTCTATCATCGGTCTTAATACCAAAACGCACTGGCTTATTCCTAAAATTAGTTTGACCAAAAAGAACGAGATCGGTATTCATAATTATAGTATATAGTAAACCTAATTACTCAGTAGGCAATCCCGGAGGCGGACCACCACGCTTTGTTTCTATGCGACGCAATTGAGGCGCGCCCACAAAACTTGCAGGATAATGATAGATTGTGGCAAGCTCCTCGGTATTAAACACAGAAACCTGCCTCGGAATCATGCGCAACATTGCTGCAGAAAACATCTTTCTTTTGCGATCCGCAGTTTTCCATTTTTTGAATAAACCTTTGTTTACAGAAGTTATAGTATCTCCATTTGGCTTAAATGCATTTAAGTTCTGGGTATTAAATTGTTTAAAAAAACCCATCACTGCCGCAATATTTGCTCGCGTAAATGCATCTCGCCTATCAATATACACAAATCTCACGGCGCCTTCAAAGCCGAGCTTAGATATTTTTCCATCCACTGCTTTAATTACATCTTGTTGGCCTGATGTAAGCGAAGAAAGATTAGAAGGCGTAGGCTTTTGCTCCTCAGGCGCATCCCAATTAGGAGATTGAATTGGAGCGAATATAAGGTTTTTAATAAACATCCAAAAACTATCAGATGATTTTTCCCACGAAGTTTTCTTTGGAATCGATTTCTTGCCGATAAGTTTATTAATTAACTCCTCCCCTTTCTTCTTCCATGAATCATCAATAGGACGAATTAATACCTGGATCCACGCAGATTCATCATTTTTAAGCGTAGACATAACCTCTCCTAGTGCCGCGATAGGATCAAGTCTCCGCTCTTCTTCTTTTTCTTCAAAATAAGAATAGGTGCGGATAGGATACCCGGAATCTTTTGCAAGAAAAAGATCAACACCCCACACATCATACACTTGGTTTGGCACTATCGAGGGAAGCATCGCCACATAATCCTCAGCCTCAGTAATTTCGGCATTGGGATACTGAGAATACACAGCAGATTCTATTAGTCGTTGAAAATCAGCAGGGACTCTTACATAGAAACGGATTCCTCCGGCGTTCCCCACTATTTCAAAACTTGTCCAAAGTTGCACTTTTCCATACCAATATTTATCGCGAAGTTTTGTAATAGAGGAAAGCATCGAATGCACCGCAGCAAAAATCTGCTCCATTGCTTTTGGAGTTCGAAGCACTTCTTTTGGTACCTGAACCTCGAGTAATTTCCACTTAATGCCGCGGATAAATGCTCCCTTGATATACATCAGCCATAAATCCCATACAACAAATACAAGAAAGGTTGGGGTAATAATCCACCACAATGCCTTAAAAACACTGAGAATACTCTCAAGTATACCGCTTATGATTTCCATTCCTTAAGAATAAGCTTTTTCTTGCTCTACGCCAAGGTGTATCGCCCGTCATTTAAACGTTTGAAATATTTACGATTCTGCAAATTAAGAAATATTGTATTTGGCTTCAAGAAACGCTCAGAAAGAACAAGGTCCATGATAGAATTACGATCCATTGGACCCTTATTCGATAAGAGTCTTACGAGTGTTTCACGTGCAGTGCCAGGGAAATAACCCTGCTCTTTAAGAGCATAAATACCACGCCCTACAAGCACGAATCGCTTATCACGAATAAGTTCGTTATGAACAGTAGGAGGATGAGCGGTTTTACGATCAAAGCTCATCATATTGATCCGCTCTGCAATATGCTCAAAATGCAATGGCTTATTCTCTTTTCTTAAAACTAAATATGCCTTATCGCGCATTGTCTTTGGCTTAATATAAGGCCAATGACTTAATCCAAAATCTCCATAAGGATTTACAGCAAAATTCTTTGAAGTGGCAAGAAAATTAAGACCAATATATTCACTTAATTTATGAGTCTTAAGAGTGCCTGCAAACATTCCATGCCAGCCACCCTGCTCTAATACCTCAGATTTCTTTTTCTCTAAGATCTCCTTAAGAGCCTTGCAAAATGCACGAGATTTCTCGAGACTCTCCCTATTCACATACCACATAGCATGAAAGTTGCTGTTCTCTTGAGCGTATGCTGGAGAACCCGCAGCTTCAACCAAAAATCGAACCTGATTTACAAAAAGTTGACTTGAAGTTCCCCCTTTCGCAAATTGAAAAGCCAAGTCCTGAGCAAGATCATGCATACGACGAACACCTCCAAAATAATTAAGGCGTTCCTTGATCGCATCAAAAAACTCACGGCCTGCGCCATTATTAATAAGTCCATTAACTTTAGAAAGTGACTGGGCCTCTATTTGACGGATTCTTTCACGAGTTACGTTAAGTTCTTTCCCCAACGAAGCAAGTGTCTCAGAAGAGCCGTTCTGAGTGAGATTAAAACGCCGCTTCATGATGTTTTTTGAACGGCTATCAAGACCATTTAAAAGGTTACTAATGAGTTGGTCGAGACTTAATTTCATATGTTATTAATGTATAATAAAAAGAATATAATGTCAATACCTCCCCCAAAGCCTCCTCTAGTACTTTTGCCATGAATGCCATGCAACAAGAAGAGTGCTCGCGATAAATATAGAAGAATATGTTCCGATCACAGTTCCGATTAAAATAACGAGCACAAAGTAGTAAAGTGTGTATGGACCAAAGAATATGAGAGCAAGTAGCATAAGAACGAGCGTAAGCGAAGTATTAATTGAGCGGGGTAGTGTTTCATTAACGCTTCGATTCACGATTGAAGCAAAATCCGTTGCGCTCGCAGCCTCATCTTTTTTATAACTCTTCACCTCTTTTACAAATTTAAGATTTTCTCTGATTCTATCAAACACAACAATGGTATCGTGCACCGAAAAACCCATAATAACAAGGATCGCCACAATGAAATTCACATCCACCTCAACACCATTCAGTTTTCCCATAATCGCAATAAATCCGGCAGGTATAAGCACGTCATGAAATAATGTGAGCACGGTGACTACACCATATTTCCAAGAACGAATAGGCCACGATGCACGCCGAAATGCAAATGCAACATAGAATGATATACCAAGAAGCACGAACACAATTGCCCATAATGCTTTCTCCTGCAATTCTCTGCCAACCGCAGGCCCAATGCTTTCGAAACGCAACTCTTCGAATGGACCAAACTGTTCTTTTAATATACCCGCATATGCTACATGATCTTTTTCTTCGAAGAACACTGATCGGACAAGAAATGTATGCGTATCATCAACATCGCGCGAAAGTATAGTTACGTCTTTTCCTTCGAAAACTTTTTCAACTGCGCTTTTCTCCACTCCTTCGCGCTCAAATACAAATTGCCACTCAGTGCCCCCCTTAAGATCAATACCGGACTTAAAACCGAGGACAATAATTGTAATTACTGCAAAAATTATGAGTAATCCCGAGATTATGAAAAAGACTTTTTTGTGTCCTACGATATTAAGCATAAGAATTATTGTTTTTCTTTAATAAATACATTTAATAAAGTTCTTGTGATGGTGATTGCGCTAAACATACTCACAAGCACTCCGATAAAAAGAGTAAGAGCAAATCCCTTCACGAAACTCGACGTGAATGAATAAAGAATAAATGCAGTGATCATCGTGCTTATATTTGAATCACGGATAGAAGGCCATGCACGGCTGAATCCTTCTTTTAATGCATTCACTCGACTCATTCCGCGTTTTAGCTCTTCTTTTACGCGTTCAAAGATAAGAATATTTGCATCAACAGCCATACCGATCGAAAGGATAAAGCCCGCAATACCTGAAAGCGTCATAGTAATAGGAATTGCTTTAAAAATAAAAAGCGTAAAGATAATATAAATAAAGAGCGCGATAGCAGCGAAAAAACCGAGAAGTCGGTAATAACCAATCATAAATAATGCAACGATCAATGTCCCGATCACGCCTGCAGTAATAATATTTCTAAGCGATGAAAGGCCAAGAGTCGCACCAATCGTTTGTTGGCTTATGAGTGTAATGGGCGCAGGAAGCGCTCCGGCATTTAAACGCTCCACAAGAGTACGTGCTTCTTCAATAGTAAACTTACCCGAAATCTGAGCCTTACCTCCGGGAATTTTTGCTTGAACGATCGGCATTGAAATAGGCTCGTTATCAAGAAAAATCGCAAGAGGCTTTCCTATGTTTTTTTCAGTAAGAGCTTCAAAAAGTTTTTCGCCATCTTTGTTGAACTGAAGCGTAACCTCAGGAAAGCCAGTAGTAGGATTAAATGCGAGCTGAGCTCCGGTCACAAACCGACCAGTAAGCGCAGTGGGAGTAAATCGAAGATCATCTGCCGACAAAGAAGATGTGGATGCGGTTTCTTTAACTTCTACCTCCCGAAAATCAAGTAATGGAGTCGCGCCAATTTCTTTAATCGCTTCGTTCACATCACGAATACCCGCGAGCTCCGCCACGAGTCTATAGCGACCCTCACTTTTTGAAATGTAGATTTGAGGCTCGCTCACACCAAATAAGTTAACTCTTCGCTCAATAACGTCCTTCAATCCCTCCGCAACGGAATTTCGATCCTGCTCAGCTATTCTTGCCATATCAATTTCGTATTGAAGATAACTACCACCCACAAGATCGAGTCCTAACCGCCACGGCCTTAATTCAGAACCAATGGAATAAGGATATATAAAAATCACTCCACCTACTGCAAGCACAAGAATACATGCAAGCACTATTCCGTTCCGATCAGGCTTATTCATTAACTCTAGATTATCAACAAAAACGAGTAGACGTCAACCGATTATTCACATTATAGATTCTTAAAAGTCTTTATGCTTTACTCCTAATAACCATGGAACTCTTGTATATTGTTGTATTTTCACTTATTGGAGGAATATTTTCCTTAATAGGAGGCTTCGTTCTTCTTAAAAGAGATGATCTTACCGAAAAATTCTCTATACATCTCTTGAGTTTTGCCGCAGGCACTCTCCTTGGAGTGGTGTTTCTTGATCTTCTTCCCGAGGCCTATGAAGCACTCGAAAGCACAGACGAGTTATTCATGTGGTCACTTATTGGATTTGTTATATTCTTTATCATTGAAGGACTATTCTTCAGGCTTCATCATCACGGAGAACACCATCATGGTTCAAAAACTCCTCTTATGCTTCTTGTTGGGGATTCTCTCCATAATTTTCTCGATGGAATAGCAATTGCAGCGACGTTTTTCATTTCGATACCACTAGGAATTATTACAACGCTTTCAACTGCTGCCCATGAAATACCACAAGAAATTGGTGATTTTGCAGTTATGCTAAGAGCAGGATGGATAAAAAAGAATATATTTATAGCAAACATCTCCTCCGCACTCATGACAACCGTAGGAGCTATTCTCACTTTTTTGTTTCGCGAATCCATTATGCCCTTTATTGGAATACTTCTTGCAATAACATCCGGAATGTTTATCTATATCGCCGCTTCAGATATAATTCCTGAAATTTACAGAACTCGTGAGCGCGATAATTTAAGTCATATTCTTTTGTTATTCATCGCGGGTATTCTCGTAATGAAAATTCTCGTAGGAATTCTCGAATAAACCAATACAATATTATTTCAATAGAAATAGAAAAGTCTCCCGATATCGGAAGACTTTGTATTCTCATTTCATAAGAAACACAAGAAATGGACACTCCATACGGCCTCGAACACACATATACTATCCTTTTCTCTTTGTATAGGCGTCAACATTCGAGCACTCTTCCAATAATTGAATTAAGTCGCATAACTTCAGCACGAGCCGCCGAAGCGAAGTTCTCATCATTCGAAGCGAAGATTACTGATCGCGATACATTAAACAGTGCGCCCTGCTTCTCATTCGTAATCGCGCCACGAACTACAATCTCTATCTCTGCACCCTGCGCTCCAATACCGGGCACAAGAAGAGGAACACCAGGGACAATTTGTCGTACTCTCTCGAGTTCATTCGGACACGTTGCTCCCACCACAAGCCCACAATTACCGTAATTATTCCAATATCTCCATACTCGCAAAGCAACGTATTCGTATAGATGCACATGATGCGGTGCTTCTTCTCCAAAAAGTGATTTTTTAAGACTCGCATTCTTACATATTACTTCGAGTTCATGATCGCCAAGCGCAATCAATCGATCCTGAAATTCACGACCACCAGAATTCGAGGTCCGGCATAAA
>Ga0209542_10017861_pt1 | contig 11556 bp, 12 predicted proteins | sample RifCSPhighO2_01_FD_184028 | JGI IMG/M metagenome (GOLD analysis project Ga0209542, IMG submission 184028) | Soil microbial communities from Rifle, Colorado - Rifle CSP2_plank highO2_0.1 (SPAdes) (version 2) | ecosystem: Environmental > Terrestrial > Deep subsurface > Rock core/Sediment ...
CCTTTTTGTGTCCCGAGGAAAGCGCGTACTTGAACGGCTCTTGTTTAAGAAATGCACTCACCTCCCCCTCCGAAAGCGCTGTGGCGGACGAGACCTCGATAGTGTTTTGCTTTTCCTCACGGGAGAGGATCCGTTCAAGCGAGCGTACGATCTGCTGGAGCAGGTGTGCGTGGCCGTTTGCTCTCACGGTGGCGATAAATTGCTTCACCAAAGTCTCCTCTCCAATCTTTCCAGAGAGCGCAAGATCATGAAATGCCTGTGCGTAATGTGTGGCGCGCATGAAGTAGTGGCTAGTGGCTAGTGGCTAGTGGCCCATTCCTCTCTTTCAGAATCTTCTCCGCCGCCAAGACCGCCATTCGCGCAACTTCTTTCTCGCTTTCCCGTAATAGATGTTCTCGCTCCGCCTCCGCTCGCACGCGAGCTTCGGCGATCAAATTCGCGCTTTTCGCCTGCGCTTCGTGCAGTGTGTCTCTTTCATTTTGCATTGCCTGTTTTTTGATGCCGTCCGCGATCTTCCCGCCTTCTTCACGCGCCGATGCAAGAATGCTGTCTTTCTCGCGCAAGACCTTCTCCTTCTCGTGGCCGGCGGCTTCGGCATCCTTCAATCCTTTTTCGATGGCCTGCTGGCGCTTGTCGATGAGTGCAAACAGCGGCTTATACAAGAATTTGTATAGCACCAAAAGAAGCAGACCAAAATTCAACCCCTGAATAAGGAGAAGCTTCCAATTCACGCCAAATGCGAGTAAAGCGTCCATGGAGAGTAAGTCATCAGTCACTAGTCATCAGTCATCAGTTTCTAGGCAAAATGCATCGGTGCGTTCTCTGATTACTGGCGACTGATGACGGATGACTATTTGATAAGGGCTCCATTCGCGACAAGTACGGCGAAGACGAGCGCCAGAATCGCGAGTGCTTCGGTAAACGCGATGCCAATGAACATCGTTGTCATGATCTTTCCCTGCGCGTCCGGATTCCTACCGATTGCCTCTAGGGCGTGACCGACGAGAACGCCAATGCCGACGCCGGGACCAATAACACCAAGACCTGCCGCGAGGGCCATGCCGAGAGTTTTTGCTGATTCGAGTTCCATAATTGATAACTGATTACTAATAACTAGTGGTATCCAATGTCCGACCTTAAGAATCAATCTCCAAGGTCGCACCTTGGATTCTCTATACTAATGCGCCGCTTCGGTTACTGCAAGCTTGATAAAGAAAAGCGTAAGCATGGCAAAGATCGCCGCCTGTATGAATCCGACGAAGACTTCAAATGCCATGAACGGGACGGGAATGATGTACGGAGTGAAGAAAAGCGCGACCGCGATCAGGACTTCGCCGGCAAAAATGTTTCCAAAGAGACGGAAGGAAAACGAAATCAAGCGGATGAATTCGGAGACGAGTTCGATGATGCCCACGAGAAGCGCCAGGAGTCCCGCCGCAATGCCATGACGTAACGCGCCGAATGGAAAGAATCGGCTCATGTACCGGAAGAAGCCGAACGTGCGCATGCCGGCAACTTCGATGACGACGAATACAATAATCGCGAGCGCAAGCGGCATGTTGAGGTCGGTCGCGAGCGAGCGCAACAGCGGAATGAATTCGCCGTGTCCCAACTCCGCCGCGCCATGTGGTTCCGCAAAAAATCCGACCGAGCCGACTCCGGGAATGAACTCGAGCCAGTTTGCCGTCAGAATGAAGAGAAAGATGGTCATCAGAAACGGAAAGAATTTTCGTGCCAACGCTTTTGATTCCAACACTTCTTCCACATACCCATAAGCACCTCCGACCAGAAGCTCCAGAAAAACCTGCGCTTTCCCCGGCAAGAGCGTCAAACGGTAACGCAAAATAATCGCACCGACAATGAGGACGGCGAGGACAACCCAACTCATGATGAGCGTGTTCGTCATGGGGATCCCCGCCCACTCCCCCAAATGCTCCGCGACAATATTTGCGTGTATACTATCCATAAATATGGCTACAGACTAGCATATTCCTGTCGGAAGGTAAAACAAACAACAAAACAAACATGCCGCAGACTTGATTTGACAAAAATAAACTGGGAACTATAGTTATATTTAGACATTCGCTTGCACTGTTTCACACACGAGGAGCGGACATCTTCTTCTACCGGTTCGGCGAGATCTATGCCAAGCTCGGGACCGGCGACCAGCCGAAGTTTATCTTCGACCCGCGGGTCTACCCATGGAATACACCGGAGTCTTGGTCGGTCGCGTGACCGATTCAACGCGTCTCCTCTCTATGGGCGGTTTCGCCAATTTCTTGGGGCGGATGAACGCGAGTTTTGCGGCCGCGTCGGCGAACGAGATGCTCCGGATCGATTCACGAGAGTTCAATCGCTTCATGCTCGACCCTATTAGGATCGAGGAGACGAGCGGTGAGTCGCTCACTCAACGCCTGGATAAGCAGATCTCCGACACCGCGCTCACGACAGATCTACTCGAGAACATCGCGCAAATCAACGAGCTCGACATCAGCACGCTTGACGTGAGCGAACCGACAACACCGAAACGCCACGTCATCCTCTCCGCGTTCTCGTGGGCGGGTAGCGAATACGGCTTTACGATCTCCGATCACCTGCCGTCTTCGATGTCTATTCCCAAGGAGAACGTTGCGAACTACCTCTTCCAGCTCTCCTCGACGCTCCGGCGGCTCCGGCAGGCAACCGATCAACTGCGCCTAACGAAAGTGCAGGAGAACGAGACAGAGATCGAATCGCGAACGCGCCAGCAGCAGTTGGTCGTGATCGAGATCAAGCGCCTAATCGCGCAGATGCAATCGATCATCCAGACGCTTCGCGACCCGGCCAACAGGGAAGCGATCATCGCGGCGAAGACGGACTCGCTTCAGAACGTCGCACGAAGCGTTCTCACGGAGAACCTGGTCTATATCGACGCGCAGTGCAAACAGTTGCAAGCGGTCACTGCAGATAGCGCCAAGCTCGAAGCCTTTATCGCGGAGACCGAAGCGCTCTACGCAGAACTCGAAGCGCATATCGGGGAGTTTTTTCCGGCGTTGGGTACGGTCATCTGTGAGAAGACCGATATCACCGCCGTGCTCCCGGCAGAGGAAGCGTTTAAAACGCTCTTCACGAATACCGGAACGGAGGCCGTCCTAAAGTCACTCGACAACTTCGAGAGAGACGTTCCAAAGATTGACGGGGCACTCGCCAAGATCAACGAGATCATGCGCGGGCAAGGCGGCTCGGGTGACGGCGACATCGCGACAAGATCGGATACGCTCCTGAAGAAAGTGACTACCGGACTCGACGAGATATCGTCGGATCCCGGCGTTTCGATCGCAGGGTATGACAGAAGCGAAGTTGACGGCAAGCTTGCCGACATCATGCGCCGTCACAATGTTACACGGACGAGCGCGGAAACATCGAGCGCGTCCGTTGCGGTGGCGGCCTAACAGAAAGGAGAAGAACATGTCATCACATATCAAAGAGAAGCTTGTTCAAGCGGCACATGAAGCGGCAGAGCGCATCGGCGATGCCGTTGCTGAAGAGATCAGGAAGGGCGGCACCGTGATCTCGCAAGAGATCCAGGAGAGTACCGAGCGCATCATCAGTGTGGTCACAGTGGCGGAATCGACAGGGAAAGAAGCGGCCCAAGCGGGCATCGCCGAAGAAACGGTCATCCAAGTCGTTCCCGACGAACGCAACATCGCAGGCGTCGGCTTCATCTTAGTCGCGCTCTTCTTTGCGGTGCTCAGTTTCTGGGGTGTCGCACTTGTGTTGTTCTTCATCGGTGTCGCGCGTTTCATAATGGGGCCGCTCTGGAGCTGGAAGATTGAGGTTCCGAACGGCTTCCGCGGCGTCAGCTGTAACAACGGGAAACCGGACAAGTTGGCAAAGCAGGCTCGGAACTGGAACTTCAATATCTTCCGGTACATTCCGGCATTGGTCACGGCACGCGATCTCCCCATCGAGATCACAAGCGCGGGGCATACCGGCGACTTCGCGACGATTGCACGGAGCGATCTGTATGTGCTCCGCGTCGAGGACCCGCAGAAGTTCGTCCAAGATGCCAGTCTGGCGACGGTGGAGAAGCTCCTGCGTGCGCATGCACGGATGATCATGCTTCGCGTCATCTCGTCGATCAAAGACTCTCGGGTGAAATTCGCCCGCGGAAAATTGGTCAACGTAGCCGACGAGATCAACCGACATCTCGTTCCTTTGACAGGCGTAAAGATCCACGAATGCACGCCGACTCAGGTGACGAACGTCATCCTTGACGACCTGGAATATGTGCGGACACAGATTGAAGGTATTCGCACGCTCCAGAACGACCTGGTCACAAAAATTGAGAACGCCCAGAAAACCGTTGAGCAACACCGGCGGCGCGACGAGCGAGAGGTGGTGAACAAATCGCTCGAGCTCCAGCAGGAGTACGGTGATCTCGTGACGGCGATAACGCAGAGCATGAACGCGACGAAGCAATCAATCGCGATGCATGCGCGTCAACAGCTCGATCGCGCAGTCTCGTCTCTTACCGCTGAAGCAGCAGTCGTCCGTTCGAAGATCCAGAAAGCGAAGAGTCTGCTACAATCTGTCGACGGTCTCAAGCTCATGTTCTCGATTCGCAAGGCAAAGATCATGCGGCTTGCATATCGCCACATGACTCCGCGCGAGGTGACCGTGATCGACGTTCCGGGCATAGGCGCAGGTGTTGGAATGAGTCTTGGCACCGACTTTATGGGCCGCATCATCAACGCAGCCGGAAACGGCGATCACGCAAAAGCGCCTCACGGCACCGAGCACGACGACATCCCACATCTTACGGTTGTGCGGGAAGTGAAAGCCTAGCGACAGGCATTGTAGATCCACCACGAGTAACTTCGGGGTGTTTTTCATTTATGAAGGAGTGGCCATTGACTAATGCGTGTAATTCTGCTTCACTACTCCTTAGTGGCACACCCTTCAACCACCTAAACATCGAGATAAAAACTATGGTTCAAACAGCAAAAGCTCGCTTCGGAACCACGATCAACTGCATGGACGGGCGGTCAGTCGAGGCAACGATCATCTGGATGAAGAAGAAATTCCGTCTTGACCATATTGACGCGATCACAGAGCCGGGCATGGTGGCGCTCATCGGCAGAATGGACGAGGAAGCGCGCGCATGGCTGAAGAAAAAATTGGGCATTTCGATCCTTCACCATGGCTCGCGTACGGTAACGGTTGTCGGCCATGCGGACTGCGCGGGAAATCCAGTTGATGCAATGCGGCATGAGGCCGACATCGCAAAAAGTGTTGTGGCGATCCGCGAACTCGTTTCCGAGATCGCCCACGACGAAAAGGTCGAGGTGCTGGGTCTTTATGTATTCTTCGATTCCAACGAGAGGGCGCCACACGCGGAAATCAGAAAACTTTAAGATTGTTCGGATTCAAAAGACCGGCGAAAATGAGCGCCGGCTTTTTCTTTTCTGGTCGGGCTGCCGAGACTCGCCCGCGACTCTCGGCGTTGCCGTCGTAACGCCGAGGTCTGGGCACCGCCTAGCAAAATTTTCTGCTCCGGCGTTCGATTCCCGGACGCAAGTGAAGCAGTTCACTTACTCATCCCTCTTTACGCAAAAGCCCACCCTGCAATGCGGGGCGGACTTTTACTACAGTCGGGATGCGGGGAGATCGACCCTTACAGGGTCAGTACACCTTTGCAATTTATTCGGAGCGAAGCTCCTCATAAATAATGCAAAGCTTTTCGATTCCCCGACGGAAAACACGCAGGTGCTTTCCTCATCCCTCCTTACGTAAAAACCCGCCTTATGGCGGATTTTTACTCCAGTCGGGATGCGGGGAATCGAACCCCGTTCTCGCGAACCCGAATCGCGTATACTACCGGTGTACTACATCCCGTTTAATTAGTCATCAGTCATCAGTCATCAGTTTTTAGTCACCGATATAATGCGGCATTCTCTGATGACTAGTGACGGATGACTGATGACTTTCTTTCTTCTACATCAACCCCGCCATACCTCCGACATAATTATTCAAAAATGACGGAATGGCAAATAGTAGTCCGATGGCTGGTACGACAACCACGACCAAAGTGATGAGCATCGTCCAGAGAAAATATTTCCTTGTCTTTTCCGTGGACACATAAATTGCGTTGACCTTTTGCTCTAGTGCATCAAAACGCTTTGCTATTTCATTATCCATCCCGTTAGAGATTACTTCTATTAACGAACTCTCTTCTGCCAATTTTCATCACACAAACTTGCGTTGTCCATGGTATCGCTTCATGAACGGAAGTGTATTACACTTCCTATCTCTAACCTAACGGGATCCACCAGACCATTGAAGCACGGACCGGAGAAAAAATCCTAGGTCCGACCCCGCACTGCGGAGTTCTTGAATTTTTCGAGACTATGGCATTGTCATAAAATAACATGGTCGGATTCGGTTTCAGATTTGCCACAGATTCAGCTTTTCTGATTGAGCGGAAGCTGAGGTGTAGTCGAACTACGACGAAGATTCCGAGATTGAAGAAAAGTTGAAGGTTGGGTTAAGGATGGAAGCGAGACGATCATGTTATTTTATGACAATGCCTATGTATAACGCGATCTATAGAGTTATGCAATACGCTTTTCCACCACCCCCCAATCAACGGCCTTCCAAAATGCCTCGATATAGTCGGTGCGTTTCAAGCCATAGTCGTGCATAAAGGCGTGTTCAAATACATCCATCACCAGAAGCGGCGTTGTGCCCGCTAAATGCCCGACATCATGCTCATTCACCCACACGTTAAAAAGCCGGTCGGATTCTTTGTCGTACGCAAGAATCACCCAACCAATCCCGCGCATGGCACCCGTTGCCTTGAAGCCCTTCGTCCACTCGTCAAACGACCCCCATTGCGCGGCAATTTTTTTTTCGAGCGCACTTTGCACGTCAAAAGCACTGCCGCCATTCTTCATGTTGCCGAAGTAGAGTTCGTGAAGCCGCATACCGTCCCACTCCCAACCGAAACGGCGCTTGAGCTCCATGTATTCTGCACCCACCCGCTTCCACTCTTTTGCAAGCGCCTCAAGCTTCTCCAAGACCGCATTCGTATTCTTCACATAGCCCTCGTAGAGCGTGAAATGATTCTTGAGCAATGCGTCGCTAAAACCCGCAGTTCCTAAAAGTCCTTCGTAGTTTTTTGCAGTGTACATAAAATCAGTGATTAGTGGCTAGCCACTAGTACCATCTCAACTTAATTCTTGCTACCTTGCGAGCCATTCAAGGTGAGTCCTTGGCTCTGAAAGGTCTCACCTTGAATGGCGAAAGTTAAGTTGAGATGGTACTAGTGTCATTATTAATCTCATTAAAAATTATACCATTTTTTAAAAAAGTATCGGTGGCAGTAACAAATAATTTCTTTCCTGCTAGTGGCTAGACCCTACCTCCTCTTTTCCGCGCATAATGATTGCGTGATTCAAATACATGAACGGCACGGAAATAATCCCGACAATCCATTTCATCACAATCTGGCCCTTGATCGCCGCAATGACCGGAAATCCTGCTACGCCGTAGAATGCGAGCGGAACAAAAATCAGGCTGTCGAGCGCGAGCGCGGGAATAGAAGAAAAGGCATTGCGCATCCAGAGATGCTTGTCGTGCGTAAGTTTTTTGAACCAAGCAAATACATACGCATCGACATTCTCCGAAATAAGAAAGGCGATCCAGCTTGCGAGTGTAATGCGCGGGACAAGGCCAAAAAACTTATTCCATGAGTCACTATTCGATGCCCAAAACGGATCAGGGGTGAATTGTGTGCCCAGCCACAGAAAGAAGGCCATTGCGACTTGGGCGACAAAAGCGAGGAAAATCATGTGCTGTGTTTCCTTTCTCCCGAATCTTTCGTTCATAATGTCGAGCAGAAGAAAGGTGACGGAAAAAACGAGCACGCCCGCAGGCCCTGAAAAATGCGCGAAGCCGAGATCAAAACTTGCGATCTTCGTGGCCAGCATCTGCGCGGTGAGCACAAAGGCGACATAGAGCGCGATCAGGAGGTCGGGCCGGTCGTAACGGCGCACATATAAGCTTCCAACAAGCGTAACGCTTGTGACGCCGATAGCCCAAAGCAAAATTACCGTGAGTGACATGTTCACTCAATAGTACGGCGAAAATTCATGAAGTACAAGGTTCGTCGGAAAGTTCGTCGGAAATGGTGAGACGATTTCTGTCTTGTATTCTCAAACCTACGTTATCCCCGCCATGGCGGGGATAACGTAGGTTTGGAAAATATCTATAGATATCAATCCCAAAGGTCTGACATTGTATTTTTGAAATATCACCTTGCTTTCTGTATCTCGCGAAGCGCATCGAGAAACGCATCAATGTCTTTTTTTGTCGTACTTCGTCCGAACGACAGCCGAATGCCGCTTTGGGGCCCGCCGCTTTGATTGGCCCTGCGAAGCGCTAAAAGCACATGGGAAGTTTCCGCGTCGGTTTCATTGCAGGCGCTTTTGGTCGCCACCGCAAACCCCTTTGCATCTAACTGCAAAGCAAGAAATTCATGGCCTGACCCGTAGTTCCGCCTCGGGCGGATACTACTGGGGTCAAGACCCTGAATGGAAAAATTAACGTTGTTCGGCAAGCGCTCAATTTCATCTCCATTAACAACGAGATCAGAATACAAGGTCCGACCTTGGGGATCAATTCTTAAGGTTGGACATTGTATTCCACGAATTTTCTTTAACTCGCCAATCGCATAATCGCGAAGTGCGACGAGCCGCGCGTTTTCCTTTTCCGCTATTTCGCGGGTGATTCGCAACGCCTCGGCGAAACCAACGATGCCGGGAACGTTTTCAGTGCCTGCGCGGCGACCGCCTTCGTGCCCCCCACCAACAACGAGCGGCTCAAGCGGTGTGCCACGAAGGAGGGCGAGGAGGCCAACCCCCTTTGGCCCATAGATCTTTGCGGCATTCATGGTGAGCATATCGACGCCAAGTCGCGGAACGTGCATGTCCAGATAATTCGCCGCCTGCGTCGCGTCGGTATGAAAAAGCGGATACCGTGCATCATTGGCGGCCTGAGGTCGTTCCTTGGCTTTGAAAGGTGCGACCTCGGAGAAGTTGACCGCCTTTTCGGGCTTCATATCGCGCGTCACACCGCGAATCTCTTTTTTCCACTTACGAATAACCTTTGCAATCTCGCGGATCGGCTGTATTGTCCCGATCTCGTTGTTTGCATACATGACCGAAACGACCACCGTGTTTTTTGTGAGCGATTTTTTGAGCGCGACTAGACTCACCATGCCGCGAGCGTCAACCTGAAGCCGTGTGACCAACACGCCTGCCCCCTCAAGCTTTCGCGCAGGCTCGAGCACCGCGTCGTGCTCAATCGCGCTCACAATAATATGCGGGATCTCGTTTTGGTGTGTTTTGCGCCAAGCCTCCACCGCACCAAAAAGAGCGAGATTGGCGGATTCGGTCGCGCTTCCGGTAAAAACAATTTCGTCAGCATGAATACCAAGCAAGGCCGCAATCTTCCCGCGCGCATCTTCAACTGCTTTCCTCGCCGCTACGCCCTCTTTGTGTATCGCTCCGGGATTGGCAAAATTTTTTGCCCAAAACGGCTCCATCGCCTTAAGAACGCGTGGGTCAACCGGCGTCGCCGCAGCGTTGTCAAGATATATCCGATCGTTCATGGCAGTACTGACACAATATGCAAAATACGGTGATTTTGCAAAACCATCCTTGTGCGTTATGATGGGGCGTATGGACATCATGAACCTTCTCAATAACCCCGCATTCGTCGCGATCGCCTCGCTCTCGCTCGCTATCCTTCTTTTGGGCACATGGACCTTTATGCTCGAGCGACGCATCAAGAAACTGATGGCAGGGAAAAATGCCGCATCGCTCGAGGACACGATCACTGCCAACCAACGCTCGCTTGAGGAATTGTTGGCATTTCACAAAAACGTCGAAGAGGAATTGAAGCGTATCGATGGGCGCATAAAGAAAAAGCTTCACGGCGCAAAGACTCTTCGCTTTAATCCGTTTCATGGTACAGGCACCGGTGGCAACCAGAGCTTCGCAACCGCGCTTCTTGATGAAGAAGGAGATGGTGTTGTGCTTTCCACGCTCCACGCACGCGACAAGATGAGCGTCTTTGCGAAACCGGTCACCAAACGTAAATCTGAATTCGAGCTCACGGACGAAGAGCGGGAGGTACTGAAAAACTAGTCGGTAGTCCACAGTCCTTAGTGGTTAGGAAGTACAAGGTCTGGCCTTGAGGAAACTGCTTTAAGGCCAGACCTTGTACTTCTGCGAAGAAACTTGACATTTTTTGAAGCATGTGGAAAATACCCATAGACGAACATTCTTGAAGAAGGAGACGTCTCGTGCGTACATTCAATTCCGAACAAATCGGTGCCGGGAAATATCGTGTTCTTTCTGTCGCATTTCATGAGAAAAATTTCTTGTATGTCGTAAAACGTGGTCAGAAAATTCAGTTGGTGCAGATTCCGCGCAATCTGGTTATCGTGGACACGGGTGTGGGAAGCGGGCGTGTGCTTCCTGACGAACGTCAAAGCATGCTCGAGATCAAGGAGGAGGCCGGATACAAAGTACCCTTCTGGACAGACTGCAGTGTTCCCGAGCTAGCAGAAATCGACAACTATACCGTACCTGAAAGTACGCCACGGCGACGCGGCGGCCCCCAATTGCCTGAAGTTTGAGTGGACGGTTCTTCGATCACAATCTCGCGGTCACACGCGAGGTTTTTGTTTGTCAGAATTTTTCTTGACAAAACTACAATGAACCTCCCCGCAGCAAGCTGTACCCTCGCTCGCTCCGCTTCGCATCGGCGGGGTATCACAGGAGCGCTTCGCGCACTATATCAGTTGGGAAACCAACGGTTTCCCAAACCCTTCCTTAGCCGCTCCCCCCAGCAGAGCTGGGGGGTATAAAGGGAATAAACTGTTAGTTGTGAAAAGAGGTACACGATAAAAAGGAGTGCGCTCATGATGTACGTCAAAACAAAGCTGGCATCAAGCAAAATTCACGGCATCGGACTCTTTGCTGACCAATTCGTTCCTAAGGGGACGGTGGTGTGGAAGTTCACTCCGGGTTTTGATCGGAAGTTTACGAAGAAACAGTTCGCCAAACTCCCCTGCCGTGCGCGAGAATATCTGTGGGATGGGAACACATACACATCGCGAAAAAGTGGTCATCGAATATTTCCCACCGACAACGGGAAATTCTTCAATCACTCACGAAAGCCGAACACGTTGAGCAAGTATGAAAAAAGGCGAGCAAGACGTGGTCACGCGCACGATAAGAGATATCAAGCGCGGCGAGGAGCTAACCGAAGACTATGGCGCATTTGAAACTGGCTGGAAGGGCCGATTTTAAGGGACCCATCTCCTCTTCTTTGTCGAACATTCCCACGATTAAATGTCGCGGGAATTTTTTATCTCCAAGTTCGTGGACAAGGCAAATTTTACGTGCTAGTATGGCCGTGCTTTCAATTTTTCCACCATGCCCCAGAAAATACAGAAAACCCCACAACTTGTCGAACGCCCACCCATTATCGTCATCATGGGGCATA
>Ga0209542_10017862_pt1 | contig 11555 bp, 9 predicted proteins | sample RifCSPhighO2_01_FD_184028 | JGI IMG/M metagenome (GOLD analysis project Ga0209542, IMG submission 184028) | Soil microbial communities from Rifle, Colorado - Rifle CSP2_plank highO2_0.1 (SPAdes) (version 2) | ecosystem: Environmental > Terrestrial > Deep subsurface > Rock core/Sediment ...
GAGCTGCCTGCCTTTAGAAATCTGCCTTTGGCTTTTGCTTACTATCTAATCACATCGATGAGTAATTCCGGAGTTGTTATTTTTATGGTTGCTTTAATTGGTCTTATTTTCTATCTAAAAAATAAACAGGAGAACCACAGGTTTTTTATCTCATTTATTCTCTTTGTTCCTTTTATTTTTAATGTTTTTACCATGTTTATGGGCCAGTCGGTGATTTTTATACCTCATCTGACTCCTGTCAGCTTCGAATGGAGGCTTTTTAATGTAAGATATGGGGTCTTGATGATTCCAGTATTATCATTTTTCTTTGCCTATGTTTTTAATAAAACAAAGGTGTTGGGAGTTAGACTTTTTCTCTTGAGTCTTTTATTTGTACAAATTGGGTTGTACCTTGTAGGCTATTCAAAAATTATCACTTTGGCAGATGGAACAGAAGGGCTGTCAAGAGCCAGGCGTCCGGATGCTGAATACTGGATAAAAGAGCATTACGATTATGGTTTGGTTTTGGTTGACGATTACGCGAGGACCTTGAGCATCATTCGAAGCGGCATCCCGATGCAAAGTATTATCTATATAGGTAATAAGCCTTATTGGGAAGAGTCGCTAGTTGCTCCGGAAAGATATGCACGCTGGATAATCATGCAAAAAAATGATGATGTCTGGAAAGCAATTTATGATAAACCAAATGTACAGGGAAGGCTTTTTAAATATTTTCAGAAGGCTTATACGTCGCCGCAGATACTAATTTTTCGAAGAATCGAAAAATAATTTTTAATTTACAATTTTTAATTTTTAATGAATTTTTAAAATTGAATGAAAATTTCAAATTTCAAATTTCAAATTAAAGAAATAGTCACTTTAATTACAGTAATAACTTTTTTTTTATTTACCCCGAGTATTATTTCTGCCAGGGAGAGGTTTTTCCAGGTTCAGTCCATCGACACGATGAAATTTTCAAGAGATGTTGCCAGAGGAAAACTTAAGGATTTCTCTTACGACAAGGAGATAGTAATCCAGGTGAAAAATATTGCTGCGACCGGCGCAACTCATGTTGCCATAGCTACTCCTTATGACGATGAATTTTTGCCCTTTTTAAGGCGTTGGGTAAAGGCTGCTCGAGAGAAAGGATTAAACGTTTGGTTTCGAGGAAATTTTTCCGGTTGGGAGAATTGGTTTGATTATGAAAAATTTACCGACAGAAAAATCCATATTGAAAAAACGAAAAAATTTATTCTGGAAAATCCGGATTTATTTGTGGATGGAGACATTTTTACATCTTGTCCGGAGTGTGAAAATGGCGGACCAGGCGACCCACGCTTCACCAGAGATATAGAAGGATATAGAAATTTTCTAATCGAAGAATATAAAACCACAAAGCAGGCATTTGGGCAGATAGCAAAAAGGGTAACCAGTAATTATTTTTCCATGAATGGTGATGTAGCCCGGTTAATAATGGATAAAGAAACGACTAAAGCTTTAGATGGTGTAGTTACCATTGATCACTACGTTTCATCTTATGACCGGTTGGTAGAAGATATTAAAGATTATACACAAAAAAGTGGGGGACAGGTGGTTTTGGGAGAATTTGGAGCTCCGATTCCAGATATTCATGGTGAGATGTCTGAACGGGAACAGGCAAGATGGATCGATCAGGCGATGAGCAAGCTGATTCGGATTCCAGAGGTTGTGGGTATCAATTATTGGACCAATATGGCAAGTAGTACCCAGCTTTGGAACTCTGACCATTCACCTCGAAAAGCTGTTGAAACTATCTCAAAATATTTTAATCCTATTAATCTGATTGGGACCATAAAAGATAATAATGGTCAATCGCTCATCGAGGTGACTATAAAAACCAAAGATAAGACAGCTGTTGTTGCCGACGGCACATATGTTTTACCGGTTTTGGATAGTGAATCAGTAACCTTTAGCAAATTCGGATATATCTCAACCAATATTACCGTGAGAGCTGAAAATTCGAAAAACCTGCAAAAAGATATAGTCTTAACAAAATCATATCCTTCTCCAATCTATTCTTTCATGCTTAAAATAATCAATTTTGTGAAAACGCTGCTAAGTAAATAAATTATAGGCTTGCTTTTTTTTAGACCGTTTTTTATAATTCACGATCATTACTTTCATGAAAGCAAAAATTTGTATCATTGGACCCGGAGTAGTTGGGCAGGCAACAGGAAAAGTCTTTGTAAAATTGGGCTATAAGACTGTTTTTTTGGGAGGAAATCCAGAAAAAACTAAAAAACTTCGGAAAGGGGGCTACACTGCCTATGGAAGAAGTGAACTCTTCAACGGATCTTATGATTTTGATATCAGCATGTTGACAGTTCCAACTCCCACCATTGACGGAGAAATAAATTTAAGCGCAATAAAATCTGCCTCAATTGACCTTGGTAAACGGTTGAAATTGAGTAAAAAAGATTATCACCTGGTTGTAGTTAAAAGCACAGTACCGCCTGGGACGAGCAAAAATATCGTAGCCGAAATGGTAGAGTTTTACTCAGGTAGAAAATTGGGGAAAGGTTTTGGATTATGTATGAATCCTGAATATTTAAGAGAAAAAACTGCTTATGAGGATGGGCTAAATCCACGAGTCATCCTGATAGGACAACATGATAAAAAGTCAGGAGATCTGCTTGCATCGGTATATAAAAAATTCAAATGTCCTATTGTCCGCTGCAGCGTCCAAGAAGCAGAATTTCAAAAATATATACATAATCTTTTCAATGCCGTCAAGATAACTTTTTTTAACGAGATGAGACAAATCTGTCAAGAGTGCAAATTTGATACCAAAAAAATCTTTGACGTTACTGCTCAATCGGCTGAAGGAATGTGGAATTCGAAATACGGGATCCGGAATCTTGGTCCTTTTTCGGGAAGCTGCCTACCCAAAGATACCAAAGCTTTTTTACACTGGGTTCATAAAAATGGAGCTAGCGCTCCTCTTCTAAAAACGGTTATCAAAATTAATGAAACTTTGACGCAAGCAAACGGACAAGTAAAAAAAGAAGTTGTCGGAGCAGATTTATAGTTATTAGAATCGATGGAGGACTCTCACCAATGCAAAACGATATTTTTTTTTATTTAGCAAGATATATTGATCCTTATCCTTTCCTTCTGCCTTTGGGTTTTATAGGTATTTGGCGATGGAGTGTCTGGTTACTTAAAAAAACAGTAGGTTATTTTTATAAACCCCAAAAAGCTAGATTCAAGACTTCTGTTTCGGTCATTACACCGGTTTATAATGAGAATCCGAAGATATTTTCCCAAGCTGTTGAATCATGGGCGAGAAACAAACCAAATGAAATCATTGCGGTTATTGACTACACAGATAAAGCCTGTATTGCGGTTTTCAAAGACTTTGTCAAAAAAAATCGCAGTGCCCACCTCATTATAACCAAAACACCGGGAAAACGAGAAGCGCTAGCCGACGGAATAAAAGTGGCTAAAAGCGAAATTGTCGCCCTCGTCGACAGCGACACGGTCTGGGTTGATGATACTTTAATAAACGCGCTTGCTCCTTTTTCTGACAAAAAAATAGGCGGTGTTGCAACCAGACAAAGCGTTGTGCAACCAAAAACCATCGCCCAAAAGCTATTTAGCATTCGGCTTGAACAACGCTACTGGGACGATATTCCTTTTCTGGCAACAGCCGAAGATGTCTTAGTCTGTCTTTCTGGTCGGACTGCATTCTATCGCAAAGCGGCTATTATGCCCGTACTTAGTGAGATGGTAAATGAAAAATTCCTGGGTCAAAAAGTTATAAGCGGCGAAGACAAAAGGCTGACCTACTTAGTCCAGGAAGCTGGCTGGAAAACCACCTATCAAAGCACTGCCCAGGTAACTACAACCGGCGTCAAAGACATTCCAACCTTTTTAAAACAGCAAGTTCGCTGGACCCGAAATCTTTGGAGAAATGATCTGAAGGCTTTTTCTGCGGGCTGGGTTTTCAAACATTTTATTCTGACTCTGTATCTTTTAGATCGAGCTATTCAACCTTTTGCCCTACTTGTCAGTCCTGTTTACTTTTTTGTGTCTCTTGCTTTGGGTCTGTGGATTCCGGTCATGGTCATATTAGTCTGGTGGCATATTAGTCGCTTTATCAAGATGTATCCCCATCTCAAAAAATATCCGTTGGATATCTGGATGTTGCCTATCTTTATTTTATTCAACTTTGCTTCAATCTATATTAGACTCTATGCTCTTTTTAGTATCAATGTACAAGGATGGGTAACCAGATGGCATAAATCTAGACTACCCCAGTTCAGATTTTTAAATCTGGCTAGGGCACATGCTTTGACCATCTCCATGTTTGGCTTAGTGATATTAGGTGTGATCTATAATAAAAATAATAACTATATAATTCCTCATGAACTGCAAAATCAGCTGATCAAAAGCTCGCTAAAGAAAAAAACAAACCTTACAGGAAAAATTAATACCAATGTGCTTGGGGCAATTTCGTCGGATCCAGAAAGCAAACTCTCAAAACGATATGAATTTCAGTACACTGACTCCCTTGCGGGCGTTGCAGAAAAATTCGGGGTTCAATTTTACAACCTTTTATATGCCAACGTTCACAAGATAACAAATTGGAATAGGATAAAACCCGGAACAATCTTTACTATCCCTCCTCAAGAGTTAAACATTAGTCCCTCCTACCGGTTTAATTACCAAAGAATCTACGACGACTATTTACAGATTTGGTACGACCCTTTGTCTAAGGCAATAGTCGTCTCAGGCAGAGGCTATAGGGTTGGATTAAATGATATTTATAATTCGCTGGGGAATAAGTATCTTGAAGAGGTCTCTCCCAAGGTCTGGCTACTTCGATCGAATCTGCTTTTGCGCTCCGGAGTAAGTCTCATTCTTGAAAAGGAAAAAGTTAAGTGGTTGAAATTAAAAAGCGGCAAGGATGGGTTTGTAACAATCAGAGGATCTAATACCGATGTGCTGATTGATGGGGTAAAGGTGACTTCCTGGGATGAATCGAAAAACGATTATGATAAAAATCTAGAAGACGGGAGAAGCTATATTCTAGTTAAAGATAATGCCAGGATGGATGTTATAGACTCTGAGATTGCTTATCTTGGCTTTGCCAGACCCGCTGACCTTCCTTATTCCCCCTACGGCATCTCCTGGAGGATGAGTAGCGGAAAATTAGGCTATGCCATCTTAACCGGAGAAGTGATTAAGAGCAAATTTCATCATAATTATTTTGGCGCTTATACCTATGGCGCAACTGGCATGACTTGGCGAGGAAATGAATTTTACAACAACGCGCGGTATGGACTTGACCCTCATGATGATTCAAACTACTTTCTAATCGAAAATAATAAATTTTACAACAATGGCACTCATGGATTAATTTTGTCCAAGCGCTGCAGCTTTAATACGATTCGCAGTAATGTCTCTTACAACAATGGTCTTCACGGCATCATGCTCCATGAATTGTCTAACAGTAATATCATTGATAATAACGACTTATATGGAAATAGCGACGGAGTGAATCTAGATAACTCCAGCAAAAACATCGTACGAAAAAATAAAATACTAAATAACAAGCGCGGGATTCTGGCAGATAAAAAATCTTTAGAGAATTTGATCGAAAATAATGAAATCAATCAAAACAGCCAGTATGGGATATATCTTTACGGACAGGCAAATGAGAATGTGATCCGCGATAATATTTTAACCGCAAATACAGTCGGGATATACATAAAAACCAATCGAAATCTAGTCTCTAATAACCGTTTGCTGCAAAATGGTGATGGAGTCTATCTTTTAGGTAAAGCAAGCAACAACAGTCTCGATTCAAACACAATAACATACAGCGAGAGATACGGAGTCTATGGAAAAATTTTTGCAGGCTTTAGCAATTTTTTGAGTGAGAAAAATCTGTTAGATAAAAATTACAAAAGCGATGTAGCTGCTTACGTATTAGAATGATTTGTTTTGTGGACCTACCGAGAATTGAACTCGGATCTTGGCAATGCGAATGCCATGTTCTGCCGTTGAACCATAGGCCCATGAGAAATTGTCTTCAAATTGTGCTCCCGACCAGAATTGAACTGGTATCACCGGCTCCGGAGGCCGGTGCTCTTTCCGTTAAGCTACGAGAGCTATCCAGAGAATTATACCAACTACAAGACGGTAATATCCAAATCCAACTAGTGAATTTTTTTTGAGAAAATCGATAAACCACTTTACGACAAAGTATGAAGAGATAAATGCAGAAAAAAAACCTACTGTTAGTAAAATCCAATTATCCGAATAGCTTAAGACGATTGACCTCATCTTATACAAATCAAAAAAAGAGGCAGAAAAAATCGTCGGAATTGAAAGAAGAAAGGAGTAGTAGGCCGCTTCACCACGCTTATATCCCAAAAATATCATCACGACCATCACAGCACCTGCTCTTGACACCCCTGGAATAACCGCAAGAGACTGGACTAATCCGATAAGTAAAGCTTCTATATAGCTTAAATTTGCCCTGTCTTTTTGGAGTTTGACCTTTTCTTTTTTTATCAGCTTCTCGATTAAAATAAAAATTATCCCAACCGTCGCAAAAATTCCAATCATCAACATCTGATTTTCAAACAGGGTATTTTTTATGAATTTATATAGAATAAGTCCGACCAAGCCAGTCGGCAAAAAGGAAACTATTACCCTTTTTGTCAACTGTCTATATTTAACGACGTCTTGAAAGTAGAGTAGAGCAACCGATAAAATAGCACCTGACTGAATAAATACTTCAAATAATTTAGTAAAATCGTTTTGACTAATCCCAAAAAGTCTGGATGTAAAAATTAGATGAAACGTTGACGAAATCGGTAAAAACTCAGTGATCCCCTCTACCACTCCTAAAAGAGCCGCTTGTAATATATTCATTCATCTTCTTTGTCATCCTGAATTTATTTCAGGATCTGCTATCTAAAAATCAGATGCTGAAATCCGTTCGACAAGCTCAGGATCTCTTCGAGCCTGAGCGACCTCAGAGCCGAAGGCCTGAGTATACCGAAGGACTAGTTCAGCATGACAGCTTTAATTGTATAATATGTGAATGAAAGTCGCTTTAGTCCACGACCAATTACAGGAATTTGGTGGAGCAGAGCGAGTTTTAGTCGCACTTAAAAAGATCTTCCCTCAAGCTGATGTCTACACTTCTTTTTATAATCCTAATACGTTAGGCGTTCATAAGAAATACTTTAAAAACTGGAACATAATCACTTCTTGGGCAGACAAAATTCCCTTACTGAAAAAAATCTATTCTCCTGTCCGTTTTATTACACCCTGGATTTGGGAAAGCATTGATTTTAGTAAATATGACTTAGTAATTTCATCTTCAGGGTCTTATATGTCAAAAGGAGTTATTACCCGACCAGAAACTTTGCATATTTGTTACCTTCATCATCAACCCCGCTATCTTTACAATTATGAAACCGGAAGTTTACATGAACTACAAAAATATACAATCTTCAGAATCTATGCTAATCTGATCAATCATTCTCTTAGGCTCTGGGATTACCTATCATCCCAAAGACCAGATTATTTTATCGCCAACTCCGATGAAACCAAAAAACGTGTCCAAAAATTTTACCGTCGAGATGCAACCGTTATTTATCCTCCCGTTTCAATCTCTAAAACCCTATCCCCTATGCCCTATTCCCTACACCCTGATTATTACCTATCAGTTTCTCGCCTTGCTCGAGCAAAACACTTTGAAGTCCTGATTCAAGCTGCAAACAAAATGAAATTTAATCTAAAAATCATTGGTTCAGGCCGTGATGAAAATAATTTAAAATCTATCGCCGGACCTACGATTGAGTTTTTAGGAAATTTAGCTGACGAGGAGGTTGTAAAACTTTATCAAAATGCTAAAGCTTTTCTCTTTTCAGCAGTTGATGAGGAGTTTGGCATCGCTCCTGTTGAAGCGATGGGATATGGCTTACCTGTGATCGCTTATGCCTCAGGCGGTCTCAAAGAAACAGTAAAGATGGGAATTAATGGTTTCCTGTTTAACCAATTAGACCCATCGTCACTTTTAGGACAAATTAAAAAACTCGAGTCCTTAGCAAAAGAGAGATATCTTGAAATGCGGAAAAACGCGCGAAAAGAATCGGAAAAATATTCGTTTGAGAATTTTAAGAAACAATTAGTAAATTTTATCAATTCAAAAATGTCATCCTGAATTTATTTCAGGATCTGCTATTTAAAAATAAGATTCCGGATCAAGTCCGAAATGACAAATGTTTTTTTTATGCCGGAATTGCCAGAGGTAGAAACAATTCGACGCGGTCTTGAAAAATATCTAGTCGGTAAAAAAATTACTCATATTGAAATACGAGACTCTAAGCTTTTCCAAGGCCAAACATTACACCTTAAAGGTGCAATTGTGGTCGACGTGAGAAGATTTGGTAAAGGACTGGTTTTTGATCTTGATAATAATTACTCAATCGCAGCTCACATCAAAATGACCGGTCAGTTTATCTATCAGGAGAAAAACATCATAAATAATCTTAATCTTCCCACAAAACATACTCGCTTAATTTTTAAACTAGATAAAGATGCCCAACTTTTTTTCAACGATATCAGAAGATTCGGTTGGGTAAAAATAATAAAAACATCTGAAGTTAATAAACTTTCTTTCTTTAAAGAACTTGGACCGGAACCGTTTAAAGATTTAACTTATGAATATTTTCAAAATATGTTAAAAAAATCCAACTCACCTACCAAAGCTCTTCTCATGGATCAAAAAAAGATCGGAGGAGTGGGAAATATCTATGCCAATGATGCTTTAAATTTAGCCAAAATTGATCCCAGAAGAAAAGCCGCGAGCCTTAATATGGAAATGGTTAAAAGACTTTATCATGCAGTTCATGAAGTTCTAAAGCGGGGACTTAAATTTGGAGGCGCGACTGAAACCAACTACGTTAACGTATTAGGTCAGTCGGGAGAGTATCAAAACCATTTTTTAGTTTATGGTCGAGAGGGTGAAAAATGCTACAACTGCGGTGGTACCATCAAAAAAATCCGCATCACCGGCCGCGGAACCTACTTCTGTCCAAAATGCCAAGATTAGTTTATTCGTACCTCATCGCCTCAACCGGCTCAAGGTTGGCAGCTTTTCGCGCAGGAAAAACCCCGAAAGTAATTCCAATTGCCGAAGATACAACTAAAGATATCACAACGGTCAACCCATCTATGTAAGCTGGAAAATATCGATTTAAAAAAAAGATCCCAAGATAGGCAAAAGCCAAACCCAAAAATCCTCCTGTCAAAGACAAAAGAATCGACTCAGCTAAAAATTGATATAAAATGTCTGATTGATGAGCTCCCAGTGCCCGCCTGATACCAATCTCCTTTATTCTATCTGAAACTGTCACATACATAATATTCATAATTCCTATTCCTCCCACAACCAATGAAACTGCAGCAATCGCAACCAAGACTAGATTTAAAATAGAGAAAATTGAAGTAATGGCTGTCATAAGCTCTGTGGGTTCGACGATGCTGAAATCCTCCTCCTCATATCTTTTTAACAATTTTTGTTTGATATCCTCCCTCACTTGGGAAATATAGTTTTCGCTTTTTACCTTAACCGAGAGACGAAAAAATTTCTTGTCTGGATTAAAAATATATCCAGTAGTGTAGGGCCCGTAAAAATATTTATCATAATCAAATCCTCCCATTCCCCCACCTCCCCGACTCTTAGTAATTCCTATAATGGTAAATCTGACATTTTCTATCCTTATTTTTTTACCTAAAGCCTCCTCGCTGCTGCCAAAAAGGTCACTGGCGATTCTGGGCCCCAGCACAATTACTTTCGCTCGTTTTGTTACATCGTTCTTATTAAAAAATCTCCCCATATCTACTTCAAATCCCATGATGTCGACAATCGCTTCTGAAGAAAACAGAATATCGGCAAAATCTTCTTTGATTGTTCCCATAACTTTGGCAGATTTTAAAGCGATTGGGGCAACGCCAATTACATTATCTATTCTCTTGAGATTTTCCAAATCTCGATTGTCAAACCTGCCTGTCAAGGATGAAACACTTGCCGAAAAACCTCCACCTGATAGAACTCTCCCCGGAACCAAAAATAGCGTACTTTTACCCAAAGCCTCAAATTGATCGGAAATGTATTTTTTTAAACCTAACCCCAAAGCCATAAGTATCACTACGGCAAATACACCGATTAATATTCCAAGACTGGTCAAAAATGTTCGAACTTTATTTCGAGAAAAATCTGCGATCGCCTCTTTATAAACAGCAGTTAAATTGATCATAAAATTTCTCCATCCCTAATTTTTATTACTCTTTTGGCATAACCTGCAATGTCAGACTCATGAGTGACCAACGCCACTGTGAGATTTTCATCTTCATTTAACTTACGAAGTAAAGTCATAATCTCATGACCAGTCTTGCTGTCAAGATTTCCGGTTGGCTCATCTGCAAGAATTAATCGTGGTTTCATTATCATAGCCCTAGCAATAGCAACACGTTGCTGTTGTCCACCTGATAATCTATTAGGATAAGAGTGTGTTTTCTCTTTTAATCCAAATTTTGTTAGAATTTCGTCTGCTCTTTCTCTTGGGTTAAAGCTTAAAGCACTTCTTGCATAAATAGTTGGTAAGGTAACATTTTCTAAGACTGTTAATTTAGGAATAAGATTAAACTGCTGGAAGACAAAACCTACAAATTCATTTCTTAAATTTGAAATCTCATCATCTGATAAATTAGAGATTTCTTTCTTTTCTATAAAAACTTTTCCCGATGACGGTTTGTCTAAAAGTCCTATGATATGCATGAGAGTTGACTTGCCTGACCCAGAAGGACCCATTATCGAACAAAACTCTCCTTCCTTGATGGTCAGATTTATATCTTTAAGTGCAAAAAAGACTATCTCGCTATCAAGTTTGTAAACTTTACTTACTTTTTGGAGATTGATCATAGGATCACTTCACAATTTCGTCATTTTCTTTAAGTCCGGAGTCAACAACTACCACTTCATCGATCTCGTCGCCCAAAGTAATGTAAGTTTTAATTTTTTTATTATTTTCCAATTTATAGACATATTTTTTTCCTTTATCGGTTTTGATAAATAATGCCGGAATAGCCAAGATATTCTTTCTTTGTCTTAAGAGAAAATCAACGTCGCCCGTCATACCGACTCTATATTTATAATCGCTGTTATCATAATCAAAATACATCTTTACCTCGTAGACCGTTCCTGTTTCCCCCTCTTTTGGAATGAAAGAAATTTTATCCACCTCACTTTTAATTTGGTCATCAGGATATGCATCAAAGACAATGTTTCCTTTTTTACCCTCTTTTAATTTCACTACTTCGGTTTGATCTGCTGCCACGGAAAAATAGATGGTATTTGGATTAACGATTTCTATCTCTGCTTGGGTTGGAGTTATATTAACTCCAGCATAGGGGGAACCTACTCTTATTACTATTCCTTCAATAGGAGAGGCTAGATATGAATATTCGATTGCCAGATTTTTAAGTTCAACATCAATAATTGCATTATTAAG
>Ga0209542_10017863_pt1 | contig 11554 bp, 13 predicted proteins | sample RifCSPhighO2_01_FD_184028 | JGI IMG/M metagenome (GOLD analysis project Ga0209542, IMG submission 184028) | Soil microbial communities from Rifle, Colorado - Rifle CSP2_plank highO2_0.1 (SPAdes) (version 2) | ecosystem: Environmental > Terrestrial > Deep subsurface > Rock core/Sediment ...
TCCGGTAGTTAATCTCAATTTCGATTCTGTCTTGCAGGGTTAATTGTTTAAACCTCCGTGTTTTGTTTAATTTTTGCTTCATACTTGTATTTTACTACAAGCGTTGCAATTGATTGTTGAACTCGGTCAGGAGCGATTTGACATTAAGTGGTTTTTAGTGTAGAATTACCACTTAGATATTAGGTGTTGAGTGTTAGAAATTAGGTACGGTCTTATATTATCCAACACCAAACACCCAAAACTTATGAACATTAGGAATATAGCAATTATTGCCCACGTTGACCACGGAAAAACCACTTTAGTGGATGCGCTTTTGCGTCAGTCAAAAACCCAGATGAAAAAGGAAGTGGCTAGCCAAGAAATGATTATGGACAGCAATGAATTAGAACGCGAAAGGGGAATAACTATTTTCTCAAAAAATGCTTCAGTAATGTATGGTGATCCTTTAAATCCTTCAGGGCAAGTAAAAATAAATATTATTGATACACCCGGGCACGCTGATTTTGGCGGTGAGGTAGAAAGAGTCTTAAGTATGGCAGACGGCTGTTTACTTTTAGTTGATGCAAAAGAAGGGCCAATGCCTCAAACTAGATTTGTATTAAAGAAAGCCCTTGAAATGGGACATAAAATTATTGTGGTGATTAACAAAATTGATAAAGATGGCGCAAGACCACAATTTGTGTTAGACGCAACATTGGAACTATTTTTGGAATTGGGAGTGGGCGACCACTCGCTAGATTTTCCAGTAATTTATGCATCTGGTCGCGCTGGCAAAGCAGGACTAGAACCGGATTTAGCAAAAATGACAGATATTGCACCAATTTTTGAAGCTATCACAATGCATATTCCAGCGCCCATTGTAGATGTTAAAAAACCCTTGCAGATGTTAGTTACATCTATAACTCCGGATAACTTTAAGGGTAGATTAGCGATAGGAAGAATTTGGAATGGTGTCATTAAGGCCGGACAGGAAATTATGCATATTAATCGACAAGGTATACAGAAAAAATATAGAATAGTTTCACTAATGACATTTTCTGGATTAGGAAAAGTTGAAGTAGAAGAAGTTAAAGCGGGAGACATTGCCGCCATTGCCGGAATATCGGATGTTACCATAGGTGAAACTATTGCTGATCCAGAAAATCCAAATGCATTGCCATTAATTAATATTGAAGAACCAACCATAAAAATGACATTTATGGTAAATGACTCTCCTTTTGCAGGAAAAGAAGGTCAATTTTGCACTTCAAGGCAAATAAGAGAAAGATTATTTAAAGAATTAGAAACTGACGTGGCTTTGCGAGTCCAAGAAATTGGAACACAATGGACAGTATCGGGAAGAGGTGAATTGCATTTGGCAATTTTAATTGAAAGATTAAGACGCGAAGGATATGAATTTCAAGTTTCGCGTCCGCAAGTTATTTTAAAAAAGATTGATGGAAAAACTTTAACCCCATACGAAAAAATATTTATTGAGGCTCCCGAGCAGTATCAAGGAGCTGTTATGCAAAAAATGGGCTTAAGAAAAGGCGAAGTAAAAGAAATGAGAAGCCACAACGGAATTGCTTTTTTGGAGTTTATTATTCCAACCAAGGGATTGTTTGGATATAGATCAGAATTTCTAACCGATACCAAAGGACTTGGAATTATTAATACTTCTTTTTTCCAATATATGGAAGACCCCGGAAATTGGAAAGAAAGAAATCAGGGTTCTTTAATTGCGCATGAGTCTGGCACGACTAATTTTTATGGTTTAATAAATGTGCAAGACAGGGGAGTTTTGTTTTTGGATCACGGAGTCCAAATTTATGAAGGCCAAGTTGTAGGTCAAAATTCAAGATCAGAAGATATGAGAGTTAATGTCTGTAAAACAAAGCAATTATCAAATATGAGGTCAAAAGGAGAAGGAAGCGACGAGCATTTTAATACTCCAAAAAATATGGGGCTGGAAGATGCTTTAGAATACATTGGAGATGACGAGTTGGTAGAAGTAACTCCTAAAAATATCAGGATAAGAAAATTATATCTTACAGAGATTGCCGAAAAACAAGCCCTTCGGCGTGGCTCAGGATAAACTAAAGAGGGGGCAAATAGTTCTTTTCACAAGGAGTTTTGTATGCGCAAATTCTGGAATATTATTTTAAAAATTGAAATTTTTGAATGGTTTTTTGGGTCATTTATCTATAAAAATAAAGTGGATAGAAGCAAAACAACAGATGAGTTCAAAACGTTTAAGGATTTTGAGATAAAGCGAAACGATAAAAAAAGAGTATGGGAATCAGAAGAAAATTATTTAGTCAGGTATATATTCTTGACCAAAAAATCTCCTTTTATAGGAGATAATAATTTTAGAGAAGCCAAAAAGCTTTTAATTGAAAATGGAGTTAATCCAAAACAAAACAAGTTTTAAAATAATTACTTTGAATTACAAAATGCTTTCATGATTTCGTAATTCAAAGTAATTAGTAAGGGGGGAAAGCAGACTGGTCTTCCCCTTTTTTTTACAAAAATGGTAGAATTAACATAGTGGTCGGAGGTTTTATTTATTATTAATCAACTTCCCTAATTTTTCTAAGAAAAATTAGTAAGTTTATAAAAATATGTTTTTAGGAGTTATATTTTTAGTTGCTGGCATAGTTTTAATATTAAAAGCGTTAGGATTTTTTAGTATGGTTTCTTGGAGTCTTTTTTGGGGGATTGTGTTTTTGATTTTAGGATTAAAAATGATTTCCAAAAAAGATAAAAAGCACTGCATGCATTGTGATTGGTTTGGGTATAAGCATGACAAAGAATGATTTGGAAGTGATAGTTTTTGGCGGTGGGTGTTTTTGGTGTACAGAAGCCGTTTTTAAAATGTTAAAAGGAGTTGTTTTTGTTGAGTCTGGATACGCCGGCGGAAATATAAAAAACCCTAATTACCAACAAGTTTCTGAGGGAAATACCGGACACGCTGAAGCCGTAAAAATAGAATATGATCCAGATATAGTTTCTTTGGAAGATCTTTTAACGGTTTTCTTTGCAAGTCACGACCCAACTACCAAAGATAGACAAGGTTCTGATGTAGGCGAGCAGTATCGGTCAATTATTTTATATAGTACTCTTGAACAAAAAGAAGCGTCAGAAAAGTTTATCAAAGAGTTAAATAGTTCAAGCAAGTTAGGGGCGTCAGTTGTAACTGAAGTTAAGGCTTTAGACACCTTTTATCCCGTAGAAGATTACCATAAAAACTACTATGAGAATAACAAAAACCAAATGTACTGCCAAGTAGTAATTAATCCAAAGCTAGCCAAAGTGAAGGAAAAGTTTGCTAATTTGTTAAAAAATATATGATAAACGAAGAAGAGTTAAAAAATAAGTTAACTCTGGAACAATATAAAGTTTTACGCCAAAAGGGAACAGAAGTTCCTTTTACAGGGAAATATGTCCACAAAAATACTGATGGCATGTATGTATGCATGGTGTGCAATAATCAATTATTTACTTCAGATGCTCAGTTTGATTCAGGTACGGGTTGGCCAAGTTTTGATAAAGCCATTAAAGGATCAGTTACGTATAATCAAGAAGATGATGGTAGAACAGAAATTATTTGCGCAAAATGTAATTCACATTTGGGACACGTTTTTGATGATGGGCCAACAGATACTGGCAAACGATATTGCATAAATTCAGTGTGTTTAGATTTAAAGCCAAAAGTAAAAAATGGAAAATAATAACAACCAAAAACCAAAAACTAGTAAAAATGTAATTATCATTGGTTTTTTAAGTTTTTTTGGCGGTATAAGTCAAGATGTGTTTGCCCCAATACTTCCTATCTACTTAACGTCAATTTTAGGTTTTGATAAAGCTGTAGTGGGAATTACCGAGGGATTAGTATCAGCTGGATCTTATGTATTTAAAATTGTTTCTGGAATTTTATCTGATAAATTTGGTCGTCAAAAACCCATTATATTTTTAGGATACTTTATATCGATGATAAGTAGAATATCATTGGTTTTTTTTACTACTCTTGGTTCAGTAGTTACGTTACGATTATTAGATGGGGCTGGAAAGGGTATAAAAGACCCGCCAAAAGATGTATTAGTTGCAGGCTCATCTAAAAAAGAAAATCGGGGCAGAAGTTTTGGTATTGCCCGTATGCTGGATACCTTAGGATCCGTAGTAGGGCCATTAATTCTTTTTGTATTGATTTATATTTTTAAAGATAATCCCTATCTTTATCACAATATTTTAATTTTTTCTGCAGTTCCTTTAATTATTACTCTGTTATTAATTTTTAAATTAAAGGAATTACCCTTCGGCGTGGGACATTCGGCTGATCTTAGCCGAAGCCCTCAGGGCAAGCCAGAATCAGAAACAAAAAAGGATATAACTTTAGAATTAAAGGGCAAACCCTTCGACTATACTCAGGGCAAGTTACCCAAATCGTTTTATATTTTTCTTTTTATCATTATTATTTTTACCATAGGAAATTCTTCAGACGCATTTTTAATTTTACGGGCAAAAAATGTAGGCTTTACCTTGTTGCAAATTCCTTTGGTTATCGCCTTATTTAATTTTGTATACGCGATTGCAGCTGTTCCATTTGGATCACTATCAGATAAAATAGGCAGATTACCAACACTTATGATTGGCTGGTTAGCATTTTCTTTGGTATATTTTGGATTTGCCACGGCAACTCATTCTGGGGTAATTTGGCTACTGTATGCATTTTATGGTGTTTATTATGCGACAAGTGAAGGAGTTTCTCGCGCATTTTTAGCAGACATTGTGCCACCAAATCATCGAGGCAGGGCATTTGGAATTTATGGCATGACCGTTGGCTTAACCACATTGCCCGCAAGTCTTTTAGCAGGTATTTTATGGGATAAATTTGGCGCGCAAGTTCCATTTTATTTTGGAGCAATTATGGCATTTATAGCCTTGGTATGTTTGATTATATTCTCAAAAAAGTTAAACCTTGTAAAGGTAGAAGTTTAATATATTATGTTATTTTCTAAATGCGGCAGAAATGAGACGATCGTCTCATTTCTGCCGCATTTAGTTTCTATCACTCTTGACAACCGATTGCTAATTTTATAAAATAGCAATATGAGTTTAACAGAACGTCAGGAGAAAATTTTAAATTCACTGATAATAGAATATATTGATTTGGCCGAACCCATAAGCTCAAAACTTTTAAATAAAAAGTCTAGTTTGGGTGTTTCACCTGCAACTATTAGAAATGAATTGCAAAAATTAACACAACAGGGATACATTATACAGCCCCACACTTCAGCTGGCCGCATACCAACCCAAAAAGCCTACAGGTATTTTATAGAAATAAAATTTAGCAGTAGTTTAGAGGAATTTCCAAATTTTATTGAAAAAGAAATTGAATTAGCAAGACAAAAAATAGAAAACGAATTAGAATTAGCGCAAGAATTAATTAAGTCTTTAACTGATATATCAATTACATTAAGTTATAGGAAAATACAGGATAAAAATTCAGTATTCGAAATTTTAAAGATTATTGGTCCATCAAGAACAACATACGATAAAAATATAAGTTTAATTAATGAATTAATTGAGGGGCTAGAAAATTTTTAAATTAAATAGGTTGTCGCAGAAAGTACGCTATCGCGTACTTTCTGCGACAGATAAAAAGTAAAATGGAAGAAGAAAACACGCGAAATAAGCAACAAGAGACAAATGACAAGAAACAAGAAATGAGCGAATTAGAGGAATGCAATAAAAAATGCGACGAGTATTTAAATAACTGGAAACGTAGCGCGGCTGATTTTATCAACTACAAAAAAGAAGAAATGGAACGAATGGCCATGTTGGCAAAATATGCAAAAGAAGATACTATTTTTAAGATTTTACCGATATTAGATAGTTTTTATCTTGCCGAAAAACAAATGCCAGAGGAATTGGCAAATCATAATTGGGTAGTGGGATTTTTACAGACAAAAAAACAAATTGACACCTTTTTACAAAAAGAGGGCATTGAAAAAATTGAAGTTATTGATAAACCGTTTGACCCAGAAATCATGGAAGCTGTGGAAGAAGTAGAACACAAAGAAATGCAGCCTAATATTGTGATTGAAGAAGTTCAAAAAGGATATAGGATGGATGATAAGGTATTAAGGCCGGCAAAAGTGAAAATCATAAAGTAGACTTTCATTCTGATTGGGGTCGGGGGATTAAAATTAGTAAATAATAACTATTCGCTTATTCGTACAAATAAGCGAATAGCAAAAATATGGAAAAAGAACAACAACAAATACAATTAAATATAGATCCGAATTCTTATGCAATTACCATGGTAAATATGCTTTTTGATGAAGAATTTTTCCACTTTATGATAGCATCAGGAAATCAAGGAAGGCAGTTTGTAGCAACTCCTAAACACGCAAAAAGAATATATCTACTTTTAAAACAACAAATAGAAAACTATGAAAAAAAGTTTGGGGAAATGAAAACTCAACTTCCAGAAAGACCACAAAACACACAAGAAGAAAGTAAAGTAGGATTTTAACTAAATAAAACTAAACATACGACAATTTTCATAGCTTTAGGAATTGTAGTATGGATAAATACTTACCAAAATGTTTTTAGAAAGTTTCTTTTCAAGCGTATTTGCCGGCATAGTGTTAAGATTTTTGAAGTTCAAAGAAACAAGAAAACTAAAACGAAAACAAGTAAAGATTAAAAAGCAAGAAAAGAAGAGGGAAAAATTAGCAAAAAAATAAATAAAAAAAAATTAAAAACAAATCTCATGTGATTTTTAAAGCTTTGGAAATAACACGAGATGAAAATTAGTAAAAAATAACTTAATTAAATTCGATTTAAGGTTTCGGTAATTCAAAATTTACTCGAAATTCAAAATTCGAAATTCAAAATTCATGTCAAAGATATTAGGTATAGACTTGGGTACAACAAACAGCGCTATGGCGGTGGTGATAAACGGTGAGCCACAAATTATTGAAAACAAAGAAGGAGCAAGAACTACTCCTTCAATTGTTGCAATTTCAAAAGCCAATGAAAGGGTAGTTGGGGTTTTAGCAAAGCGCCAGGCAGTTACCAATCACGAAAATACTATTTTTTCTGTTAAGCGATTAATTGGCAGGAAATTTTCGGATAAAGAAGTGCAACGGGATAAAAAACTTCTTCCTTACCAAATCCGCGAATCAGCCGACGGGGGAGTTGATGTAAAAATGGGGGATAAATGGCTTAACCCCGCTGAAATTTCAGCGATGATTTTGCAAAAGTTAAAAGCAGACGCGGAAGCAAAATTGGGTGAATCAATTACAGAAGCTATTATTACTTGCCCGGCATATTTTGACGATTCACAAAGAAAGGCTACAAAAATTGCAGGAGAAATTGCCGGTTTTGATGTAAAGCGCGTGATTAACGAACCAACCGCCGCCGCTTTAGCATATGGATTAAATAAAAAAAAGGATGAAAAAATTATTGTGTATGACTTTGGCGGAGGAACTTTTGATATTTCAATTTTAGATGTTGGCGCAGATACAATTGAAGTAAAGGCCACTGGCGGAGACACACACCTTGGAGGAGATGACTTTGACCAGAAATTAATGGATTGGGTTGTAGGCCAATTTAAAAAAGATAACGGCATTGATTTGTCAAAAGATAATTTAGCGGTGCAACGAATAAAAGAAGCATCTGAAAAAGCTAAAATAGAATTATCTAGCTCAATGGAAACAGAAATTAACTTACCTTTTATAACTTCTGATGCATCGGGGCCAAAACACTTATTATATAAATTATCGCGCTCCCAGTTTGAGCAAATGGTATCTGAATATGTTGAAAAGTCTGTTGAGTTAGTAAAACAAACTTTAAAAGAAGCAAGTCTTGATGCAAATCAAATCAACGAAGTAGTGCTTGTTGGCGGACAAACCAGAATGCCAAAAATTATTGAAGAAGTTAAAAAACTTTTTGGCAAAGAACCAAACAAAGAAGTAAATCCAGATGAAGTGGTAGCTATTGGCGCGGCCGTGCAAGGGGGGATTATGCAAGGAAATGTAAAAGATGTGTTGCTTTTGGACGTGACACCATTGAGTCTTGGTATTGAAACGATGGGTGGAGTAAGTACCGTATTAATTTCAAAAAATACTACTGTGCCAACGGCAAAAACACAAATATTTTCAACCGCGGCTGACAGTCAGCCATCAGTGGAAATTCATGTATTACAGGGAGAACGTCCTATGGCGCAAGATAATAAAACATTGGGCAGATTTATGCTTGATGGAATTCCAGCGGCTCCGCGCGGCACTCCGCAAATTGAAGTGGCTTTTGATATCGACGCTAATGGAATTTTAAATGTTTCGGCAAAAGATAAGGCAACCAATAAAACCCAGTCAATTAAAATTGAAGGGTCAAGCGGACTTTCAAAAGAGGAAGTTGAAAAAATGAAAAAGGATGCTGAATTACACGCCGCCGAAGACAAGAAAAAGCAAGAAGCTATTGAAACAAAAAACTTGGCAGATTCTATGGTGTACACTGCGGAGAAAACCTTGAATGATGCCGGAGAAAAGGTTAATGTAGATATGAGAAAGGACGCTGAAGCTAAAATAGCGGCTTTAAAAGAAGTGCTAAAAACTGACCTGTCTGCACAGGCAGGTAATATTGATGATATAAAAGCCAAAACAAAAGAGTTGTCAGAATTGATGCAGAAGATTGGTGCAGAATTATACAAGGGACAAGCGACAGGAGACAAGGGACAAGGACCGCAAACTCCGCCAGTAAATCCAGACAACGAAATAAATCAGCAAAGTGAAGACGAAAAACCACCAAAGGCGGATGAAGGAGAGTTTAAGGAGAAATAAGGCGAGAATTTAGAAAATATGCAAAACATATTTTCAGCACTCGTTTGGAATAATAAATTATAAACTTCGGCTCACAATTTATTATTCCTTCTCTCGTTTGAAAATAGAAAGTAGAAAATAGAATACGACTTTGAAAATTTTGTAAAAAAAAGAAGCCTTGTGGTTGTAACTTTAAAGTTACAACCACAAGGCTATGCTAAAATTAACTACCCCGGCGGCTTGCTTTGCAGCTACCACCCATTAAAATTCCTGCTCCCAGCACGAAGCCGAAGTTGTAAGAAGATCCGTTGTTGTGAATCTCGTAGAAGTTCACTTTGTCTGAAAACAACGAGATGATAAAGATGAACCCTGAAATCATCCCGTGCCAGAGGCCCAACCAGAAGCCAGCAACGCTTCCGTCAGAGGCGGCGACGTACTCCGCCGAGTTGTGACCTGCCATACACCCTGTTATCAAAAACAAGATGCAGCAAATACCAAACACTCTCATGGTAATTTCTCCTTGTGAAGGGTGAAATGGTTGTCAATAATAATCCTACATTTTAATTATAGCATATATCAAGCATACTTGTCAATAGCGTTAACCGAATTCTAGATTCTATTTTCTAGCTTCTAGATTCTCACAAATATGGATTATTATCAAGTATTAGGAGTTGAAAATAATGCCACCCAGGAGGAGATTAAGAAGGCGTTCCATAGACTCGCTCATAAGTACCACCCTGACAAAGGCGGAGATGAAAAAAAATTTAAAGAGATAAATGAAGCTTATCAGGTGCTTTCGGATGCAAAAAAACGCCAGCAATACGACCAGTTTGGAAAAGGATTTGAAAATATGGGCGCGGGTGGACAAGGGCAAGATTTTAATTGGGCATGGCAAAATCAAAGTCAAAATATGGATTTTGAAGATGTGGGAGATATTTTTGAAAATTTATTTAGTTTTGGTGGCGGGGGACGCAGAACTTCAAGAAAAGATGTAAGGAAAGGTAAAAATATACAAGTTGATATAGAAATTACACTGGAAGATACACTAAAGCCCACCCTAAGAAAAATTGATTTATCAAAATTAATTATTTGTAATAGATGTATTGGAAAAGGAGCCGAACCGGGAACTAAAATTAATGAGTGTGTAATGTGCCGCGGTCAAGGCCAAGTGCAACAAGTTAAAAGGACTATTTTGGGTTCATATACCACTTTTGCGGTTTGCCCAGAATGTAATGGTGAAGGAACCAAACCAGACAAACCTTGTAATGTGTGCAGGGGAGAGGGCAGAACAAAGGGGCAAGAAACTATAGATATATCTATTCCAGCTGGCATAGATAATAATCAGGCCATAGAATTAGCGGGAAAAGGCGAGGCCGGTAAAAAGGGAGGGAAAGCGGGGGATTTGTATGTTAGAGTATTTATTAAAAAGCATCCAGTTTTTACTAGAAAAGGAGATGATTTATATTTGTCTGAAGGGGTTGCTTACTCTCAAGCAATTTTGGGGGATGAAGTTGAAATATCGACTTTGGAAGGCCAAAAAATAATGTTAAAAGTTCCGCAGGGTACTGAATCTGGAAAAATTTTAAGAATTTCTGGGAAGGGAATTGCGCACTTTGGCGGATATGGCAGGGGGAATATGTACGTTGAACTTATTATTAAAACTCCGCATAAGGTTTCAAGAAGACAGAAAGAACTTCTAGAAAAGCTTAAGGAAGAGGGGTTATAAACCAAAAACTGTCCATACGACAGTTTTTGGTTGCATAAAAAACGAAGTGGCTAACTTCGCTTTGAGGTTTTTTAATGAAAAATACAAGTGGTGAAAATATCTGCGGCGTACAAATCCTCCACCAGAATCTTCATATTCCTATGACAGGCAAACATCTTTTCTTTAATCTATTCACCAGTTATGGGCATGTCTCCATGTTTATCATTGACGCGGTGGAAAGCATCAAAGGTGTCTGCCAAGCAGAGCATTCGACCATACCAAGGGATCATCACTTTAGTGCCTTCACAGTATTTATGCAATAGTGTAGACATTTCCTTAGGATATCCACGTGGTTGAAATCGGTGATGCCATAGAATAATTTCGGTGCTAAAGTCAAATTTATCACGGATAAGACGATACCCATCCATGACGTGGTTCATAATTTCTTCGGTATCGGCCTCTGTCCATCCATCCGTCTTTTGGAGAGTGGCAAGTCTTGTTTGAGCTTTACCAACATCATGTAAAAGTCCTGCGTACAAAAGTGCTTTTGGATCTAAGTGTACAAATTTTGCGATCTGACTCGCCAGCAAATCAACCCTGAGTGAATGCTCATAAGTTGGCAAGTCTTTTGCCTTCAGTGGTTGCAGAAATCCAAAGACTTGCCATACATTATCTATTGTACAACCTGAATGGGCAAATGCCATTTCTGCACGGAATCTGAGTGACGGGTCCGCTTCAAGATAGTTCAGAAACATGGTAATCCTTTCTGTGTGAAAAATTAAAAGAACAATATGGTGCCCCCACCAGGACTCGAACCTGGAACCAATTGCTTAAAAGGCAACTGCTCTGCCAATTGAGCTATAGGGGCTTAGTGTTTATACTACACTAAAAAATAAATTTGTAAATATTATTTTCACCGAGTTCAACAATCAATTGCAACGCTTGTAGTAAAATACAAGTATGAAGCAAAAATTAAACAAAACACGGAGGTTTAAACAATTAACCCTGCAAGACAGAATCGAAATTGAGATTAACTACCGGA